>Ga0310690_10012974_pt1 | contig 10184 bp, 3 predicted proteins | sample AusTroGonzalo_MG_2_FD_207661 | JGI IMG/M metagenome (GOLD analysis project Ga0310690, IMG submission 207661) | Bovine rumen microbial communities from tropical cattle in Woodstock, Queensland, Australia - Gonzalo_04 (v2) (version 2) | ecosystem: Host-associated > Mammals > Digestive system >...
TGCCCTGAAACTGCCCTTCAAACGGCTGATTTTTGCTGGATTCTACGCCCTCTCGCCATCAGAACTGACCATTATCCGTTATCTGAAGGAGTCTGCGAAGGAGCGCTTCCACACTGAGATATACTTCGATATCGATCCGTTCTACTGCCATCTGGAGGAGGATGCCCAACATCCCGGAAAACCTTACGCACAGCGGGAAACCTCCTTTTTCATCCAGCGAAATTGCGACAAGTTGAACCTCGATCACAAGAAGCTGCTTTTCAATGAAAACAACTTCGCCACCATCGAGAAGACGGTGAATGTGGTCTCCACCTCCAAGAATATGCGGCAGATTTATGCCGCCATTCGAGAGGTGGAACGCATCAAGCGGCAAAAATTGGAAGCAAATCCAGAACTAGGCCAGAACGGTGGGGTGGTGGATATGTCCGACACAGCCGTGGTGTTGGCCGATGAAAACCTCCTGTTGCCCTTCCTTCTCTCTTATAAATCTGATAATGTGACCGTTAACGCCACCATGGGTTTCCCGTTCGAGGCCACGCCGGTCTATTCCCTGTTTCAACAGCTGCTGGCGGTTTATGAGTCGGTTTTCGCTCTGACTGCCGATGACGACAAGGAGTTGCTCTTCAGTGGCGAATTGATGGAACAGCTGTGGAAGCATGAGCTCTTGCAACCCAAGGAGAAGAGCTATTTTCCGACGGTGATAAGGTATGGTCAATTAACGGATAAACAGCTGTTTGAGAATTGTCCGAAGACTGCGCTCTCCCGCCGGTTGCCTTCGGTGCTGCTCCGCTTTTGCACCTTTGCCGCATCGCTGACCACGGAGGAGGCATACCAGCAGTTATGGCAGGAGGTGAATTGCCGACTGGAGGAACTGCAAACTCTTTTCGATACCGTTTTTGCTGATAATGAGCAGATTATAGATTTTGCATTTGCCAAGTTCGCCATCACCAAGAGAATGGGGGATGTGGCTATCTCCATGCAGGGCGACCCCGACACCGGATTGCAGGTGATGGGCCTTCTGGAGACCCGTATGATGGATTTCCGCAACGTGATTATGCTCTCCGTAAATGAGGGCACCCTCCCCAAGGGCATCACCTACAACTCGTTGCTGCCGTTCGATTTCAAGTTCAGGTTCGACGGTCAGGAGGCGTTGCCCAACTACCTCTATCAGGATCAAGTCTATGCCTACCACTTTTTCAGACTATTGCAACGTGCTGAAAATGTGATGCTTATTTATAACAACGCCTCGGATGTCAGTATGGCGGAGAAGAGCCGCTTTATCAACCAGTTGGAATACGAGGTGAAGTCGCAGCATCTTGAGGAGGTAATCCGCATCCAGCATCAGCAGCTCGATTTCAATCTGTCGCTGCCCGTGCGGAAGCCGCTATCCATGCCCAAAACCCAGGAGGTGATGGAGCGGCTCAACCGTTATGTTTTCTCGGCCTCCTCGTTGCAGACCTACATCGCCTGCCCGTTGAAGTTCTATTTCCAGCATCTGATGAAGGTGAGGGAAGATCGTCCGCTGACCGATCATCTGGAACCTTACGAGTTGGGCACGGTGATCCACGCCCTCTTCAAGTCAGCACTCGATGAAATTTCCAAAGAATCCGATTCGGCCCGCTTTGAACAGATTCTGCAAAAGCATATTGAGACTTCCGACCACGACATCTGTTGTGAAATCACAAAGCTGAAAGGTCGTGAATCGTTGACACAGAGCGATTTGGAACAGGGTCACTGGCTCATCAACCGGCAGATTGTCCGGGAGACGGTGAACAACTATTTGGAGAAGGCCAAGAAGGAGTTGCTGAACATTTTGCCGTGGAGGATTTATGCGAACGAACTGAAGGTTGATATTTCGAAGTTTCCAGTGCAAAGTCCTGATGGTCAGCGAGAATGGTCGGTGCAGATGACGGGCAGTCTGGACAGGGTGCAGAACAACGGCCGTGAAGTGAAGATTTTGGACTACAAAACCGGCAAGGTGGAAGCGGCAAATCTGAAAGTGACCATTAAAAAAGAGGATGTGGGGAAAGAAGAGGTGATGCGAGAGGCCATTGATAAAATCTTCACCGACAGCAAGTACGACAAACTTTTCCAATTGGCCGTTTATGCGTTGATGTATGACTATTGGGCCAAGGAGAAGCCCGCGTCGGTGCAGGTGGGCATTGTCAGCACCCGCGAAATCAATATGAACCATGCCGATTATATCCTCGATGGCTCGCTTTTCGGAGAGTTTGACCTCTTGACTTACAAAAAGTTATTATCGGAAAGGCTGAATCTTCTCTTTTGCGAGATTTTCGACAAGGATGCTGCTTTCACGCAGACGGATGACGAGGATAAATGCAGGATGTGCGATTTCCTGCATATTTGCGGTCGGCAGACTGCTACAGAAAATCGAATATAAAAATAGGGGCGTATCGCATACGCCCCTATGGGATAACTCGATATTATTCGTTTACAATTTTTTCATTCGGGCTTTGAGGGTGTTCTGCAGGAGGCATGCGGTGGTCATGGCACCGGTACCGCCAGGGGTGGGGGTGATGGCCCCGCAGACTTTGGAGACCTCGTCGAAGAGCACGTCGCCGCAGAGGCGATAGCCTTTGGGTTGGTCGGGCGCGTCGAGGCGGTGGATGCCGACGTCGATGACGGTGGCGCCCTCCTTCACATACTCGGCGGTGATCATCTCGGGTTGACCGATGGCCACGATGAGGATGTCGGCGCGGCGGCACACCTGCGGCAGGTTCTGGGTGTGGCTGTGGCAAACGGTGACCGTGGCGTTGATGCTCTTTTGTAACATCAACATAGCCAGCGGTTTACCAACAATGTTGCTGCGACCCACAATCACGCAGTTTTTGCCTTTTGTCTCGATGTTGCTGCGCTGAATCAGCTCCATGACTCCGTGCGGGGTGGCGGGCAGGTAGCAATCCTTGCCCAACAGCAGATTGCCCATGTTTTCGGGATGAAAACAGTCCATGTCCTTTTCGGGACTCACGTGCGCGGTCACCTTGTCGATGGAAATCTGCTTCGGCAGTGGCATCTGGATGATGTAGCCGTCGATCTCCTCGTCTTGGTTGAGGAAGTCGATGGTGCCAAGGAACTCCTCCTCAGGGATATTGGCTGACAGGTGGTAAACTGACGACATGAAGCCGACCCCTTTGCACTGTTTTTCGATACTGCTGACGTAGCTGAGCGCGGCTCCGTCGTCGCCTGCGATGATCGCAGCCAGATGCGGCGCTCGTAAACCTTTGTCCAACAAGTCTTTAACAGATGTTGCGATTTCCGTTTTGATGGTGTCGGAAATCATTTTGCCGTCGATGATAGTAGCCATAATCTCAATGACGATTAGGTGAATGACTTACTTTGTAAGAGAATCCAGCTCATTTTGAGCGGAGTCGGTGTTCTTCTTGTTGGTCTCTAATTTGACGTTGACTTTGTAGAGTTTCTCGTCCAGACTTTGCATAGATTTTTCTGCCGATTGGAGTTTTTTCTGGAGGGATTGTTTTTCCTCTTCATTAGTGGTTTGATCGATTTGAGTAGTAAGAGCTTTGATCTCTTGATCGGTGACATTGCGTTTTTCTTGCAGTTTGGTCTGTTCTTTGAGCAGAGATTGTTGCTCTTTGTTGAGGTTGTTGAGGTTGTTTCTCAGCTCCTCGATACGCAATTTGATTTTGTAGGCCTCAATGTCTTTGTTCAGATTCTCCAAGAAGGCGACGATGTTGCGTGAGGAACGGGGGTCATTGGAGAAGGTGATGCAGTTGAGGTTACCCGTGGATACCACCAGGATCACTTGGGTGGTTTTGTCTTTTTTCTTGCCGACTTCCGCAGTGGTGAAATAGATGTCGTAGCGAGCATCTCCGAATGCGTCGCATGTCTGGTTCTCGTACACATGGTAGCCTTTTTTCTTGGAACCTTTCAGTCTGTATTGCGTTTCGAACTTGTCAGCTATGGCACCTTCTACAATATCCGGAGAGTTGTCATAGATGTTGATGGTGAAGCCTTTAATCTGTTCTTTGCCGTAGAGAACCACAGTTTCGCTAACTTTTTGTGCTGATAATGAGCAAAATGCGCTTGCAAAAGCCACTAATACTAAGATTTTTTTCATCATAATCGCTATTGTTTTTAAAAAATTATACTCGTTTCGAAAGAGGCTGCAAAGATAAAAAATTTATTTTTGCGGCTCTAAAAATGACGAAGATTCACGAGATACTGCAGCGATTCGAATTTCCGGTCTATCTGGCTCCGATGGAGGGGGTTACAGACCGGGGATTCCGTTGTATTTGCAAGGAATACGGGGCGGATGTGGTGATTTCGGAGTTTATCTCTTCGGACGCGTTGTCGCGCGAAGTGGAGAAGAGCATCCGGAAAATGGAGTTTTTGGAGGACGAGCGGCCTTTCGGGGTGCAGATTTTCGGCAGCCACGAGGAGGCGCTGGTGTCGGCGGCGCAGTTTGCCGCGGCGCAGAAACCGGACTTCATTGACATCAATTGGGGTTGTCCCGTGAAGAAGATCGTGAGCAAGGGCGCTGGCGCGGCCATCCTCCAAGACATTCCCAAGATGGTGCGCCTCACCGCTGCGGTGGTCAAGTCGGTTGACCTTCCCGTGACCGTGAAGACGCGTCTGGGGTGGGAGAGTGCGAACAAACCCATTGTGGAGGTTGCTGAACGGTTGCAAGATGTTGGCATACAGGCGATTGCCATACACGGACGCACTCGCGCGCAACAATATGGCGGCGAGGCGGACTGGACGTTGATCGGCGAGGTGAAAAACAACCCGAGGATGCAGATACCCGTGATCGGCAATGGCGACATCAACAGCGCGGAGAGAGCCTTCGAGTACAAGGATCGGTATGGTGTGGATGCCGTCATGATCGGTCGCGCCGCCATCGGCAATCCTTGGATTTTCCGCCAAATCAAGTGTTTGCTGAACCATGAGCCCTGCGAGGAACCCACCTATGAAGAGCGGGTCTCGCTGGTGATGCGTCATCTGCGCGAAAACGAGCGCGTGAAGGGCGAACGTGCGGCTGTGTTGGAGATGCGAACCCTCTATTCCGGTTATTTCCGTGGCGTTTTCAACTTCAAACCGAAAAAAATCCAGCTGATGGCAGCCCAGACCATCGCCGAATGCGAGGATATTTTGCGGGGTTAAAAAAAGTTTTTTTTCGCAGCATTATTCCAAATATTTTTATATCTTTGCCCCCTTATTTGTATATTAGTGTTAATCAGCTTTGGTCTGGTTTTTCACTTACGGTGTACAGATAGGGCCACCACTCTTTCCGAATAGGAGGAATGATGGTTTAATGATATGATTATTAGTAATTTAGAAAGATAAAATAAGTAAAAATATGAAAAAGCTGTTATTCTTTTTGATGGTTGCCGTGATGCCATTTCTGGTGAAAGCGCAGCCCATGAATTATGTCACTATTTTCAGCGAGAATTTCGATGGGGCTACCCAACAGATGACCACGCAAACATCTCCGAGCTTAGGCGGAGCTGGTGGTGACTGGCGTGTTGTCGGTACGGGCATCACGTACGATAACTGGAATAACCTCCCGTTGTTCCAGTCTTCTCCGCAATCCTACCACTCTCCGGTCTATTCTGCGACCAACACCTCGCAGTGTACCTCACCGGCCATTCCGTTGTCCTCGCCGGGTGTGGATGTGAACTTTGTTTACTTGGATTTTGACCACATCTGTAAAGTGAACGTGTTGGATGGTGCAAATATCTACTATTCAGTTAGTTCTGGCGTGGATGAGGATGGCAACCTGCTGTGGAGCCCATGGTCTCTGATGAATTTCAACAGCAGCAGCTCGTGGTATTATGGCTCGGGAACATACACCGGCGGTGCTTTTGCCGACAATGCCTACTCCACATGGCAGTCCAACTCCACCACGGCCACCCCTACCAACGCTTGGTGGAAGCATGAGATGTTCGACATCACCTCCTTGGTTTTCGCAAACGGCAACACCCCGACGCATTTCCGTCTGCAGTTCCGTTTGAACAAACTCTCTCCCTCCACTTCCGGTACTCAGAACTGCGCAGGTTGGTATCTCGATAACCTGGCAGTCCGTCTTTCCAACTGCGAGCTTATCCGTCCCGCTATCACCATGCAGGCCCCGTTCTATTACAATACCAACAGCTCTTTCACCAATAATCCGGGACCTTATACGATTAAAGCGAGACTGTTCGATAACGACACCATTGCTGAGAACCTTGTGCTTTGCTGGTACAAGATCAACAGCGGCGACACGGTGCATCTTTCCAATGCCGGCGCATTTACCAGCGATGTGTTGAATGCCAACGGACATACGATTCAGGCGCAGTGGACCTTGCCTGCTGTCTGTTATCAGGATACGATTTACTACCACATCTACATGGAGGACACGCACGGAAGTTCCGACCAGTTCGATACTTTCCTGGTGGCCCACCACAACTATCCAAATATTTACCAGAATGATGTCAGGGTGGACACGGTCAACCCGATGCCACACTGTCTGATCACGGGTCAGCCGCAGCCGGTCACGGTCTATTTCACCAACCGAAGCGACGCGCAACACTCACCTACCGCCAACAGTATGGTGGCGGGTACTTTCCGGATAATGGTTAAGAATGAAAACGGTGTCACGTTCCACGATACTACCTATAACTGGACCGGCGACATCTGTTTCGACATTCCTGACTCTCTGTCGTTGGGCACTTTCACGCCTCACCATGGTTACAACTACGTGACGGTTTGCGTGACTACACGTAACGGAGTGGTTGACGGACACCATTCCAACGATACCTGTCGAATTTCACCTTACGCTTGTGACAGCTTGATGAGCGGCCACTATACTATCGGCGGCACCAATCCGGACTTTGCGGATCTGGATGCCGCGAAGGTGTCGCTGAACTATTGCGGTCTGGGCGGTCCGGTCACCTTCCATCTCCGTCCCGGTACTTACACCGGTTTCACCTTCAATGAGAACTACATCGGTCAGTCGGCGGTGAACACCATCACCTTCGAGGGTGACAACAAGAACACGGTCATCTTGACGAACAACAGCACCGATGCGGGCGCCAACGTTTTCGGCGCGGTTACGTTGGTGAATGTCAAGGATTACATATTCAAAAACCTGACCATCCAGGGTAAGGACAACGCCACGGCTTCCCGTGCGGTTGTCGTGCGTGGCAACGGTAGCACGAACATCCAGTTCGATAACTGTCTGATCACGGCGCACAACACCCACTCCACGGCTACGACCAGTGCCGCGGTCAGCCGTACTACTGCCGCAAATGCCATCCCGGATACCATCGAGTTCCGGAATTGTACCATCACCGGCGGTAACTTCGGTATCCATTATGTGGGTTCTGCCGCTCGCAAAAACAACCTGTTGATCGACAACTGCGACATCACCTCCTGCTACAGAGCTATCTATACCAACTACTGGACAGGTACGATCTCCAACAACCACCTCAAACAGGTCTCTTCCACCAACCCGCAGAACTTCACCGGTATTCATGCGAACTACCTCTATGGCGGTGCCATTGACGGCAACACGGTGGATTCCGTGACCAAGTTGGAGTATGGTATTTATCTCACCAATGGTACGACCAGCGATTACTTTATTCGTAACAACCATGTCAAGGTGGGCAACGGTGCGGCTGGTATCTATGTGACTAACAGCTCCTCTTCCTCTTCGATGACAGGTTATCTTTACAACAACGAGGTGATTTTCTATCCGGTCACGGCTAACAGCAGCTACGCCATGCAGATCAACAACAGCAACAACCTGCGTTTGGTGAACAACAGCTTGCTGGTCAAGTCCGACGCTCCTTACAGCAACACCGCGGCGTTGTATATTTCCAACGGCAACAATAATACATATATATACAATAACATATTCATGAACCAAGTGGTTTGCACCGACAATACGGATTATCCGTTGTATTTGAATGCAAACTCCACGGTTACAGGTAATTATAACGATTTTTATTCCACTTCCGGCGTGGTTGCCTTCAAGACGGTGGCAAGAAACTCCATCGCTGAGTTGTTAACAGCCATCTCTACGCTCACCGACGCTTTCAGCTTCCTGCCTTCTTTCGCCGACATCACGCAAAGCTTGCTGCCGACGGTGTTCACAGGTTTGGAGTGCTGGCGCAACAACGACGCCATGATCGATATCCGCAACATCAACCGTTCAAGTGTGACCTATATGGGTGCATACGCCGATCAGATTCCGGCTACGGATGCTGCTCTGACTGCACTGGTCAGCCCCGCTTTGGGTGAATGTCCGCAGGCCTCTTACAATATCACGGTGGAAATCACGAACAAGGGTTCCGAAACGCTCAACTTCGCCAGCACCCCTGCCACGATCACGTTGCATTCTACCGCGTTGAACTTGGACCAGACGGTGAATGTGAACACCGGTTCAGTGCTCGCCTTGGCCAGCATGAACAAGGTGATCTCCCAGAATGTGGTCATCCCCGTCAACCAGCCGATCGACTTCCTGATTGTGATGACGACTCCTGGTGATAACAACCATTTGAACGATACATTGTCTGTCAACTTCACTTTGGAAGCTGTCATTCCGGATTATGTGGAAGACTTCAGCAACGGTACGCAGCAGACTTGGACGATCGAGCAGGTGGGTACCACCGGTGCCGGTAACTGGACATTCCAGAACGGTACGGGTACGAACCCGACTATCACGCCGGTCTATGGTACGGGTCGTCTCTTCTTCAACTCCAAGAATTTTGCCAACGGTACAACCTCTCGCGCCATCATGCCGCCCGTCTCCTTGACAAATGCTTTCAATCCTATTTTGGAGGTCTGGTTCGCACGCGATAACACCAGCTCCAACAAAAACGATCAGGTGACGGTGAAGGTCTCCACCAATGGTGGCACCACATATACCGCTTTGACTGCTCAGGGTGAGACAGAGGCTCCCCTCAAACGATACAAATCAAATGCTGCAACTCCTGAGTGGCAGTTATATACCTTTGATTTGTCCAACTATGTCTCTGCAGGTTGTATCTATATCGCTTTCGAGGCTTTGTCCAAAGCGGGTAACAACATCAACATTGACCGTATCCGTGTGAGAAACCTCTATGACAATGACATTGCCGTTTCCAAGATTTACGGTGCCGGTGAAACGCCTACCGAGTATGAGATGCGCGGTGTGGTGAGTGCCTTGGTGAAGAACGAAGGTGCATTGGCCCAGAACAACGTTCAGGTCTATTTGAATGTGACTGGCGCTACCGAGCAGTGGCAAGACACGGTGACCATCGCCAGTTTGCCTTACAACACCGAGACCTTGATCACCTTCCCCGACCATCAATACAACGTGGCGGAAGTGAAGGATGTGGAGGTTCGTGCCGCCAACGACCAGAACAATGGCAACAATGCCAAACATTGGCGCATGGTGACCACCCAGAATATCGCCACCATTGCCGACACTACCACGGACATTGTGCTGATTGGCGACTACAACAGCATTATCCGTCCTTGTGTACGTTACAAACTTAACGAGGAACTGGCCGTCACTGCTGTGAAATATTACTATGACCAGACCTATATTGCGGATCCTGAAAACGGTTTCAAGGCTTTCGTGGCAGATGCCAACGGTACGGTGCTTGCCACCTCCGAGTTGGTGGACTTCAGCACGCTGCAACAGGGTCAATGGAACATCATCCCGATTCACAATTTCGCTCTGACCAACTGTACGGGTGAGGTCTATGTGGGTCTTGAGATGCTCGCTCACGGTAACTATCTGTGCGCTCAGGTGGAGACTCCTTTGCGCGACTCCGCTTTCTACTATCTGAACAACGGCACTTACGAGCCGCAGTTGAGCGGTCGATTCATGCTCGGTGCTGTGGTCGATACGCCTTATATCCACGATGTCGCTCTGCTGGATCTGGTGAACCCGATCTCCAACTGCGACTTGGGTCACGAACATCTCCAAGTGAGAATCACCAACAACGGTACCACCGACATAGTGCCGCCCATCCAGCTGCACTACACCATCAACAACGGTACCCCTGTTTCGGAGAACTTCACCGACACGCTGCACAGCCATGAGACGGTGATCTTCACCTTCAACAGCATTTACGATTTCACGAACCATCAGATCAACGTGGACGACAACTATGCCGTGAAGGTGTGGGCTACCAAGCTGCCGTTAGACCGCCTGACCTTCAACGATACGTTGA
>Ga0310690_10012978_pt1 | contig 10181 bp, 8 predicted proteins | sample AusTroGonzalo_MG_2_FD_207661 | JGI IMG/M metagenome (GOLD analysis project Ga0310690, IMG submission 207661) | Bovine rumen microbial communities from tropical cattle in Woodstock, Queensland, Australia - Gonzalo_04 (v2) (version 2) | ecosystem: Host-associated > Mammals > Digestive system >...
TCAGCCATTAGTTTGAACATGGGGGAACTACCCTTACAGAACTCCATAATACGCAACAGCAGCATGGCCTCTTCTTTGGCACTGATCTTACCATGCAAATTATCACAAATTGCAGCCACTACCATCTTCGCATCTAGATTGTCGCTCATTTCATAAGCACCCCGCATGTCACTGTATAGTTCCATGTAGGACTCAAGATTTCTGATGCCAAAATGATGACGCAAATAGTCCACGAGCAATGCTTTCGCCCGTGTCTCATCCACATTCTCCTCCTTGCCAAACAATGCAAAAAGGCTTAGGAAACTGGAAAGTACAATGTCTGTCATCTTAGTAAATCGCCACAAAAGTAACATAAAAAATAAAAAAATAAAAAAATAAAAAAATAAAAAAGGTTAAGCAACAGCAAAATCTTTAAACTTTAAACTCTAAACTCTAAACTTTTCCTTACCTTTGCGGAAAAATAAAACGTTGGAATTATGAAAATAACTATTCTTGAGCGTGACGGTGAGCAGGTAGCTCAGTTAGAAGGTCGTCTTGATACGTCTGCTTCAACACAGGCAGAACAAGATATGCAACCATTATATGAAACCACGTCTCGTGTCATTGTCCTTGATTGTACTCAGCTACAGTACATCTCCTCATCAGGACTTCGATTGTTTCTTGGACTGTTGAAAGCTTCTAAGCCCAAGGGTATTCGTGTTGTTATAACAGGACTGAATGAAAGTCTGCGTCAGGTTTTTGCTATGACGGGATTTACCAGTCTCTTTGAATTTAGGTAATATTTCTTTCTAGAAATAAAGAAAAAGGGCAGCCGTTCGTAAGAATGGCTGCCCTGCTTATTTACCACTTGACCAGTATCCTGAATACTTTTCCTGGACTTTCGGCCCATTGCTGCATGGCATCGGAGGCCTGTTCAGGTACGACCTCGAGGCTAATGAGTCGGTCAACGGGACAGGTCCCGCGCTCCAAATAGTGGATGACAGCACGGAAGTCGCTGGGCTGTGCGTTACGTGAGCCACGGATATCGAGCTCTTTTTGTACGAAATACTTAGTCTGGAAAGATACCTCTGTCTTGGCATAACCGATGCAGATGACACGGCCCGTGAAGGCTACTTCATCAACGGCCATCTGGTATGTGGCAGGGCTTCCTACGGCTTCAATGACCACGTCAGGTCCGAAACCAGAGGTAATTTCCAGCAGACGGGCGTGAACGTCCTCGGTACGGGTGTTGATGGTGTAGGAGGCACCCATCTCATGAGCCAATGTCAGCTTCTCATCATCGATGTCAGCGGCAATGACGGTGGCACCACGTTGGGCAGCACGTACAACAGCACCCATGCCTACCATGCCACATCCGATGACCATGACCACATCAATGTCCGTCACCTGCGCACGGCTCACGGCATGGAAACCTACGCTCATCGGTTCTATGAGAGCGCAGGTTCGTGGTGTGAGGAGACCTGCGGGAATCACCTTCTCCCAGGGCAGTGCGATGTATTCGCACATGGCGCCCCAGCGCTGTACACCGAGTGTCTCGTTATGCTGGCAGGCGTTGACGCGACCATTACGGCATGAGGCACACTTCCCGCAATTAGTATAGGGGTTGACGGTGACCGTCATACCCGGCTTCAGACCCTCGGGCACGTTCTTGCCGATGCCGACAATGGTTGCACCCACCTCATGGCCCGGTACTACGGGCATCTTCACCATAGGATTGCCTCCGCGGAACGTATTGAGGTCGCTGCCGCAGAATCCTACGTAATCCATTTTCAAAAGTACTTCTTCGTCACCCATCTGGGGCTCGGCCATCTCAATGACTTTTATGACTGATGGCTCACTAATCTGTATTGCTTTCACCGCGTTATTTTATAATTTACTATTTATACTTATTGTTTAATTTGGATATTTGACAATTGATGTGCTCTCCACCCGTATGCAAAGATAATCAGGAAACAGAAGAGAGGGAGAATGAATGACATGTTGACGGCAGGGAAGCTCATGATGGTCTGCTGGTCGATGATAAAACCCTGCAGCGGGGGCAATATGGCACCGCCGACAATGGCCATGACCAAAAAGGCTGCACCTAACGTGGTGTCGGTACTATCAACGTTTTCAAGGGCTATACCATAGATGCTGGGGAACATGATGGACATGAACAGGCTGATGAGCACCAATGAGTAGAGACCCGCCATGCCGTCCAAGCAGATGGCTCCGATGGTAAACACCGATGCACCGACGGCAAAGACTGCAAGCATCAGACGCGAACTGAAGAACTTCATCAGGTATGTTCCGACGAAACGTCCCGTCAAATTGAGCGACATGGCTACGATATTGAACACCTGTGCCTTGGCCCAGCTGATGCCTAAGCGCTCTGCATACTGAATGATGAAAGTCCAGCACATAATCTGTGCACCGACATAGAAAAACTGCGATATCACGCCATAGCGATAGTTGTGGTTCTTCCAAAGGTTATGGAGCGTCTGTCCGACAGACCTTTTTTCTACACTCTCTGCTTCTTCCTGCCTGATTCCTTCTGGCATCTTCTTGAATGCGAAGATAACCAGGACGGCGAGTACCACCAGACCGATGACAATATAAGGAGTGCGTATGGCAGCCAAGTCATGCACACGGATATCGGCTTTCTCGGCAACACTCTTGGCAGCGAAAGTCAGCTGCCCCATCACGTCACGCTCGTCAGACAACAGATTCGGCAGCACCAGGAACGATGCCACGGCCATACCCGTCAGCGAACCGACAGGATTGAAGGCCTGTGCCATGTTCAGACGACGCGTACTCGTTTCCTTGGCTCCCAGTGAGAGGATAAAGGGATTGGCAGTGGTTTCTAAGAATGCCAATCCGAAGGTCAGAATGTAGAGCGAGAAACAGAAGAACGTGAAGCTTTGCATGGAAGCGGCAGGCATTGAGAGAATGGCACCTGCAGCATAGAGGGCCAGTCCAACAATTATGCCACTCTTATAGCTGTATTTTCGTATGAACAATGCGGCTGGGATGGCCATGGTTGCATAGCCTCCGTAGAAGGCAAATTGTATCATGGAGGCTTTGAAGTTGGACAGTTCCATCACCGTCCTGAAAGCGGCCACCATAGGATTGGTGAAGTCGTTGGCAAAGCCCCAGAGGGCAAACAGCGATGTGACAAGAATAAACGTCACAAGGTATTTCTTCTCAATAAGTTTCGGTTTCATATCTTTCATACTGGCATATTATTCTGACATATTCTTAATATAAGGAAGCTCTATCAGGTTCTGGAAACCATAGAAAGTGCGGGCATTCTCGCCAAGCAGCAGGCGTTTGTCAGCATCGGACAGTTCCTTGCTCTTCACGATGAAGTCGTACGACATGCGGTAGGTGATGGCCGTGATGGTACGTGGATAGTCGCTGCCCCACATCAGTTTCTCCATACCCACCAGCTCTGCCGCTTCACGAATGGCTCGAACTGCCGAGGGGTAGGGGTAGAACTCCGAGTTGTAAAGCCAGGTGATACCACCCGATTCTATACGTACGTTCTCATGGCGGGCCAAGAGTACCTCGTTTCGCCAGCGTGGGTCCTCCCATGGTGGGGTGACTGGCGGATTGGCCATGCCGAAATGACCGATGGCGATGTGCAGACGGGGACACTCGCTGATGACCTCTTGTAGTTCGCTGACCTGACGGTCGCTGTCCGCCAGACACATGGAGAGTACCATGCCCTTCTCCTCCATCAGTTTGAAAACTGGCATGAGGTTGGTCAGCGGTTCGGTCATACGATGTCCTGGGTAGGCGATACCCTTCAGTCCTGCCTGGATGACTGACTGTGCCTCTTCCATGTTCCATGCCATGCCCATGCAGAAGAAGCGGTCTGGATACTGGCGTTGCACTTGTTTCAGGTATTCATTTTGGCAACCGTCAATCAGTTCCTGGACCACGACGGCTGCTGACACCTGCGCGTAGTCCATGTTGGAAAGGAATACCTCGGCAGAGTTGATGCCGTCTGTCATGAAGGGGGGGAGCATCTGCACCTCCTCGTCCAGGAAGATGGAACGTCCGTTTTTCAGGGAACGGATGACCTTTCCGTTCACCGTGGTGTCTTGTCGGAGCCACAGATGGCTGTGGGCATCGATTATGAGTTTTTCCATCTGACAAACATTTGGTCACCAATGATACGCTGCACTTCCTTAGCCAGTTCTTCGTCCATAGGTTCGTTGACGTAGTTGATGTTCTTCAGCACGTTATCGGGATTGGCACTGCTGAAGAGTGTCGTGGCAATGCGTGGGTTGAGACTCGTAGAGAACTGAATGGCCAGTTTCTCGATGGGATAACCTTGCTGCTGACAAAAGGCGGCAGCCTTGGCACAGGCTTCCTTCAGGTCCTTGGGTGCCGGATGCCAGTCGGGGGTGCCTCGTTGTGAAAGCAGTCCCATAGACAGTGGCGAGGCATTGATGACACCTACACCATGCTGCTCGAAGAATCCGAGATAGTCGGCAAGCAGTGTGTCGTTGAGGCTGTAATGGCAGAAGTTCAGAATGCTTTCCACCCTGTTCCCGTTGTCGTTATCGTTCCCGTTAACGTGTTCAACCACCCATTTCAGGTTCTCCGGTTGCAGGTCAGTAATGCCAACGTGGCCAACAACACCCTTCTCTTTCAGACTGAAGAGGGCAGGGAGTGTCTCGTCGACCACTTTTTGTAGGCCACCCTCCATGGAAGCCTGAAACTCGATGTCGTGTACATTGATGAGATCAATGTAATCAACATGCAGACGTTCCATACTTTCATAGACGCTCTCTATGGCACGTCGTCCGCTGTAGTCCCACGTGTTCACGCCGTCTTTACCATAGCGGCCAACCTTGGTCGAGAGGTAATACTTGTCGCGGGGAATGTCCTTGAGCGCCTTACCTAATACGGTCTCTGCCTTCAGATGACCATAATAGGGTGACACGTCAATGAAGTTGATGCCGTTATCGATTGCCGTATGTACGGCGCGGATGCCCTCTTCTTCGCGGATGCTGTGGAACACACCACCTAACGACGAGGCTCCGAATGCGAGGTTTGCCACCCGCATGCCTGTCTTTCCAATTTCGTTATAAGTCATGGTTAGTATAATTTTGCCTGCAAAGGTACAACAAATCGCAACATACTCCTTCGGCTGACGTAACAAAAAATTTGGGATATGTTACATGCGAAACATAACATATCCCAAACTCACGATATAAAACTTATCTCTTTAGAAATCGATCTGCATGCCGAGACCAAGCACGCGGCTGGTACGGGTGAACGAGTCGCCGGAGATAACCTCACCGGTCTGCGGATTGGCTTGTGTCACTTTGTCGTAATCGCCGTAGTTAGTCTGGAAGTAGGCAGCCGTCAAGGTAATCTTGTCGGTAGCCTTGTAGCTTACACCAAAGCCTGCGCTGTAGCTGTTGACGACAAATGACAGGTCGTTCATATAGGCATCGGTCAGTCCGTAGCGGGTGATCTGTGCACCGCAGGAGATGTTCACACGGTCGGTGACGTCCCACTCAATACCGCCCAGATACTCGTTGGAACCACTGTCGAGCAGTTTCTGTGAGTCATTGTACCAGTGGGCATTCTTGTCGTAGTAGTGATGATAGCCTATGTTGAGGCGCAGCTCGGGAATGACGCTCCACTGTGCACCAACGGTGAGCAGCGCAGGAGCATCCTCGTCAACGTCGGTCTCGTTTTCGTACTTGTTGATGTTGTTGATGCCTGGGAAGTTGGCGTAGTCGCCTTCAATCTTCAGGGCCTTCTCCAGTGTCGAGTGGTTCTTCATCTTCATCTGTGTGTTGAACTCGTATTTAACGGCGAAGTTGAAGTTTGATACCTTATAGTCAATACCAATGATCGGTGCTACGCCGAAGCCCTCCTGATTGCTCATCAGGTTCACGCCCTGACCGTATTTCTGCAACATCTCCAACGGTACGAGGGCAGCCTCAGCCTGAGCCACAGCTTGCTGATACTGTTCGGGAGTCATGGCTCCCATCTGTGTGGCCAGCTCAGCCTGACCTAACTGCTTGTTGATGTCGGCAATGGTACCATTGATGAAACGGTCGAAGTTCACGTAGTAGGGTTCACCGCCCTGCTGATTACGTAGTTTTACCTGAATATTGCTCAGACGGGCACGGTAAGAAGCGTTACCGTAGAGGGCACGCAGACCGCCATAAACAGCCCAGTGTTCATTGATCTTATAGGCAGCACCCAACTGGAAACCGAAGAAATACTGACGACCACGCATGTAACCATCAACGTCGTAGCCTTCAACTGGAAGTCCACGTTGCTGTAACAGATAGGCAATGCTACCAACAGCATTCTCGAACGAACCCAGGCCATTCTCAAATTCGCAGACACCGCCGCCGCCAGGGAGTGAGAAATTGAACTGGTAACTCCAGTTGCCTTTATTATATGCGGCCTGTACCGAGGGAATGAACGGTGCATCGGCTATACCCTCGAAGACCTTTGTGGTACGTCCTCCGTTCTTCTTGCCAAGAGCAAATAGCGGGTTGGTTGAGGTAATGGTACGTGTCTGGTGTGCATACTGCCAGTTAATGCCTAGATGGAAACCCTCGGGCATGAATACCACACCTGCCGGGTTGCTATAGACGCCATCAAGGCCGATGGAGGCATCACGTGCGGGATTCTTCAGGAATAAGACACTCTGGTTGGTGTTGGTGAGGATGCCGCCAGCAAAGGCGTTCACCGTAGTCATCATGAAAACAACTAATGATAAATAACTCTTTTTCATCCTTTTTTAATTAAAATTTGCTTAAAACGGCTGCAAAGGTATATCTATTGCACAAAACAACGTAATTTGTGCGTAAGTTATTAACGTATATTAAGAAAAAAGTTGCGCATTTCTGCACAAAACGTGCAAAGTGCGCAACTTTTATAGTGGTTCAGATACACTTCTAAGAGGGCGTAAAAAGAACAAGTTTGTAATCGTTTACGTCAAGAAAGTGGAACAAGTTGCCTAATTATATATATAATAATGTGTACTTTTGCAGCAGATATTCAAATACTATTCAAATCAAAACAAACAATGAAAAGACAATTACTTGTTTTTGGTCTGTCACTGCTATGCCTGGGGGCTATGGCCGACGATGTACAAACGGTGACCATTGGTGGAAAACCTGTCGATAAGACCGTTAAAATAATGACGTTTGATGGCGACAATGTCATCCTGCATTATACAGACAATAGCACTGACACAATGGATATGGCTGAAGATATTAAGATTGCTTTCAATCTTTCTACAGCTATTGAGCACTTGGGAACTGATACGATGAAGGATGAGAAGGTATATGACCTTCGTGGTCGGTGTCTGGGTGACAATCTGCAGAACCTGCCCGCTGGAGTATATATCCAGAACGGCAAGAAAGTCATAGTAAAGTAAAGGGAGGACGAAACAATGAAGAGAATCATTTATCTTTTCGCCCTTGTGGCTATGATGCTTGGCATGGGTGTTAGCGTGAATGCTCAGAGTAAGACCTGGGATTTCCTTTCGGTAGATGAGGCTGACTTGGAAAATATTCAGGCAGATGCTGAAAATACGGATAGTCATTGGTTCTATAGTTCGACAAACAATCGTTGGTCGTATAAGGCAGCACTGAATGTAGAGTCGCTTATGGCTAACGGGATGGAATTGGCTTATACAAAAGGATTAAAACTGAAGTTCAATGGACAGTCGGATGCCAGCAAAGAGGGCAACTTCCGTATTGACATTAAAAACAAACGTATGTGGCTGGCTTCTGGTACTATTACTATTCCGTCTCTTACTGCCGGCACCAAAGTAACAGTCCAGTATATGTCCTCCAGTAAAGATGTCGCCCGTGGCATTAGCGTGACAAACCTGACACCTGTGTCTGGCAAGTTTAATGAGAATGCAAAGGGAACAGAGAAATTGACCAGTGTGGGTACTGTGGAATCATCCGGTGATGTTGTATTAACGATGACAACCACACAAGAAGGCAGTAATGGAATGTACGTCTATAGCATCGCTGTGGAAGACCCTGATGATGAGGATGATGAAGTGGGTGGTGATGATACGCCGACACCATCTGCAACCGACAATTCCACTTATGCTACCAAGGCCAATAATCAGGCTGAACTGGTCTTGGCCAATGGGGTGAAGAAATATTACAATACTGCTGACGTTGAGAGCATTGACATTGATGGAACAACCATCAAGGTTCAATTGAAATCCGGTAAAACTGATACCTTTGAGGGTACTATTGAAAATGTTGCCATCATTAAGGCCAGCGATACCGGTAATAAGGGTACGATAGTGAATGAGGCTGGAAAGGTGAATCTTACTGAAGCCCGTGGCTGGTTTGAATCTGCCTATGTGAAATTTGACCTCTTTGATGGTGCCAAATCATATCATGTGTATGTAAAAGGTGGTAAATATAATGAATATACGAAAATTGACAAGGAACTGGTACGTCATTATGGCACCTATGGTCGTGCTGACGTGGTTGGCTTGATAAAGGGAGCCTACAGCATCAAGGTCGTTCCTGTCAATGATGCTGGTGTGGAGATGGAAGATGCTGCCAATGAAGCCACGGGAATGAGTGTAGTCAATTACGACCGTTCTGGCTTTGCCCATAAGAAAGCAGGGGATGTCGGTATTGGTGCCTACAATAATGACGGATCTCTGAAAACAGGTGCTAATGTCGTTTATGTTACAGCCGAGACTGCCAAGACCGTCAGTTTGGCCATTGCGTCGAATAATAAGGGTGGAATGACTACTTATACAGGTATTCAGAATATTATCTACGGCTATCAGAAGGGATACGAGACCAAGGCACTTGACATTCGCATTATCGGTACTATCAGCGCGGCCAATTGTGACGAATTCCTGAGTTCGTCAGAGGGTATTCAGATAAAGGGTAAGGCAGCTTATTCTGAGATGAACATCACGATTGAGGGTATCGGTGACGATGCTACCACTACGGGTTTCGGCTTCCTCATCCGTAACGCTGCCAGTGTTGAGTTGCGTAACTTTGCCAACATGCTTTGTATGGACGATGCCGTCAGCATTGACACTGATAACGAGCGAATTTGGGTTCACAACCTTGACCTGTTCTATGGTAATGCTGGAAGCGATGCCGATCAGGCAAAGGGTGATGGTACCATTGACATGAAAGGCGATTCAAGGTATATCACGGTTGCCTATAACCATCTATGGGATAATGGTAAGGCCTCACTCTGCGGTATGAAGAGTGAGTCAGGTCCGAACTGGATCACCTATCACCACAATTGGTTTGACCATTCTGACTCTCGTCACCCGCGTATCCGTACGATGTCAGTACACGTCTATAACAACTATTTCGATGGTATAGCAAAGTACGGCGTGGGAGCTGCTTACAAGAGCAATGCCTTCGTTGAAAACAACTACTTCCGTAATTGTAAGTACCCAATGCTGATTTCGAGGCAAGGCTCAGACGTGGCAACCAACCCGAAGGGTACCTTCTCGGGCGAAGATGGTGGTATGATAAAATCGTTCGGCAACTATATGACCGGTGCTATCCGTTACGTCACCTATCAGCAGAACCATACGGAGTTTGATGCCTATGAAGCCACTACCCGTGACGAGCAAGTTCCCGTCAGTGTCGTAGCTAAGCAGGGCGGACGCATCTATGACAATTTTGACACGGATGCATCACTCTTCTACGACTACACACCTGATGCTGCCGAGGAGGTTCCCGGTATCGTGACCGGGTGGTTGGGCGCTGGCCGTATCAATCATGGTGATTTCCAGTGGGTATTTGATCCTTCTACTGAAGATAACAATGCTAACGTTATCCCTGGTCTGAAGTCTGCTCTCCAAAACTATAAGAGCAGCTTTAGGAACATCTTTGAATGAAGTATTTCTGGTGATGACGAGTCCTGGTTATTGAGGATAGAACCTTACAGAATCACGACTTTTTTACCATGATGTATATACACACCTGAACGTGTCGGCTTGCCGCTCAGGCGGCAACCGTCGAGGGTGTACCAGTAGTTACCGTTCCCGTTATCGTTAACGTTGCCGTTAACGCTGCTAATACCAGTGGTGCTGTCCTCATCGTAGTCAAAGGTGACAATTCCGTTCTCCTCTTTAATGTTATAAAGACTGTGGCCGACGGGTTCCTTCGTGTCACCCGTATAGAAACAGTAGTTGGGTAGTTCTT
>Ga0310690_10012979_pt1 | contig 10181 bp, 4 predicted proteins | sample AusTroGonzalo_MG_2_FD_207661 | JGI IMG/M metagenome (GOLD analysis project Ga0310690, IMG submission 207661) | Bovine rumen microbial communities from tropical cattle in Woodstock, Queensland, Australia - Gonzalo_04 (v2) (version 2) | ecosystem: Host-associated > Mammals > Digestive system >...
GTTCTGCGGACGCTTCTTCGCGTTTGAGAATGCGCCGTATATCGCCAGGAACAGGCGGTCGCGAATCTTCTCACCGTCCTTTATCATGTCCTGATGGATTCCATACTCCCAATTCCACTCGCCTCTTATCGCCGTAACGCCCTGGGCATGTGGCTCCGCCCAAGGAGCGGAGAACGGGACGGGAGAATTTGCGACGGCGCTGGTCCACATGATAGACGCACCAAGCGTGTCATCGTCAGCCGTTGCCGGGGCGCGCTTCTCATCATACTCGCTGCCAGCTTCGCGCCCCATGCGCCAATCGGCTCCGGCCCAGTAACCGATCCAGCCATCGCCGGTGGCGTCGCAGAAAAGCGGCGCCTCGAAGCGAATGACGCGGTTGGATTTGATGTCGAGAGCCTTTACGGCGGCAATCGTTCCATCGGCGTTCTTTTCAACTCCGAACGCGCGGGTGGAGACGCGAAGTTCAATGTTCTTCTCATCGGCGACGATACGCATGCGCTTGGCGTCGCTGAGGGAGAGATCGCCGACGCGGTTCATGAACTGTCCGCGAATCTCCCGCACAATGTCATAGCGGGCCTCGCCGCCGCACCAAACGCGAATCTCCCCGGAGGCATTGCCGCCAAGCATGGGACGATCCTGCACGAGCGCGACCTTGATGCCGCGCCGCGCCGCCGCCACGGCCGCACATGTTCCGGGGATTCCGCCGCCAACAACCACGAAATCGGCCTTGACCACCTCCGAGACCTGCTGCTTGGTGGGATCAAGGGGACCAGACGGCGGCGCATCGCCCTGCATCAGAACAACTCCCGCGCAACGACCGTCAAAGCCGTCGAGATCGGCAAGGCGAATCTCCGTCTCGCCCTTTTCAAGAGCAACTGCGCATCCGCCGCACCAACCCCATTCATCGTTTGCAACGCCCAACGTATCCCATATCCGCCTGCCTCCCACAGAGACCGCGAAATCGCCCGCGCCTTCAACCCATCTGCGCGTACGCACCCACATGCGCCACTCGCCAGCCGACGGCACGTTCACCCGCGCCGTCGCGTCCATCACGCGCACTCCAAGGCCATGCGCAAGAAGATACGGGGAACCCATGATGTCCATGAACTGACTGTCAAGACTCCATCCTCCCGTCTCGAAGCTCTGCGGACAGACATCTATGCGCGCCGCCGTGGCCACAAGCGAAAACGCCATCATCATGCCTGGCATGAACAATCTGGGCAAAGCCGCGCATATCGCACGACCAAAAAAATGTTTATTCAACTTCATTTATTTCTCCTTGTAACGGGGTAGTCCTGATCGACGAACAAAGTCTTGCCGAGACGCTTGACGTCAACAGGCTTGAAATCGGGCTTTTTGGAATCGGCGGGCGGCCTGATTTGGCAAGCTCCTGTCGCATCGTCAACAGTCCAACATTCGCCAGGAACCATCCAGTTGTCCTCGTATCTGCTGGGATGCGCCTCCTTGTCCCAGCGAGGATCGTTCGCGAGGATGTTGTTGATGAACACGAAGTTGCCGTTGCCGCACTCAACCTTGTCGAGCGAATCAAGCGTGACGGAATGAGGCTTGAAGATGGGCGTGCGACGCTTGTCGTTGTGGTAGTGGTACTTTCCGCGAATCCTGTTTCCGACGAAGGCGACGTTGTGAGAGCAGGCCGTGAAGGAAACATCAGACAGGAAGTCGTTGTCCTCAACGAGAATGGGGCCGTGGTCAACCTCGAAGAAAAGGTCGCGGCTGTTCGCCCAAAGCGTGTTGCCGACGACGTGAGCGCCCTGTCCCATCCAGTCGAACCAGATGCCGGCGATTGAGCCGCAATGGTGGATGCGGCAGTTGGAGATAGTGAAATCAACGGCTGCGTGGATCTTGATTCCGCCCATCTCCGCGCCGCCGTAGGGCTTCTTCCAGTGGCAGTAGGAGATGTCGCAGTTGTCGATCGTGGAGAACACAGCGCCGAGCGATCCGCAGATGCCGGCCTGTCCGCAATCGGTGATGCGGCAGCGGCGCACGAGGTGATGACCCACGCGGTCGAGTCCGTTGGAAATTGAGCGCATGATGGTGTTGTGGTAGTTGGCGGCGGTGGGGCCGATGTTGTCGAACTCGTCGCCGTACTTGCCGAGCGTAATGCCGCTGCACTCGGTGCCGGACACCTCGCAGTCCTCGATTACCCAACCCTTGCTCCAGTTGGTGCCCACGATGCCTGTCTGTTCGCTCGTGGGCGGAGCCCAGTTGGGGCCGGCGTTCACGAACGTGATGCCGCGCAGGGTGATGTAATCGCAAAACTCGTGTGCAGGGTAGAAACAGGCGGGACGCACGATCAGCTCGGGCACGGAGACATTCGGATCCTTCTCGAATGCGGCAATGATGGTGCCATAGACCATGCCGTGAACCATAACGGCATTGCCCTTCTTGATCAGACCGGCAAGGCCCATCGGGCGTCCCACAGCGTCCACATCGCGCACGCGGAGGAGCAGATCCTTCACGTTGGCGGCGGAATCTGGCAGAGCCACCTCGATTGTGTCGTACTTTCTCCAGTCACCGGTGATCGGTGGCTTGACGGTTGCAAGCGGCTTATCGGGCTTCGCCGCGTCGCACACCTCGATCACCGACTTGAACATCATGCTCGAAAAGTGGATCTTGAGACGGCGGGCGTCGGGCGCGGAGAGGTCGAAGCCCTTGTAGAGGAGCGTTGACTTATCGTATATCCAGCCGAGTTCCATTCCCCATTTCGTGGGATAGCCCGGCTTTACGTTCGGGCTTTTCTTGGCGGCGGAATCGCCTGGCACGGTGCGCGCGCCCGATGTGATGCCGGCGATGTTCACGAGCGCGCGGTTGGCCGCGCCGCCGTGGCCGAGGATGAGATCGCGGGGGTGGAGTTCAAGAGGTTTGCCGTCCTGGATGAGCCGTGTGCGGAAACGCTTCCTGCCGCCGTTGCTGAACCAGTCGCCGTTGATGAAGTCGGTAAACGGGTTCATGCCGCCGAAGGAGTCGTAGCGCAGGCGCACAGTCCAGAGACCGTCGGGGCGCTTCGTCCAGCCCGTGATGGGATCGGCTCCGGTCACGACGACCTTCTCGCCCTTCGCGGCCCGATAGACGATCGGTGCGCCTTCGCGCCCCGCATTGGCAGGCTTAATCCACTCACGGTAAACGCCGCCGCGAATGGTCACGGTGTCGCCCGGCGTCGCGGCATTTGCCGCACGTTGCACAGTGCGCCACGGGCTTGCCGCGGAACCGTCCGCAGTGTCATCGCCCTTGGGCGACACAAAATACTCCGTCGCACCGGCGGCGGATGCCGCCAGCAAAGCAGCGGCAACAATCATAGACTTTTCAGAGAAGCGATTTTTCATGATTTGGATTATATCCAAAAACACGTTGGAAGTCAACGTGCTTTCATTTCCCACAGTGGAGAGGATTTGTGGTATAATTGTCGCCATATGAACAGAAGAGAATTCATGGCAAGCATAGCGGCGGGAGCGGCAATGCCGCTTCTCGCCGAAACAACGGTCTGCGTAAAGCCGCCACGATTCAAACCAATCAACCTTCCAGGACTTGAACCACGTCCGTCCTTCTGGAAGGTGCGGCCAAACGAAATCGTGGAGCTGTGCGAACGGGCGGCGAAATGCTCGCGCAAGGAAGTCATTGCGCACACGCCGCTCGGCTATCCTGTTCATGCGCTCTTCTATGGGGACTTCAGCGACGACAAGCCACCGCAAACCAACTGGTCTGCCGGAGCTTCCTCTACGACATGGAAGAACTACATGGGGAATCCCCCGCCCACGAAGCAGACGTTCCTTCTCCTCACGGGCATCCATGGCGCAGAACCTGAATGCGTCGCCGGCGCGATGAACCTCATACAAGAACTGGAGACCGGAAAGGACTTTCGCGGCAAGACACACCCGGAGCTCACCGATCTCATCTCCAAATACCGCTTCATAGTGGTGCCATGCGTGAACATGGACGGACGCGCCATCTCTCCCGACCATCTTCGCGGGGTGTTATGGCACGACTTCCGCGCCGCATCGCAAGGGACGTGGAAGGACGGATCGCTTGTTGGATGGAGAGGCAGTAAATCGTGGTTCCCGCTTCCGCTGGACAAGGTGTCGTATCCCGGCGGTTACCCAAACGCCGACGGTTACAACATCATGCACGACGCCGCGCCCGGCGACATCCGCACAGCAGAGGCGCGCGGACTTCTGAAGCTCGCCGCGCGCTGGCGCGTCGATGCCGTGCTGAATGGACACTCCTACGAACACGCACCGAGCGCGATCGTCCCCAGCGCTGTGGACGTCCCCGAAAAGGTGGTGCGCGCGAATGCGATCTCCGACCGTATCAACGCCGCGATCCACGCAGCGGACTTAAGGGCCGTCAAGCCGAAGGCCAACCGAACCCCAAGCGGCACGATAAATCTCAATACGGTGCTAGGCCTCGCCTCCGGCGCACTGGCGCTGACTCTTGAATGTTCCGTGTCGTTCGACCGCCCGATAAGACAACAAACGCCCAACAACAAGAACACAGGCACGCTTGCCATCCAGAAATCCGCGCGAACATATACATTCGACGAATTGATGGAACCGCTATTCATCGCCTTGCGCGAATACCTTGCCGACGGACTTGAACGCCCATTCCTCGTTCGCGGCACAGACCGCATCTTCAACGACTGAACCTAAACGTCGCAGTTGGATTTTATCTTTTAGCCGCAAAGAACGCAAAGATCGCAAAGTGTATTATCGGCAAACAGCCTCGCCGAGGCTGACGCCCAGTTGAGCTACCTAACGCGGGCGGGCAAAAGAAGAGTGAACACGCAACCGCCACCAATACGTGGCGCGACTGCAAGAGTTCCGCCCATGCCCTGCGCAAGGCCGCATGAAATGGCGAGACCAAGGCCAAGACCGCCGCCGGGCTTGTCTGCAGCAGCAGATCCACGGTAAAACCGCTCGAAAACATGCGAACGTTCTTCCGCAGTCATGCCGGGGCCTCTATCGGACACTTCTATCTTGATGCGTCCGCCAACGCGCACGACGTTCACTTCCACCGGGCCTCCTGCGGCGGCGTATTTCGCCGCATTGCCAAGAAGATTGACAAGTATCTGGCGAACGGCATCCGTATCAAGCCGCGCCTCAACCGAATCGGCGCCATGTACCGATATTCCATGATCCTTGAAATCGCCACGGACAAGATCCACGACGCTATCGACGAGCTTGCGAACGTCAACGTCCTCTTCGCGATAACGTCTGCGTTTCTGTTCCAGACGCGAGAAGTCGAGCAGATTTTCCACCAGGCGGATCATTCGCCCATTCTCCTCCTCGATCACCTCTATGGCGTGACGAGCGCGATTTTCGTCAAGACGCCCTCCCGCGAGCATTTCGCTCCACAGGCGTATCGCGGCAAGTGGGGTTTTGAGTTCATGCGTGGCGTTGGAGAGGAACGAGGTCTTCTCGATGTTCTCGCGCCGTTCACGCTCCATGCTGCGCAGAAGGCTGTACCCGCCTGCAAGGATCGCCAGCGCCAGCAGCGCAACCAAGACGAAACCGACGGCGAAAAACGTAATCCACTGTCCAGCCGCAGAATCGGCGAATGGCGTTATGATCCCGCCTATAACCGTGTTGTCGGGAAGCCGCCGCCAGGCGATGGACTCCCCCGCGATGTGCATCCATCCCATCTTGGGATGCCTCGACTTGCGCCGCTCCGCGCGCCAGATGTTGTTCGTTGTGCTGAGCGCCTCCACTACGGGCGGAGGCAGACGGAATGATTCCACAAGCCCGTCGCGCGGAGACCATTTGAACAGAGGTCTATTGTCGTTGGCGAACTTCTCGGGATTGAGCGAACGGGCGAAGCGGTCGGCGTCCTTGCCATACGCGATCCGCTGCGATTCAAGAGTCTGACTGCGGGCAATGCAAAGAAGCACCAATCCGGCGGCGGTGAGCATCGCCGCCGGAAGGCACACGAGCAGCAGATACTTTCTAAGGCCATTCTTCAATGCGTACTACCCGGAAATTATTTCGTGCGCTTAGCGGGTTTACAGTCAAATCTCGTTCACTCCAGCGACAAGCGGCTTTACAACGCCGCCGAAGACGAACTCGCCCGCCACCGGCGTTGTAACGCGGCCTTTGGCCTTGCCGGCATCGAACGAAAGATCCACTTCGATCATCTTCCCCGACGGATGCGGATACGACGCCTTGATCGTCTTAAGACCTCCCGGCTGCGGAGCCACGCGAACCTTCTCGAAGAACGGCGCAGCGCTTCTTATGCCGGCCACTCCTGTGCGAAGGAACCAGAGCGGATGCGCACCCCAGGCGTGGCAGTCGCTGCGGGAGTCGTGTCCGGGAAATTCCGGACTCTCCAACGTTGTGGTCGCGCCGAGCTTCACGTAGCCTTTCCACAAATCCAGACGCTTCAGGAAAAGATCGGCACGGCCGAATTTGAAGTACGTCTCGAAAAGATAGTAGGAAAAATACACCGTTGTGCGGTGGATGTTCTTTTCCGACACAAGCCTGTCGAACAGGCTCTTTGCACGGTCGCCCGTGAACACATCCGTCAGAAGCGCGAGGCACTGCGCGTGTTCCGCGAACGACTTGTGCGCGGCATCGGACGCGAAGAGTCCGCGTCCTTCGTCGAAGAACGTCTTGACGATGGCGGGCTTGAGCCTTTCCGCCTTTTCAAGCCAGTGCGCGGCAAGATGATGGTTGCCGAACGCCTCTTCCACACGGGCCGCACCCTGCAGCGCGGCAAGATAGAAGAGGTTCAACTCCGCGTTCGCGCCGCCGTTGCGCGAGCCGGGGGCCCAGCCGCCGCCCCAGTCGCCGCTAGTAACCCAGTCCATAAAGGACCAGCCGGGGAGGTTCTCGACGATGCCGTCGGCGCGCTCGTAAAGCTCGAATCCGCTTAGCGTGTCCCTCATGCCGGGGAGGCGGGCCTTGAGCCAGGCGCGGTTGGAATGGTTCATTACGTAGTCGGCATACATTCCAAGATAGCAGAGAGTGTAGGAGGCGCCCTCCTGAGTGCCGACGGTCGGGAAGTTGAATGGCACATTGCCGTCGTCGCGACGGTTGATGTCGTATATCTCGATGGCGCGGCGGATTATGGCGTCGTCGGAAGTCATGGAGGAGATGACGTTCAGCTGGACGCGCGTGTCGCCGGGGTACATCTGCTGTTCGTAATAGGGGCAGTCGAAGAGCATTTCGTGGCAGCACATCTGCATGGCGCGTGTGCATATCGCCTGAACGCCAGCGAGGTCGGCGTCATCGGGCGAATCGAAGAGAGTGTCGCACTCAAGCGGGTAGCGGGATTCTATGAGCGAGAGGTCTTGAATTTCAACAGACTCCTCCTTGGCCTCAACGACAATCTCGCACCAGCGTCCGCAGCGGAACCACGGCGGCTGGAACACGGCGCGATCGCGTCCGTCAAAGACGAACCTGTCGCCGAAGCCGTCGAACTTCTTGCCCTCCCATTCTGAGCGGTTGCCCTTGAAGAACTTGCCCTTGAACTTTGGATCTTTCGAGGGGCCGCGAAGCGCCTCCGCCCACCGCCACGACATATTGCCGCCCTTGCCGCCCTTCACAACCGCCTCAGGATAGGCACAGATGTAGCGGTCGAGATCCCAGAGAATGCGGCGCTTCTCGCCCGGCTTCACGACTATGGGGAACTTCATCTCCCCGCCATCAACAAACTTCCCCGGACGGACGCGGTACTCCGTCTGGTCCGGCAGCTGCGACGGGAAGAGCATCCATCCCTTCTGACGCAGTCCGCATCTGTTGCCGCCGCCGAGGAATCCCTTCACAACCGCCGGCTTGAGCCAAACGTTTGGAGTGTACTCGTATATGCCCGAACCGCGCATCTCGAATCCATCGCCTGTTCCCCACGCGCCGCCGCTCTTGCCAATACTCTTCACGCCCGTTATCGGACCGCACTGCCATGCGCCCTTCCCTGTGGTAAGCAGAGAATCGTACTTGCCCTCCGCCTTCAGGCAGAAGCCAAGGCGATACGACATCTGCGCCAGCGGGGACTGCCTGTAGGGCATCCTCCAGACTGTCGCCTCCATCATGTGCTCCCCCGGCTCCAACTGCGCGCGATAGCTCTGGTACATCCAGTTTTCCACTGTTCCACGATGCGGACCGCGGGAGACGAACTTGCCGTCGAGCTTCAGGTAGTATCGCTCGTCTCCGGTTACGTCGAATTCAAGCGGCGTTCCGTCGCTTGTGAACTTGCAGCGGAATCGCACGATTCGCGGCATTGGCGGATATGCGACCTCGTCCTTGATTTCGGGATGCGAGAGCCACGCCGCCTGGTCAATTGGCTGGACTGGCAGTATGGACGTATTGCCACGTGTGAAACGCGGGGGCTTTATCACGTGCTCGATGGTTAGGCCATGCGCAGCGGCCACAGCGGCCACAGCGACGATGATCAGTTCTTTTCTCATGCTTTCCCCTGTCATTCAATCACTTCACTGGACATGGACATCAGCAGTTGACTGGCGAGACAGCAATTCTGGCTTCATGTCCGTTGAGGTCAACAGAGGCGGAATCGGGGCAATCGCAGAATTCCAAAGCAATGGCGAGCGTCTCCGTCTTCACGTAATCGCCAAAATCGGAGAGGGCGGAGCGGAGTTCATCATCCGCCTGCACCTTCACTTCGATGCGCTGCGTGACCTCGAAGTCAGCCTCCTTGCGCATTGCCTGGACGTGGCTCACGAATTCACGGGCGAGACCCTCTGCCACTAGAGCGGGGGTGAGCGCCGTCTCAAGCGCCACCACAACGCCACCTTCCGACGCCACCACCATTCCCTCCTTTGGCGCGCGTGTAACGATGACATCCTCCGGCGTGATCTCGATGCCCTCGATGACAGGCTGCATTCCAGAAGCGGCGATCGCCGCCGCGACGGCTTTCATCTTCGGTCCGCATTTCTTGCCGAGCGTCTTGAAGTTGGCCTTGTACGAAACATTGCAAAGCTCCGTCTCGTCCTCGATGAACGTAACGGACTTCACGTTCAACTCGTCCAAGACAAGCGCCTGGAGTTCGACATTCTCCTTGAACCGCGCGGCAGCAGCCGGGACGCCTGCGATCTTCATCGACGCGAGCGGCTGGCGCACCTTGAGGTCGTTCTCCACGCGAAGCTGGCGGCCAAGACGCACAACTGTCTGCACCGCAGCCATCTCCTGCTCCAATGCGAGGTCGCGCGCTCCGGCGCGAGGCGTGGGGAAGTCGCACAGATGCACAGATTCCGGATCAGACGCGCCCTTGAGGTTGCGGTATATCTCCTCGGATATGAACGGAGTGAACGGCGCGGCGACCTTGCAGAGCTGCACGAGCACATAGCGAAGAGTGCGATACGCCTGAAGCTTGTCGCCGTCGTTCTGGCTCTTCCAGAAACGCCGACGGCTGCGGCGGATGTACCAGTTGGTCAAATCTTCGATGAACGCCACGAACGGACGCACAGCGCGCTGGAGGTCATACTGATCCATCGCCGCAGTCACGTCAGAGATAAGCGTTTCCATGGAGGAAACGATCCAGCGGTCAAGAACGTTGTCCGAACACAGTTCGGACATCTGGACTTCCTCGTCGTGGAATCCATCTACGTTCGCATACGTCACGAAGAACGAATATGCGTTCCACCATGGGATGAGCAGATCGCGCAGAATCTGCTTGACGCCGATCTCGGAAAACTTCAGATTCTCCGCGCGAACGACGGGAGAGTAGATCATGTACAGGCGTATGGCGTCCGCGCCGTATGTATCCAGCATGTTCGTTGGGTCTGGATAGTTCTTGAGGCGCTTCGACATCTTCTTGCCGTCCTCCGCAAGCACAAGGCCGTTCACCACGACGTTGCGGTACGGCGATTTGCCAAACAGCATCGTGCCAAGAAGCATGAGAGTGTAGAACCAGCCGCGCGTCTGGTCAAGACCTTCGGCGATGAAATCGGCGGGGAAGAATTGGTCGATCTCAGATCGACCATCAATTCTAGCCGTCCCCGAACCCCGCCCAAGGCTGCCGCCTTCGGCGGCCTCTCCCATGTAGTGCTGCTGGGCGTAGGGCATGGAGCCGCTTTCAAACCAGCAGTCGAGCACTTCGGGGGTGCGGTGGTAGGTCTTGCCGTCCTTCTTGATGGCCACCTTATCGACAAAATGCTTGTGGAGATCGGTCACTTTGACGCCCGAAAGAGCTTCGAGTTCGGCGATGGAGCCTACGCA
>Ga0310690_10012981_pt1 | contig 10180 bp, 16 predicted proteins | sample AusTroGonzalo_MG_2_FD_207661 | JGI IMG/M metagenome (GOLD analysis project Ga0310690, IMG submission 207661) | Bovine rumen microbial communities from tropical cattle in Woodstock, Queensland, Australia - Gonzalo_04 (v2) (version 2) | ecosystem: Host-associated > Mammals > Digestive system >...
GAAAAAATAACACAGAGGAAATCTTTAAACAATGAGTCATTTATGCTGATTTTATCAGTTTTCGCTTGATTTAGGATGTCATCTGCGATTACTTGACCCATTATGTTTTGTATGTCATCACTTCCCATTGTGAATGTGCCAACGGTAACCATTTTATCTCATGCCTCCATAGATGTGGTCTAACCGGTCCTCAATCTGTTCTAATCGAGCGTTAGTAGTTTTTAATTCATCTCTAATTTCTTTTAAAACACTAACTAATTCTTTTGATACAGGATAATCCATTTTATATCAATCCACCATTCATCGGATAATGCATTGTCCAAACACCTATCAAATAAAATACTAATGCAAAAATAAAAGCCATAAAAAACAATCGAGTTGGGCTGATTTTGATAGGGTCGAGTTTCATCAGGCATCACCATTTATTTCCAGGTCTACTTTCAACTGTCTTATCAACTCATTATTCGCCAGTATCTTGGCACATAAATCGTTGTACTCTTCCATGGTCATGAATTTGCCTTTTAGACCACCAACGGTAATATCTTCCATTATATTTTCCACCTAAATGATTTTTTTTAAGGGAAGAATGGGAGGAGGTTACGATCAATATGTCTGCACCTCCTCAAAAAATGAAAAAATGAATAAAAATCTACTTTTTCATTTTACGAAATATTGGAGAAATATTAAATACTATCAAATACAAAAAATAGAAACTGTAACAAGGACTACAAATTTTTTTCAATATGGGTATAAAAAAAAACTAACTAAAAAATTTTTTTTTCACCTTGCATTCTTGGGGAAGAATTTATGAAAAAACATTTTTTTTAGCTCCTTTTTACACAATAAATGGGTTTGGTAAAATATTTGTGTTTCGGTTTTTACCAAACACCATCCATTTATAATCCGAGCATAGCTTCCAGTTCTCTTTGATTTTTAATAATCTCGTTTATAGTTCGTTGCTGTTCCTCCAATTTAGTTTCGTTTTTCACGATTTCCTTTTTATAGAATTTGTTCTCACGTTCTAATTTCTCATATGCCTCTTCGTCAATTCCATGAACTTGTTGGAAAAGCATTAACTCATCTACACATTCATAGTATTTATTGAATAGTTTATCTTTACTATTCTTGAAATACGCTTGATGAGTAATATCCATACTTCTACCTTGCAAAGTATCAATTTCCTCAACCGTCCATGTAACTATTTCACTATTCAACAAAGTTGAAGCGTGAAACTTACGCAACATATGACACCTAAACCTACCAAATTTCCCAGCAGTACCTAACTGCAATTTGTTATTGATCTTCCTGAAAACATAACCAGTATGTTGCTCTGAAACATCAAAAACTCTATCAGTTAAATGTAGTTTTCTTGGATGTGAATCGATTTTTTGTTTCAATTCATCAGTAGGTTTTTTTTCGTATTCAACTACAAGTTCATTGTACTCATTTTTGAGTTTCGCATCCCTACCAAGTAAGTATTGGACTATGTGTGTTGATGCTTCTGGGCTGCAAAAAGTAGTGTATTTACTTCTTGTTTTCTGCCTTTCATCTTTGAAACAAGGAATGACTTCATTTTGTGCTTTTAACTCCAATAACTGCTCTAATAAAGTATTAGAAGTTAAGTATTCATCACAAGCAGTAATGAAATCTTCAACAGTTAACCTTAACATATCAATCTTGGATAAACCAGAGCTTATGCCAAAAACGATAATGCATTTGGTTACGTTGTTTGCCTCATAGTACGCATCAATCAATTCAGATTTAGTAAGCAAATCTTCATAATCCATCTTATAGGTTCTGTCGATTTGTTTACTATTAAAACTTGGTAAAGACTGTAATTCAATCTCGTAATGAGTGTAGATTGTTTTTATCCCAGCAAGATACCTTTTTGCTGTGCCTTCGGATTTGTTGGCAAAAAGATAGTTTCTGAAATTAACCAATCTATCTTTGATTTTCCGACTTTTCCACCTTATCCTATTTTCTTCTTCCTGGTCTGCTTCTTCGATTAATTCTTGAAGAGTCATATTGTTTAACTCTTCGTATGCTCGAACAGCAGACTGGTAGAATGCGATTGTACTGGTCGATAAGTCTTTATCTTCGCAAAATTTCTCGAACATTATAACCATTCTTCCTATTTTTTTGCCGATAATATGTTTCTCTTTTGTATATTATCTTGCAAATGTTAGAGAGCATTTGGAAAGTATTTTTTTGAAAAATTAAAGATTTTTACTACTTTTCACATTAATAAAAGTAGTCTTTTTCACATTTTTTGTTTTTGTGAAATTATTGTATTTTTCTTATTTTTTTCAAAAAATACTCTTTTTACAGATGCAATTATAATATTGGATTTCATAGTTTTTATGAATTTCCATTATTATTCTCTTTGTAGAATCGTAATAACATTTCAACAACATCACTATATGATTGGTCTGTTGAACCTATTTTGCCAAGTTCTTTTTTGACATTTTTTTTGATTCTTATTGTTGTATCTGTCATGCTATCACTATGTATACATTGTATTCATTAGTATATAAATGTTACTATAAAAAAAAGAAAAAAAATTTAGACAAGCACCTTATTGTACCTGCCACTAAACAAAGTTTCCAACAACACCTTCAATGGATCATACTCATTACTCATCACCATCTTTAAAACATTCTGACTAAAACCAGAAACTAATGTAACACCTAATTCATTTTCGATGATTGGAACTGTTTTACTACGAGAATTAACATTCCAGAATATCAAACGAGGTAACTGATAACCAGCAGCAGCATAACGCTTTTGAATAATCTCAAATAACGGTTCTGACAATCTACTATTATAACTCTGTGCCCTGTCAAACTCCATATCAGAAATGATAAGAATGTTTTTAATCATTTCATGTTGTGGTATTTCATATTCAACCGCTACATTTAATATCAAATTGAAAACCGCTTCAATATTAGTATTAGCTATTTCATGATAATTACTCGCAATCCGCAGCTTATCCTGTAAAGTTCTGCCAAGATGTAAATCAACGAACTGTGGATAATGTGAAAACGTAATATACTTATCCTTATAAACACCAGTATTATGCTCGCTTGTATAAATGGCTAATGCATTAGCAACATCGAGAGCCATAGTCTTGCCTCCACCAACACAAGTAGTCATACTACCACTACCATCAGCAACAACCAATGTATCCTTAATCTGAATGTCTTTAAGGTTTTTCCAAGCTAATTCCAATGTTTCATCATATTCTTTAATACTTCTGAAACCAAATTGATATTTTGAAACAATATCCACCGGGGAAGCCACGTTCATATTCAATTTAGCCCTACCCTGACTAACTGAATCCAAATAAGCAACCCTACGTTCCTCATCATGACGCATAAAAGCATCCTTATACTTTAAATTAGCCATTGAAGGAACACGCTCATAATCAATATCTCCCCATTCATTGTTACACATTTGAACTTCAACAACATTAGAACGCTTACGCAAACTTGATAAAATCGTACGATAATCCTTTGAAGATAATTTCAAAAACTTACGAATTTTTTTAGCCAGTAAACGTGTTTCATTGCTACTCGCATTCTCTGACGGTAACCACTTCGCCAATAATGATACAGGTTCGCCATCGTTATATTTATGCATATCACTACGCAAATGAAAACTAATCAAACCCAGGACATAAGTGTCAACTTTCTCACTAAAACCTAACAAAGAAACTAAATCATCCCATCTACCATATTCTTGGATATTAGGAAGATTACGGCGAAACAAATCAAAATCCAATGCAGCTAATCTGCGGTAACATACTCGGAATAAACGCCTCTCACCTAATCCGCCACGAACATCACGTGCAAAGAATAACCATCGTAACGCATATTCCTTGTTTTCATGGTAAACTTTATCAAAATTAGTTATTATTTCATCTTCATCACTATTACGAAAGCTACTGACTTTGTAGTTCATATCTAATAGTGCAGAACCTGTGGATTTGTATCCAACTGCCCCATTTTCAGTTATTGTTTTGTTTAATTCATTTTTGAGTAGGTTCATCATGAATTTTTAACCTCCAAAAAGATTATTTTTAAGACAAAGCCCATGAATGCTACCAAACGGTTAGGTCAGGTCCTTTATTTTTTGCTGTAAGGGCTTTTAATAATATAATATTCCAAGATGCGAATATGAGTAATCCAAGCTCAAACTATGTCAGATCTATCATTAAATTTTTGCAGTTATCGCATCTTTTCAAGATACAATTTTTCTCGTTTACTGCGGGAGTAATCAAATTTTGCTGTTTGTACCTTTTATATTATGAGAATTATTTAGGTGAAAAAGAGAATGGTGGGGAATAGTAGGAAAAAAACCACCATTCTTCTTAATGCATCAAATAATAGAAGGTGAAGAAAAAAAGGGGAAAATGATAATGAAAAACCCTTTTTTTCAACGTGCATATCATGGAAATGACAATTAAATAATCCCATTGGGAGAAAATATAAATTACTGAAAATTATAAAGATTCGTTTTCATGTCAGGTATGTAAAATTTAATCCAGAAGAATATTTCATATTATGTCAAGATGATTACCTATAATCTCCCAATGGAATGACCTATATGTATTCCAGACGTGGTAGTACATGAATCTTTCACAAGTACCATATTATAATATGTTAGTTATCCATATACTTATTTTAAAAATGAACTATTATTAAAAGGAGATGAAAAAAAGAGAGAGTAATTTTTTCCCCAGGATGAAATCAATGAATATGAAAGCTTAAAAACACAATCCAAAAAAATAACTAACAAAGGAACTACATTGAATGAAAAAATATGATGACCCTCTCTTTTTTAATTGCATATCTCTTTTTTTTCCACCTTATCTTCTTTGATTTTTTTTAGAGGCAATAAATCAATAAATGATCCAAGCTTTTTTGTATCCTGTGAATGGGATACAATTAGTATATTTGTATGTTAAAGATATACTTATTTTAAAAATGAACTAAATTTTATAAATGTCAAACTCTTTAAACATTAAACCAACAGGCATATTTTGGAACATACATCTTGCACAATCTTCATTAATAAACTCATAAAACTCATTAACTATCTTTTTATCCAATCCCCATCGGTTTATTGAAGTAGTTTTGCCATCAGATGTAATATATTTAATTGTAAAATCATTTTTCTTAAAAGTGATTTCAAACCTGAAAACTTCATCCTGATAAAACAACTCATAAGTAACAATATCTTGAACATAATTATTCTGAAACTCTAACTCACATAACTGGTCTAAAATTTCACTAAATGTCAATCCCTTTTTGTCTTTAATTTGTTTCAGTATATCGTAAACTTCGGAGGGTATTGTTGTATTTGTGCTATTGGTAGGGTTAGCCATCTTGTAACATCTCCTCTCCATAAGTTAGTGTTAATCGTGTGATGATTTCAGAAATGGACTCTTTTCCGTTTCCACATCGTTCTAATTTGTTTTTTGTATTCTTTTTGAATACTATTGTTTTTCTGCTCATGTCTTATAGATTTATGTATAGGAATATTTAAACATTATGTAGAAACATTTATATACTATGAAGTTTAATCTATTAATAGGATTAGTACAAAAACAAATCCTAAAAACCCCAAGAAAAAATGAAGGTGAAAAAAATGATAGATGTAGAATATGCAAAAAACTTCCAAAACTTAACAGACAAATACCTGGAAACTGGATTTTTTGAAGATATTGAAAATGAAGCACAAAAATTCAACAAAGACGCATACAACAAAACCATAGAAAACACCACCGAATATGACAACAGGTGGAAATACTTCAAAGAAGAATGCACAAGACCATTCAGATTCTATGACATAGTAGAAATCGCAAAAATCCTCCGCAAACTCTTACGAGAAGAATTTGGAAAAGACATCAAATTCCAAATCAAAACCGAAAGAGGATACACAGACACCTTATGGATTAAGATCAAACCTCAAAATGAAAAATACCTCCAACCTCTTGATGAATATATGGCTGAATATAAAGAAACATATTTCCACAGGCATGGAGTTGAACATCCATATATCTCTGATGAAGTCTTTGAAAAAAACGCAAAGTTACACATCGACAGATTAAATGATGATGTTCAAGAAACCATTAGAAACATCGTAGAGTTATTTAAAATGGATAACTCTGATATAATGACTGATTATTTTGATATTAATTATATCACATGGTTCAAAATGGAAATTGATGGTGAAAGTAATCCCGGATATACTGGAATATGATTGAGTTTCAAAATGAAAACTCAATTTATTATTATTTTTTAAAAATGAAAATGCGAAGAGGTTTTGAAAATGAAAATCATGAATGAAAATGGAAATGAATCTGCATTTGAAAATGGAAATGGAAATGAAAATGAAAACACAACTGGAAATGAACTGGAAATGAACTCCATCATAGAGTTTGAAGCCACATTCAAACAAGAAACAATATCCGGTTTTTTAGACATTGAAAACATCGATGACGAAACACCATTACAATTCTATGACCACAACAACCAACCACAATGGCATATCCCAAAAAACCCAAACGATATGGACTTACAATACGAATGGTGGGCAGACTATGACTACCTTTCAACAATCTTCCAAGAAACCGACATAATCCAATACTTATGTGATTACTCCAACGAAGATAAAACAATCGTATTAGAAGAAACAGTTAGCGGAGATAAAGTTTTACTAAAAATCAACAACGGAGGAGATTCCCAATGAGATATAAATACGGTACAAAAGACAGTTACACAACATTCAGAGGCAAAACAGTAACCGCCAAAGAATTAGCATCTATCATCAAAAGAGATGTAGAATATGGCAAATGGAACATCTACGAAGGAGGAGAAACCAATTCAGTAACCGCACATTGCAGATACCAACGAAACGGATTCCAATACCACGAACAGTTATTAATATATGGGAACAAGAAAGAATTTAAACAATTAGAGGAATTAATTGACGATTTTATATTTGTCAATCCAAGAAAATTCAATTAACTATATTAAACCCAAAAAACATACAAATTAATAGAGGATAAACGGGAGGATTTATACAAAATAAAATATAAAAATCGTGTGAGGGAAATTGGTTTAATCCTTCACAATTTGCTTCCATTAAAAATTCTCCCAAAAAATCCTCATATAACTCCTTTTTTTTATTATAATTCATCAGTTCTAACGAAGCACCTACAAATCACCAACTCTTACGAAGCAATTCACGAGCCCTAACGAAGCAATTCATGAACGCTTACGAAGGAATTTTTTTTTATAAATCATGAGCCCTAACGAAGAGCCCGCCGCCGCCAATTCATGAGCCCCAACGAAGGAGCAAAAACGCAAATATTTTTTTTCAAGCTGGAAGCTGCAACACCACGCCGCCGGCGTGGTGGTGCGTGCTGCATCATGTGAGATTCCAGGACCTGGAAACCATCAACTCCAATGGATGACGATCATATATTTTTAGGTGCTGCATCATGTGAGATTCCAGGACCTGGAAACCATCAACTCCAATGGATGACGATCATATATTTTTAGGTGCTGCATCTGGTGGAATGTTTGGACCTGGTGGGATATTCTTATAATATATTACATATATAATAAATAGCTGGAAACAACAACCGAAATATTTATATACTATTAAAACAAATCTATTATTAGAGTTAGTAAAACTAACTTTAAAAAATAATTAATAAGGAACGTGTAAAACATGGAAGCAAAAAACAATATTAAACAATTAGTAAAACCGGCAGAACCAGCCGCAACAATGGAAACCATTAAAAACATATCTGTAAACAGCTGCAACGTATCAACCGTTGAAGGAACAAACAACAAAGCAAAAGAAATAAACGCCCCATACGGTTTTATTTTAGTAAGCTATGAATCAAAAGTGGAACTATTAACCCACGCCTCAATATATGATGACAGCCATTATATTAGATACGTATCTAAATTATATAATAATTACAGCGTAACCACCGCCAGACATCAAGCAGCATTTGAAGCAGACAACCGCTATAATAGGTTTTCAGATATTACAATATACTTGGAAGACAAAACTGCACAAAAACTATTTAATGCTGCAATCACAAACGCCGCAGCATTTGAACAAATGGAGCATATTATAATAAACCAGTTTAAATTAGAGTTTGAAACAATGGAGCTAATACAGCAAACAAAGACTTTATTAAATGGAGCTGAAAACCTGGAAGAAAAAACCCGGTTAATTAATAAATTATTAACTTTTTTAAACTTTGAACTGGAATTAAAAAAAGTTAATGATGAAGTTTTAAAGACTGTTGACCGCCAGACCGCAACCTATGAAGCACATAATATACGCTTTGAAGTTGTCAGGACCTGGAATAAAAACGGATCTATTAAAAATATTAAGATTCAAAAAATAGAAACTTCTTATAAATCACTCCTGGCAGAATAAACGCCAGGAAACATTTATATTTTTTTCAATGGAGCGTATAAAAAATGTATACCGATATTTTATTAAACATATACCGCAGTTGGATTTTTAACAGTTTTTATTTTTGGGAGTTTTAAAAAATGAATCTTAAAATTTATAACCAGATATTAACCGAAAATTTAAACCGTGCTGTATTAATCAAACAGCACCAGGACCAACAACGCCGCCAACTGCAAATATTACGGGAAAAAATAAACCAGGTGAAAAAATGAAAACCAATAAAAATTTATTGTTAGATTTAAAATTTATTTTAGATCTAACTTTTATAATTTTTTGCATCGAATTATTATTTATGCTAATCACAGGAGTATAAAAAAATGTATAAAGAACCGTTAAATATCATAAGCTATTTATTAAGCGTAACCGCTGCAATAATAGCAGCATACGGCGTATTATGGAGTTTTTAAAAATGAAATACAACTATAATTTATATAACAAATTAGTTTTCAGAACCTGGAAAGGAGAAAACCAAATAAAACGCATCCGCAGAAACTATATAAAAATGAATTTTAAAAACTGGATGAATCACATAAACAACACCCAGAAAACAACACCAAACAAAAGAACCGCACGCAAATTTATATACTAACTATTAAAAAAGGTGAAAATAATGGAAGCAAAAAACAACCTACAACAAATAATAAAACCAATAACAACAAAACCCGAAACCCGCATATATCAAAGCAGCGAAGAAACACAACCAGGCACAAACATACTAACCAAAGCAGCAACCGAAAAAATACAAACCAATAAAAAATATAGTTACTTCTTATATGATGCTGCAAAGATATATAATAAAATCATGCTCCAGAAACTGGAAACCAAAGAAGTAAAAATATTATGTCCTGAAATTCAAGATAAAAATGATTATCTAATAACCACCGGATGGCATGATCTAAATCACGACCGCGTATATAATATGTATATTGGTGATATACTCCAAGGTATGAAAGTATATAAAATATACAACAGGGAAATACTACACAATATACTAAACTGGTACAAATATACAAACAACTACAATATACTAAACCAGTACAAACACTATAAAATACTATTAACCTACATTATACACAAATCGCATAATAGTACATAATACAACAAGGAGTATAAAATATGTTTATACTACTAATGCTTATAATACTACTAATCAATATAATTATTATAACCAGCATAAACAATAAAAAAATATTAGTTTTATATGCGGCTTTAATATTTTTTCTTTGCTGCATATTATAATTTTTTCTTTTTTTCTCCTATTTTTTCATATTTATTATAGATATTATCCGCCCTGATTCCTTCAATAGTTTTTTTAATAGTGTTTTCATTAATAATTTTTTCATTCAATGACTATAAACACCAGGACCGGAAAACAACCAACAGCGGAAAAAATTAATTTTTTTCTTTTTTTTCTCCCATGTAAAAACAATATTTTTAAGCTTTTTTCATAAATTTTTAATGGAATCTGGAAACGCCAGCACATGAAAAAAATATAGATCGTCCTTAATACATCCCAAAAAACCGAAACCGCCCGAGGGTACACATGGGTATATTTTTGTTAGTATGTTTTTTTGGAGTGTATAACGGTGTTATGTTGTTGGGTGTTTTGTATAACATTGTTATTTTGTCTGATTTTAGTGTTTTTTGTCTATAATTATGAGGGTTTTTGTCCATA
>Ga0310690_10012982_pt1 | contig 10179 bp, 8 predicted proteins | sample AusTroGonzalo_MG_2_FD_207661 | JGI IMG/M metagenome (GOLD analysis project Ga0310690, IMG submission 207661) | Bovine rumen microbial communities from tropical cattle in Woodstock, Queensland, Australia - Gonzalo_04 (v2) (version 2) | ecosystem: Host-associated > Mammals > Digestive system >...
CCCATGATCTTGAAAAATGAAGCATAAAACGACTGACGGTTGGCAAATCCAACCATGTCGCTGACCTCCTCCATACGGAGATCCTGATAGCGTTTGTCTACCAAGATAGTCATGGCCTCTTCAATACGGTACTTGTTCACAAATGAAGTGTAATTCATGTGGAACCGTACATTCACTACGGCCGAGATATAACGGGTATTTGTACCCAGATCCTCTGCTAATCGCTTAGCTGAATAATCTTTGTCACGGTATTTTTTTTGCATGACAATGATGTTCATGATCTTCTCCTGCATCTCGTCCATCAGCTTGGGGCTAACCAAACTACGGTAGGCTGCCTCTTTTTCTCTTTTCTCTGTGATGTTATACTTAGCCATACTTCAAATGGTTAAAACATAAATATTTTTTGCAAATATACGAAGTTTTCTTTAAACTTCCAAGTTTTATTTAGTTTTTTTACCAAAAAATCATAAAAACGGGTACAAATGTGTCACTTTTTGCAAAAAACATGCGTCTTTTGGCGGTTTTCCGCGATTTTTTTAGTACCTTTGCAGCATAATTCAACAGAGAATGGCAAAAAAGATACTTTTCATTAATCAGGAGATAGCTCCTTACGTACCTGACAACGAGTTGTCGCTTTTAGGTAGAGACCTTCCAGGTTCTATTCAGGAACAAGGTTTTGAAATCCGTACCTTCATGCCCAAATGGGGAAATATCAATGAACGCCGAGGACAGTTACATGAAGTAATTCGTCTGTCGGGCATGAACTTGATTATTGATGAGACCGACCATCCGCTTATCATCAAAGTGGCCACCATTCCATCGGTAAGGGTACAGGTTTATTTCATCGACAATGACGACTACTTCAACAAGCGTCTGATGGAGCGTGATGAAAACGGGAACGACTATGCTGATAATGGAGAGCGTGCCATTTTCTTTGCAAGAGGTGTCCTCGAAACGGTGAAGAAGCTGCGCTGGGTGCCCGACATTATACATTGTCAGGGATGGATGAGTAGCGTGGTGCCGTTCTATATCAAGACGGCCTATCACGATGAGCCCTCATTCGCCAACACCAAGGTGGTGACCTCGCTGTTCGCCAATAGTCTCCAGAACGGCCTGGATCCTAATTTCAAGCACTGCCTGGAATTCCGCGACGCTACTGCTGAACTCCTGACACCTTACAACGACCAGTTCGATTTCAACGAGATGGGTAAGTTAGCCATCGACTATAGCGATGGTATTGTAGAGGCTGTCAAGGGCGTCAACCAGGATCTGCTCAGCTATGCCAATGAAAAGAATATCCCCGTTTTAACATTAAAAGAAAACTCCACCGATCATATCTCGGCGTTCTACGACACAATCTGCCCCGACGCCGCACCAGAGAGTGAAGACGAATAAACACTAAAAAAGAAATGAAACTCAAATATTGTTTAGCGATTGCTGGTTTTGCAATGGCACTATGCGCTTGCGATGAAGGCACGGACAATGTTGGCATGTCGCTTATCAGCTCTAATGATGAAATCTCTGTCACTACCCAGGAATTCAATGTGCTGACGACATCTTATCTCCCCGACTCCGTCTATACCTACAATAATGAACTTTATCTGGGGTGCGTCACCGATCCAGAGACCCACACAACGGTTTCCAGCAGTTTCATGGCGCAGTTCAATATGATGGAAGAAACCCATCTGCCAAGCAAACAATTTATCCTCAGCCGCGACGAGAATGGCGAGGTCATTTCCGACTCCTGCATCATCTATCTGTTCTTCGACAAATCCAAGACGACAGGCGATACGCTGGCTGCCATGAAATTGAGGATTTCTGAACTCAGCAAACCCGTTCCCGATGGCATCCACTACTCCAGTTTCGACCCGAGGAAAGAAGGTTATATCCGCAACGACGGTATCTCGCAGTCGCAGATGTTCACTTATACTGATCTCACCAGAAGCGACAGCGTCAGAAATTCAAGCTATTACGATCCGCATATTGCCATCCGACTCAACGGTCCCTATACCGACAAGAATGGTGTGACTTATAAGAATTACGGCACCTATATCCTGCGTAACTACTATTCGCATCCGGAGTATTTCAAGAACTCCTATACCTTTATTCATCAGCTATGTCCCGGATTCTATTTCGAGACTACCGACGGACAAGGGTTGATGTCATACTTCAAATCAGCACAGTTGTCCGTGTGGTTCGATTACCAGGATGAAGAATTAGACAATGTCACTTATAACACCTATCTGGCCACATCATCCACCAACGAGGTGCTACAGACGATTACCGTCAAGAACGACATGGCTGCCCTTAAGCAAATGACTGAAGACGGCTCCTATACCTATCTGAAATCACCATCAGGCATCTTCACAGAAGTCACATTCCCCATCGATGAGATAAAGTCTTCCCACAAGAATGACTCGCTGCTCTCCGTGTCTGTGACCTTTCAGCGTGAAAACAACATCGAGCCGCTCACAAAGTACACCTTCTCGGCACCCAGTAAGGTTCTGCTGATACAGAAAGACAGCCTGAACTCTTTCTTTGAGAAGAGCATGAACTACAACAACAAGTATGCCTTCTACACCACTCTTTCGAAAAATGCCTACAGTTTCTCGAGTAGCAGCGATATCAACAACCTCATCGTCAAGATGTATAATGACCGTCGCGATGGTCTGAAGAATGATCCTGCCTGGGTGGAGCATCATCCAAACTGGAATAAGGCGTTGCTGGTGCCCGTAGGCATACTCACGAGTTCTACCTCCACATCAACGAATGCCACGCCAACAGGTATTGTGCATGAGATGGGACTCACCACCACCCGTCTGAAGCGTGGTACAACTGCTGATCCCATCAAACTGCGTGTTGTCTATGCCAAATTCAACAATTGATGGCCGACGGATTCTTAGAGAAACATCACGAGGACTATGAAGCCCGCAAGGCAGCATGGCTCCGAAAGAAAAAACATTTGCCTAAAACCGGCAAACGACAAATAGAGCGACCCGACGATGAGTCGCTCTAAGTTTTCCGCATCGGACAAACACAGACTATCTCGGACTTAAGAAAGTAGTCCGTGTAAGTCCGTTTAGTCCGTTGCAATAATCTTGAATTTTGCGAATTTCAGCAGCAATTGCTTCGTGCCAGCATTGCGGAAGGCTACGGTAGCCTTGGTGTTCTCGCCCGTTCCCTCAATTTTAACGACCGTTCCCACTCCAAAGCGCTGATGTTCTATCTGACAGCCTTCCCGCAGATCACTCGGATTGGGGTCAGAAGCCATCGGACGAGGTGCAATAGCATTATAGACGCGTTTGAAATTCGGTCCAAACGGATCAACAGGCCTCTCTGGTTGTCTGGGAGCCACTGCCCTCGGTTTGGGATCGGCCCTGAACTGCGTGGCCACAGGCCTGGGATTCTGCATCCATTCGGGACTGCGACTTCCTCCGTAGGAACCGTCTCTAAAGCTGGTCTTTCCCCCACCCGTTTCTGATTGTACTTCTATCAGTTCTGGATCAATATCACGGATAAATCGCGAGGGCGTATCATATTCCATCCGTCCGTATCTGAACCTGTTCTGTGCACACGTCATAATACAATGCTTCTCAGCCCTTGTGATGGCCACATACAGCAAACGGCGCTCCTCCTCCAGTTCACGCATCGAATTGGTACACATCGGACTCGGGAAGATGTTTTCCTCTAATCCCACGATAAATACCGTTGGGAACTCCAATCCCTTAGCCGAGTGGATGGTCATCAGCGTTACCTTATCATTCGAATCGCCCTCATCGCTGTCGAGGTCGGTCAAGAGTGCCACTTCTTGCAAGAAATCAGGCAGATACACCTCGTCGCCCATATCTTCCTCACGCCTGCTCTCCACGAAATCCTGCATACCGCTCAGAAACTCCTCCAGGTTCTCCTGTCGTGAGATATCTTCGGGATTACGTCCGCTGTAGATATCCTTACTAATGCCTGAGTTCATGATGATATCGTGGCCAAGGGTATAGGCATCCTCCGTTGTCACACGGGCAATCCAGCCCTCTATCAGCTCACGAAAGGCCTGTATCTTCGTCATCGTCCCCTTGCTCACGTCCATCGGGAATAGCACGGGCTCCTTGATCACCTGCCAGAGACTCACGCCGTATGTCTGCGCCGTCTGGATAATCTTCCCAACTGTCGTATCACCGATACCGCGTGCGGGATAGTTCACTATACGTTTGAAGGCTTCCTCGTCGTTGGGATTCGCAATCAGTCGGAAATAGGCAATCACGTCCTTGATTTCCTTTCTTTGATAGAAACTCAGTCCGCCATAGATTCGATACGGGATATTGTCCTTTCGCATCTGTTCCTCAAAACTTCGGCTCTGGGCATTCGTACGATACAGGATGGCAAAGTCGCTCCAGTCGCAATGCTCCTGCCTCCGCAGCCGCTTGATATCCTGCGTTACGATTATCGCCTCTTCCTTGTCTGAAAAAGCCGGCTTCAGCTGTAGTTTCTCACCATGCTCATTCTTCGAGAACACATTCTTCGGTATCTGACGTTCATTTCTTTTTATCAGCGAGTTCGCTGCCTGCACAATCAACTGCGTAGAGCGATAATTCTGCTCCAGTTTGAAGAGCTTGGCATCGGTATATTGACTCTGGAAATTCAGGATGTTGTCGATGTTGGCACCACGGAACGAATAAATACTCTGTGCATCGTCGCCCACCACGCACACCTTCTGACGTTCCTTCGTCAACTGATAGACAATCGCCTGCTGGGCAAAGTTCGTGTCCTGGTACTCATCTACGAGCACGAAATGAAACTTTTCTACGTATTTCCGTCTGATGTCCTCGTGATTCTGAAACAAAACCCACGTCTGCACTAACAGATCGTCGAAGTCCATCGCGTTCGCCTGTCGACAACGTTCCACGTACCTTATATATATATGAGCCACCTGAGGTCGCTTTTGTTGTGCATCGTCAGTAGCCCACGCACTCTGTGCATACGCCTGTGGCAACAGCAGGTGGTTTTTGGCCATCGAGATGCGGTCGGCCACCGATACAGGCTTATACACCTTATCGTCGAGATTCATCTCCTTGATGATTGTCTTCACTAACGAACGAGCGTCACTTTGGTCGTAAATGGTGAAGTTGGCGTTGAAGCCTAACACCTCCGCCTCTGATCTGAGAATCCTTGCAAATACACTGTGAAACGTACCCATCTGCAAATATCGGGCTCTTTCTTCTCCTACCAGTCTGCCGATACGTTCCTTCATCTCGCGTGCGGCCTTATTGGTAAAGGTCAGCGCCAGAATCTGCCAAGGGGCCATTCCCTGCTCCAAAAGCCACGCAATCTTATACGTAAGCACCCTCGTCTTGCCCGACCCTGCACCCGCAATCACCAGCGACGGTCCGTCACAATACACCACCGCCTCCCGTTGACTTTCATTCAGTTGTTGTAATATCTCGTTGTTCATGCTGCAAATAATCTGTTGCAAAATTACGAATTAATTCCGATAAAGCGATACAAAATAAAAACAAAATTGCAATTGTTTTCTTCATTTTTATTACCTTTGCACCAAAATTAAATTAGAAATATGGATTTTGTATGAACAGACTGATATATCATTTGGTGGCCTTTTTGGTGGTGGCAATATGGGGCGTGACGTTTGTATGCACCAAGCTGCTGCTCATTGCCGGATTGACAGCCGCACAAATCTTTGTGTTACGATTCATCATGGCCTACCTGTTGCTGCTTGTCTATACGCTTACCCGCAAACAGTTCCGCTGGTTCGCCTCCGTGTGGCAGGACGAACTGCTGATGGTGGCATTAGGAGTGACAGGCGGATCCTTGTATTTCCTCACAGAGAATAGCGCCATGATCTACACCACCACAACCAACACCTCGCTGATCGTCTGTCTCTGTCCTTTGTTTGCAGCCTTGCTCGTCGCCCTATTCTTCCGCTCCCAGCGTCTGCATGGCATTCAGATTGTGGGTACGGTGATGGCAGCCATAGGTGTTATCATTGTAGTACTCAACGGTCGTTTCGTACTCCATCTGTCGCCCTTGGGTGATACGCTGGCCTTTGGTGCATGTCTTTGCTGGGCATTCTATTCCCTGTTGATGATTCCTGCCGGCATGCGATACGACACGCTATTCATCACCCGTAAGGTATTTTTCTACGGTCTGCTGTCGATGATTCCCTATTTTCTGATTTTTCCAGACCTCCCATCGCTCAGCGTGGTGTTACGTCCAGACGTATTGGCCAATCTGCTGTTCTTAGGTTGTGTCGCCTCCATGCTCTGTTATCTGGCGTGGAATTGGGTCATTAAGAAGTTAGGCGCTGTCATTGTCACCAACTACGTCTATTTCAACCCCGTCACCACCGTGATCTTCGCCTGGCTCATCCTCTCAGAACGCATCACCATCTATTTCCTCATTGGCACCCTGCTTATCCTCGCAGGCATGTATCTCTGCAATAAAATCAGGAAATAGATTCCCCAGCCAGTAGCATGCAAGCATTTAGGATTCACGCATCTGGCGGAGAAGAGTCTTTTGCTGTTCGGTGAGATTGGTGGGGAGCTTGACCTGATAGGTGATGACGAGGTCGCCAAAAGTGCCGTCACCACGGTCATAGCCCTTGCCACGCAGACGGACCTTCGTGCCAGGCTGCGTCTCGGGCTTTACCTTCATCTTAACCTTCTGACCATTAGAGAGCGACAGGATTACCTCGCCACCTAACAAGGCCGTATAGAGGTCGATAGTAACGTTGGCATTCATCTCGCCTGTATGCGTCCGAGCCCCAGCGCCTGACGTATGACCTCCGAAGCCCTGGAAGCCACCAAAGCCACCACCCTGCTGGCCTTTCCGACCGAAAAGGTTCTCAAAGAAATCGCTAAAGCCGCCAGCACCGCCAGCACTAAAACTTGAGAAATCAAAGCCACCAAAGGGATTGCCTCCTCCACCGGCACCGCCATTGAAGCCCTCGAACTGCTCAGCCTGTTTCCATTGCTCACCATACTGGTCATATTTCTTCCGCTTATCAGGGTCGCCAATCACCTGATAAGCCTCCTGTAACGCCTGAAACTTCGCCTGCGCCTTAGGATCATCGGGGTGAAGATCGGGGTGAAACTGCTTGGCGCGTTTCAGATAAGCCTTCTTCACATCCTTCTGCGGTATCGTCTTGTCGACGCCTAAAATCTTGTAATAATCAACAAATGCCATATTCCTTCCTCCTTATTTATAATGAATCTTTGCAAAAAAAGCAGCAAAAACTATACCAATATTTGCAGAAATCGGGAAATTTTTATATCTTTGCACCAAAATATTTCCGACGATGAAAAGAATAACTATATTAACGATGGTCTTGATGGCCATGTTATTATCAACTACAGCCCAGCCTGCCACGAAAACAGTAAAGCTGAAAGTGATTGAGACGAGCGATGTACACGGACATTTCTTTCCATGGGACTTTATGAACAATAAGCCCATTGACGGAACACTGACCCGTGCCAACACGTATATCAAAAAACAGCGTCAGCAATATGGCGACCGCCTGCTGCTTATCGACAATGGCGATATTCTGCAGGGCCAGCCCTGTGTGTATTGGTCGAACTATGTGATGCCCGAGGATGAGAACCTGGCAGCATCGGTAATCAACTACATGAAATACGACGCAGAGACCGTGGGCAACCACGATATCGAACCCGGTCATAAGGTCTACGACAAATGGATTCGCGAGGTGCGCTGTCCACTGTTAGGTGCGAACATCGTCAAGGAGGAATTCAAGAATTGCCAGGCCGATCCTAAGAGTATCTACACCGGCTTGCAGCCATACTCCGTGCATTATGTCGACGGTGTGAAAATCTGTATCATCGGTATGCTCACACCCGCCATTCCCAACTGGCTGAACAAGTCAATCTGGAAAGGTATAGAGTTTGAGGAGATGACCAGTTGTGCGAAGAAATGGGTGAAGTATATTCAGGATGTGGAGCGACCTGACCTGATCTTCGGTCTGTTCCATTCAGGTCTGAGCGGTGGCATCAAGACTGACGAATACGAGGAAGACGCCACTGAGGCCGTAGCCAAGGAAGTGCCCGGATTCGATATTATCTTCTTCGGTCACGACCATCAGGTGCATAATCAGTGGATTACCAACAAAGCCGGCAAGAAGGTGCTCTGCATCGACCCCAGCTGTTATGTGAAGAATGTGGCAGAAGCAGAGATTACGTTGGACTATAAGAACGGTCATCTGGTGAAAAAAGATATCAAAGGCGAGATTGTGAATGTGACCAACGAGGCCGTCGACGAGCAGATGCTCAGTCATTTCCAGCCAAAGATTGATGCCGTGAAGGAATATGTAGCCCGCAAGATCGGCCGTTTCGAGAACCCTGTCTATTCGCGTGAGGGTTTCTTCGGTAATTCAGCCTTCACCGATCTGATCCACAACCTTCAGTTGAAGATTTCGGGGGCAGACATATCCTTCAATGCGCCATTGGCTTTCAACAGTGTGATTCAGGCGGGCGATGTGACGCAGGGTGATATGTTTAAGCTCTACCGCTTTGAAAATCTGATGTTCATGCTGCGACTGTCGGGCGAAGAGGTGCGTAAGCATCTGGAATTCAGCTATGACATGTGGACCAATACGATGACAAAGCCCGAGGACCACGCCCTCAGACTGAATGATAATTCTACCGACGACCAGCAGCGCACGGGATTCCAGTACTATACCTTTAACTTCGACTCGGCTTGTGGTATCGACTACGAGGTAGACTTGACAAAGCCAGACGGCCAAAAGGTGAAGATCCTGAGGATGTCAAATGGCGAGCCTTTCGATGAGAAGAAGATTTATAAAGTTGTGATGAACAGCTACCGTGCCAACGGTGGTGGTGAGTTGCTGACACTCGGTGCCGGTATTCCTAAAGATGAGCTTGAGAAACGTGTGATTTGGCAGACGGAATTGGATCAGCGTCATTATCTGACGGAGGAAATCCGTAAGATGGGTACGGTGAATCCGCAGCCTAACCACAACTGGAAGTTCGTGCCTGAGGAGTTGACAAAGCCCGCACTGGAGCGCGACCGCATCATTCTGTTTGGGAAATAAATATCGGAATACTCGGATTGCTCGGATTAAATGAAACAATACTTTTTTGTTTTTTGTAAAGAAGACCTGATGCTGGAAAAGACAGCTGACGGCAGTTACACCATTCCCATGCAGGAGGAAGCCCCAACAGAAGTGAAACCATGGACGAACGTGATGAACATCACGCCCATGACCGATGGCACAGCCGTAAAGACCTATCGTATCGATGCCCCCGTGGTGGATGACGAGCGCTACGTAATGTGTCCCTTGAGACAGAGCTACTTCAAGTTGTCGAAGGCCCTATATCTGAAGGCGGGAAAATGTCAGGAATTGTTGTATTGGGACCAGAATACGAAATATTGCGGCGTATGTGGCGCCCCGATGCGCATGGATACGGATATCTCGAAGAAATGTACGGAGTGCGGCAAGGAAATCTGGCCACAGTTAGCCACAGCCGTCATCGTGCTGATACACCGTGGTGACGAGGTGCTTCTGGTACGTGCTAAGAACTTCAAGCGCGATTATTACGGATTGGTTGCGGGATTCGTTGAGACAGGTGAGACCCTCGAAGAGGCCGTGGCCCGCGAAGCCTTAGAGGAAACAGGCGTCACCATCACCAACATCCGCTATTTCGGCTCACAGCCCTGGCCCTACCCGTGCGGACTGATGGTGGGCTTCAATGCCGACTATGTGTCAGGCGAGATTCATCTGCAACAGAGTGAAATTGCTAAAGGTGGATGGTTCAGGAAGGACAACCTGCCTGATATCCCTGAAAAGCTGTCTATCGCCAGAATGTTGTTGGATGCCTGGACAGGCGACAACGATTAATATTCGATGGTCTTCATCTTTACCTCGCCCTTATAGGTAATCAAGGTCTCTACAAGGTAACAGCTGGCACCGTCGGGAATACAGAGGGTGGCATTGAAGTGAAGGCCTTCTGCATCGATACTACTGAACTCCATATTACCTAAAATCGCCTGTTCAAGGAAATCGGCAGGCACATACTTGCTGTACTGACTTTTGCGGAAATCGCTGGAATAGACCTTCTGTGCCCCGTTGTAGACGCTGATGTGCATGATATTGTCGTAATACACATTATCCACCTCGACACCATCGTCGCTATAGGT
>Ga0310690_10012984_pt1 | contig 10178 bp, 6 predicted proteins | sample AusTroGonzalo_MG_2_FD_207661 | JGI IMG/M metagenome (GOLD analysis project Ga0310690, IMG submission 207661) | Bovine rumen microbial communities from tropical cattle in Woodstock, Queensland, Australia - Gonzalo_04 (v2) (version 2) | ecosystem: Host-associated > Mammals > Digestive system >...
CAAGGGATACTTGACCCTTGCCAGAATTACGGGAACATGGAAAGACCGTTCGGAAAATCTGGCACGTGGTATCGTATGTGACGTTCTGACCGGAAGCAACGAATCTCCGTTGAAACGGGCTGCGCTTGAACAGGGGCTTGCGAAAGACCTGAACCTTATGGTGGATGATACCGGATTGCAGAGCTGGGTTGCAATGTATGCGGATCATGTGACGGATGGCAAAGAAGGAGAGATCCTTAACCTGCTAGTGAAAACAGGTGAGGAAATCCTTCGGAACGGGCTGGACCGTGAAGCTGTTGAAGCTTCCATGAACCGTGCTGTCTATCATCTTCGCGATGAAGAAGAACCGCAGGGGATCGGACGCTGTATACGCTGCATGGGCACCTGGCTGTACGGCGGCAGACCGGAAGAAGCGCTGGAAACCAATTCCATGATCAATGACCTTAAACGGTATCTTGAAGAAGGAACATTTGATTCGCTGGCTGCGGATATGCTGCTGAACCGGGAAAATGCCGTTATTCTTCATGCAATTCCTTCCCGAACACTCGGGGAGGAACGGCGAATCAGAGAGACAAATAAACTACGCAAAACGCTGGAAGATATGACTCGCAAAAAACGGGAAGAGACCGACCGCTTTGCAAAAGAATTGGCAAAATGGCAATGCGATCCTGACCGGGAAGAGGACTTGTCTACTCTGCCGGTTTTAAAACGAAAAGACGCGGATATTGAACCGCAATGGATTGAGACAGAAACAATTACATTGAATGGAATACCGGTGATGATTCACCGCATTCCCTGCAATGGCGTTGTTCATCTGCGAGCTTATTTTTCCCTGACTGATATGACACTGGATGAACTGACAAAAGCAGCGTTGTTTGCCGGTATGCTCGGAAGACTTCCAACAAGAAAATATAACGCATTGCGCCTTCAACAGGAAATCAAACGCTGTACCGGGAGCCTTGGCTTTTCAGTTGCATGCCGATCAAAAGCAGGAGAATCCGAAACCTGTACTCCATTTCTTGTTGCTTTTGCCAGTGCACTGGAGGAGAACGCTGAAAAAGCACAGGAATTACTGGCTGAAGTACTAGGCAGTACGCTGATTGACGGTCAGGAGGAACGGATCATCGAAATGATGATGCAAAATGAAATCGGGGCCCGTCAGCGGATTGTCAGCGCCGGCCATTTGATTGCTATCAAGCGATGCCTGAGTGGATACAGTGCCGATGGCGCAGTAAAGAATGCACTCGACGGTGAAAGGGCAGTCCGTTATATTCATTCATTTTCTATCTGCCCGGAAAAGAACACGAAAGAATTCATGCAAACGGCACGAAAAATACTTTCGGAGAGTGTATGCACTTCACGGATGACATTAAGCATAACATCGGGAAACGACTTTTTGCCTGTTATGCTGTCCCGTGCATTTCCGAACGGAACTCCTGTTCCGGAGAAAACAATCTATCAGGAACTGCTGCACGAAGCAACAGGTTACAGAATTCCCGCAAGGATAGGTTTTGCAGCCAAGGGCTTCCGGCTGGATCGCTGCGGAAAGGAGTTTTCCGGCTCCATGTGGCTGGCAGGCAGCGTTTTGTCGCTTGGATATTTGTGGAACAAGGTTCGGGTACAGGGCGGTGCGTACGGAGCAGGATTTCAGATTGATCGGTCAGGAAATATCTGTTCTTATTCATTCCGGGATCCGACTCCTGTTAGAACACTTGCAGTCAACAGTGGAGCTTCTTCGTATATTCGTGAATTTGCAGGAAACGGAGAGAACCTGGACAGGTATATCATTTCAGCGCTGAACGAACTGAATCCTTTACTGTCGCCTCGCGACAAGGGGGCTCTGGCGGATGCCAGAATGCTCAACGGATACACACGCGAGGAAAGCGAACGCATCAGAAAAGAGGTACTCAATACAACACCGGCGCAGCTGGCAGACTGTACAGAATGGCTGGATCGTTTTGCTGCTGAAGGAAATGTATGTGTCGTTGCGAATGATGATGCGCTGCAACAATGCGAAAAACTTGAAATACTGGATTTGTAATAATCAGCAGAAGGAGGGATACGGTTATGAAGAAAATGATCTTCCTGCTTGCCGCATTATTGCTGCTTGCAACGATGTCATCATGCGCAAAACAGCCTGAGACAGATAATAAAACTTCATCTGTTGTCGTGGGATTCTCCCAGCTTGGAGCGGAAAGCTCGTGGCGGATCGCAAACACGGAAAGCATGGAAACGGCTGCAAAAGAAGCAGGCTTCGGTCTTATGATGGAAAACGCCAACCAGAAACAGGAAAAGCAAATTGACGCTATACGGTCTTTCATTGCTTACCAGGTGGATGTTATCGTTTTCTCCCCGATTGTGGAAAGCGGTTGGGATAATATACTGAATGAAGCATTTACAGCCGGAATCCCGGTAATCCTGATGGACAGAATGATCAGCAACAACGATGAAAACCTTTATACTACTTATGTTGGCGCTGATTTCTATGCGGAAGGCCGTCGAGCCGGGGAATACCTGATACGCAAAGCAGATGCCATGAACGCGGAACTTATGAATATCGTGGAAATCTGCGGAACAGTCGGCTCAACACCGATGCGGGATCGCCAACAGGGTTTCATGGACGCGATCAAGGATGATCCGCGTTTCAACGTGATAGACAGCATCTGCGGAGATTTCCTGCGCTCCATGGGCGGCGAATGTGCGGAAATGCTTCTGGAAAAATATGGTTCAGATACGATTGATGTGATTTATTCCCATAACGACTCTATGACGCTTGGTGCGCTGGATGTTTTGGAACAGCAGGGGATCCGGCCTGGTAAGGATATTATTCTGATCACCGTGGACGGCGAGAAAGAAGCGGTGGATGCTTTGAAGGCGGGGAAAATCAACTGCGTGGTTCAGTGCACGCCGAATCTCGGACCTTCGGTAATGGAACTGGTCAGAAAACTGAAAGCTGGCGAGAAGGTGCCCAAGATTACGCATCCGGACGAAGGCATCTTTTGCGATTTTGATGACCTGAGTGACCCGGCTGTGGAGGGATTCTGAATATGCGCGGGAAAAAGATAACCGGCATCTCCTCTGAGGTCAGGCAATCCGTTTCAATGATTGCGATCCTGCTTGCAATTCCTGTAATCATCGGCCTGCTTGTGATGATTCTGTATTCATCCAGGTATCAGGCAATGATTCAGCGTATGGATACAGTGGCGGAATTGAAACCTTCCCTTGAAAAAACGATTGCAGAAGATTTGTTCGCCGTTGCAGCAGGAAGAAAAACATACGAGGAGAGCGGCGTCAGGAAGACCCTTGCACAAATCAATGGGACACTTGATAAACTTTCTTCCGAAACGGAAGGCAGCGGTCATTTGCAGTTAACAATTGCAAGGCGGACAATGGATACGATGGAACAGTACGCATTGCAGGTCAGTGACGGGATGGAAAGCAAACGTCCGATTGTTGAAATCGAGGGGATAGTGGATGAAGTCCGGAATGTAGGCAGGCTCGTCGCAGATATGCTGGACAATTTTATAACGGAAGAAATTGCGGATGCAACCTCCACCAGTCAGCGACTGCATCAGTGGATGTGGGTCGCATCAGGAGCAGAGGTGCTGCTGTTGATCGGTGCGCTTTGGTACAGCAGGTATTCCACGAACAGGATCACAGATTCCATCCGGAGTTCCCTGGGCTCTATGGAGAATACAGTCCGCCGTATTGCAGAAGGGCAATTCGGTGACCGTGTATCGGATCTGAATGTTGAAGAACTGCAGGAGCTGGGCGACCAGATTAATGAAATGGCAAACCAGCTTGAAACGCTGATCCAGGAAACACAGCAGAAGTCTGAACATCTGGCAAAAGCAGAACTTCGAACTATGCAGGCACAGATTAATCCGCATTTCCTATATAATACGCTGGATACCATTGTGTGGCAGGCTGAATCCGGGAAAGCTGATGAAGTTGTCCGCCTGACAAGAAGCCTGAGCGATTTTTTCCGGATATCCCTTTCTTCCGGGGCGGACTGGATCCCTGTTCCGCAGGAACTCAAGCATGTTTCCGCGTATTTAAGTATACAGAAAACACGTTACCGCGATATACTCGATTATGAAGTGGATGAATGCGAGGAGTTCCAGAATATCTACATGCCCAAATTGCTGCTTCAGCCGCTGGTTGAGAACGCCCTTTATCACGGTATCAAAACTAAACGAGGCGGCGGACGTATTGAGGTTCGTGTAAAGGTTGGCCGCGGAACCCTTACTTTCATAGTGAAAGACAATGGGAAAGGGATGACAGTTGAAAGGCTGATTGCAGTTCAGACATCTTTGCTGGAGGAAATCCCGATCACTGTACAGCAGGCTATGGAACCCGGTCATTCGGGATTCGGACTTCGTAACGTTGATCTGAGGATTCGCCTGTTCTATCGGAAACAAAAAGGCCTGAGCATTCGATCGGATTGTGACGGAACAGAAGTTTCCTTCACGATACCGATCAAAACAAGGGAGGAAATAGATCATGATGAAAGTTTTTCTCGTGGATGATGAAATTGCCATTCGCGAAAACCTGCGGAATTCCTTTCCATGGGAGGACAAGGGATACCAGCTGGTCGGCGAAGCACCGGATGGTGAAATGGCCCTTCCAATGCTGCGGGATTTAAATGCGGATATCCTGCTGACAGATATCCGTATGCCTTTCATGGATGGAATTAAACTGTGCGAGGAAGTACAGCGAACCATGCCGTGGGTGGAAAGGATCATTCTTTCCGGATATGATGATTTTTCCTATGCACAGAAAGCGATTTCCCTTGGTGTTCGTGAATATCTGCTGAAACCGATTACCGCGGAAGAACTGGAAGCAGCCCTTGGCAGGGTCAGCAGGCAGATTGAGGAAAAGAGAAAAGAGCGGGAAAACCTGACAGCCCTGCGGGAACGCCTGACCTCCGGCAACCAGTTTCTGCGGGACAAGCTGCTTGCATCACTCTTTACAGATGAAGGGAATACCGAGGATGACGACGCACTGCTCAGCCAGATGCGGGGACTTGGCATCAATCTGACGGCTCCCTGCTATACGGTGATAGATATTTCATTTGATGCGGATGGACAGGAACGTTTATCATGCCGGAATGCGCTGTTTTCCCTGGCGGAGATGAGCGGAGGCGGCGTATTCGTCTGCAGCGCTCCGAAAGGTGCAAGGGCATTGGTTTTGGGAGACAATCCGGTGGATACGGAAGAACGAGCGTATTCGTTTGCGAATTCTGTTATGCACCAGCCTGAGCTTTCCGAAAAAAAACGTCTCGTTATTTCTGTGGGTGAGACGGTAACGGATTTCCATGAAATACGCCAGTCCATGAAAGGTGCGAGACATGCCCGTCATGTACAAAGTCCGGAAACAAAGGAAGAAAGGAAGATTATCAGCATCAATGAAAGTTCCGGGGAGCAGCAACTGCTTTCGGAAACAGACCTGAGTCCGCTTTTTGAACGTCTGCAGTATGCGTCAGCAGGCAGCATCGAAAGTATTCTGACCGAATATTCTGAAAAGATGGATCCTACCCTTGCTCTCGGTTATCTCCGCGTAGCGGCCCTTATGGCAGCCCAGAGAATTATCCAGGATGCAGGTGGAAATCCCAGGGATGAACTGCCGAACACACAAATCGATGAAGCATTGCACGTTGAGGGCGAGGAAGGATTCCGACAGCTGGCCGTACTGCTCCGGACGGCCATTGCTTACAGGGACCAGAACAGATCCGGTTACGGGGATTCTTCCATCAGCAAGGCCCGGGCTTATCTGGCGCAGCATTTCTCAGACCCGAATCTGATGCTTCAGGATGTTGCTGATGAGGTTCATCTTTCCCAAAGCCATTTTTCCACAGTCTTTGCCCAGGAAACCGGACTTACTTTCACCCAGTATCTTACAGCGCTCCGGATCGGCAAGGCCAAGGAACTGCTGGAAGCGACTGAAATGAAATCTGCACAGGTTGCTATGGAAGTCGGTTATAACGATTCCCATTACTTCAGTTATCTGTTTAAAAAGAACACGGGGATGACACCCGGAGAATACCGCAAGGACAGCCAGAACGAATAAAAATACACAGCCGCAAAATAAAAATATACCATTTTGAAGTGCGCACCTGTCATAAACGGATAAATTTCAACCAAAATAAAAAGCCTCTGTATTTATCATACGGAGGTTTTTTTCTATACTTAAACCAACATGGCAGGAATGCCAAAAAAGATTTATGGAGGATAGAACCATGAAGAAAATTTTAGCCCTGGTACTCGCTCTGGTTATGGTGCTTTGCGCCGCTTCCGCTCTCGCGGATGGAATCAAGGTCGGTGTCATCAATTTGGATCCCGCTGAATCCGGATACCGTGAAGCCAACGTTAAGGACATGACTGACACTTTTACTGCTGAGAATGGCTATGAAGCGACTTTTGTGACCGCTCCCACTGCTGACAAGCAGCTGGATGCTGCCCGCGGTTTCATCGCTGACGGTGTAAAGTACATCCTGGTTTCCGCCGCTGATGCTGACGGATGGGATGAAGTTCTGCAGGAAGCGAAAGATGCCGGCATCGGCGTATTCCTCTTCGACCGTATGGTAAATGCAGATCCTTCCCTCTACACTGCCGCTGTTGTTTCCGATATGGACAAAGAAGGCGAAACAGCTGTTGCTTGGCTGGAAAGCCTGGGTTTGGAAGAATACAAGATTCTGCACATCAAGGGTCAGCTGGGCAGTGCTGCGCAGCTCGGCCGCTCCGGTGCGCTGGATGCAAAGTGCGAAGCTGAAGCCAACTGGACCATTGTTCGCGAAGGAACTGGTGGAGACAGCTGGGATCCTGAAGAAGCCCGCAAGATTGCTCAGGCCGCTATTGATGCCAATGAAGATTTCAACATCATCTATGCTGAAAACGATGGTATGGCGCAGGGTGCTGTTGCCGCTCTGGACAAGGCTGGCATCACCCACGGTGTAAATGGCAAGGTTATCGTTATGGGCTTTGACTGCAACAAATATGCGCTCCGCGAACTGCTGGCCGGCAACTGGAACTATGACGGACAGTGCAGCCCCTTCCAGGCCAAGCTGATTGATGAAATGATCAAAAAGCTGGAAGCCGGTGAACAGATCGAAGGTCTGAATGAAAAGAACCAGATCATCAACGAAGAAGTTGGCTTCGATGCCAAGACGATCACCCAGGAAGATATCGATAAGTACGGACTGGGCGAATAATAAACAGTAGAACATCACGGCGCGGTATGAACAAACGGTTAGGCGCGCGTTCATACCGCGCTTTCTTTAAGATGATTTCAGAAAGAACAATCAGGTCGGGAGGAGCAGCCAAATGGAAAATCGGGTAGTCTTGGCAAAAGAACTACGAGCTGCGAAGACAAAGCTTCAGCAGGATGTTGTCCTGTCTATGCGTGGAATCAGCAAGTCATTTCCTGGTACAAAGGCATTGAACGATGTGGATTTTACTCTTCGCAAAGGTGAAATCCATGCCCTGATGGGAGAAAACGGTGCCGGAAAATCCACATTGATCAAAGTCCTGACAGGTGTTTATCAAAAAGATGAAGGACAAATCTTTGTTGATGGTGTTGAAGGAGAAGCACATATTCATTCCCCTCAGGATGCTCAGAATATGGGTATCAGCACTGTTTATCAGGAGATCAATCTTTGCCCGAACCTGACTGTGGCTGAAAACATGTTTATCGGACGGACAAAAGATATTCGGGTGCATTGGAAGGAAAATGAAAAGAAAGCCACAGAAATCCTGAATAATCTTGGAATTCCCGCGCAGGCGAATCAGGAACTTTCCCGCTGCTCTTTGGCAGTCCAGCAAATGGTTGCGATAGCTCGTGCAGTTGATATGCAATGTAAAGTCCTAATTCTGGATGAGCCTACATCCTCTCTGGATGATAAGGAAGTACAAATGTTGTTCGGTCTGATGCGTGACCTGAAGAACCGTGGTGTCGGAATTATCTTTGTTACTCATTTCCTGGAACAGGTTTATGAAGTCAGTGACCGGATTACTGTGCTTCGTAACGGCGAACTTGTCGGAGAATTTCCAATTTTCGACTTACCGCAGGTGGAACTGGTCGCCAGGATGATGGGGAAAGATCTGAATGACCTGGCAGACCTTGAAGAAATCGGTCAGAAAAAAACAGCTGGAGAAAAAGTCGTTTATGAGGCGGAAAATCTTTCCAGTGCCGAGAGTAAACCATTCAATTTCCAGATTCATGAAGGGGAAGTGAATGGCTTTACCGGTCTGCTGGGTTCCGGACGCAGTGAAAGCGTTCGCGCCATTTTCGGTGCAGATAGGGTGACTGGCGGCACGGTGGAAGTTAATGGGAAAAAGGTCAATATCACGAAGCCGCACGATGCTATGAAAGCCGGTATCGGTTATCTTCCGGAGGATCGGAAACGTGATGGGATTATTGCAGATCTTTCTGTAAGGGAGAATATCATTCTGGCGCTTCAAGTCATGAAGGGATTCTTCCATCCGATGAGCCGGAAAGAAGCTGAAAAGTTTGCAGATGAATATATCAAAGCTTTGAAAATCAAAACAGCAAGCCAGGATACACCGGTCGGAAGCCTTTCGGGTGGTAACCAGCAGAAAGTTATTCTGGCAAGATGGCTGCTCAATCATCCGGATTATCTGATTCTTGATGAGCCGACCCGCGGCATTGATGTAGGAACGAAACTCGAAATTCAGAAGCTTGTACTTAAACTAGCAGCAGAAGAAAATATGAGTATTACTTTTATTTCTTCTGAAATTGAAGAAATGCTCCGGACTTGTTCACGTTTAATCGTTATGCGTGACCGCAATATTGTTGGTGAACTGACAGGTGATGATCTGAATCAGTCCTCTGTCATGAAAACTATAGCGGGAGGAGGACAATAATATGATTCAGAAAGCAGGCGCACGGAAAAAACATGATTTATCCCAATTAATTATTCCGCTGGCAGCGCTTGGAATCCTGATCCTTTTCAACCTGATCCGCGGAATTGCTATTGGAGATCTTGGGTTTTTCAGCATTACTACACGCGTAAATAACGACGGGAATACAGTGCTTTCCGGCAATCTGATCAGCATTATTGATGACGCGAGCGCTTTGGCAATCATTGCAATGGGCATGACGCTGGTCACAGCTGCCTGTGGAGGACAGGATATTTCCGTGGGTGCTGTCGGCGCGATTTCCGGTGCGGTTTTTGTGAAAGTTCTGGATGCATTCGGGCTGGACAATATCTCTGTTCTGAGTATTGTGGTCGGCTTGCTGGCTGCTATAGGTGTTACAGTCATTTTTACATTATTCAACGGTACTTTGGTGGCTGTGTTTAAAATTCAGCCGATGATTGCAACGTTGATTCTTTTTTCATGCGGCCGTTCCATTGCTTATATGATTACCGGCAGTGCGACGCCGCAGCTGAATGATAAATTGATCAATGCAATCGGAAAAACTATTCCCGGAGTTCCGATTCCAACCCCCATTTTCCTGGTTGTTATCATGGCATTGATTCTGGGGTTGGTATTTAAAGCAACAAATCTTCGCCTTTATACGCAGACTGTTGGAATCAACCAGGGTGCAGCCCGACTGAACGGAATCAATCCGACAGTCATCAAATTGCTGTCTTTTGTTCTGCTTGGCGTATGCGTCTCCCTTGCATCGATGATACAGGTATGCCGACTGAATCAGCTTTCACATAAAACGTTGCTGGATGCTATTGAAATGGATGCCATTCTTGCAGTTGCGATTGGTGGTAATAGCCTGGGCGGCGGAAAATTCCGCCTGGCCGGATCTATTCTTGGATCCTATATAATTCTGATGCTGACAAACACATTGAATGATATGAGTGTCAAACCTGAATCTATCAAGGCATACAAGGCAATTGTCATCATCATCATTGTGATTGCAGGGTCTCCCGCGGTAAAGGATAAAATTTCGGCTTTCTGGAAAAAGATGCATAACAATTCCAGAAAAGCGGTGGCAGGGAGGTAAGGCATATGACAGTGAATACACCTGAAATCAACATCCGGCGTCGCCAACCGATGTCAAATACGAAACTACTGATGCTAATTGCAATCGGTATTTTCGTAGTAATGTATGCTGCAGCAATGTTTTTTATCGGTAAACGCTTCCTTAACCTTCAGGAAATATTTAACTTACTGAACAACAATGCATATCTGATTATTCTTGGG
>Ga0310690_10012986_pt1 | contig 10177 bp, 6 predicted proteins | sample AusTroGonzalo_MG_2_FD_207661 | JGI IMG/M metagenome (GOLD analysis project Ga0310690, IMG submission 207661) | Bovine rumen microbial communities from tropical cattle in Woodstock, Queensland, Australia - Gonzalo_04 (v2) (version 2) | ecosystem: Host-associated > Mammals > Digestive system >...
ATCGTCTATTCGCCCATGCACGGCACAGGCCGCGTCATCATCCCGATGGCCCTGCGCTCATGGGGCTTCCAGAACATCCATGTGGTGCCCGAGCAGATGATCATCGACGGCAACTTCCCCACCGTCGTCAGCCCCAATCCTGAGAACGCTGAGGCTATGACGCTGGGTATGAAGCTCGGCACGAAGCTCAATGCCGACCTCGTCATCGCTTCCGACCCCGATGCCGACCGTCTCGCCATCGTCTGCCGCAACTCGAAGGGCGAGTGGGAGATCCTCAACGGCAACCAGACCTGCATGATGTTCTCGTGGTACATCATCGCCAACAAGAAGAAGCTTGGTCAGCTGAAGGGTAACGAGTTCTTAGTGAAGACCATCGTCACGACCGAGGTCATTGCCGAGATTGCCAAGAAGAACGGCGTTGAATATACCGACTGCTATACGGGCTTCAAGTGGATTGCCAACGAGATCCGCGTCAACGAGGGCAAGAAGAAGTACATCGGCGGCGGCGAGGAGAGCTTCGGCTTCCTGCCATACGACAAGGTAAGGGACAAGGATTCACCAGCCTCCATCTGCCTCATCTGCGAGATTGCAGCCTGGGCACGCGACAACGGCATGACGCTCTACGACTTGCTGATGAATATCTACAAGGAGTACGGCTTCTCACGCGAGGTGACTATCAACGTGGTACGTCCCGGCAAGACCGGTGCCGACGAGATCAAGCAGATGATGACTAACTTCCGCGCTACTCCGCCTACCGACCTTGGCGGCTCTAAGATCGTGCTCTCGAAGGACTTTCAGAAACTGGAGAAACGCGATGCCGACGGCAACGTCACTCCGCTCGACATGCCCGACAAGAGCAATGTGCTGCAGTGGTTCTGCAACGATGGCACGAAGGTTTCCGTGCGTCCCAGCGGCACTGAGCCGAAGATCAAGTTCTACCTTGAGGTGAAAGACCCGTCGTTCCAAGGCGCTGCTGACTACGAGCGCTGCATGGCCGCTGCTGGCGAAAAGGTCGAGGCCATCAAGAAGAGCCTGAATCTGTAGAAAATTGTATTTTTTGAGAATGTAAAAAAAGAGGGTGTGCTTTTTGGAGCACACCTTTTTTATGCGCTTGAGCGAGAGCAACCTCCACAATTATCTGCGGAGCTTCCAGAATAATTTTTGGAGCCTCCAAAATTTCCTACGGAGCCTCCAAAATTTCCTACGGAGCCTCCAAAAAAAATTTTAGAGCCTCCAAAATTTTCTATGGAGCCTACAAATTAAGTGTGGGAAATCGTCGTTGAATTTATAGCTGACTGAGGCGTGCGATGTATTTGCCAAGGATATCGAACTCGATGTTCACGCGGGTACCCACCTCGATATCCTGGAAATTGGTATGCTCCATCGTGTAGGGGATGATAGCCACCTGGAAGGTGTTCTGCGTGGGGTTGCAGACGGTGAGCGATACACCGTTGACTGTGACGGAGCCTTTGTCGACGGTGAAGTAGCCTTTGCGGGCCATTTCGCGGTTCTCGGGATATTCGAAGGTGAAATAGGTGCTGCCGTCGGCATCGTCCTTTGCAGTGCATACGGCGGTTTGGTCGACGTGACCCTGCACGATGTGTCCGTCCAGCCTGCCGTTCATCAGCATGGAGCGCTCGATATTCACCTTGTCGCCAATATGCAGTTGGCCGAGGTTGGTGCGGTCAAGCGTCTCCTTCATGGCTGTCACCACATAGTTTGCGCCGTCAATCTTGACGACGGTGAGGCATACGCCGTTGTGTGCCACGCTCTGGTCGATGCGCAGCTCGCTGGTGAAGGAGCAGGTGAGGGTGAAGTCGATATTCTCGCGGTCGTGGCGGATGTCCACCACAGTGGCAAATTCTTCAATGATTCCTGAAAACATGGTGGGTAACGGTTATTGTTTAACGGTTAACGTTTATTGTAAAAAAGGACTGTGCCGACGATGTGATGAAAACTCCTTGATGACAAGTTGTGGGAGCTCTCCGCCTTTGTAATCCGCCGGCTCTGAATGAAGCTTGGTTAGCGGCCCGCCATTGGCCGAAGACGACATCCCTGTTTTCAAAAGTTATTTGATGAGTATCCCGATCAGTCTGGCACAGTCCCTATATCGTTTATTGTTGATTGTTAAATGTTAATTGATAATTGATAATTGATAATTGATGAGTTAGTCCTCCAGTATCTCGTAGTCGTCGTGAATTTCTTCCTCGGGTTGCTCTTCCTTCTGCTTGCGACGCAGCAGACGGGCGAAGAGACCCTCGCTCTCTTCCTCAATGCTGTCAGGTGCGTATTGTTTCCTGGCCTTCCTTTGCCTCCAGAAGAGGATCTGCAGGCCGATGACGGCGGCAATGATCAGATAGAGCCAGATGGCGTTGGTGGAGAGGAGGAAGTGGGGCGGCACGATGATGGTGATTTCCTTGATGTCAGCCCATTCGGGAGATTCCAGCAGGAAAGCCTTCACCTTGAATTTGTAGGTGCCTGTAGGCAGCCCAGGATAGCTGGCCATACGGGTGCCGTCGGCGTTGTGCCACTGTGTGTCATAGCCCTCCAGCATATATTGATAATGTACGCGATGCTGAAGCTGATAGTTCAGTGAGACAAAGCGGAATGCGATACGGTCGCTATGAGAGCGCAACGAAATCTCGCGGCTCTCGGGCACGTAGAAGTCGTAGTAGTCGTTCAGACGCGGGCTCTGCATCTCGTCATTGATCCAGAAGTCGGTGATGCGCAGCTTCAGCAGCGATGCATTGGTGTTGGCCAGCTTCCTGCGGTCGATGGCGTAGTATCCGTTGATGGTTCCGATGAGGATGATGTCGTTGCCCATAGCCGCTGCAGCACCTTCCGAGCACATCGTCTCGTCAACGCCGTCGAGGCTGGAGAAGGTGGAGAAGAACTGCTTCTCGGTGTCGAAGGAGCAGATGACGTTGTCGGTGGCAAACCACACGTTGCCCTTGGTGTCGAAGGTGATGCTCTTAATCTCCTCACTTGGCAGCCCGTCTTTTGTGCCGTAGTTGCGGAAGAGCCAGCGTCCGGCCTTGTCCTTGCCCGTGGTACAGGCAATGCCTCCGCCATTGGTGCCCACCCACATCATGCCCCGCTTGTCGCGAGCCAGGCATACGATATCGTTGGACATGAGGATACTGTCGGGATATTCCTGCGATTCCTCCAGCTTTTTGACGTTGACTTCGCCGTTCTTGTAGTTGAAGATGAGGATGCCGTCGGTGGTGCCTGCCCATACGTTGCCGTCGCGGTCGGTGGCGACGGTACGTACCTTCAGGTGTGAGCGGTAGGGGTAGCCCACCATGCAGTTCTTCGAGTGCATGAACACTTCATGTCCGTTCTTGTTTTTCGCCAGCGCATTGACACCTCCGCCGTAGGTGGCCACCCAGATGTTGCCCTGATTGTCCTCAACAGTGGCGTAGGCTCCGTTTGACGACAGCGTATTGATGTTCTGATCGTCGTGACGCATGTTTTTCACGCTGTAGCTGTCAAGACCGGTGGGTGTAATGCAGAACAGACCGTTGTCCTTCGACGACAGCCAGTAGCGGCCCTTCGAGTCTTCCGATAAGCCATAGCATCGTCCAATGGGGTTACCCTCGTCGTCCTGCGTGATGGTATTCACCACGTTGAAGACCTCGTCGTAAAAATAGAGCGTGTTGGCCTTGTTGCCTATCAGCAGGCGATGGCGCTTACTGTCGTAGAGGATGGCACGTGTCTCGTTCTCCAAGGCAGAGGTGGCGCCGGGCACGATGAGCTTGCGCTCGATGGTATTCTTGATAATCTCAAGCTTCTCCAATCCGCGCCTGCCAGTCGACTCAAACACCACGCCTTCGTCAAGTTCGAGCGAGGCGTTGACGGTGTTGCACAGGTTCCAGGGGTTGGTGGGGTCGTTGTGGAAATATTCTATCTCGTCCGTCTGACGGTTGTAATAGCCGTAGCCGCCGTGATTCATGCGTACCCACAGGGTGCTGAAGGTACTGTCAACCGTCTCTTCCTTCGATTCGTAGAACAGGCCGCCCATACCGTCATAGTCGGGCATCGTCAGCTCCTGCGTGAAGTATTTCACGTTGCCGTCTACAGGATTGATGCGCATGGCTCCCTGGCGCTCGTCGGTAAACCAGATGAGCTGGTGGCTGTCTACGAAGACCACGAGGATAGGATGCTCGTTCTCGTAGACTACTCGTGGCTCTGTGCCATAGGCAAAGGAAACGACCTTGCCCGACTTGGTGCCGGCATAGACGTTGTAGTGGTCAGAGTAGATGCAGTTGATGTATTCGTCGAGGAATTGCCCCTCGCGTTTTACGGCCATATTGCTGGGATCCAGCAGATGGATGCCCTGGTCGGTGCCCAGCCAGATGTCGCCCTTGTAGCCCTCGGCCATACAAGTAATGACAAGCCCGCTGGTGGTGAAAAGCTGTGGCTCAAAGCCTTGCGCAGTGATGCGGAAACGGTAGATGCCCACGCCGTCGACGCTGACAAGTACATCGCCGTTGGTAGCCATCATGATGCGGCAGCTCGTCTGGAACTCCTCATAGCCGTTGATGCCTTCGAAGGGATTGATGATGCGGTCGGTGGAACGTTTCACCACGAAGACGCGGCCGTCGTACATGCGCATCCAGATGTTCTGCTGCATGTCGACATACAGCCTGGAGATACGGTTGTGCAAGAGAGGAATATGAGAGCCTGCACCCGTCTGATAATTATAGAAGTGGAAGCCGTCGAAACGCGACAAACCATTCCAGGTGGCTATCCACACATAGCCCAGGTCATCCTGAACGATGTCGGAGATGGCGTTGCTAGTCAATCCGTCCTCGGTGCTATAGTGTGTGCGTGAGGCCTGCATCACCTGTGCCGTCGTGCTGAGACAGCTTGCTATGAGAAAGGCAGCCGTAAAGGCCGTTTTGCGTATGTTCATTTTCATGCTGTTGTCAGTCTTTCGATTTCGGGCCATAAAGGTACGAACATTTTTTGACTACACCTAACATTTGCTGCTTTTTAAGCTTTTTTAATTCTATAAGTTGAGCGTTTCCTGTGCCATGTCGCTAAAATTATGTAACTTTGCCGCAATTATCAAAACACAGCCATTATGAACAGACAACAGCTGATAGAACAGATCAGGCAAAAGCGCAGTTTCCTTTGTGTGGGTTTGGATACCGATCCGAAGAAGATGCCGCAGTGCGTCTTTGACATGCACGACCCTGTGTTCGAATTCAACAAAGCCATTATCGATGCCACCGCTCCTTACTGCGTGGCCTACAAGCCCAACCTCGCCTTTTATGAGGCTTTCGGGCTCAAGGGTATGGAGTCGTTTGTCAAGACCGTCAAATACCTGAAGGAACGCCATCCTCATCACCTCATCATTGCCGATGCCAAGCGTGGTGACATTGGCAATACATCTAAGATGTACGCGCGAACATTCTTTGAAGAGTACGATGTCGATGCCCTTACCGTAGCACCTTATATGGGTGAGGACTCTGTGACGCCTTTCCTCGAGTATGAGGGCAAGTGGGTCATCCTGCTGGCTCTGACTTCAAACGTTGGTTCGCGCGATTTCCAGATGACTACTTCGCTGTCTCCCGAGCCTGAACATCTGTTTGAGAAAGTGCTGCGCGTCAGTCAGCAGTGGGGCAATGAGGAGAATATGATGTATGTTGTGGGTGCTACGCAGGGTCGCCTGTTCGAGGATGTGCGACGTGTTGCTCCTCGCCATTTCCTCCTTGTTCCTGGTGTGGGTGCTCAGGGCGGCTCGTTGGAAGAAGTCTGTAAGTACGGCATGAACGAAGACTGCGGCCTGCTTGTCAACTCCAGCCGTGGCATTATCTACGCCTCTCAGGATGACCACTTTGCTGAGATTGCAGGCAACAAGGCCCGCGATCTCCAGCAGCAGATGGGCGAGATACTGAGTGAACATCGTTTTTAATATCCAATCTTTAATTACATAAACAATGAAGAACATCAGTTTAGACATCACGAAAGCCTCCTGTTTCCTTGAAGCAGGAGCAGTGGAGGCTTTCGAGCCAAAAGTAAAGGCAGCCCAGGAAGCCCTTGAAAACGGCACATGCCCTGGAAACGATTTCCTTGGCTGGCTGCACCTGCCTACAGAGATTACACCCGCTTTCCTCGACGAGATTGAGGCGACGGCCAAGGTGCTTCGCGACAATTGCGAAGCTGTGGTTGTGGCTGGCATCGGCGGCAGCTATCTGGGTGCCCGTGCCGTCATCGAGGCCTTGAGCAACAGCTTTGGCTGGCTCATTCAGGATGGCAAGAATCCGACCATCCTCTTCGCAGGTAATAACATTGGCGAGGACTATCTCTTCGAGCTTACCGAGTATCTGAAGGACAAGAAGTTTGGCGTCATCAATATCTCAAAGAGCGGCACTACCACTGAGACAGCCCTGACCTTCCGTCTGCTGAAGAAACAGTGTGAGGCTCAGCGTGGTAAGGAGGAAGCCAAGAAGGTGATTGTGGCCGTGACCGACGCCAAGCGCGGTGCTGCCCGTACCTGCGCCGACAAGGAGGGTTACAAGAGCTTTATTATTCCTGACAACGTGGGCGGTCGCTTCTCGGTGCTGACACCAGTAGGTTTACTGCCTATCGCCTGCGCAGGCTTTGACATCAAGGCTCTGGTTCAGGGCGCACAGGATATGGAGAAGGCTTGCGGCATGGACGTACCTTTTGCAGAGAACCTCGCTGCACAGTATGCTGCCGTACGTAACGGCCTCTATCAGAGCGGCAAGAAGATTGAGATCATGGTGAACTATCAGCCCAAGCTGCACTTCGTCAGCGAGTGGTGGAAGCAGCTCTACGGAGAGTCTGAGGGTAAGGACAAGAAGGGTATCTTCCCCGCCAGCGTCGACTTCACTACTGACTTGCACTCTATGGGTCAGTGGATTCAGGACGGCGAGCGTACCATCTTCGAAACTGTGATCAGCATCGAAGAACCCGAGAAGAAGCTGCTTTTCCCCAGCGACGAGGAGAATCTGGACGGCCTGAATTTCCTTGCTGGCAAGCGCGTGGACGAGGTGAACAAGATGGCTGAGCTCGGCACTCGTCTGGCTCACGTCGACGGTGGTGTGCCCAACATTCGCATCAGCGTTCCCAAACTTAACGAATATTACATCGGTCAACTCATCTACTTCTTTGAGATTGGCTGTGGCATCAGTGGCAACGTGTTGGGCGTGAACCCCTTCAACCAGCCAGGTGTAGAGGCTTACAAGAAAAATATGTTCGCTCTGCTTGACAAGCCAGGCTACGAGGCTGACAGCAAGGCCATCAAGGCTCGCCTTGAAAGTGAAAAGTGAATCTAATAATTTGCTTTTAAAGTTGAAGAAAACGATTCAGCAATATTTTGAGAAGCATGGCTTTGAGGCGCTTTGTCCCAAAGCCGTGCTTTTCGATATGGACGGCGTGCTTTATGACTCGATGCCCAATCATGCGGTGGCATGGCAAGAGTCGATGGCGAAGTTTAACATCAGTATGAGCGCTGAAGACGCTTATGCTACAGAAGGCCAGCGTGGTATAGACACTATCCGCCAGATGGTAAGACAGCAGCAGGGTAGGGACATCAGCGAGCAGGAGGCACAGGCGATGTATGACGAGAAGTCACGTCTCTTCCACCTGATGCCTGAAGCACCGATGATGCCGGGCGCTATTGAACTGATGGCACAGATTCAGATGATGGGCATGACCGTTTGTGTGGTGACTGGAAGCGGACAGAAGCCTCTCATCGAGCGCCTTAAGCGCGACTATGGCCCATTCCTCGACGAACAGCATATAGTTACTGCCTACGACGTCACTCGTGGCAAGCCGCATCCGGAGCCTTATCTGAGAGGATTGGAGAAATGTGGCGGCCTCAATCCCTGGGAGGCTGTCGTCGTAGAAAACGCTCCGTTAGGGGTTGAGGCCGCTGTGGCTGCCCGTATCTTTACCGTTTGTATCAATACGGGCCATTTGCCTGTAAAGTTGTTTGAAGAACGCCGTGCTGACTTGATTCTCGACAGCATGTGTGAATTGAACGAACGGTGGTCGTCGTTGCCGATATGGGACGTGTGACTCACGTCCCTCTTATTCCTACTCTCTCACATCCAAATCGTCGCGGTCGTTGTAGGTGAATGGCTTGACGCTGGTGCCACCGTGTCTGTCAATCTGCATCAGCAGGTCCAAGGACTCGTCCTCGCTCGCTTCAGGATGGTTGAGTGAAACGATGAAGGTCAGCAAGTCGCCCTCGATGCCGAAGAAGGATATACTGGCGAGGATGGCTTTCTCGCGATAATCCTTGTTCAGCCAATTGGCAAACGACTCCTTGGTGAATGTCTGCTTGAAGAAAAGCGTGCTATCAGCGCGCGTTACATCCACGCGGATGGCATTGTCGATGAATTTCTGGCCGTATTCGTTCTCCACCATCGACAACGTGCTGTCAGCCTTGCCAGTGATGGTCACATAGTAGTGGCGGCCTTCTACCCATTCCACCTCTTCGCTCACCGTGCTGACGCTAGAAACTTTTGGATCAGTGGGTTTGGGAGCCTCGTAGTCGGTTTTGATGATGCCGTTGTCTTCGGCTTTCTTTTCCTTACACGATGCCAGCGACAGTAAAGCGGCCGCCGTCAGCAGTGTCATCGTCAGAATCTTCTTCATGCCAGTTATATTTTTGTGGTTGTCTTATCCATTCATTGACATGAGGAACTCCTCGTTGTTCTTGCTCTGCACCAATCGGTCGTAGACGGTGTTCATGGCCTCGATGGGATTCATCTCAGCGATGAACTTACGAATGATCCACATGCGGTTCAGCGTGGTCTGATCCTGCAGCAGGTCGTCGCGGCGTGTGCTCGACTGTACCAGATTCATCGACGGGAAGATGCGCTTGTTAGACAGCATACGGTCGAGCTGTATCTCGCTGTTGCCTGTTCCCTTGAACTCTTCGAAAATCACCTCATCCATCTTCGAACCTGTGTCGACTAGGGCTGTGGCGATGATGGTGAGCGAGCCGCCGTTCTCAATCTTGCGTGCGGCACCGAAGAAACGCTTCGGCTTCTGCAGCGCATTGGCGTCAACACCACCCGTCAGCACCTTACCGCTTGCCGGCGATACCGTGTTGTAGGCGCGTGCCAGGCGTGTGATGGAGTCGAGGAAGATGACAACGTCGTGTCCGCACTCCACCATGCGCTTGGCCTTCTCCAGGACAATGCCTGCAATTTTGACGTGGCGGTCGGCGGGCTCGTCGAAGGTCGAAGCGATAACCTCGGCGTTGACGGTGCGGGCCATATCGGTTACCTCCTCAGGGCGCTCGTCGATGAGCAGCATCATGATGTAGGCCTCGGGATGGTTTGCGGCGATGGCGTTGGCGATGTCCTTCATCAGGATGGTCTTACCTGTCTTGGGCTGAGCCACGATGAGTGCGCGCTGCCCCTTGCCAATGGGTGAGAAGAGATCGACGATACGTGTCGACGGGTTCGTGGTTTGCGGGTCGCCTGTCAGGTTGAACTTCTCTTCAGGGAAGAGCGGTGTCAGATTTTCGAAACTCACACGGTCGCGCACGTCTGACGGATTGCGTCCATTGATGCTGTTCACCGTCGACATGGCGAAGTATTTCTCACCCTCATGCGGTGGACGTACGGCGCAGTCTACTACGTCGCCGGTTTTCAGCGAGTATTTCTTAATCTGCTGCTGCGAAACGTAGATGTCGTCGGGCGATGAGAGGTAGTTGTAGTCGCTGCTGCGCAGGAAACCGTAGCCGTCCTGCAGGATTTCCAGCACGCCGTTGCCAGCGATGAGATCGCCGAAGTCGTAGCGGGCGTTGGCACCAGTGTCGGCTTTTGGCGTCTGCACGGGTTTGAACATCACGTCTGTCTGCTGAGGTTGCATCGGACGGTCGAAGATGTCAAGCGTTGGAATGGCGGCCTGATCCTCGATGGGCAGGTCTACTATGGTGATGAAGTCAGTGCCGTCGCCGGGATCGCCTGCCCATACACCATCGTTTTGCATGTTCTCTGCGGTGTAGCTGTTCTGCTCATCGTCGTCGTTGCGCTTAGCCAATTTTTCCTGCAACTGTTCTAGCATCTCCTGATTCAGGCTCTCTTCGCTGGGCTTTACTTCCATTTCTGCCTCAGGTATAACGTCAATGGCAGGCTGGGCATCGTCTTGCTGACTGTCCTCCTGTTGTTCGTTATTTGCGGCAGCT
>Ga0310690_10012987_pt1 | contig 10177 bp, 7 predicted proteins | sample AusTroGonzalo_MG_2_FD_207661 | JGI IMG/M metagenome (GOLD analysis project Ga0310690, IMG submission 207661) | Bovine rumen microbial communities from tropical cattle in Woodstock, Queensland, Australia - Gonzalo_04 (v2) (version 2) | ecosystem: Host-associated > Mammals > Digestive system >...
CAGTTCGTGCTCTCGCCGGCGGACTATCCCCCCTCCTCGATGCTGAACGACACCGAGAAGAAGCCGAGTTCCGAATACAACTTCGGGCTGGCGCTCTCCCCGAAGGGGGTCCGGCTGGTGAAGTTCCTCGGCAAGGACGCGGGCGTCAAGGAGTACCCCGCCAAGGTCTTCCGCAAGGGCAATACGACGGTGTATGAAGTCGCGATCCCGTGGAAGGCGGTCGGCGGCAGGGCGAAGCGCTTCGGCTTCGTCGTCTGGGACAACAATTCCCCGACCTACGCGAGCGCCCCCTACCGGCTCGAATACACTCCGGGCATCGGAGGCGGGATCGACTCCTCCAAGCTCGCCGAAGTGATCTTCGAGTGACAATGCGATACGGCTGACGACGAGAGGCTCGAAATGTTTTCCGCACAGCAGACGGCTTTTCTGAAAAAGATGGAACGCAGCTACGCTCCGGAGGTCTTCGCCTCCGCGGAGGGGCTCGCCCCCGAAGCGCTCCGACGGGAGGTCCGGGCGGTCTACGAAACCGGCGAACGGGAGGGACTCCCCTTCCCCGTGACCCGCGCCCGGATGCTGGAGTGCTTTCTGCGCAACGTCCGCATCGCGGTCAACGATTTCGACCCCTTCGCCTCGCTGATCGAACGGCAGACCCTGAGCCCGAGTCCGGCGAACGAGATCATCGCCATCCAGAACGAACGGAAGCTCCGTTACGCCCGCGCCGAACTCGGCGGAGAGCTCTCCGCTCCGGAGGCACGGCTCCGCGGCGTCTACCGCAGCCGCCTCGATCTGAGCCACACCTCCCCCGACTGGGACAACCTGCTGAAACTCGGCGTGCCCGGTCTGCTGGAACGGGCGGAACGGCTCCTCCGGGAGAAGCCGTCGCCCTTCGCCGAGTCGGTCCGGATCGCCTACGCCGCGTTCCGGGACTTCCTGCTCCGCTACTCCGAGGTCGCGGCGGCGCACCGCCGCGGCGACCTCGCGGAGATGCTCGCCTTCCTCGCGGACCGCGCCCCCGAAACGCTGAAACAGGCGCTCGAACTCGGCCTCCTCTACCGCGAACTGCAGGAGATCGAGGGCGAATGGGTGCGCTCCATGGGGATCTTCGACCGGATGTACCGCCCCTTCTACGAGGCGGACCTCGCGGCGGGAAGACTGACCGAATCCGGGGCGGAAGAGCTGCTCGCCGCCTACTTCTCGCGCTTCCTCGCCCAGTCGAAGGGAAAAGACAACGGGACCCCCTTCTGCTTCGGCGGTCTGCTCCCCGCCGACGATCCCGGCGCGGCGGAGGACGGCTGCTGCGGCTTCACCCGGCTGGCGTGGCGGGTCTTCCGCGACCTCGGCAGGATCGACCCCAAGTTCTCGCTGCGGGTCAACCCGAAGACTCCCGACGACATCCTCCATTTCGCCGCGGAATGCATCAAGGAGGGCAAGACCTCGATGGTCTTCGCCAACGAAACGGTCGCCCGGAAGATGTTCCTGCGCCACGGCAAGGAACCCGCCGACCTGGCGAACTTCCTCCCCGTCGGCTGCTACGAACCGGCGATCATGGGCAAAGAGCTCTCCTGCACCATGACCGTGCTCTTCAGCTTCGCCGGTCTCTTCACGGAGCTCTTCGACGATCCGGAGTTCGCGCCGGATTCCTTCGACGACGTGCTGCGGCGCTACCGCGATATCATGAAGCAGCGCCTCGCCGAAGCGATGGAAAAGGCGGACCGGCTGGAAAAACACTGGTACGACGTCTCCCCCTCCCCCCTCCTCTCCGGAACCATGGACGAATGCATGGCGCGCGGTCTGGACGCTTCGCAGTACGGCACCAAATACGTCACCAGCGGCGTCATGTGCGCCGGGATCGGCACCGCCGCGGATTCGCTGGCGGCGATCCGCAGCCTCGTCTTCGAAGAGCGCCGGATCTCCTTCGCCGAACTGGGGAAGGTCCTCGCCGCCGACTGGAAAGATCACGAAGAACTCCGGCTGCTGGCGGCGAAACGCGCCCCCAAGTGGGGCAACGGCGACGACTCCGTCGACGCGCTCGGCGAATGCATCGCCGAAGAGGCGGGGGAACTCATCCGGAATACGCCCAACGCCAAGGGCGGCTCCTATCAGATGGGCCTCTGGTCCATCGACTGGTCGTTCACCTTCGGCAGGGAGACCGCCGCCACCCCGGACGGCAGACGCGAAGGCGACCCCCTCTCCCGCAACGCCGGCAGCACCGTCGCCTGCGACTGCGAAGGCGTCGCCGGTCTGATCGAAAGCGTCTCCAAGCTGGATCACACCGCCTTTGCCGACGGCGCGGTGCTCGACGTGATGCTCTCGCCGCGGTCGGTGGCGGGAGAAGCGGGAACGGAACTCGTCGTGCGGCTGATCCGCACCTTCTTCGCCCGCGGCGGATTGTTCATCCAGTTCAACGTGCTGTCGCCCGACGTGCTGCGGGCGGCGCAGCGGGATCCGGCGCAATACCGCAATCTGCAGATCCGTCTCTGCGGCTGGAACGTCCGCTTCATCGACCTCGCGCCTGAAGTTCAGGCAAGTTTCATCGCCGAAGCGGAAAACCGGGGGTGATTCCGTTGTCCTCCTCCTCCGCCGCCATTCCCGTCGCCGCCATACGGCGGCTCACCATCCACGACGGACCGGGGGTCCGCGACACGGTCTTCGTGAAGGGCTGTCCGCTCCGCTGCGCGTGGTGCCACAACCCCGAATGCATTTCGTCCGCGCCGCGGCTGCTCTTCCACGAAAACCTCTGCACCGGCTGCCGCCGATGCCTCAAAAGCTGTCCGAACGGGGTCCACTTTTTCGACCGGGAAGGGCGCCATCTGCTCCGCCGGGAGCGCTGCCGGAACTGCGGAAAATGCGCCGACGACTGCCTCTTCAACGCGCTGGAGATCTGCGGGACTCCGCTCTCCGCAGAAGAGCTCCTCGCCAAGCTCCTCCGCGACCGGGATTTCTTCGCTCCGGCGGGAGGCGTGACCCTCTCCGGCGGCGAACCCGCCCTCTACCCGGATTTCACCGCCGAACTCTTCCGCCGCCTGAAGGAGACGGGGATCCATACCGCGCTGGACAGCTGCGGCGCCGTCGGCTTCGAGGCGTACCGCAAGATCCTCCCCCATACCGATCTGGTCCTCTTCGACCTCAAGGGGATGGATCCGGAACGCCACCGGCGCAACACCGGCCATGACAACCGCGTCATCCACGAAAACCTGAGGAAGATCGCCGCCTTCGGGACCCCGGTGGAGATCCGGATGCCTATCGTGCCGGGATGCAACGACTTCCCCGACGACATCGAAGGAGCCGGAAAACTGCTGGCGGAAATCGGCACGACGGTCCGGGTGCGCCTGCTCGCGTACCATTCGCTCGCACGGGAGAAATACGCGGCGGCGGGTTTGACGGACACCATGCCCGCCGCCGATCCGCCCGACGACGCCCGCCTCGCCGACATCGCCGAAACTCTCTCGGCATTCCTGCCGAAGGAGATCCCGGTCTCCTTCGGGTGAACGCCCCTCCCCGGCAAGGCTCCCCTGCGCGGGCGGCGCGCCTCAGACTGCCTCGACGTTTGCCGACGGCACCGAAAGGATCTCCGCCAGCTTGTCGTAGGTGAGCGGCTTGAAGAGAACTCCGTCGAAACGGGCAGTGCGGTCGTCGCTCCGACACTCCGTATCCGCCGTCACCGCGAAGACCGGCAGTCTGCCGAAGCGGGGATCGTCGCGGAGTTTCACGATCAGCTCGAAGCCGTTCATATTCGGCATCCAGAGATCCGACAGCACGAAATCGTACGGCATCCCCGCCGCCGCCGCCGAATCGAGTTCCGCAAACGCCTCCGCCCCGTCGCACGCCTGATGAACGGAAACGATGCCCGCCCGTTTCAGAAAGGCGGTCAGGACCTTGCGGTTGACCGGAGAATCGTCCGCGACCAGCACCCGCTTCGGCAGCGACTTTCCGCCGTCCTCCGCCTCCGGCGCGGCACTCCGCTCCGCCGCCTCCTCGCCGAAGGCGATCCCCGGGAGGCGGACCCGGAACGTCGATCCGCGCCCCGGTTCGCTGTCGACGACAAGTTCGCCGCCCATCGCCTCGACCAGCCCCCGGCAGATGGGAAGTCCCATGCCCGTACCCCCCGACCGGTCGGCGCCGTGGGTCGGATCCTGAACCTGCACGAAGGGATTGAGGATCCGAGTCAGCATGTCGGCGGCAATGCCGCAGCCGGTGTCGGCGACGGAGATCTCCAGCGTCGAACCGGCGCAGGAGGCGGCGACCGTCACGCTCCCGCGCTCGGTGAACTTGACCGCATTCCCGACCAGATTGAAGAGGATCTGACGGATGCGCTGCTCATCCAGAAGCACTGTCGGCACGGCATCCGTGCTGTCGACGAGTACGATCCCCTTCTCCGCCGCGGCCATCCGGAAGGCGGCGAAGACCTCCTCCGTCAGCCGGGTAAGCCGCACGGGGACCGGCCGGAGCTCCAGCATGCCCGCATCCATCTTCGCGAGGTCGAGCACGTCGTCCACCAGCCGCAGAAGCGTTGTGCCGCTCGCACGGATCGCATTCAGCGCCTCCGTCTTTTCCTCCGGACTCCCGGCGTCCCGCCGGAGAAGTTCGGAATACCCGAGGATCGCGTTGAGCGGAGTGCGGATATCATGACTCACGACGCTGAAAAACATGCTCCGCGCCTTCTCGGCGGCGCGGGCGCGCTCAAGCGCGTTCTCAAGCGCGACCATGTGCTTTGCGAGCTGTTCGTCGCGGATGACGAACACGTGGAGAAAGCAGTTCCCGATAAGACAGCCGAGCGCGGTGAAGGGCGTCAGAGGCCAGATCACCTGCAGCGCGATCGCCAGCGTCATCGTGAGACAGTTCACGAAGATCATCATGTTGCGGCTGCGCACGGATTCCCCGCTGCGGCAGACCTTCGCCATGACGCACCCCGCCACCAGCAGATGGAAGGCGATCAGAAGATCGAAAAGCAGATGACGCCCGGCGCCCAGCAGATAGTTGCCCTGCTCGTCGAAGCTGAAAACGCAGTGGTCGAAAAGGTTTGCCGTGAGCATCGCGCAATTGACGGCGAGCAGACCGTACCCGAGCAGGGAAAGGATCCGGGCGGACCATTTGCCGAAACCGAGATAGGCGATGACGAAACGGCACCACATGAGCGCGAATATGGCAAGCGCGAGGAAGAAAAGCACGGTGTCGGCATACAGGAGACGCGTCTGACCGAGTCCGGCGAGGATGCCCCACGCCGCATCCGTGACATAGTAGAACAGGACTCCCGCCAGAAAGCCGCGGTAGCGCATTCCGCGCACGGTCTTCTGACTTCCGCCGGCGAGGAGATCGAAGTTGATGATCAGATGGATCACGATCGCCGCCGCGGAGAAAACGGAATAGGAGTAGCCTTGCATCATCTCACCTGACGGCGTCGGAAGGGTTTCGTCGGCGCGCCCTGCGGGACGCGATCGGCGATCGCGTCGGCATGCCTTGCGGCGGGAAAGTCGAGATCCATGGAGGAGCCTCTGTCGTGGTTCGCTGCTGTTCTTTCCATAACTGAAAGAATATACATGGTCAAACGGCACTTGTCAACAGGAATCCTGCCGTGATCGGCGAGATTTTCGCGATTGCCCTTCTCCGGAGGGCGCGGCGACGGCGGGAAGACGCAACTTTTTTCGAAATGGCGCTTGCAATTTTGCGGGGGAGGCAATATATTAAGCAATCGTCGTCGGTATCGCGGGAGATTCCGCGTTTTTCCGGCGAGGCTGACGGAAAGAGATGCCGACGTGGCGGAATTGGCAGACGCGCACGGTTCAGGTCCGTGTTCCGCAAGGATTGTGGGTTCAACTCCCACCGTCGGTACCATTTTCATTCAGCAAGGGTTCGTTCTTGGACGGGTCCGGCGATAAGGCATGCGCGGGTATGGCATAACGGCTGTGCACCAGCCTTCCAAGCTGGTTATACGGGTTCGACCCCCGTTACCCGCTCCATGAAGACTTTCCGTGCTGGTGGGGTTGCAGAGCGGTCAAATGCAGTAGACTGTAAATCTACCGGGATCCCCTTCGGTGGTTCGAATCCACCCCCCACCACCATTTTTTTGCCCTCATGGGCAAAAAAACATGAAGCCGTCAGGCTTCGCTTCATGGCGCGAAAGCGCCGCTTCATGCTTTTGCATTGACAAAAGCGCTTCATGGCGCGAAAGCGCCGCTTCATTTCTTTCTGCTCCGCCTGACGATGAAGCATTGCTCCGCTCTCGCTCCGCAACATGAAGCAACTCCGCTTCGACTTGTCACGCCGCAGCTTTGGCGAAGGCGGATCCGTTATGAAGCACTCGGCTTCGCCTCATATGATGAGAGAATGAAAAATGAGAGTTTCTGTTTGCAATTCCGCAACGGCAATGATAAATTATGCTTCTTCGACGGTTTCTGACAAAATTCAGACCTCCTTCACGCTCGAAATTTCGGGCTGACACCCAAAGGGAAAAAAGAAAGCTTTTTCGGACTGTGTGGCTCATCGGACCGACTTCCCCTGTTGGGGAAGCCTCTCCCGGCATCATGACACGGTGTTAAAATAGCACCGCGCAAGCGAAATTCAAGCCAATCCGCCCCATGCGTTGGCAGTTAGAGAGAAGATCAAATTAAAGATTTTAGACACCTTTAATATAACGCAGGAGCCGACATTAACAATCAGGTCCGGCAATTTTTACCGGACAGTAGTGATTTCAAAGAAGAAAAAAGTGAGGGGAATCGTCATGAGCATCGGTAATATCACAGTCGTTTGTCCCATGTGCAACAACAATATGGAAATCTCCGGCGAACAGAAGAATAAGCACATCGAATGTTCGAAATGCGGCAACGGTTTTGTCGCTTACGAGGCCGTGAGATGTGAAACTTGCGGAAAGCTCCGCCATCCCCGGCACGAGTGCTGGACATGCGTTCCGGACAACGACTTTGCACGGAAATATCGGAAAACCGTCGCCGGAGAAGCCTTGAACCGGCTCCCGGAAGATATGCGGATCGTGCTCAAATTCGAGTCCGAAAAGAACGCCGAACAGTTTGAGGAAATGGCGCAGCGGATCGAAGATCTTGAGAACCGGCTATCGGAACTGGAGGACGCGATAGAGGAATTGAAGCAGGAAAAGGAATGACAGCCGGTCATGAGTACCATAATGTTTTATCCTGAGACGCTTCCGACACGAAACCGGCCGGGATCAACCTCGCCGACCGGCGGCGGCGGATGAGGCGCCCTGCTCGATACCCCGGACATGCCCGCCGTTGCTGATTTTATGCCTCCTTTGGAGCGGAAGCCGGAAGATGCCTCCGCGAAGAAGTTGCTCCGTGCTTTGCGCACGGAAATACGAAGTTCACGGGAGAGGAACGGGAAAATCTGCGTCTGGCTGGACAGCATGCGCTTCCGCGACTACGCCGCGCTCGCGGCGCAGCGCCCCCGAGAGGATGATCAGCGGTCCGCGGTCTCCGGCGCCAGGATCAGCTGGAGGCACGCATATTTCGATTTCCCGTATTGCAGCAACAGCCGGCATTTTCCCGGCGGAGCGTCAAAACGGACCGTGCCGCCGCCCGTTTCGACTTTTTCACCGTTGCAAAGGATCGTCGCATCCGGGAGATTGCCCCTCAGGGTCATTTTCGCGCCGCCTTGAAAATCCATCAGGAGGGTCAGCGGATTTCCCGCGCCGATGATTTTTCGCGGGATCCGCAAGGTCGTTTCCCGATCGCCGAGCCGGTGCGGAATCGGAAGAAATCCGGCGGGAGCGGTTCCGGGACGGGCCAATTCCTTCAGCTCCTGCGGGGAAAACCGGCGCGAGGAAGCGAAGACTTCGGCAACGGGGCGCGCGGGTTTCTCCTCCGTGCGGGAGACCCAGATTCGCCCGCCGCTGCCGTCGCGGGTGAAGTCGATCTGCAGCGCGGTCAGCATTTTCCCGGAACTCCGCCGTTTCGGATTCGGATGAACCTGCCATTCTTTGGAAAACTTCCCCGAGATGTCTCCGACATGACAGCAGAGCGTTTCCTCGACGAACTCCGGCGGGAGGCGCAGGATCAGCCGCACATCCCGCAGGGGAGCGCCGCGATTCTCCGCCTCGAAGCGGATCCGGTCCGAAGCAGGACGGAAGAGTTTGGCGTCGAAGTCGGGGAACTCCGGCACGGAACCGGTCGGCAATGCCGCGGCGATTCTTTGCGGCAGCTTCCGGGTATGCCGGATCTCGATCTCCTTCCCGTCGCACCGCGCCCAAAGCGGGGTCGTGCTGCCGAGATATTCCGGACAGGGGACTTCCAACGTGAAGAAGAGGGTCCTGCCGTCGCGTTTTTTCCCGATGATCCGGGAGTGGCGGAACATATGGGCATAAGCGAGAAACTCGTTTTCGCTGCAGTACCACCAGTCGGGGCGGCCGGCATGTTTTTTCAGCGCCTTTTCGAGCTCGACGAAATCCGCGTCGGAATGCCAGACATGCACCCCCAAAGTCAGATGCGCCGTCCGTCCGGCTTTCGGCAGCGAGCGTCTGACATCGGCATCGAACTTCTCCGCCTTGGTGTTGCGGTCGCCGGGGCGGATGTTGCAGCCTTCCGTGTTGAAGAATTCGTTGCCGGGACGTTGGTTGAGACGGGTCATGGGAGCGTCGGGACCGCCGAGGATCCCCGTCCGGCGCAGGCAGCCGGCGATGACATCCTCGACTTCGGGGAAAAAGGCGGATCCGGCGCTGCCGTAGGGAAAGATGAACGCGGTTTCGGTCTGACCGGTCAGGGTTTCGTGCCGGATCCTTGCTCCGAGCATTTCGTAAAAAATGCCGTTGGGGGTCATCATCGGCAGATGGAAGTGGCTGAGGGTGTGATTTCCGACGGTGCAGCCGTCTTTGCAGAGTTCCGGGAGTATATCCCGGATGTACGCGGCATTCGGGTCGGTGATGTAAAACGTCCCTTTGTAGCCGTATTTCAGCATCAGCCGTTTCATTCGCAGATGCCGCGTATTGGTATCGTCCCAGCGGCAGGAGAAGGCGACGGTTTTTCCCGGCGGCAGCGGCAGAAATTTCAGTTCCGCCCGCTCCGCCGCCTCGGGCGAAGCGCATTCGACCTTGATCCGCAGTTCGCAGGCGGGCATGGCGCGGGACGCGCACTCCCCCATCTTCCGCGGATCGTCGGCGGAAACCCGTGCTCCGAAGCATGCGCTCCCGCCGATGAGAAGCGCCGCGATCATGTGTCGGCATCGCTGTTTCATCGTGATCCTCCCCCCGTCGAAATGAATGATGCGCAACCGGTCTCATGCCGCAATGCCGATCGGACTCAAAACAAGGCGTTCCCGCGCCCCGCACTCCGCCGGTATTGCCGCGGTATAATATAATCTTTCTCCGTTCCCGATTCAAACGTTCCGCGAAACGCCCCGTGCGGACGATCCGGATATCGCGAGGCGGCGGACAAAGCATTTTCCGACCTCTGCCGCGCCGGTGAAAAAAATATTCCGGCGCACTTGCCTTTCCGCCGCCGCCGGTGTATATTCCTCACCGCACGTCAAACAGCAAACCCCGAAACGGAGCCGGTATCCCGTGAACCGCAAGCTTTTCCGCAGACATCTCGCAGCGATCGCCGCCCTTCTCGCCGCCTTCGCCCTTCTCCCCGCGGAGGCTGCCCCCAAAAACCGCGCCCGCCCCTCCGCCGGACGCACCGTCACCATCCCCGAATGCGGCGTGAGACTCCGCATGGTCCCCGACACCGAACTGAGAATGCTCCCGCCGCTCCAGGTCCGCGCCACGCTGAAGTCGGACGGCACCCCCCTCTACCGGGTGCAGGATCTCTGGATCCACTCCCAGCTCCTCGCCATCTGGACCGGCGAAGAGGTGACGGCGATGCTCGCCGCAGTCAAGTTCCCCCCCGTCGCCAAACCGGATTCCCTCGCCCGGAACGGCGACGTCTCGACGTGGCGCACCTACCCGCGGATCCCCGACGACGACGAACTGCGCCGCTGGGTCGCCCGCTTCTCCGGCGAACGCGTCACGGAGATCGTCAAACTGAGCGGATACGGCGACTTCTCGTGGCGACGCCTCCGGAGCGAGAACCGGGCAAGCTATCTCTATTTCGGCAGCGGCAGAAACAACGGCGTCGACCAGATGTTCCTTCTCTTCCTCCGCTGGCGGGGGACCCCGGGAACCCGGGAACGCGACCGCGCCCGACTCGCCGACGCCTGCGCCTTCTCCCTCCGCATG
>Ga0310690_10012988_pt1 | contig 10177 bp, 6 predicted proteins | sample AusTroGonzalo_MG_2_FD_207661 | JGI IMG/M metagenome (GOLD analysis project Ga0310690, IMG submission 207661) | Bovine rumen microbial communities from tropical cattle in Woodstock, Queensland, Australia - Gonzalo_04 (v2) (version 2) | ecosystem: Host-associated > Mammals > Digestive system >...
GGTAATTTTCGCCTTGTTGAAAGCCCCTATCATGATGCCGTTTAAGCCCATCTCTGTGGCTTTCAGCAACATGCTTTGCGCTGCAATGCCCAAGTCGATGTCCACAAATTTATTTTCGGGTATCGTGCTGCAGATGATGATGAAAGCCTCGGGTTCAGTACCAGGGAAGGGGAGATGCAGCTCGGGCAGCAAGCCGCCCAATTTCATGTTTTGCGTGATGATTTCCGCGCCCGTTTCTTTCGTAACGAGCTTGAAACGGAGCACTTGCTGGTTCTTCGCCGAGGCGATTTTGGCGTTCACTGCCACGATGCGCTCCAGCATGTCGCGCTTCACTACAAAATCTTGATTATAACCGCGATAGCTGCGGTTTTTCTCCATTAGATTTTCCACCGAAATGTGTTTTACAACGGTCTTTTTGGCGCCTTTGCCAAAGACCTCTTCGTAGCGTTTTTCTAAATATCCGTCGGCCATAAAATATTTTTTCGGCGAAATTACAAAAAAAGTACTAATTTTGCAGCCTTCTAATCCATTTTAAATAAAAAAAGAAAAAGAATTAAACTAATTGTTATGAAAAAGACAAGCATCTTATTGGCAATTTGTTGCCTTGTGGCCTTGGCCTCGTGCCAGAAGAAATACGCTCCGCAGTATCTCGGCGACTACAGTTTCAAAACTTCGGGTTATGTGAAGGCCAGCAGTACCTACACGACCAGTCATAACGACTTCATCATCTCCCTGAAGAACGAAATCGGACAACTCCAAATCTCCTCTTTGGACAAGGAGAACGACAGCGTTGTGGTTGTGATGAATTATACGAATGGCGAAGTCATCGTCACCCATGCTTATTGCAATGAAAAAGAAATCATCCTCAAGAAATTCCAACGCAGCGCTTTGAACATCGCATTCGAAGGCGGTTTCGACGTGGGGTGCGGCGTGGATGTTTATGCCTGGGGTTCGATTTACGACAACAACATGATTGTCCTCAACATGGTTTACGATGGTGAGGCGGTGGTGGGCCCCATTACCTATGATATCTACGGTAACGATATCCACATGGTGGCTACGCGAAACTAACAAATATCATGAAAATCAACCATGTCCTTTGGCTTTTGCCTCTGTTTCTGGCTGGTTGCACGGATACCGACCCACAGCAGTTGAAAGAGAAATTGTTGGGGGGTAATGTGGAGGAACGTGTCATTCCTGTCGGCATTCTGTCCATCGATACGGTGAGTAGCATTCTCAGCAACACCTATCCAGGTTATCTGGAAGAAGGTCAGTCGGTGGAGATGGCCTTCAAATATGGAGGTACTTTGCAGCAACTCAACGTGAAAGAAGGTAGCGAAGTCAAAAAGGGACAAGTGCTTGCCCGCGTCAGTTCTGCGCAGATGGAAAGTACTCAACGCTCGGCGCAAGCTACCTTAGAACAGGCACAGGATGCCTATGACCGTTTGCAAAAGGTGCACGACAATGGCAGCCTCCCCGAGATCAAATGGCGAGAGATGGTTGCCAACCTCGAAAAAGCTCAATCCGCCCTTGACCTCGCCAACGCCACTCTTGCTGACAATACGTTGAAAGCGCCTTTCAGTGGTACGGTCAGCTCTCTCGACGCTGTGTTGGGCGAGAACATCGCTCCATTGAAGCCCATCATGCGCTTAATCAATATCGATGGACTGACGGTGAACATCACTGTACCTGAAAATGAAATCGCAAAAGTCAAGGTGGGTGATGACGCTGAAGTCATCATCCCTGCTTTGGGCGACCGTCACTACACTGGAAAGGTGACCGAAAAAAGCATGACGGCATCGTTGCTTACGCATAGCTATCCCGTAAAGGTGCTCGTCGATCAGCCTGATCTGGAACTTACGCCTGGCATGATTGGCAAGGTGGTACTGCAATCCGATGTCAGCAATGGCATCATCTTGCCGGCCAACGCAGTGTTGATTAATCAAGAAGGCAAGTTTGTATGGGTCGTGGAAGACGATCGAGCCACGCGGCGGAAAGTGGTCCTTTCGGGCTATTCAGGCACGGGAGTCATCGTTAGCGAAGGGCTGCAAGTCGGCGACAAAGTCATTGTGGAAGGCTATCCAAAAGTGAGCGAAGGGATGAAGGTAAGCTATGGGCAAGATTAAGAAGGACAGAGGTATCATCAGCGGAAGTATTCTGCACCAGAAAATCGTCTGGGTCGTGGTGGCGCTCATCGTGGCCTTTGGCATCTATGCCCTCATTAACATGAAGAAGGATGAGTTCCCTGCCTTCAGTTATCCGCAGGGGCTCGTGGTGGGCGTCTATCCAGGTGCCAATTCCGAAGAGGTAGAGGCACATCTGACCAAGCCGCTCGAAGATTTGCTGTTCACCCTTCCCGAGGTGGACCGCGGAATGACTTTCTCCGTGACCAAGGAAGGGATCTGCTACATCTATCTGATGCTCGATCTGGACCTGAAAGACTATGCCAAAGCCTGGACGAAAGTCCGAAACAAAATCGATGAAAACAAGGCCACAACTTTCCCGACGGGAGTATTGGCCATCGCCGTAATTGACGATTTTGGTGAAACCTCCTCGCTGTTGATTGCCATGGAATCGAGCGACAAGACCTATCGTGAGATGCATGGCTATACTGAAGACCTCACCCGTCGCTTGCGTGACATTCGTCAAACAGGTAACGTACGCGTCTTTGGTGAACAGACTGAAGAGATTGCGATTACCGTCGACAAGGAGAAGCTGTCGTTTTATGGCATCAATCCAAGCACACTGACGTTGCACTACGCCTCTCAAGGTTTCCTCACCACCTCCGGCGTTATGGAAACCTCTAATTTTGACCTGCCCCTGCACATTGAAAATCCTGTTGTTTCGGAAGAAGAACTTGAGAATCAGATTATCTACTCCGATGCTATGGGCAATATCGTGCGTTTACGTGATGTGGCTACCGTTGAAAGACGGCTGGCCAAACCCTCAAAAATAGTGAATTTCAACGGAAATAATGCCTTGATTATCTCCGTTGAGATGCGCAAAGGCTTCAATATCGTGGCCTACGGAAGGGAGGTTGAAAAAGTGCTTTCCGCTTTTCGTAAGACCTTACCTGACAGCGTGAAGATGTACCGCATTACCGACCAACCCAAAGTGGTTGAAAAATCGGTCAGTTCGTTTTTGCGCGACTTGGTCATCTCCATGATTGTCGTCATCGCGGTCATGCTGCTGCTGTTCCCCTTCCGCACGGCACTTGTCGCCAGTTCAGGCTTGCCTATTTGCACAGCCATGAGCATTGGGCTGATGTATCTTTTTGGCTTTGAGTTAAACACGGTTACCTTGGCTGCCCTCATCGTCGTGCTTGGCATGATTGTGGACGATTCCATCATCAATATTGATGGCTATATCCACAAGTTGAGCCAAGGCTACAAGCCTTTCGAAGCTGCTGTGAGTAGCGCCAAGGAATTGTTTATGCCCATGCTCATTGCTACGGGTGCCATTGCCACCATGTTTTTCCCGATGACGCACCTCATCTCGGGAGCTTTGGGTGATTTTGTTCAACTCTTTCCTTGGACCATCGCCTTCTCGCTGATGGCCTCGTTGATCTATGCCATGCTGGTCATCCCTTCCTTGGAAATCATGTTCATCAGACCGGACGATAAACCCAAACATGATGGTTTCCTGAAGGCTCAGATGCGCTTTTTTGCTCTATTGCAAAGATTATACGACAGACTGCAAAGTCATTGCTTCAGCCATCCGTTGTTCACCATTGGGATGGGCATAGGTTCCATTGTTTTAGGTGTGTTTATGTTCCTTGCCTTGAATGTTCAGATGATGCCCTATGCCGAGCGCGACAGTTTTGCAGTCGAGATTCGTCTGCCCGAAGGCAGCAGCCTCGAAGCCACCACGCGCATCAGCGACTCGTTACAGAAGATGATGTTGACAGACAAACGCGTCACCTCCGTGACCGCCTTCATCGGCGAGAACGCGCCGCGTTTTCACATGACCTACTCACCGAGCATTCCAGCGAATAATTTGTCGCAACTCATCGTAAACACCACCTCAAAGCTAGCCACCGAGGAACTGTTGAAAGAAATGGACGACAAATATTCTTATTACTTTACAGAGGCCCACGTTCGCTTTAGACAACTTGACTATCAGGCTGTTTTAACGCCAATGGAAGTCTTTGTCTATGGCGATGATTATGCAGAGACAGCTCCTATAGCACAGAAGATCAAAGACTATATGCTGACGATGGACAACGAACTCCGCTGGGTTCACACCGACTATGACGAGTTCGTGCCTTCGGTGAAGGTGACCATGAAACCTGAGGAGTGTGCCCGACTGGGCATCACCAAGACCGTCCTATCCCTAGATCTCGCAGGGAGCCTCAACGGACAGCCTTTGACTTCCGTTTGGGAAGACGACCGCAGCATTCCCGTTAAGCTGTATGCCGAACAGAATTATGCCCCCGATGACTACGAGACCATTCAAAACCAACTGATTCCTACTCTAGTGCCGGGCACCAATGTCCCGCTTCGACAAGTTGCTGACATTACCCCCGATTGGCATCCCGCTCAGTTAGTCCATCATAACGGAAAGAAAAACATCACTGTGGCCGCTGACATGAAATTCTGGAAGTCGCAGGCTGCGAGCCAGAAAAAAGTGCAACAATTCATCGACACGGAGATTCGCCCCACTATGCCTGAAAGCGTGAGCATCGATTACGGAGGCTTGACGTCACTCAATACCCTCGTCATCCCGCAGCTGTTGAAGAGCTTGTTTGCCGCCATCGCCGTGATGTTGGCTTTCCTTGTGGCCTATTTCAAGAAACTCAATCTCGCCCTGTTGACACTGTGCTCGAGTAGTCTGTGCATGTTCGGAGCCTTCTTCGGAGAATGGCTTTTCGGTCTCGACTTCGGCATAACTTCCCTCTTGGGTATCGTCAGCTTGATCGGTATTATTGTCCGTAACGGCATCGTGATGTACGAATACGCTGAGACCCTTCGCATGGACGAAGGTTTGCCGGCGAAGGAAGCCGCTATGAAGGCTGGTAGCCGCCGCATGAGGCCCATTTTCCTCACCTCAGCCACCACCGCCCTCGGCGTTCTGCCCATGATCATCACCCGCAACCCGCTTTGGATGCCTATGGGCGTGGTGATCTGCTTTGGCGTGGTGCTTTCGATGGTTATTATTTTGGCTGTGATGCCGGTGATGTATTGGTTGATTTTTAGTATTGGTAAAAGTAAGTCATGAAGAAGTGTTTTGTCATATTATGTTTGATTATGGCAGTTGCTGGTTTCGCACAGGAGCCTGACACGACTCGTCTTTCTGTGCAGGACTGCATAGATATGGCCTTGGAGAATAATATTGAACTGAAAAACAGCCAATTGGAAATCGACAAGGCCAAAGCGACGAAAGACCAAGCCAGAGCTGAATACTTCCCCACCGTGTCGGCGCAATCTTTGGCCTTCGATGCGGTCAATCCGATGTTCTCCATCGGCATAGAAGACATCGAAAACGCTGAAATTCGGCAGCTTCTCTATACCTTCTATGCGGAATACGGACATCTACTCGGCTTGGAGAAAGAGTATTCTTTCATACAAAACGGCGTGTTGTTCAATGCGATGGTCACCGAGCCGCTGTATGTCGGAGGCCGCATCCGCAATGGAAACAAATTGGCCAGCTTGGGCATAGATGCCGCTGAAACACAGACTAAAATGAAGGAAGACGAGGTGCGGTTGCAGACCGAAACACTCTATTGGCAAATCGTTTCCTTGCAGGAAAAAGTGACCACTTTGGACCAACTCGACCAATTGTTGGATACTTTGGACAAGGACCTGACGGGTGCCATCGAGGCGGGTCTGGCGATGCCCACCGATCAATACAAACTGCGTGTGAAGCAAAACGAGAGCCAGCTTAACCGCAAGAAACTCACCGACGGCATCACCTTGCTCAAGATGGCTTTGGCACAGTATATCGGCGCAGACTGGCAGACGATGATGCTTACCGACACCTTGGGCCTGGAAGTTGAGCCTTCGGCTTATTTTCAGGTGGCCGCCGATGCCGTGGCCTTACGCAACGAAAGCCATCTTCTTGACCTCTCGCTGCAAGCCGAAGGCCTGAAGAAAAAGATGACGTTTGGCGAAGCGTTGCCCTCGCTGTTGGTGGGAGCCAGCGCAAGCTACCATACCATTTTTAGGCACAACAAACCCAACGCGATGGTCTTTGCTGTGCTTCAAGTGCCCATCACCGATTGGTACAAGACCTCGATAAAAATGAAGAAGCACGACCTGGACACTGAGATGGCTGAAAACACCCGTCGCGACCTCACCGAAAAGATGGAGATGCAGACCAACCAAGCCTGGTTCAACCTCGAACAGAGCTGGCTGCGTATCAGTATGGCACGGACCGCGCTGAAGGACGCTGAGGCGAACCTGAAAATCACGGATGACTATTACGAGGCAGGTCTCGTGGCTCTCTCCGACCTCCTCGAAGCCCAGACCATGCTTAAGCTTAGTCGTGACGAATTCACAGATAGTCGCGTGGAGTATCGTATTAATCTGATGAAATACAAACAATTGACAAAGAATTAAGCTATAAAACAATGAAAAAACTCTCTTTCCTGCTACTTTTCATAGCCTCGGCCCTTTTTGCCCAGGCACAAGTCGACAAAATACTCGGTGAGTGGAACACCTTTGACGACAGGACGGGCGATATGCGCTCCGCCATCAGAATCTATGATGAGGGTAATGGCTTCTATCAGGCCGAAGTCACCACGGTTTATGAGAAAGACGCCGACGGCAACTACCATGTCATGAAAGCGCCCTTCCCTAAAGGCTATGAACATGCCATCGGAACCAAAGTTTTCGTTGATATGAAGGCGGATGGCGACATTCTCAAAGGGAAAGTCTATGATCCCGAAAGCCAGAAGACCTATTACGGCAAGGTGACCTACAAGGCCAAGACCGACGAACTCGTCCTGCGCGGCTCGTTGGACAAGGCGGGATGGCTGGGCCGCTCGCAGACTTGGAAACGCAAGAAATAACCCTTTTTCTTTTATGTTTATGCGAGCAAAAAAAACAACTTTAGTCGCTCTGTTGTTGGCCTTTGCCTCTTGCGCTTTTGCCCAAGGCTTTATTGAAGGTACCGTTTACGAGGAAAACAATGGTGTGCGTACTCCGCTGCCGGGCGTGAACGTGTACTGGAAAATCGTCAATGAAGGCACCGTGACCGATGCCAACGGACATTACAAAATCCCGTTGCACGAGCGCATTGGCTGTCTTGTGTTCAGCTGCATCAGCTACGAGAACGACACCGTTCACCACATGGTGGAACCAGCCCATTACGACCATGTTTTCAACACCGCCCATATCCTGAACGAGGTGGAAATCTCAGCCCGACAGAAGGCATCTTATCTCAACACTATCAAGCCGATAGCTGTACAGGAAATCACTTCGGAGAGCTTGAAGCGTGCGGCTTGCTGCACCCTCGCGGGCAGTTTCGAGAATAATGCCTCGGTCGATGTGGCTTACAGCGATGCCGTTACGGGTGCTAAGCAAATCCAACTGCTCGGTTTGAGCGGCATCTACACTCAAATGATGACGGAAATGATACCTAATTTCCGTGGTCTGGCTTCGGCTTTCGGCTTGAATTATGTACCTGGCACATGGATGAATGGTATCCAGGTCTCCAAAGGAACTTCTTCTGTCAGAAACGGCTATGAATCCATCACAGGACAAATCAATGTCGATTATAAGGAACCTTTGCCCGACAAGAGTGAGAAGATTTTCTTCAATCTTTACGCCAATTCCATGCTGATGACCGACTTCAATTTCAATGGTCGTGTCAAGGTGGGGAAGAATGACGGCATTATGCTTTTTGGGCACGTGAGCCACAACCACATGAAAATGGACGACAACGGCGACGGTTTTTTGGACGACCCGATGACTACGCAATACAATGTGTTTCTGCGCTATAGCCATCCTCATGTTGGGAAATTTGGCTGTAAGGTGGGTCTCAAAGCCTTGAAGGAAACTCGCCTCGGCGGACAGATGGACTTCGACCCAAAACACCGCTTCGATGGTGGCTTGTACGGCATCAACATCAACACGGAGCGTTACGAGGCCTTTGCCAAAGGCGGTATCCACTTCGACCGCAAAGACACCAGCCTGGGGACGCAGCATCAAGTGACCTACCACAAGTTAACCTCCTATTACGGCTTTACCGACTATAATGCCACCCAACTATCATACTACGGTAATTTGCTGTTTGATTCCTACCTCTTCAACGATCATCACAACTATTCTGTGGGTGTCAGCTATACCTACGACAAGTACCATGAACAACTGAATGACAGCGTGTTCAACCGCGTTGAGCAGGTGCCTGGGGCGTTTGTGGAATACAACTTCAGCGACAATGATCATTGGAATGTGATTGCCGGCTTCCGCGCCGACTACAACACGTATTATCAAAGAATGCTCTACACGCCTCGTCTGCATGTGCGCTTCAAGACGCATGACGAGTTTGCGGTTCGTCTTTCGGCAGGCAAGGGTTACCGTTCGCCTAACGTGTTGGCAGAAAACTCCACCATCTTTGCTTCGGCTAGGCAAATCATTTTCTGCCCCGAACCGCTGAGGATGGAGGAGGCCTGGAATTATGGCATCAACTTGAGTAAGGGTATTGACATAGGCTGGAGGGAAATCGTTCTACAAGCCGATTTTTACCGTACCGATTTCGTCAACCAGATTGTCCTCGACCGCGACGCCGACGCGCATCAGGTGCGCATTTATAACCTCAATGGGAAGTCCTATTCCAATTGCGCTCAATTCGAGGCCAGCTGCGAGATTTTTAAGGACTTTGACCTGACGCTGGCTTTCCGTTACAACGACGTGAAAATGACCCTCGACGACACCTTGATGGAGAAGCCTTTCGTGAATCGCTACAAGGGCTTGGTGACGATGTCGTACGCTCCTGGCACTTGGCAATTCGACTTCACGACGCAGTTCAACGGCGATAGCCGTGTGCCCGACCTGAGTGGCAACGCCACCGCTGTGGCCCACGGACAGGATATCCGTCGCTCCCCCTTCTATGTCATCATGAACGCTCAGATTACCAAGAAGTTGGGTAAGTATTGGGAGGTGTATGTCGGCGGCGAAAACCTGACTAACTACACGCAGAAATACCCCATTATTGCGCCTAACGAACCTTTCGGCGAAGATTTCGACGCCTCTATGGTTTGGGGCCCGCTGAGCGGCATTCGGGCCTATCTCGGTGTGAGGTTCTCGGTGAAGTGAGGCCTTTACCCAATCTGGCTCCAGTCGAAGGTTTGGGCAAACAACTCTTTATAATGCTCCCTTAGCATTCGGTTTTCGGGCTTGGCAAGTTTCGGGTCGTCGGCCAGTAGTTTTATTGCCGCTTCGCGGACTTCAGGAATCAAGGCGCCGTCCTTTTGTAGGTCGCCAATCATCATGACGATTTGTCCCGATTGTCTTGTGCCACCCGTCTCGCCCGGACCGCGTAATTCCAGATCGACTTCAGCAATCTCGAATCCGTCGTTGGTGCTGCACATGGTCTTCATGCGGGTCTTGCCGTCGGCGGTGAGCTTGTGGTCGGTGACGAGGATGCAGTAGGATTGCTCCGCGCCGCGTCCCACGCGGCCGCGTAGCTGGTGCAGCTGCGAAAGCCCAAACCGATTGGCGTTCTCGATGATCATCACCGTGGCGTTGGGGATGTTCACGCCGACCTCAATGACCGTAGTAGCCACCATGATTTGTGCGTTCTTATTAATGAAGCGCTGCATCTCGAAATCCTTGTCTTCGGCGCTCAGTTGGCCGTGACAGACGCAGAGTTTGTACTGTGGCTCGGGGAAGTCGTGCAACAAGGCCTCATAGCCCTCCTGCAGGGCAATCATGTCGGTCTTTTCCGACTCCTTGATGAGGGGATAGACCACATAAATCTGCCGTCCGAGGGCAATTTGCTGTTTCATGAACATCATGATGCGGTAGCGGTCGTCACTGTAAACGTGATAGGTCTGCACGGGCTTGCGACCAGGGGGCAGCTCGTCGATTTTGGAGACATCTAAGTCGCCGTATTGTGTCATGGCGAGGGTGCGCGGAATGGGCGTTGCCGTCATCACCAATGTGTGTGGCGGAATCTCGGTTTTTTCGTAAAACTTTGCCCTTTGCTCTACCCCGAAACGATGTTGCTCGTCGAT
>Ga0310690_10012990_pt1 | contig 10176 bp, 5 predicted proteins | sample AusTroGonzalo_MG_2_FD_207661 | JGI IMG/M metagenome (GOLD analysis project Ga0310690, IMG submission 207661) | Bovine rumen microbial communities from tropical cattle in Woodstock, Queensland, Australia - Gonzalo_04 (v2) (version 2) | ecosystem: Host-associated > Mammals > Digestive system >...
ATCAGGATACCGCCGCCGTGTATGGCTCCGGTGCGCTGGAGGTTTTTGCCACGCCCGCCATGATTGCCCTGATGGAGAAGACCTGCCTGATGACTGTTTGCGACAAGATTGGCGAAGGCAACACCACCGTTGGCATTGCCGTCAACATCAAGCACTTGAAGGCCAGTCCCGTGGGTTCCACCATCCGTTGTGATGCCGAACTGGTGGAGGTGGACCGTCGTCGTCTGGTGTTCTCCGTTAAATGCTTTGAAAACGAAACCCTTATTGGTGAAGGCATCCACGAACGGTTCGTAGTGGATAGTGCGAAATTCATGGCGAAATTGTTTTAAAAAAAATGTTGCGACGTCACATTGTGGCGTCGCTGAAATATTGAAGATTTGATGACTGTTAGCATTGTTAAAGTTGAAAACCACAGGCAGATGAAGCGTTTTGTGAGATTCCCACTTCATCTGTATAAAGATTGCGAAAACTGGGTTCCGGCCCTGGAAGGTGACGAATTCAGGACCTTCAACCCCAAAAAGAACGGAGCTTTCGACTTTTGTGAAGCGGACTGCTTTCTGGCTTATAAGGGCGATGAGATTGTAGGGCGTGTGGCCGCCATCATCAATCATAAGGCTGACGATGAACGGCATCTTGTCCGTTTCGGATGGCTCGATTTTATAGAAGACGAAGCTGTGCTTGAGGCTTTGATAGATGCCGTGTCCGAATGGGGAAAACAGCGCGGACGCACTGAAATCATCGGTCCGTGGGGATTCACCGACATGGATAAGGAGGGCCTGCTTGTGGAGGGCTTTGAGCATCTCAGCCCATTCACCTGTCTTTACAATTTCCCATATTATGGAAACATGTTGGAGAAGTTGGGTTTCACAAAGGATGTGGACTGGATCCAACGAACGATAGAAGTGCGCAAGGAACTGCCAGCCATGTACAAATACGCACCGGTGATTGAGAGAAAAGCCCATGTCCATGTGGTCAGACCCCGAAACACTATGGAGTTGTCCAAACGCTATGGTATGAAGATTTTTCACATGTATAACGATGCGTTTGCCCCTTTGCACGGCTTTTCGCCCCTGACCGACAGACAAATCGAGGCATACCTGAGGACATACGTTCCCATTTTGGATAGAGACTTCGTGTCAGTGGTTGTCAATGATGATGATGATCCAGTTGGATTCTTCTTCTGCGTTCCGACACTCTCAAAGGCGGTAAAGAAATCCAATGGACGATTGTTCCCGTTCGGCATTTTCAATATTTTGAAGGCATTGAGGAGAAACGATGCCTTGGAAGCTCTTATGATAGGGGTGATGCCTGAATATCAACAACATGGAATTCCGATTTTGTTGATTAAGTATCTTCATGAAAACTGCCTCAAAAGAGGTATTCAGCAGGTGATTCTGAATCCTCAATTGGAGGATAACCACAAGGTGCTCTCGCTTCATGGGGAATATGAAACGGCCCCGTTCATGCGGCGACGCGCATACAAACGTCCTGTTTGAAATAATGTTACGGAAAAGCTTTGTTTTGGGATGGTGCGTTTGGAAAGGCTCGCTCAAAAGCTTTTCAGTCATTCCCAACCGCTCCATTTAGTACCGAAGGTGGGACTTGAACCCACACGCCCGCAATGGGCAAGGGATTTTAAGTCCCTCGTGTCTACCATTCCACCACTTCGGCGCGTTCAAAGAACGTCTCACTTTTGAGGCTGCAAAAATACACTTTTTTCAGTATCCTCCGAACCGGCTCCTTTTTTTTCTGATTCGAGACCGGAGAACAGAGACTGAATACTGGAGACTGAATACTGAATACTGAAGATGTTCTACGTCCAATCCTCACTTCCCGATCAGAAAGATACACGGCCGCTTGTCCAGCAGGTTGCGCTCGTCCTCGAAATATTTGCTCCATTTGGACACGGACTGTGTTTTCAGCAGGGCGTTTTCGGAGGTGAGGCCGGCGGCGATGCAGAGGCGCGTGGCCGGCTGGCACACGCTGCAGATGGAGGCCGCCATACGACGGTTGCGGTAGGGCGTTTCGATGAACATCTGCGTCTGGCCTGTCTTGAGGGCGACACTTTCGATGGCTTTCAGTCTTTTCTCCCTGTCGTATTGCTCTACCGGCAAATATCCGTGAAAGACAAAGTTCTGTCCGTTCAGGCCGCTGCCCATGAGGGCGAGGATGAGTGAGCTGGGTCCGATGAGCGGCACCACCTCAATGCCCAACTGGTGCGCCTTGGCCACGGCCAGGTTGCCGGGGTCGGCCACGCAGGGCACGCCCGCCTCCGACATCAGGCCCACGTTGTGGCCCTCCAAGCAGGGTTGCAGGTATTCGTTCAGTTCCACGCCCTGCGTGTGCTCGTTGAGCTCGAAAAATTGCAATTCGTCAATCTTCTTTTGGATGCCCGCATAGCGCAGGAATCGACGCGCCGTTCGCAGCTCCTCAACAATGTAATAGTCAATTTGGTTGATGATTTCCGCATTGAAGGCCGGGAAGAATTGCCCGAAAGTGCCTTCCGCAATAGGGGTGGGGATGAGGTATAGTTTTCCGTTCATTGGGGTTTAAGATTTTCGATTTGCGTTTTACGATTTACGGTTTGCGGATTGCGGGAAGCGCCGACTTGCGCTTCAGTACTCCACCCGTCCCTCGAACTTCTTCCACCGCTCGAAGGTTACGGCGGCCAGGTCGGCGTCGTGCTGTTCGGCGGGGATGTCGTATTCTGAGATAGGTTTTCCGAGCTGTTCGTAGATGTAGGAGTCGTCGAAGCCGGCTTTGGCGGCCGATTCGCAGGGGGCTCCGTAGTAGATGCGGTCGGGGCGGGCCCAGTAGATGGCCCCGAGGCACATGGGGCACGGCTCGCTGCTGGCATAGAGCTCGCAGCCGTCGAGCTGGAAAGTGTTCAAGTTGTGGCAGGCGTCGCGGATGGCCTGCACCTCCGCGTGCGCGGTGGGGTCATTGTGCGCGGTCACCATGTTGCGCCCGCGGCCCACAATCTCCCCGTCCTTCACCACCACGGCCCCGAAAGGACCGCCCGTGCCCGTTTCAAAGCACTCGTTGGCCAGACGGATGGCCTCTTTCATGAATTCAGTGTTGTACATGTGGCTTGATGTTTTTCGGCTGCAAAGGTACAAAATTGTAATAATATGGTGACTACTGGAAAAAACACTGTGCGAGTGCGTGGATTTCTTATCATTGCACACCCCAAACAGACGAATCCAATGCATGGCGACAGTTTTTTTATTTTTTGTACTTTCGCGGGCTTAAAATTAATAGATGGATAATATTTACAAAGTAGGAATAGACATAGGTTCCACGACGGTAAAGGTGGTGGTGGTCGATGCGAACGACACGGTTTTATACGCCGATTACCGACGGCATAACATGAACATTCGGACTACGGTTCGCGAGGCGCTGCTTCCGTTTGCCGAAAAGAATGCGGATGCGTCGTTGAAGGTGGCGATTACCGGCTCCGTGGGCATGGGATATGCCGAATGTTGGCATCTGCCGTTTGTGCAGGAGGTGATTGCCGCCGCCACGCTGGTGAAGCGGCAGTTCCCGCAAACCCGTACATTCATCGACATCGGCGGCGAGGACAGCAAGATGATCTTCTTCGAAGAGGGTAGGGTCCCTGACATCCGCATGAATGGCAACTGTGCCGGCGGCACGGGTGCCTTCATCGACCAGACCGCCAGCCTTCTGAATGTGGAGCCCTCGGAGCTGAACGCGCTGGCGGAGCAGGCGCAGACCGTATATCCTATCGCTTCCCGTTGCGGTGTCTTCTCCAAGACCGACATCCAGAACCTGCTGGCCCGGCACGTCAGCAAGGCGGACGTGGCACTCTCGGTGTTCCATGCCGTGGCCCTGCAGGTCATCGGCACTCTCTCGCGCGGGCTTGATGTGAAGCCGCCGGTCTTCTTTTGCGGCGGCCCGTTCGCATTTCTGCCCATGCTTAGAAAGACCTTCCAGGAAAACCTCCATATCACCGATGCGGATTGTGTGGCCGTACCCGACGCCCGCGTGGTGCCCGCACACGGCACCGCCCTGATGGCCGAAACACAGTGCCCCGAGACAATCCCAATGCGTGATTTTCTGTATGATATTGAAAATCTGTCTATTGATAATGATGTTTTGCTGCAAAACCGCATGGCACCCTTGTTTGAGAATGCTGAGGTTTTTGCAAAATGGAAGCAGCAGAAGCAGAACTTCTTTGTGCCTCGCGTGACGTGGGAGGATGTGAAAAGTCCTAACGTCTTCATGGGTGTGGACTCCGGCTCCACCACGACCAAATTAGTGGTGCTGGATGAAGAAGGACGCTTGCTCTATCGTGATTACCGTCCCAACAATGGCAACAGCTTCGATGCGTTTCTGCAGGCACTGAAAACCTTCAAGCAGACGTGCGACGAGCATGGTTTCGCCCCGCGCATCGTGAACAGTGCGGTGACGGGCTACGGCGAGAATCTGCTCAAGACCGCTTTCGGGCTGCACCACGGCGTGGTGGAGACCATGGCCCACTACTTGGGGGCGAAAAGCGTATCGCCGGACGTGTCGTTCATCCTCGACATCGGCGGTCAGGACATGAAGGCCATTTTTGTGGAGAACCAGGCCATACGCCGGTTGGAAATCAACGAGGCCTGCTCGTCGGGATGTGGCTCCTTTATTGAGACGTTTGCCAAGATGTTAGGCTATCCCGTGGCGGATTTCGCCCGGATTGCCTGCGAGGCGCAACACCCCTACGATTTGGGCACGCGCTGCACGGTTTTCATGAATTCAAAGGTGAAACAGGCCATGCGGGAAGGTACGACGCCGGAGGATATTTCCGCTGGATTTGCCTATTCTGTGATTAAAAACTGCTTGTTTAAGGTTCTTAAATTAAGAAAGATAGAAGAACTTGGCGACCATATTGTGGTGCAGGGCGGCACCTTCAAGAACTTGGCGGTGGTGCGTGCGTTGGAGCTGCTTACGGGCCGCGATGTCCGATTCTCCGACATTCCGGAGCTGATGGGCGCCTACGGCTGTGCGCTTTTTGCCAAGGAGCAGCCTGTGACGCAGACGCTGACATTGGATGAGCTGTTGGCTATCCGCGAGTTTGAAACGGAACAGCAGACTTGTCCCGGGTGCGCCAACCACTGCACGGTTATCCAGTACAAATTCTCCAACAACCGCTGTTATTATTCCGGCAACAATTGTGAAAAGATTTTTGCCAACGAGTCGGAGGTGATGCGCAAAGGCACGAACCAGCATCACGAGCGGCTTAAAATGCTGTTCCAGCGTCCGATAATACCTCAGAAAGAGGCCAAACTCACTATCGGCATCCCGCGTGCGTTAGGCATGTTCGAACTGTATCCTTTCTGGCACGCACTGCTCTCGGAATGTGGCTTCCGTGTTGTGCTGTCGGGCAAATCGACCAACCCGCTGTACGAGCAGGGTATCCATACGGTGATGTCGGAGAATATCTGTTTCCCCGCCAAACTGATGCACGGCCATGTATATGATCTGGCGCAGAAGGGCGTGGACCGCATCTTTTATCCATATGTTGTCATGGAACAAAAGGCGGATAATCAGGCCCGTAACAGCTATAACTGTCCCATTGTGGCGGGCTATTCCGATGTGATGAGGAACGCCATCGATACGGAGGAGCGTTTCAGCATCCCGTTTGACGCGCCGGTGGTGTCGCTCAATAACGAGGAACTTCTGCGGAGGGGCTGTCAGACCTATCTGCGCTCGTTGGGTGTGGACAAGAAGACAGCCGACCAGGCCATTTCGGTGGCCGTGAAGGCGCAGCAGTCGTTCATCGCGCAGCAGCACCAACGGGCGCAGGAGATTGTGCGGGAGGCCCAACGTCACGACCGTATGGTGGTGGTGCTGGCCGGCCGCCCGTACCATGCCGACCAGCTGATCCAGCACAAGATCTCCGATGTCTTGTCCGATATGGGCATTGATGTGGTGACAGAATTTGTGGCCGATGAGGAGAATACGGATGTCTATAAGGAGCTGGTCGCGGTGACGCAATGGACCTATCCAAACCGGATCTTCAAGGCGGCGCACTTTGTGGCCAACAGTCCCGATAATGTGCATTTTATGATGATCACCTCCTTCGGTTGCGGTCCGGATGCTTTCATTATCGATGAAACCCATGATATTCTGGACCGTAAGGGCAAGAGTTTCACGCTGTTGAAGGTGGATGATGTGAACAATATCGGTTCGCTGCGCCTGCGCGTGCGTTCCATGGTGGAGAGTTTGAAGTTCAGTCGCAAGATGGAGGTGAACAAGCCGTTTGTCACCACGCCGGCCTTCCGAGAGGCGGACAAAAGGCGCACTATCCTCGCGCCTACGTTCGCGTCCGGCTACACGGAGTTCTTCCCCACCTTCTTCAAGATGGCCGGTTACAAGCTCGTGGTATTGCCGATGGGTGACAAGGAGTGTGTGGACTTGGGCTTGCAGTACGCCAACAACGAGGTGTGCTATCCTGCTACCATTGTGGTGGGCAGCCTGCTGAAGGCGTTGCGCAGCGGGGAGTATGATCTGAACGATGTGGCGGTCATCATCACCCAAACGGGTGGCCAGTGCCGTGCCACGAATTATATCATGTTGATAAAAAAAGCGTTGGTGGCCGCTGGCTTCGAGCAGGTGCCGGTGCTGTCGTTAGCGTTGGGCAACACGTTAGCCAACGAGCAGCCCGGATTTGTGGTGGATGCCAAAAAGTTGGCCGTACCGGCGTTGTTCACCCTCTTGTTTGCCGACTGTCTGTCGCGTATGTACTATGCGGCGCGTCCGCGGGAGCGGGAGCGTGGCATCGCCAAGAAAATCCAATTCAAATACATTGGGAAGTCCTTGCCGCTCATTGAGGCCCGGAATTACAAGGGCCTGCGCAAGCTCCTGGCTGAGGCGGTGAAGGAGTATATGGCCAACATGGACTGCAACAAGCCGCTGCCGCAGATTGGCGTGGTGGGCGAGATTTTCATCAAGTATAATGAATTCGGTCATCTGAATGTGCTGGATTGGCTCGCCGATCAGGGCGTGGAGGTCGTGGCACCCTCCATTTACAACTTCTTTATGAATAGCTTTGTCAATCGGCATATAAATAAAAATCTGAATATCAAGGAGGTAAACCAGCCGTTGTTTGTGTCGGATGCCATTTACAGGCTCATCTTCCATTACGCCAAAGTCTTTGACAAGATTTGTGCCCCGTTCCCGTATTACCGTCCGTTTGCCGACATGTTCCACGAAGCGGAGCTGGCGTCGCGCATCATCAATATGGCGGCAAACTTCGGGGAGGGATGGCTCATTCCGGCCGAAATGTCGGCGTTGGCGGAAAGCGGTGTAAAGAACATCATCAGCCTGCAACCCTTTGCGTGCATCTCTAACCACATCATTGCTAAGGGTATAGAGAAGAAAATACGCCAATTCTATCCCGATCTGAACATGCTGTTTTTAGATTTCGACGGTGGCACCAGTGAGGCCAACGTCTTCAACCGGTTGCATTTTATGATTGAAAATGAGTTGTAAGAATTTATTTCCGGCGGCATCTTAAACCTTTCAACTCTTTTTGTATCTTTGCCGCCCTGTTTTTAACCCTATTTTATTATTCTAAAAAATTAAAAATTTTATGGAACAACAAGATCTTCTTCCTCAAGAGAATGCTGAAATGCAGAATCAAGAGATGAACTCTGGCGCTTCCCTGGAAGCCCAAAACCCTACGACTCAAGAATCTTCCGCACCTGCAGAGGAAACTGAAACGTTGAACACTGAAACCCCCGTTGAGGAGCCGGTCGTGGAAACGCCTGCCGTGGAAGAGCCCGCTGCCGAAGCTCCTGTAGCAGAGGAGCCAGTGGCTGAGGAAACTCCCGCCGAAGCACCCGCCGCTGAGGAACCTGTGGTAGAAGCACCTGCCACAGAAGAGCCCGCCGCTCAGTCTGCCGAGGAGATGGTGGCCGAAATGGACCAGCAGCAAGCCACTGCCGAACCTGAAACGGAAACTGAAGAACCCGAAGTCGAGGAGACTTTGGAGCAGGTGGAGGCCGAATATGCCGCCTTTGACCTCGAGAAGTGCGTTGCCGAACTGGAACGCCTGGTCGCCGAACCGAACTTCAACCTCATCAAACAGCGCGTGGGTGTGCTGCGCAGCAAGACATTGGACTTCTTGCGTGAGCGGAGACGTGCCGCTATGGCCGCCTTCAATGCCGCCAAAGCCGCTGCCGAAGCCGCCAAGGCCGAGAATCCCGATGCCCCGGTGGAAGAGGTGGAAGCCCCAACCAATGAACCCGATGCACTGGAAACGCGTTTCAATTCCGCGTTCCAAAAATATAAAGACGCCAAGGCCCGTTTCATCGAGGCCCTGGAGGAACAGAAACAGAAAAACCTTGAATCCAAGAACCGTATCATCGAGGGTTTGAAAAACCTGATCGAGACGGAATCCAATCTGAAGAACCTCAACGACAAGTTCAAAGAGTTCCAGGAAGAGTGGCGCAACATCGGCCCCGTGCCGCAAGCCGAGTCCACCAATCTGTGGCAGAACTACCACTTCTATGTGGAGAAGTTCTTCGATATCATCCGCCTCAACAAGGAGGCCCGCGAGCTGGATTACAAAAAGAATCTGGAAAGCAAGTTAGGTCTCTGCGAGCAGGCCGAATCCCTGCTGTTGGTCGATTCCATCAAGGATTCCTTCAAGGAACTGCAGAACCTCCACGAGCAGTGGAAGGAAATTGGACCTGTTCCAGAGGATAAGAAGGAAGAGGTCTGGGAACGCTTCAAGGCTGCTTCCGACCAGATCAATGCCCGTCGGAAAGAGTATTATGACAAACTCTTTGCCGAAGAGCAGAACAACTACAATGCCAAGGTTGTGCTGTGTGAGCAGGCCGAGGAACTGGTGGCCAAGTCTTCCGAGACGGTCAAGGAGTACAACGAGATGAGCGACAAGCTGACTGACCTCCTCAACGTGTGGAAGACGTTGGGACCGGCTCCTGTCAAGCTGAACGATGAGATCTGGAACCGCTTCAAATCCACGTTGGACAAGTTCTTCACCCAGAAGAAGGACTACTTCCAGCAGATTAAGGATGTGCAGATGCAGAACTACAACCAGAAGCTCAACCTGGCCATCCAGGCTGAGGGTATTGCCGACCGCACCGACTGGAAACAGGCCACGGCCGACATCCTGAGCCTGCAGACCCAGTGGAAGAACATCGGCGCCACCCCGCGCAAGTATTCCGATCAGATCTGGAAACGTTTCCGCGCCGCCTGCGACAAGTTCTTTGAGGCTAAGTCCAACTATTTCAACAATATCCAAGATGTGGAGGCCGAGAATCTTCGCAAGAAAGAGGAACTGATTCAGAATATCCTCAACCACGAATTCGGCGATGACCGCAACGCGAACATGGATGTGCTGAAAGCCTATCAGAACGAATGGATCCAGATCGGTTTCGTGCCCAAGAAGGAAAAAGATCGCATCTACACCGAGTACCGCAACGCCCTCGACAAGCGTTTCGCCGAGTTGAAGATCAGCGCCGACGATATGCGTCACAACCGTTTCCAATCCAAGATTGAAAACATCCTGAACGCCCCGAACGCCGATAAGATGATCGACAAGGAGAAGAACTTCCTGAAGAACAAGCTTCAGCAGCTGAAAGAGGACATCACGTTGTGGGAAAACAATTTGGGATTTTTCTCCAACTCCAAGAATGCGGAAATCATCACCGCTGAGTTCCGGAAGAAGATTGAAACGGCCAAGGCTGAGGTGAAGGATTTGGAATATAAAATCCGTATGATGAACAACCCCAAGGCCAAGGAGGAACCCGCCGCCGAAACACCGGCCGCTGAGGAACCCAAGGCTGAATAAGTACTCAGTAATGAGATTCTATATCAACATATTGATTATAGCAGTCTTATGCTCCAATTTTTTATCTGCGGCTGCGCAAACGGCCGCAGATAAAATTTTAGGCATCTACTACATCTCCGACGACCAGTCGGACGAGGACTGCAAGATCAAAATCACCAAAACCTCCGACGGCCTGTATGAAGGGCAGATCATTTGGGTGAAAAATCCGAAATTCAAGGATGGCTCGCCCAAGCGCGACATCATGAATCCGGACCCCAAGAAGCGGAACACGCCCGGCGACAAGATCAAGTTGCTGTTCCATTTCCGGTACGATGCCAAGGAGAACCGCTGGGTGGACGGCGAGATTTACGACCCGG
>Ga0310690_10012991_pt1 | contig 10176 bp, 7 predicted proteins | sample AusTroGonzalo_MG_2_FD_207661 | JGI IMG/M metagenome (GOLD analysis project Ga0310690, IMG submission 207661) | Bovine rumen microbial communities from tropical cattle in Woodstock, Queensland, Australia - Gonzalo_04 (v2) (version 2) | ecosystem: Host-associated > Mammals > Digestive system >...
CCATCCACCAACACGTCGTTACGGCTGGTAGCTGTAGCTTCCGCGCCGGCACGTCTTAACACCAGCACCAACATGTTAACAAAGCGGTGAAAAGTAAGATTCACATCTGTATCGCCAGTGATGTACGAGAACATCACATTCCCCTTATCGGCATAGACGCAGCCTCCCCCACTCTTGCGCCTAAACATATTTATATTGTAGTGGAGGCAATAATCCACATCTATCTCGTTCCTGGCTACCTGGTTGCGCCCCATGATGACACTGGGTTCCACTTGCCACAAGAAGAGCATGTCGCCTACAGCCACTTTCTGTCTGGCCAGATACTCCTCCATAGCCAAATAGAACGACAGAGGTCGTTCCGCAGCAGGTTGGGGCAAGTTGATATATGTCATTTTGATTAACTATTGCAAAGGTACGAAGATTTATTGGAAAAAATTTGGATGTTTCATTTTTTTTTAATAATTTTGCACGCGATAATCAAATTAATAACTCACAAACAAAACATTTATTGCCTATAGAACAGAAATTTACTTCATAATAATATAAAAAGAATATGAAGAAATTTGAAGGCGTGAGCGACGAAACGTTAGCTCTGCTCTATGTGAAAGGCAATAATGCTGCTTTTGATGAACTTTTGTGTCGTACTCAAAGCAAGTTATTCACCTACATCATGTTTGTAGTCCACGATCACGACGTGGCCGACGACATTTTCCAGGAAACCTTCGTCAAGGTCATTACCAAACTGCAGCAAGGGCAATATACCGACAGCGGGAAGTTCCAGTTCTGGCTAACTCGCATTGCCCACAACTGTATCATGGACTGGTACCGCCAACAACAGAGTCGACATATCCAGGAACCCAATACCGACAACGATCTGCAGAACCTGAGTATGGCATCGGTACTCGACACTTTCCGCGAGTCGGAACTGGTGAACGAGCAGGTACTGCTCGATGTGAAGCGGATGATGGAATCCCTCCCTGCACCACAGCGCGAAGTGGTCTATATGCGTTTCTTCCAGCAGCTGTCGTTCAAGGAAATTGCCGAACTCACCGGCGTCAGCATCAACACCTCCCTGGGACGCATGCGCTACGCCCTCATCAACATGCGACGCATGGCTAAGGAGTACCGTATTGAGCTGGCTTTACAGGCATAATATCAAAACTTAAATATCGACAATGACACAAGCAATCCAAAAAACGCTTCGCGACTCAGCGGCCATGCGCTGGACAGCGTTGCTGCTGCTGGCCTTGGCCATGTTCTGCAGCTACATCTTCATGGACATCCTATCGCCCATCAAAGACCTGATGCTTTCCGAGCGCGGATGGGACAGCACCGCCTTCGGCACCATGCAGGGCTCAGAGGTTTTCCTCAACGTCTTCGTCTTCTTCCTCATTTTCGCCGGTATAATCCTCGATAAGATGGGGGTCCGCTTTACAGCTATTCTCTCAGGGGCTGTCATGCTGGCAGGTGCCATCATCAAATGGTATGCCGTCAGCGATGCCTTTGCGGGCAGTGGTCTGGAACAGTGGTTCACCGACAACCTGAACTATATCCCCGGTTTCGACGAGCTGGGTGTCTCTCCCTTCTACGAAGGGATGCCCGCCTCAGCAAAGTTTGCCGCTTGCGGCTTCATGATCTTCGGCTGCGGCTGCGAGATGGCAGGCATCACCGTCTCACGCGGTATTGTCAAGTGGTTCAAGGGGCGTGAAATGGCACTGGCCATGGGTTCAGAAATGGCACTAGCACGCCTCGGCGTGGCCACCTGCATGATTTTCTCGCCCTTTTTTGCCCGTTTGGGCGGCGAGGTGAGCGTCAGCCGTTCGGTAGCCTTTGGCGTGGTGCTGATGTGCATCGCCCTTATCATGTTCGTGGTCTATTTCTTCATGGATCGCAAGCTAGACAGCCAGACCGGCGAGGCAGAGGAGAAGGACGACCCGTTCAAGATTAGCGATTTGGGACAGATTCTTACTTCCAGTGGCTTCTGGCTGGTGGCATTGCTTTGCGTACTCTATTACTCGGCCATCTTCCCCTTCCAGAAGTATGCTGTCAACATGCTGCAGTGCAATCTCACACTGACTGCTCCCGACGCCAGCTCGTTCTGGGCCAGCGAGTCAGTCACCATCGTTCAGTACATCATCATGCTCATCGTGGCTGCCGCTGCTTTTGCCAGCAATTTCCAGAAGAAAGCTTCCTTGAAGTACGGCCTGCTAGCCACCTCCGTTGTTGCACTCATCGTCTACTGCTACATGGGCTACATGCGCCAATCTGCAGAGGCAATCTTCGCCGTATTCCCCCTGCTGGCAGTGGGCATCACCCCCATTCTCGGCAGCTATGTCGACCACAAAGGCAAGGCAGCCACCATGCTCGTACTGGGATCGCTGCTACTCATCGCCTGCCACCTTACCTTCGCCTTCGTCCTGCCCATGTTCAAGGGTGCAGCTGTCGGTGGCGTTATCGTAGCCTACATCACCATCCTCGTCCTCGGCGCATCGTTCTCCTTGGTACCCGCATCACTATGGCCCTCGGTGCCCAAGCTCGTTGAACCCAAAATCATCGGCTCGGCCTACGCCCTCATTTTCTGGATACAGAACATCGGCCTTTGGCTTTTCCCATTGCTCATCGGCAAGGTGCTCGACATGACGAACCCCGACATTGTCAACGGCTTGGCTAACAAGACCATCACCGCCGAGCAAGCCGCCATCAGCTATGACTATACTGCCCCGCTCGTCATGCTGGCATGCCTGGGTGTGGCAGCCCTTGTACTCGGCCTTATACTGAAAGTGGTAGACCGCAAGAAAGGTATCGGTCTGGAAGAACCGAACATTAAATAATCACAGAAAAACAAATCAATAGAAATGGAACAAGCTACTTTCCTTAAAATCAACCCAGCAGACAGCGTTGTAGTATGTCTGCAGGCTAAGCAGCAAGGCGAGGTCATCAGCGTTGACGGCAAGGACATCACTATTAATCAAGACACGCCAGCAGGTCATAAGGTGCTCATCAGCGATGTCCGTGCTGGCGAGAACATCATCAAGTACGGCTACCCCATCGGTCATGCCCGTCAAGAAATGAAAGCCGGCGACTGGGTGAACGAGCACAACTTGCAGACCAACCTAAAGGGTACGCTGGAATACACATATAGTCCTGTAGACGAAAAACTTAACATAAGGAAAGAAAAACGAACCTTCAAGGGCTATCGCCGTGCCAACGGCAGCGTCGGCGTACGCAACGAGGTTTGGATAGTGCCTACTGTGGGCTGCGTCAACGGCATTGCAGAGCGGCTGGCACGCCAGCTTCGCGAGGAGACGGGTTGCCTGGGCGTAGACAGCATTTACTGCTGGCACCACAACTACGGCTGTTCGCAACTAAGTGGCGACCATGAGAACACCCGCAAGGTGCTGCGCGACATTGTGTTGCATCCCAATGCAGGAGCCGTACTTGTACTCGGATTGGGGTGTGAAAACAACCAGCCCGATGACTTCATGCAACTTCTGGGCGACTATGACCAAGAGCGCATACAACTCCTTGTCACGCAGAAAGTCGACGGCGACGAAGTGGAGGCAGGCATGAAGCTACTACGTGAACTCTATGCTATTGCCAGCAAAGACCGGCGCGAGGAAATCCCTGTCTCCGAACTGCGCGTGGGATTGAAGTGCGGCGGTAGCGACGGCTTCAGCGGCATCACGGCCAACCCTCTCGTCGGCGAGTTTAGCGACTGGCTCGTCGCTCAAGGCGGCACTAGTGTACTCACTGAAGTTCCCGAAATGTTCGGAGCAGAGACCATCCTCATGAACCGCTGCGAGACGCGAGAGCTCTTCGACCAGACAGTAGCAATGATAAACAACTTCAAGGAGTACTTCCTCAGCCACGGCGAGCCAGTGGGCGAAAACCCATCGCCGGGCAACAAGGCCGGAGGCATCTCAACGCTTGAAGACAAGGCACTGGGATGCACGCAAAAGTGCGGACGTGCACCCGTAAGCGGTGTCATGGAGTATGGAGACCGTCTTAAGGCAAAGGGTCTGAACCTACTCTCAGCCCCTGGCAACGACCTTGTCGCGTCGACAGCACTTGCTTCCTGTGGCTGCCACATCGTGCTCTTCACCACCGGGCGCGGCACTCCTTTCGGCACCTTCGTGCCCACCATGAAAATCTCTACCAATCCTGTCCTCGCAGCCCGCAAGCCGCAATGGGTCGACTTTAATGCCGGTCAGCTCATTGAGGGACGCACCATGCAGCAGCTCCTGCCCGAGTTCATCGACAAGGTGCTGGCCGTTGCCAGTGGCGAGAAGGCACGCAACGAGGAGAACGATTATCGAGAAATATCCATCTTCAAGAACGGAGTGACACTTTGACAGGTGTTGCTCCCTCTTATCGTAAACAATAACTAAAACGCATGCATCATGATTAAAAGATTTGCATTCAAGATGTTCCTCAAGCCAGGCTTCGAGGAGGAGTACCAACGTCGGCACGCTGCCATCTGGCCCGAGCTGGTCAAGATGATCAAAGAACAGGGCGTCGGCAACTACAGCATCTATTGGGACCGCGACACAAACATTCTCTTCGCCTATCAGGAGTGTTCCAAAGAGGGCAACTCGCAGAATACGGAGAACGTAGATCCCATTACCCAGAAGTGGTGGGACTCGATGGCTGACATTATGGAGGTGAACCCCGATAACTCCCCCGTCACCATCCCCCTGACAGAAGTATTCCACCTCGACTAAAGCCACAAGAGACTATTACTATGAAAACAAAGCAATTACGAAATATTTTCCTCGCGCTGACGGCACTCCTGTCTCTCTACTCCTGCGAGAAGATGATTATCGACGAAGAGGAGCCTCTTCAACACTCCGATGGCAACGTCATCATCCGCACATCACTCTACAACATTGTACCTTTCGACACACGAGCCGTCCAGAATATCGAGGATGTGTGCACCAAAATCTGCGTAGTCCTTTACCAAGACGACACTAAAGTAAAAGACATCAGACAGAAAAAGGGTGACACAGGGTATGGCGAGGTTGAACTCACATTGGAACCCGGAACCTATCAGCTGCTTGTGCTAGCACATAGCAGCTCTTCTACCCCTGCCCTGACAAATCCCGCAAACATCCATTTTACGAATGATGACATCTACAGCGACACCTTCTACTATTATGGCGACTTGGAAGTGACAAGCGAGACAGCGACTCACGACGTCTTACTAAAACGTGCGACTACGCTTCTACGAATCACCCTTACAGACCAGATTCCCTCAGGCGTCAGCTATATTAAGTTCCAATATTCTGGAGGCACTGGCGTTTGGAATGCTGTCGAAGGAAAAGGAGGTGACGTGAAGTCTCAGCAAGTCATGACCTATAACGTTGCAAGCTATGTAAACAACACTGTCCCACCTCTTAAGTTATGGACATTCCTGAAGGAAGAGACAACCGAGCTGCAAGTCACTATTCAAGCACTAAATTCTGATAAAGCCATTATCACAGAGAAGACGCTGAAGGATGTTCCCCTAAAGGCAAATATGGTCACCGACTACTCTGGTTCACTCTTCGGTAGCAGCTCTAGCAGCAACACTTTTTCCTTCACTGCTGAAACTGATTGGGAGGTCTATCAGACCGGTACTTTCTAGACGCCTTGCGATGTCCGAAAAAAGAAACGCGATTTTACAAAAAATGAACGAGAATGAATTAAATCTCGTTCATTTTTTTGTAGAAAGTCGATTCGTCATATCACTTCGGAAAGAGGAATCTATAAGTCAATCGGAGGTCATTTTACCATGCTTTCCGCATATTCTTGCGGTTTTTCTTTTCTGGTTCAGGAAATTTGATTACCTTTGCAGCAGATTTCCGGAACGATGAAAAATAGACTTCATTTACTACCCGTAGGCTTATGCCTACTGGCTCTTGTGGCAGCAGCATACTGCCTGTTAAACTACGAAGAGGAGTTCCTGTGGAAAGTTCAAGAGCTGAACCTTCATCTCGACACGCCGCTATTCTTCAAACAACAGATGGTGGTGTCAGGAGGACTTCTCACCTGGCTAGGCACCTGGTTCACCGAATTTTTCTACCACCCTGTGTTGGGCGTAGGATGGCTCTGCCTGTGGTGGGCACTGCTGATGGTATTGGCACAACGAGCTTTCCGCGTTCCCCTGAAATGGACACTACTGCTCTTGGTACCCATAGCCCTACTTCTGCTGACTTGCATAGACATGGGCTACTGGATTTACTACCTGAAACTTCGCGGACACTTCTTCGTTGCCACTATCGGTCTGTGTGTCACCTGTGCAACGATTTGGGCATACCGCTGCATCCCTGCCAAACACTACCTGCAGCCACTGTTCATCGCGGTCAGCACCGCCATGTTCTATCCACTCACAGGCTTCTACGCCCTACTGGCTGCGCTACTGATGGGCTTAATGGCGTGGAGGCTGAAGCAGCCGGTAGTAAAGGCGCAGGCTACCGTAGCAACGCTTGTCGCTGTGGCATCAATCGTCATCGTACCGCTGGTGTACTACCGCCTAGTGTACTGCCAGACAAGCGAAGGAAACATCTGGTGGACGGCACTACCGCTGTTCTACATCACCGAGGAGCTGACAGCCTATTATATACCTTACTACCTGCTGACAGCAACGATGCTGGCATTTGCCGCCACCTACGGCATGCTGCCCGATGGGAAAGTGAAGCACCCTGTGAAATGGGGATTGCTGCAGGTAGTCCTGTTAGTTGCTGTGACAATGGGCGTGAAACAGTTTTGGTACCGTGACTACAACTTCCACAAGGAACTGCGTATGCAGCGTTGCATGGAGCAGCAGGATTGGGAGGGCATGTTGCGCGAAGCCGCCGTGCTCGACGATGAACCAACTCGTGCCATTGTGATGATGAAAAATTTGGCCCTCTTCCGGCTGGGCCGCCAAGGAGACGAGATGTTCCACTACCGTACTGGGGCAAAGGAAAGCGCAACGCCTATCCCAGTGAACATGACGCAGGTGGTAGGATGCAGCATCTACCTCTATTACGGTCTGCCCAACTATTGCTACCGCTGGTGCCTGGAAGATGGCGTGGAGTTCGGCTGGCGTGCCGAATACCTGAAATACATGACACGCTGCGCGCTGCTGAACAACGAAGAGCGGGTAGCCAGAAAATACATCGAACTACTAAGTCATACACGCTACCACAAGAAATGGGCCATGGAGCAAGAACGCTATATAGGCAATGAAGAAGCCATGAATGCCGATAACAACTATAATGCCATCCGCCACCTGATGGACTTCGATGACAACCTGAATAGTGACCAATCGGTGGCCGAGCAGTTCCTGATGCGTCATTTCGTCTATGACCACAGCCGCGACAGCGTGTACCTAGACCAGGCCCTCAATGCCGCGCTATGGATGAAGGATATCGACATCTTCTGGCCTTTCTTCAACAGATATGCCCAAAGGCACATGGGGCAACACATGCCCATCCACTACCAGGAAGCAGCCTATCTCTATGGCCAGTTGGAGAACAAGGTTGACATTAGCCACATGCCTTTCGACAGTAGCGTAAAGCAAAGCTATGAGCAATTTATGGATCTGGCACAGCGCTGCCAGGGCATGAGCGAGGAAAAAATGAAAGACGTGTTCTACCCTCGCTTCGGCCATACCTTCTATTATGAGTACTTCCTCATCCGCAACCAGAAATTGTATTGACCCTATCCACATGAAAAAGAAAATGACAATCAGTGCTGCCGCTTGTTCACTGATCATCAGCGTACTGCTAATGGCCTGCAGCGGAAGTAGTGTGCCCGACAGTTATGTCAAGGCAGAGGTGCTTCCTGCCATTTACCCCGACTATACCGATGTTACCGTGCCGCAGAACATTGCCCCACCAGCATTTCAGGTGGAGGAAGCCGGAATGGAACAGACCGTAGTTCGCTTTAGCACCGCAGACGGTTCGGAGATCATCTGTGGCAAAGGACTAAAGGCGCAGCCCGACTTGGACGAGTGGCATACGCTGGCAGCAAAAGCCGCAGGAGGCGACATCACCATAGACGTCTACGCTCAGGACAGCAATGGCAAATGGATCCGTTACCAACCTTTTGCCATCCATGTGAGCAAGGACAGCATCGACCCCTACATCAGCTACCGTCTCATCTCGCCCAGCTATGTAGCCTACGAGGAACTGACACTGAACCAGCGCTGTCTGGAGAACTACGACGAGCGCGTGATGGTAAACAACATGCTATGCTCGACAGAGGACAAAGGCCAATGCGTGAACTGCCATAACTACCAGCAGTACAACCCACGGCGCATGCAGTTCCACGCCCGCCAGAATCATGGTGGCACTATCATTGTCTATGACGGTACCATCAGGAAAGTGAACATGAAGAACGACTCGGTCATCTCGGCTGGTGTATATCCCACGTGGCATCCTACACTGCCCCTTATCGTTTACAGCACGAACCTGACCAGCCAGAGTTTCCATACTCGCTATGCCAACAAGATTGAGGTGAGCGATGCTGCCAGCGACCTGATCATCTACGACATTGAAAAGAACGAGGTGGCCAATGTAGAGAACGACCCTGATGAGTTTGAAGTCTACCCATTCTGGGCGCCTGACGGCCGTACGCTCTACTACGCCAGTGCCCACTTTGAATTTCGCGACACCGCGATGTCGCATGCCGTCGAGGTGTATGCTCGTGCCAACGAGGTAAAATACAATATTTACAGGAAACGTTTCGACCCGGCCACACGGACTTTCGGTCCCCGCGAGATGGTGTTCCGCGCCGATACGCTCACTATCGCCACACTGGGCATCGACTCGCTACAAGAGGCAGAGGCTCAGCGCATCAGGCCGGCAATAAGAAGAGACACGCTGGGTCTAAGCGCCACGCTACCCCGCATTTCACCAGACGGACGCTATCTTCTTTTTACGCTCGGCCGCTATGGCTGTTTCCACATTTGGCATCGTGAGGCCGACCTCTGGCTGATGGACCTCACCACAGGAGAAGCGCGTCCCATGCAGGAAGTTAATTCTGCCGACACGGAGAGCTACCACTCCTGGAGTAGCAACGGACGATGGATCATCTTCAGCAGCCGACGTGATGATGGCAACTTCACCCGCCCGTTCATAGCCCACGTAGATGCCGACGGAAAGGGAAGCAAACCCTTCGAACTGCCACAGCAAGACCCCAACTACCACCGGGAGTTCATGAAAAGCTACAACATTCCCGAGTTCATGCGTGGCCCCGTAGAAATCACCCCTCAGCAGTTTGCTGACGTGCTGAAGAATGACAATGTGGAGCCTGCCAATTTCAAATCGACCAAACAATAAAACGTAATAACAGTAAATCAAAATGATGACCGCAAAAGAAATCCGAGACTCATTCAAGAAGTACTTTGAGTCGAAGGGACATGCCATCGTGCCCTCTGCTCCGATGGTGATCAAGGACGACCCGACGCTGATGTTTACCAACGCCGGAATGAACCAATGGAAAGACATTATACTAGGAACACGCGACCCAGAGCCGCGTCGACGTGCCGACACCCAGAAGTGTCTGCGAGTCAGCGGTAAGCATAACGATTTGGAGGAAGTGGGTCATGACACCTATCACCACACCATGTTCGAGATGCTAGGCAACTGGAGCTTTGGCGACTATTTCAAGGAAGGTGCTATCGATATGGCATGGGAGTACTTGGTTGACGTGCTGAAGCTGAACCCCGAAGACCTATACGTCACCGTGTTTGAGGGATCTCCCGAAGAAAACATCCCCCGCGACGACGAGGCAGCCAAGTACTGGGCAAAGCATGTACCCGAAGACCATATCATTAACGGCAACAAGCATGACAACTTCTGGGAGATGGGCGACACAGGCCCCTGCGGCCCTTGCTCGGAGATCCATGTGGACAGCCGCACGCCAGAGCAAAAGGCTGCCAGCGGAAAGACCGGCCGCGAACTGGTGAACCAGGACGACCCTCAAGTCATTGAGATCTGGAACCTGGTGTTCATGCAGTTCAACCGTAAGGCCGACGGCTCGTTGGAGAAACTCTCGATGAACGTCATCGATACGGGCATGGGATTTGAGCGCCTGGTACGCATGATGCAGGGCAAGCACTCCAATTACGATACCGATGTGTTCCAGCCCATCATCAAGGCCGAGCAACAGCTCACTGGTCTGAAATACGTGACCTTCGAGGAAGAACAA
>Ga0310690_10012994_pt1 | contig 10174 bp, 6 predicted proteins | sample AusTroGonzalo_MG_2_FD_207661 | JGI IMG/M metagenome (GOLD analysis project Ga0310690, IMG submission 207661) | Bovine rumen microbial communities from tropical cattle in Woodstock, Queensland, Australia - Gonzalo_04 (v2) (version 2) | ecosystem: Host-associated > Mammals > Digestive system >...
CTGTGCCGGATCGGGCCGCTCCTGCCGCTGATCTTGTTTGCCCTGCTGATCCTGTTGCTGACTCTGTTGCCGATCTTGTCGGCTCTGCTGATTCTGTTTATCCTGTTGCTGTTTCTGATCCTGCTGGCTCTGCTGATCCTGTTGCCGGTCCTGTTGGCCCTGCTGATCCTGTTTATCCTGCTGCTGTTTCTGATCCTGCTGGCCCTGCTGATTCTGTTGCCGGTCCTGTTGGCCCTGCTGATTCTGTTTATCCTGTTGCCGTTTGTTCTGCTGCTGTTGATTTTTCTTTTGCGCATCCCGGGCGTTCTGCCGCGCCTTGCGGAGCTGTTCTTTCAGGTCTTCGATCGATTTTTTCAGTTTCCGCGTTTCTTCGGTATCCTTTTCGAGCAGCCGGAGATCGGTCGCCGCCGTCTGGTCCAGCGCGTCCGCGCCGCTGTCGGCGAGAGCCTGCTTGTACAGCTCCCCGGTGGTGTCGAGAAATTTTTTCGCGGAGTCAAGTTTCTGCAGGGCCGGGTCGAGTTCCTGCCGCTTAAGTTGTTCCCGCGCCTCTTCGAGCGTCTGCCGGGCGCATTCGTGTTCCATTACTCCCAGATTCAACAGCGCTTTCGCGCGTACCCGTTCGTTGCGGTCCGGATGGCGGAGCACCGCTTCGAAGCACCGTCCGGCGCCGGAAATATCCTCCGCCTTTATCCGCTCCAGCCCGAGGTTGTAAAGTGCCGCCGCCGTCGGGGCTTCGGAGATCCGGTGCTCCAGATTTTTTTCTTCCCGCTCCGGCTCGTTGGCGCCGACGCTCCACGGGATCAGCACGCACAACGCCAAGGCCGCCGCCGTGCCTTTCCACGGCCGCTCGGGGACGATCAGCGCCAAAAGCAGCGCCGCCGCCGCCGCGATGAGGAAAATGTCGAAGCGCTCTTCCGGCAGTTCCCTTTCCGTCTTTTCGTGATCCGCCGGGGCGAGTTCCTCTATTCGTTTGACCGCCGCGTCCGCTCCGGTGTCGGCGACCGTGCTGCGGACGTAAGCGCCGTTGGTTTCCGCCGCCAGACGCTTCAAAGCGGGTTCGTTGAGGGCGCTGGTGATGACCTTGTTCTTCCAGTCGCGGCGGGGAACGCCTTTTTCGTCCGGGAGCACGGCCGGATGTTTCGGGTCGCCGACGCCGATGACGACCAGCGGGATCTTCCGCCGATTCAGTTCGGAGATCACTTTCGAACTGTCGCCGGAAAGTTCGTCGCCATCCGTTATCACCACGATCGCCTGCGTTCCGGCGGCGCCGTTCAGCGTTTTGAGCGCTTCGCGCAGTCCCTTTTCCAGATTGGTGCCGCCCCGCTGGACCAGATCGGGCGCCAGTTCGTCGATGTACTCGTTGAGCACCGCCCGGTCGGAGGTGAGCGGACATGCCGGATATGCGTTCCCCGCGAAGGCGATCAGCGATATATGGTCGCCGCGGAGTTTTTCCACGAGCTGACGCAGCATGAATTTGGCGTGTTCGAGGCGCGACGGCGGCACATCCCTGACCCACATGCTCTTGGATACGTCGAAGACCACCGCCACGTCGCGTCCCTGTCCCGAGAAGACCACCCGGCGTGATCTCCAGTAGGGGCGCGCCGCCGCGACCAGTATCGCCGCCATCGCGATGAATATGAGCGCGGTCCGGGCGATCCTCCCCGCGAGGGAAAGCCGGAGCGCCGCCGCGGCGGATTCGCGGTTGGCGAAGAGCCGGCGGAGCTCCCGGTCCCGCCGCCACCAGGCATAGCATACCGCCGCCGCCGGGAGCAGCAGCACGGCGATCCAGTAAAGACGTTCCGGAGCGATGAATTTCATGATGCGCAATAAAGGGGCGTGCCCGTTTTTTCCGATGTTTTTTTCACCCGCCGCTGGCGACGGTATTTTCAATATAATTATTTCCCGCGCTTTTTCAAGACGCTTCGGGCAAGTTCAGCGGAACTCAGCTTCGACTTTGTCTATCCACCCGCGGGCCGCCGCGGAACTCAAAGCCGACGAAGCGTTGAACTCTTCGATGTATTCCAGGCGCACCCGTAAAGCGCGCCGCGCCGGAGCGCGTCGGCGGTCTTCCGCCGTCATGAAATCGTCGAGCTTTTCCTGTCGGGCCAGCACTTTGTCGATGAGTTCGATTTGGTGCCGCATCTTCGATTTGTAGCGGAACGGCGGGTCTTCCGCCTGTCCCACCAGCGCGGCGAATCCGGCAAGAGCCTGCTGCGCCGGGCGGGAGTCGCCGGAGCAGAAATCGAAGAAGCGGCGGTATATTTCGGCGCACCGCCGACTGGCGTCGGGACGTCCGCGGAGCCGCTCCGCCAGTTCGAGGATGTCGAACTCCTCCGTCTTTTCCGTCGGTTTGCCCTGATCGTCCAACACCGGAAGCGAGACCCGGCGCAGCTCGGCGAACTTTTTCCGCGTCCAGCGCGCGGGCCGCGGGGAGAGTTCGTGCCATGCGATGCGGCGCGCCGCCCGCCTGAAATCGTGATCCAGCTGTTCCGACGAGCTTATCCACCAGAGGTCGGGATCGACTCCTTTCGCTTCGGCCGCGGCGCAGTTTTTGAGATAGCCGGTCGATGCGGTTTTGCGTTCGCCAGCGAAGAAAATGGCGCGCGAAAGTTCCCGTGCCCACGCCGCCGTCGCCGGATCGAAGTTTTCGGGATCCGAACGGCGCACCGTTTCGGCTGCGGGCAGTCTGTCGTTTTCGAGGAGATACCGCAACACCGGGGAGCGGCGGTTGCCGATGAGCAGCCGCTCCTCGAACATCCTGACTTCCAGCATCATATCCAGTGCCGATACGAGCCACGGCGGCAGCGCCCGCGTTTCGCCCGAATGCAGGCGCGCCCCGGCGGCGGCGAGCAGGAGCGCGCTGTAGTATTTTCGCCGCCAGACGAAGCTGCGGCGGAGATCCGGAGAACCGTTCAGCATCAGCGTCGGCGCTCCGGTGCGGCATTGGAGCTCGGCGCTCTCTTCCGGCACGGCGGGCGAAAAGGCGATCGTCAGCCCGGTGGGGGAGTTGCGCCACGGCGCCCGGAATATCTTGGCGGCGCGGTGCGCCGTTTCGGTGACCCGTTCCGGCACTCCGGCGGCGGCCTCGCCCGCCGTCGTCAACTCACCGGCGAATGATCCGGACAGCGCGGCGATCGCCAAAATAGTTGAAAATATCTTCAGATCCACAGTTGTTTTTTCCGGCATTCGATGATAGTTTAGCTGTATGCCCGTCCGGCGTCGTCGATATGAGCGGCTGCCGCGGGTAATATAGTTTGCACAATCAAAAAAAGCCAGTTCTCATGCCCAAAAAATTTTCGGACGAGTTTTATCCGGTGGCGCTGACCGTCGCCGGCAGCGATTCCGGCGGCGGCGCCGGGATACAGGCCGATCTGCGCACGTTCAACGCTTTCGGCGTCTTCGGTACGTGTGCGGTCACCGGAGTCACCAGTCAGAATCCTTTCGAGGTGCGGCGCATCGATATGCTGCCCCCGGAGTCCGTGAAGTGTCAGCTCGACGCCGTGCTCGACCGGATCGCCGTCCGCTGGGCCAAAAGCGGCATGCTCGGCAGCGCCGCCGTCGTCGAGGCCGTCGCCGACACGGTCGTCAGGCGGAAGCTGCCGCTGGTATGCGATCCCGTGATGGTTTCGACCAGCGGGGCCCGTCTGCTCGAGCCGGACGCGGTCGCCGCGGTGAAGGAAAAACTGCTTCCCGCCGCGAAGTGGATCACCCCGAACCTCCCCGAAGCCGAACTGCTGCTCGGTGTCAAGATAGATTCCCTCGCCGGGTGCGTCGACGCCGCCGAAAGGCTGTGCGGGCTCTGCGGCGGATCGGTGCTGCTCAAGACCGGCCATGCCGGATTCACCCCCGATGCCGCCGACGTGGTATGCCGCGACGGGAAGATCTATCTCCTGAGTTCGGAGCGGGTGGAACTTCCGCCGCTCGCCGCCCACGGTACCGGATGCACCCTTTCGGCGGCGCTCGCCGCCGGACTCGCCGCCGGGGCGTCGTGGAAGCAGGCCCTCTGCGACGCCAAGGCGTTCGTGCTCGGGTCTTTGGCCGAATGCGCCGTCATCGGGCGCGACTTGAGCGCGATGTATCCGCCGGTCGCGGACTTTTCCGACGCCGTCACCTTGAAAGAGTACTCCGGGAGGCGCGGATGAAGATGTTCCGCGTATCGCTTCTGGCGGCGGTCGCCGCTTCGGCGCTGACCGCGGCGGCGGCCCCCGCGAAGAACGGCGGAACGGTGGTCTACAAAAACGCCGAAACCGAATTGCGGCGCTGCGGATTCTTTCCGGCGCGCAATTCCGGCGGGGCGCTTTTCACTTCCGGCAAGTCGATATTGCGGCTCGCTCCCGATAAGTCGTTTTGCACCTTTGACGGCGTGAAAGTCCACCAGTGTCATCCGTCGCACCGCAGTTCGGGTAGCCTGACATTGAGCGACCTCGACGTACGCAAGACTTTCGCGCCGCTGTCGCCGCGCCGGACGGGGGTTTTCCGGCACCGCATTTCGACGATCACCATCGACCCCGGACACGGCGGGCGCGACCGGGGAGCCGCCGGCAGGATGCTGATAGAAAAGCTGGCGACGCTGATGCTGGCGAACCGGGTCGCGGCGATATTGCGCGCCTGCGGTTTCCGGGTGCATCTGACGCGGAGCGGCGATTACTATGTGCCGCTCGCCGAACGCTGCCGCATACAGAGAAAATACAAAAGCGACCTTTTCGTATCCATCCACGTCAACGCCGCGGTCAAGCGCGACCTCCGCGGCATCGAGACCTATGCGATGACTCCGGCGGGGGCGGCATCATCTTCGGGCGGCAGCCCGGTGCACCGGAGCTTTTCCGGCAACATTCTGGACGCCAACAATCTGCTCCTGGCGCATTCGATACAGAAGTCGCTTCTGCGCCGCACCGGGGCCGTCGACCGGGGGGTCAAGCGGGCGCGTTTCGCCGTTTTGAGGGACATCGCGGCCCCCGGGGTGCTGGTCGAAGTCGGTTTCGTATCCAACCCGGCGGAAGAAAAACTGCTGCTCGATCCCGTCTACCGCGAAAAGATCGCCCGGGGGATCGTCGAAGGCATCATCGTCTACCACCGGATGATGCTGCGCCGCTGAAAGTTTTATCGGCGGCGGCCTCTCCATTTTGTATTTCCGGCATATATGTGCTATATTATCATCAAGAGTGTTTTTATAAAGGCGGATGGCGGGGGAGAGCCTTGCCGATTTTGGGCTTTTTCGTCAAGCCGCCGCCGTGGCAGAACATACAGGGGATTACGTTATCGTGCCCTCGGCATATAGCTTTTACAACGTTGACGGATACGATACTCCGGCGGACAACCGCAGTTCGCTGTGGTTCCATCTGTGTCTCAGGAGCCGCTGGTATTACTATTTCGGCTTCTTCGGCACCTTTTTCTGCGGCGGGATAATGGCTCCTTTCGGGAAGCTCGACGCGAACGCCCAGACCCGCTTTTCCAACAGCAACCTGCACCTCATAGAAAAGTGCGGCGGCCGCGTCCACATCGCGGGGCTGGAAAATCTGCGGATGGTGGCGGGCAAGCCGGTGGTCGTGGTCGCCAACCATATGAGTTTGCTGGAAGCGGGGCTGCTGCACGCGGTGATGCGCGGCTATCTGGACGTTTCGTTCGTCGTCAAGGAATCGCTGCTCAGAGTGCCGTTTTTCCGGGATGTCATCAAGTCGATCGACGTGATACCGGTGACGCGGGAAAATCCGCGCGAGGATCTGAAGACCATGCTCCGCGAAGGCAAACGGATACTCGCTTCCGGGCGGAGTTTGCTCGTCTTTCCGCAGTCCACCCGCACCGAGCTGCTGGATCCGGAAAAGTTCAATACGATCGGCGTCAAGCTCGCCCGGTCCGCGGGAGTGCCGGTGCTGCCGCTGGCGCTCAAGACCGATTTCGTCGCCAACGGCCGTCTGGTGCGCGATCTCGGCCCCATACGCCCGGAAAGGATCGTCTGCTTCGAGTTCGCGCCGCCCATCGAGGTCGTCGGAAACGGTCAGGAAGCACAGCACGCGATCATCGAATTCATCAATTCGCGGCTCGTCGAATGGCGCAAACTGGATGCGGAGCGCAAACGATGAAACGCCGTTTGAAGACAATACTGCTGGCTTTTATGGCCCTCGCCGGATCGTCGCTGCTCGGCGCCGATTTCCTGGGCGAGAAGATCACCAAGGAAGACTTCAAGCGCATCAAGGCGGATCGCTGGCATCTCGTCGGCAAAAACATCATCGCCAGCGGCAACGTCCATATCCCTTTCGCCAACTTCGAGCTGTATGCCGACCAGGCGGTGCTCAACTTGGAAAGCCGCGATCTCGAGGCCGTCGGCAATATCAGGCTCCAGCGCTGGCAGCGCGCCAAAGCTACGGTCAAACCCTCCGAACTGGATGAGCTGGCCCACCGCAACGGAGTGCGCATCAAGGTCGTCGGCTACACCGGCGACATTTGGGGCAACCACAAAGTCGTGCTCGAAGTTTCCCGTCCGACGGACAGCATTTCGGCGCACCGCATCTGCGGCAACATCAGCACCGGGTATTTCAACTTCGACAACGCCCAGTTGCGCTTCCGCAACTTCGTCTGCCGCGTCGGCTCCGGGGAACGCCGCCCCGACGGCATCTTCATCCTCAACGACGCCGAGATGAGCGCCTGCGGCTATCTGGAACACGACAACGGCCACTACAGCGTCGGCGCCAAACAGGTCAAGCTCATCCCGTTCGCTCCGGATTCCTTCGACATCGAGGAGCAGGAGTTTGGCAGCGGCACCGGAGATTACGCTATCTGGCTCACCAACGGCTGGGCGAAGATATACGGCGTGCCGGTGTTGTGGCTGCCCGCGTTTTACAAGCCCCGCGACGAATCGCTGGGGATATGCAGCGTGGTATTCGGCAAAACCAAAAACTGGGGGTACTTCGTATCGATGCGCAAGCGCTTCAAACTGTACGATTATCCCTCGTTCTCGGTGCAGCTGATGGGCGATTATTATTCGTCGCGCGGCTTCGGTTACGGCGTCAACGGCCGTTTCGATATGGACAACAGCCGGACGAATTTTCTGGCGTACTCGATCTACGACAACCATCCGTACATCGAGAGCGACTACCATCGCTACCGGTTCAAAATACCGCACGGGCGTTGGAACTTCCGCATCGGCAACGTGACCCACATCACCCCGCGGCTCGACTTCCGTGGCGCGGTGGAGTTTACCAGCGATTACTTCTTCACGCGGGACTTCTTCAACAGCCGCTTTTCCGCCAACCCGCAGCCCAGTTCGTACGCCGCACTGGAGCAGCAGTTCGACATATTCAGCGTTTCGCTGTACTTCCGGCTGCGGGTCAACCGCTTCTATTCGACGGTGGAAAAGATACCCGAAGCGCGGATCGATCTGCACCGGCAGCAGATATTCAACACACCGTTCTACTATCAGGGCGACCTTTCCGCCAACTACATGAGGATGCGTTGGCTGGAGTTCGACAAGAGACCGAGGAACACCCGCCTCAAGGATTACGAGCTGTCCGACTATGAGGCGTTCCGCTTCGATACGACCCACTTCATCTACCTGCCGCTGCAGAAGAACAGTTTTTCGCTCATTCCGCGCGCCGGTTTCAAGCTGACCGCCTATTCGAATTCGTCCAAGCACGGCGTTTCCAGCAGCGATCTGACCCGGCTGTTCGCCGCCGCCAGCCCGACCTCGCTCGGCTCCGGGGATTTGAACAACTACGACCGCAGGGGCGGCGCTCGGGTGCGGGTGGTCGGCGAACTCGGTGCCGAGGCCTCGTTCAAGATCCACAACACCTGGCAGAATGCCCGCAGCGACTTTCTGGGGATCGACGGCCTGCGCCATGTGATGCGTCCGTACATCAACTACACCTACATCAGCAAGCCCAACGTCGATCGCAAATACCTCTTCTATTTCGACGACGTCGACCGGATAGAAAAGGAAAACTTCTTCCGCTTCGGCTTGGAGAACCGTTTGCAGACCCGCAGCGGCGACGAAGGACTGCGCGAGTATTTTTCGATGGAAAACTACTGGGATCTCCACCTCGAAAAGAGCAGTGAAAACAGTGAATTGAGCAATGTCGGCAACTTCTGCACCAAACTGTCGTTCAGCCCCATCCGCAACCTGACTTTCAGTACCTCGTTCAGCATCGACCTCGGCGGTAACAACGATGAGGTCGAACCCGTCATACGGCACGGGCGCAAACGCAATCCGGGGCTCAAGGCGAAGTGGCTCAACCGCTGGAATCTCTCGGTCTCCTACGAGCCGATCAAGGATTTCGTCTTCACTTTCTCGTACAACTATTATCGCCCGTACAACGCCAGAAGCGCCTATTCGATGGGGTCCACTTTCGAGCTGCTTGACGCCGGCAGTTACTTCAACTGCTACCGGAGCAGCCGTACCGAGACGTTCAGTTTCGGCGCGCGGATGCCGCTCACCCCCGACCGCCGGACTTTCGGCGCTTTCAATCTGACCTACGACGTGCTCAAGGGCGGCATCACCACTTACGGGTTCATGGTCACGCGCCAGTTCCACTGCATCGAAGTGATCGCGTCTCTGGTCTTCGACCGGGTGGACGAGGTCAACGACAAGGGCTGGGACACCAACTTTTCCGTGCAGGTGCGGCTGCTCGGGCTGGAAATGCCGGTGAACAACGAAAGCAACCAGATGCTTTCGCGCGCCAACGACATCGCTTTCGGCAGCGGCAAACAGGGCAGCGGCTTCTGGTGATCCCGGCGGCGGAGCCTTTTTTCGGCGAAGATGAAGATAACGACGTTAAAACTGCGTAATTTCCGCAACGTCGCGCGCGGGGTCTACGAATTTTCCGCTTCACGGGTGCTGTTTCTGGGACCGAACGGCGTCGGCAAGAGCAATTTGCTCGAGGCGATCGGTTTTTTGAGCGTCCTGCGTTCTTTTCGCGGCGCCCCGGTGCGCGAGATGACGATGCTGGACGAACACGAATTCACCATCGCCGCGAAGCTCGACTGCGGAACGTACAAAAAGCAGCTGGCGCTTCGCGAAGGCGCATCCGGCCGGGAGCTTTTCGAGGAACGCAAACCGGTTTCCCGCTCCAGCGATTTCATCCGCAACTTCCGTACCGTGGTCTTCGCGCCCGAGGACCGGATGATCGTCGCGGGCGGAGCTTCGCACCGGAGAAGATTTTTCGACATGCTGATCTCGGTGCTGGAGCCGAGGTACTTCGCGGCCCTCGGCGACTGCAACCGCGCGCTGAAGCAGCGCAACCGGGCGCTGCGTTCGGGCGGAAAGGGGGCGGAGTGCTTCGATCCGGTGCTGGCGGAGAGCGCCGGGGTGTTGACCGCGTTCCGCCGCGAGTACGCGGCGATGCTCGAAAAAGAGGTGAACAAACTCATGTTTCCGCACGGCGTCTTCGGCGTGAAGTGCCGTTTTTCCGCGCCGGAGGATATGGGAGAGTTTTTGAAGCTGCTCGCTTCGGAACGCGCCCGCGAACTGCGGCGCGGGGCGACGCTCTGCGGCCCCCATCTCGACGACTTCGAATTGACGCTGGACGGCAAGAGTCTGCGCAGCTGCGGGTCGAACGGACAGATCCGGCTGGTGTCGCTGTATCTGAAGCTCGCGGAATTCGCACTGGTGAAGCGGCTGGCGGAGCTGCCGGTCCTGGTGCTCGCCGACGATGTGACCGGCGAACTGGACGCGGCGAACACCGGACGTTTTTTCGAACTTACTCAGGTGGCGGATCAGGCGTTCTTCACCTTTACCCGGAGGCCGGACGCGCCGTTTTTTTCCGCCGCGCAGGAAATCGTTTTACCGCCGCCGGCGCAGTGACGCCGGAACGGACAGATCAGGAAAGGGACACAAGTGGAACAGGATGAAAAAAAAGGTAACGTCCGCGGTTTTTGGGGGAAGATCGTGGAGTTTTTCCGGCGTTTGAGCGCGGACAAGAGATTCGACGATTGGCGGAAAGTCGGCGGATGCTGTCTGCTCTGGTATCTGATAAACGTCGCCGTCACGGCGCTTTTTCTGACCGAGGTCAAGGGTTGGAGCGTCGGCGTTTGGATGCTGATGCTGGTTTCCCTGCCGCTGTACGCGCTCGCCTATACCGCGCCGGGGGCGCTGGTCACGATAGCGGTCGCGGCGGCGCTGGCGAAGTTCCGCCGGGTGCGTATGATCGCCGTCGGGATCGTCGCGGCACTGTGTTTTTCGTTG
>Ga0310690_10012996_pt1 | contig 10173 bp, 5 predicted proteins | sample AusTroGonzalo_MG_2_FD_207661 | JGI IMG/M metagenome (GOLD analysis project Ga0310690, IMG submission 207661) | Bovine rumen microbial communities from tropical cattle in Woodstock, Queensland, Australia - Gonzalo_04 (v2) (version 2) | ecosystem: Host-associated > Mammals > Digestive system >...
ATTTCAAGGATCTGCCGCAGGACAGTCTGCCTTTCATACCCACTGAGGTTGAGGTGCAGATTGTGCAGCTCACGCCGAAGATCACCACCGACGAACTGAACCGTGTGAAGGAAGAGCTGCGCGAATATACCGATCGTGTGAACCGTGGCGACGCCTCGTTCTCTACGCTCGCCCGTCTCTACTCCGAGGATCCGGGTACCGCCCGTCGTGGTGGCGAGCTGGGTTTCTCAGGCCGTGGCATGCTCGATCCCGCCTTTGCGCAGGTAGCCTTCAACCTTACCGATCCCAAGAAGGTGTCGAAGATTGTCGAATCAGAGTTCGGTTTCCATATCATCCAACTCATCGAGAAGCGTGGCGACAAGGTCAATGTGCGCCATATCCTGCGTAAGCCAGTTGTCTCCGACGAGGCCATCGAGAGTGCCCTGGGCCGTCTCGACTCCATTGCCGACGATATTCGTGCCGAGAAGTTTGCTTTCGAGGATGCCGCCGCGATGCTCTCCGACGATAAGGACACCCGTAATAACAAAGGTCTGATGTCTAACAACGACCCCCAGACCGGTCGTATCACCTCGCGTTTCAAGATGCAGGACCTGCCCCCCGAGGTGGCCAAGGTTGTCGATACGATGCAGGTAGGACAGGTGTCGCGCGCCTTCCAGCTCATCAACCAGCGTGGTAAGACCGTGTGTGTCATCGCCAAACTGAAGAGTAGGGTAGAGGGCCACAAGGCTTCTATCTCCGAGGATTTCCAAACCTTGAAGGACGTTGTGCTGCAGCGTCGTCAGACCGAATGCATCCATCAGTGGGTGGTCGATAAAATCAAGAATGTCTATACCCGTCTGAACGACGGCTACCAGGATTGTAAGTTCGAATACGAAGGGTGGATTAAGTAGAGGTGAAAAGGTGAAAGGGTGAAAAGGTCTTTTCTTTATTTAGTGGCGTTGTTCTGTATGCTGGCGTATTTCGCCAGTAGCGATGCCTTCGCCCAGAAGCAGCGCAAGCGCACTGCCCGTAGGGCCAAGACACAAGACTCCCGCATCTACCTCGTCCATGCCGATGTGCTCCACTACGACCAGCACCTCAATGCCGATGCCACCATCCTGAATGGCAAGGTACACTTCACCCACCAGGGGGCGCGCCTCTACTGCGACAGCGCCTATTTCTACGAAGCCAGCAACTCCTTCGAGGCCTTCGGTCATGTCCGTCTCTACCAGGGCGACACCCTCTCACTCGTCAGCGACTATGCTTATTACGACGGCAACGAGCAGATAGCCCGTGCCCGATATAATGTGGTGCTGAAGAACCGTAAGACCACCCTCTATACCGACAGTCTTGATTTCGATCGTCTCTACGACAATGCCTACTTCTTCGAGGGTGGCAAGATGATCGACGGCAACACCACGCTCACCTCCGACTGGGGCGAGTACAACACGAAGACCAAAATGTCGGTGTTCAACTACGACGTGAAGATGAAGAGTCCCAAGTTCTTCATCACCACCGACACCCTCTACTACGACAACAGCAACTCCATGGCCCATATCGTCGGTCCCTCCGACATCACCACGGGCGAGAGTCATATCTACTCCGAGATGGGCTATTACGATACCAAACTCGAGCAGGCCCGTCTGATGAACCGCTCCGTGCTGCGCAACAACGGTAAGATGCTCGTTGGCGACAGCGTCTATTACGACAGTAACATGGGCTTCAGTCAGGCCTTCCGCGATGTGGTCTATGTCGATTCCGTCAACAGCAACAAACTCACGGGCAACTACGGCGAATACTACGAGCACACGGGCTATGCCCTTTGTACCGATAGTGCTGTGGCCATCGACTACTCCCAAGGCGACTCCCTCTTCATGCATGCCGACACGTTCAAGGTCGTCACCTTCAACATCGAGACCGACTCCGTCTATCGTAAGATCCACGCCTTCCACCATGTACGGGCCTTCCGCAGCGACGTGCAAGCCGTGTGCGACTCGCTCGTCTATAACTCCCTCGACTCGTGCATGACACTCTATCATGATCCCATCCTTTGGAATCAAGGTCAGCAGCTCGTGGGCGACCTCGTCGAGATCTTCCTGCGCGACTCCGTCATCGATCGTGCCCACCTCACGGGCAACTGCTTCTCTATCCAGCAACTCAAGTCCGATACCGCCTGTTACAATCAGGTGTCGTCGCGCGAGATGTTCGCCTATTTCGTCGAGGGCAAGATCCACGAGGCGCGTGCCAAGGACAATGTGCTCATCGGCTATTTCTTCGAAGAGGGCGACACGCTGCCCATCATCTACAACTACCAGGAGACCTCCGAACTGCGCACGTTTGTGAAGGACCAGAAGCTGCAGAGCGTATGGACGCCCAAAACCTCGGGCACCATGTATCCCCTCAACCAGGTTCCCGCTGACCGTCGCCGCCTCCCTGGCTTCGCGTGGTACGACTACGTCCGTCCTCTCAACCGTTACGACATCTTCAACTGGCGCTCCAAAGGTGAAAAAGTGAAAAAGTGATGGACATCATATCTCTTCTTCCAGATAGCGTAGCCAACCAGATTGCCGCTGGTGAGGTGATTCAGCGTCCTGCCTCCGTGGTCAAGGAGTTGGTCGAGAATGCCGTCGATGCTGGGGCGAAGACCATCCATGTCATCATCGTCGATGCCGGGCGCACCTCTATACAGGTTATCGACGACGGTCGCGGCATGTCCGAGACCGATGCCCGTTTGGCTTTCGAGCGTCATGCCACATCGAAGATCCGCAAGGCCGACGATCTCTTCGCCCTCCATACGATGGGTTTCCGTGGTGAGGCCCTTGCCTCCATCGCCGCCGTGGCTCAGGTAGAGCTCCTTACGCGTATGGCCGACGACGAGATAGGTACCCGTATTCAGATAGCCGCTTCGAAAGTAGTGTCTCAGGAACCTGCCGCCGCCCCTGTGGGCAGCAATTTCCGCGTCGACAACCTCTTTTATAATGTCCCCGCCCGTCGCAAGTTCCTCAAGTCCAACGCCACCGAGCTCAGCAATATCCTCCAGACCTTCGAGCGCATCGTGCTCGTCTATCCCGATATCCACTTCACCCTCCACCACAACGGAGCCGAGCTACAGAACCTCCGCCCTGAGAGTCTGCGCCAGCGTATTGCCGATGTCTATGGCCGTCAGTACACCCAGGATCTGCTGCCTGTCGAGGTACAGACGTCGCTCTGCACGATCACCGGCTTCGTGGGTAAGCCCGAGACCGCCCGTAAGAAGAGCGGCCACGACTTCTTCTTCGTCAATGGCCGTTACATGCGCCATCCCTATTTCCACAAGGCTGTTGTCACGGCCTACGACCGTCTCGTCCCCGAGGGCATGCAAGTGCCCTATTTCCTCTATATCGATGTCGATCCCGCGGCCATCGATGTCAATATCCATCCCACGAAGACCGAGATCAAGTTCGAAAACGAGCAGGCCATCTGGCAGGTGCTCACCGCCACCGTGCGCGATGCCCTGGGTCGGTTCTGCGACATCCCCACCATCGACTTCGACGTGCAGGGCAAGCCCGATATCCCCGTCTTCGATCCCTCGCGCGATGTCATCTCCGCCCCCAAGGTCACCTACAATCCAGATTACAATCCCTTCCGCTCTGCCAGCGAATCCCATAAGCCCGCCGTCCCCTCCAACTGGGAAGAGCTCTACGATATCGCCTCCACGCCTCGTGAAGAACAGCAATCCCCCTCTCTCTTCCCCGCCTCCGAAGGACCTCTCTCTCCGGTCCCTGAATCGGTCCCTGAATCGGACCCTGAGCTTGTCGAAGGGGTCGAAGGGCTCTCTCCGGTCCCTGAGCCTGTCGAAGGGCTCGAAGGGTCCCCCCTCCACTACCAATACAAGGGCCGTCTCATCATGACCGCCGTCAAATCCGGTCTGATGGTCATCGACCAGCACCGTGCCGACATCCGCATCCGTTACGAGCGTTATATGCAGCAGTTAGCCGCCCATACCGCCCCCTCTCAGCAGCTTCTCTTTCCCGAGTCCATCAGTTTCTCAGCTTCCGAGACTGTCCTCTTCGAGCAGATGCTGCCTAATCTCACAGCCATCGGTTTCGACCTCACCTACCTTGGTGGTCACACCTTTGCCATCAACGGAGTCCCTGCCGGCATCGAGGGTCTCAATCCCGTTACCCTCCTCCAGCAGCTCCTCGCCGATAGCGACTCAGCTTCAGATCTTGCCTCTGACAATTCTCACGCCTCACTCCTGGCTCCTCACTCCTCGAAAATCGCTTTAAGCTTGGCTCAGAGTCTCGCTATCCCCTATGGCCAAGTCCTATCCAACGCCGAGATGGATCAGCTTGTCAACGAGCTCTTTGCCTGTTCCAACGTTAATTACACCCCCAACGGCAACCCCATCCTTGCCATCCTTCCGCAGCTCGAAATCGACCGTCTAATCGATCCAAAAGGTTAACAATTGTTAAGTTAAGGCAACTTTCCTCTTTCCTCTTTCCACTTTCCACTTTTTTGTTGTACCTTTGCACCCGCAAATCCGAAAGGGGCGCTTAGCTCAGCTGGTTTAGAGCATCTGCCTTACAAGCAGAGGGTCGGCGGTTCGAATCCGTCAGCGCCCACTTTAGTTACCAACTCTTACTATTTAAAATACAGCAATATGAAGTATTATTTGATTCTTTCCATCGCAGCCCTTATGGGTTTCGTGTGTCTTGTCAGTTGTAGCGAACTCGAGTCTGACCTTCCGTCGTCCAACCATCAGTTACGTATTGTCACCCATACCCGAGAGGGAGAGGCACCTCTTGCCAACGTCTATCTCTTTAATGCCCAAAATACGCTCGTTCGCACTATCCAGACTGATGCTGCTGGTAGTTATAACACAGCCTCGGCCTCTGTCAAACTGTCTGCCGATACTTATACTCTTTGTGCCCTTAACACCAGCGATCTTGCTCGTTTTCAGATACCTGACAATCCCACGCCTACGTCTATCATCACTAAGGCGACTGATCAGACCATGGGTGATCTCCAGATGGCCACTGCCAGCACTACCCTCTCTGATGGTGCTAGCGACGAGGTCAATATGACGCTTCAGCGCAAGGTGCTCAAACTCTCTACCATTTCTATCAGTCAGGTGCCTTCTGATGTCACAGGAGTCAGCGTTTCTATCTCCCCGTTCTACTCAGGTATCCAGTTCAATGGTAGCTATGTCGAAACTTCTCCTGTCGCCTGTTCTTTCAACCTTGTTGCCTCCACCACCACAGGTCTTTGGGAACTCGCGCCAGAGCAATTTGTCTTCCCCTCAAAGGGCATACCCACCATCACCATTACTTTCGCCCGTGACAATAACGAAGCCACTGTTTACACCTATACTGCCGACGAGGCTCTGACAGCCAACAACAAATACAACATCTCAGGTACATATACCGAACCCCTTGGCGTTACCCTCGCTGGTACCGTAGCCCTTCAGCCTTGGCCCACCGATCCAACACCCGTCAACTTCGACTTTGACGAGCAGAACGCCAGCAATAACACCCCAACGAATCCTTCTACCGATCCCACCACCAATCCATCAGAAGCCCCCGTCGCAGGCCAAACTTACAAAGGTTATTATGTCGTTTCTGTTGATGCCTCAAACAGAACCGCTGTTCTTTTGGCAAATGATCAGAAAAATACAATAACAAGTAACACGCTGAAGGACGAAGCTTATGCTTCGATGACTAAGCCAGAAGGAGTTACAACAAATTGGAGATTCCCTTTAATTGAAGAATGCCAACTTTTCCTTTCAGACATTAGTACTCCTAACATTTTTTACAACCAATATTATTATTGTACGGATGGAGAGTTTAATTATCGTTTAAGAGCAGAGAAATCGTCAGATAATACTATAACGCTCTCTAAGACTTCAAAGATTTCTCCTCCAACTATTTATATAAGTGATGTTTATCTTCGCCCTGTAATTGATATTACTTATTAGTCAGTCAAATCGGGGATACGTATAAAGTATATATGCTTTATTGTTGTTCTGATGCTTTCCATATTTCGTACCAATGCCTGGTACAGTTAGTACAGACGGCTTGTACTGTTGGTTCCAATGCCTTGTACTACTTGTACAAAAGCCTTGTACTGTTGGTACTAATACTTTGCACTATAGAATTACTAAAATAAAAGAGGGTGCTCATGCACCCTCTTTATTTATTTATCAGAACAGGAACGTGCGTTCGAGCCAGTAGATAAGGATACCGGCGAGGTAGCCGGAGAAGGCTACCCAGGTGATGCGCTTCATGTACCATCCAAAGGAAATCCTCTCGAGTCCCATGACGACGACGCCTGCGGCAGAGCCGATGATGAGCATCGAGCCACCCACGCCGGCACAGTAGGCCAGGAGCTGCCAGAAGATACCATCGACGGCGAGGTCGCCAGCGACCTGAACGGGATACATGCCCATACAACCAGCCACCAGCGGCACATTGTCGACAATCGACGAGAGCACACCGATGATGCCCGTGACGAGGTAGTGGTTGCCCTGGAAGGTGTTGTCGAGTGTTTCGCCAAGCATGGTGAGCACGCCCACCTCCTGCAATACGGCAACGGCCATGAGGATGCCGAGGAAGAACATGATGGTGGAGAGATCGATGCGCGAGAGAAGATCGGTGACTCGCTTGGCCATCGTATCGTCTTCAGCGGTGTTGTAATGGAAAATCTCTGTAGCTGTCCAGAGTACACCCAGTACGAGCAGGATGCCCATGAACGGCGGCAGATGGGTGATGGTCTTGAAGATGGGCACGAAGCAGAGACCGCCCACGCCAAGCCAGAAGATGATGCTGCGCTGGGTCTTGGTGAACTGGCTGACATCGGCCTTGGGCAGGTTTAAGGACTTGTCGAACTTGCCGTTGAGTTGATACTGCAGGAAGAAGGCCGGCACAAGCATGGAGACGAGCGAAGGAATAAATATCTCGGTGATGACTCCCTGGGTGGTGATGACGCCCTTGATCCAGAGCATGATGGTGGTGACATCGCCGATAGGCGAGAAGGCACCTCCGGAGTTGGCCGAGATGACCACCAGCGCGGCATAGATAAGGCGGTCGCCGCGACTCTGGACGAGTTTGCGGAGCACCATGATCATGACGATCGATGTGGTAAGGTTGTCGAGGATGGCCGAGAGGAAGAAGGTCATGAAGGCCACACGCCACATGAGTTTCCGCTTGGAACGCGTCTTGATGGTGTCGCGCACAAAGTTGAAACCACCGTTGGAGTCGACGATCTCGACGATGGTCATGGCGCCCATGAGGAAGAAGAGGGTGCCAGCGGCATCGCCCAGATGGTGCTCGATGACTTCGGCAATGTGATGGATGACGTCGCCCTCGGCGACAGCGGGATAAAAGGCTGCGGGACTCACCATGAGCAGCGTCCAGCACAGCACACACATCAGCAGGGCAATGGCTGCCTTGTTGACTCTGGTCAGACCTTCAAGGGCTATACAGAGGTAGCCGATGCAGAAGACGATGACAATTGCAATCGTAAGTGTTGACATTTTGTAACTGAGTAATTATAATTGTTCTTAATTTGAGTGCAAAGGTAAGAAAAAAAGAGGAAAGAGGAAAGAGGAAAGAGGAAAAAATGGGGGTTGTATCAAAAATTAAAGTCCAAATATCAAATAATGGTGGAAAGAACAGGAAAAAGAGCGTACCTTTGCAGCATGGAACAAGAAACTTATTTCTTTGCCGTCGATCTTGGTGCCACAAGCGGCAGGACAATTATCGGCACAATCAATAACGGAAAGTTTGCGTTGGAGGAGGTCACCCGCTTCCCCAATAACCTCATTGAGCAGGGTGGTCACTACTATTGGGACATCCACGCCCTGTACTTTGAGATGATCCGCGGCCTGAAAGAGGTGGCGCAGCGTGGACTGAAGATCACATCGATCGGTATCGACACCTGGGGCGTGGACTTCGTGATGATTGGCGACGACGGTGCTATATTAAGGAATCCGCGCGCGTATCGCGATCCTATTACATTTAAGGCGATGGACGACTACCTGGAGCATGTCGTCTCGAAGAAGGAGGTGTACGACATAACAGGCATCCAATTTCTGAACTTCAACTCGATATTCCAACTCTACGCCATGAAGCGTGAGGGTAACTCGGCCTTGAAGCACGCCAGCAAGATACTGTTCATCCCCGATGCCCTGAGTTGGATGCTCACAGGCAACGAGGTGTGTGAATATACCATCGCCTCGACATCGCAACTGCTCGATCCTCGCACGAAAGAGCTTGACGAGAGGCTGTTGGCTTCGTTAGGACTGACACGCGAGAAATTCGGTAAGATGGTGCAGCCTGGTACGGTGGTAGGTGTGCTGACCGAAGAGGTGCAGCGACTGACGGGTCTTGGCCCTGTGCCCGTGATTGCCGTGGCTGGCCACGATACGGGCTCTGCCGTGGCTGCCGTGCCTGCGAAGGACGAGAAGTTTGCCTATCTCTCGAGCGGTACATGGAGTCTGATGGGTATCGAGACCAAAGATGCTATCATCAGCAACCTGAGTTATGAGCGAAACTTCACCAACGAGGGCGGCATCGAGGGTACGACGCGATTCCTGAAGAATATCTGTGGCATGTGGCTCTACGAGCGCTGCCGACAGGAGTGGCCCGAGGAGGTGCGCAAGCTGAGTCATCCAGAACTGCAGGGCTCGGCCATGCAGGTGGAGGCTTTCAGAAGCCTCATCAACCCTGACGACCAGTTGTTTGCCGCTCCGACAAGCATGATTGGTGCCATCCAGACGTATTGTCGTCAGACCAATCAGCCTGTGCCAGAGACGCCAGCAGAGATCTGTCGCTGTATCTTTGACTCACTGGCCCTGCGCTATCGTCAGGTGTTCCAGTGGATGCAGGAGTTTGCGCCGTTTAAACTGGAAACACTGCATATCATCGGCGGCGGAAGCCTCAACAAATACCTGAACCAGTTTACGGCCAATGCCACGGGTGCCACCGTACTTGCTGGTCCTCAGGAGGGTACGGCCATCGGCAATATCATGCTTCAGGCCAAGGCCGCAGGTGTCGTGAGCGACATCTGGGCCATGCGCAGCATCATCGCCAACAGTATCGAGCTCGTGAAATACGTGCCTGAGGACAAAGCGACATGGGATGCCGCCTTCGACAAGTATCTAAGTATCATCAACAAATAAAAGACTAAAAAATGAAAGCTAATCTGATTGAACAGGCTTATGCTGTAGCAAAAGAGCGCTATGCAGCCATTGGCGTCGATACCGACGCAGTTCTGGACCAACTCCAGAAACAGCAGATCTCACTCCATTGCTGGCAGACCGACGATGTGGTGGGCTTCGAGCGTAACGAAGCCCTCAGCGGCGGTATCCAGACCACAGGCAACTACCCTGGTCGTGCACGTAACATCGACGAGGTGCGCCAGGATATTGAGTTTGTAAAGACCCTCCTTGGCGGTAACCACCGTCTGAACCTCCACGAGATCTACGGTGACTTCGGAGGACAGTTCGTGGATCGCGACCAGGTAGAGGTGAAGCACTTCCAGAGCTGGATCGACTGGGCCAAGGAGAACAATATGAAGCTCGACTTCAACTCGACTTCGTTCTCGCATCCGAAGAGTGGTGACCTCTCGTTGTCGAATCCTGACAAGGGCATCCGCGACTTCTGGATCGAGCATACCAAGCGCTGCCGCCGTATCGCCGACGCCATGGGTAAGGCTCAGGGCGACCCCTGTATCATGAATATCTGGGTACACGACGGTTCGAAAGATGTGCCCGTACAGAGAAAGAAATATCGTGAGATCCTCGCTGCCTCGCTCGATGAGATCATGGAAGAGAAACTCGACGGCGTGAAGAACTGCTTCGAGGCCAAGCTCTTTGGTATCGGACTAGAGAGCTATACCGTGGGCTCGCACGACTTCTACACCGCCTACTGCGCCACCCGCAAGCAGATGTATACCATCGACACTGGCCACTACGAGCAGACGGAGAACGTGAGCGACTTCGTATCGACGCTGCTGATGTACGTGCCTGAGCTGATGCTCCACGTGAGCCGTCCTGTGCGCTGGGACTCAGACCACGTGACGATCATGAACGACCAGACACTCGACCTCTTCAAGGAACTCGTGCGCAGCGATGCCCTCGACCGTGCCCACGTGGGTCTCGACTACTTCGATGCCTCAATCAATCGTATCGGTGCATATATTATAGGTTCGCGC
>Ga0310690_10012997_pt1 | contig 10173 bp, 5 predicted proteins | sample AusTroGonzalo_MG_2_FD_207661 | JGI IMG/M metagenome (GOLD analysis project Ga0310690, IMG submission 207661) | Bovine rumen microbial communities from tropical cattle in Woodstock, Queensland, Australia - Gonzalo_04 (v2) (version 2) | ecosystem: Host-associated > Mammals > Digestive system >...
ATCATACTGCTCACCTACTGTTTTTATCCGTTGTATTTTTCCATCCGGAAAAAGGATATGCTCTATCTTTCCTTTGCGGTGATTCTGATTTTCAACCTGTTGGTGGAATCAATGTTTGAGATACGGGCCGGGGTACAGTTTTTTTCCATCATCAATGTCCTATTATGGCTCCTTTCGGTGAAAAAGAACCCGCAAATAGAGCGAAATTCATCCATCCAGAACAATTAAAAACAACATAGATGAGCAAAATGCCGAACCATCATCTGACGCGACATCCTAAAGCAGCCCAACACATCGGCGCCGCGTTGACCTTGCTGTTGACATTAGTGCTTTTCCGCCTGTTCTTCGGTGCCGGAATGCTCAGCCATCCTTCCCAATATTTTTTCTCCGTATCCTCATACGACATGATCAAGGATGTTTACAACACCACATACCATACCCGCTACGACAGCAGCCTCATCCACTGCACCTCCATGGCCTACCCCTATGGCGAGCACCACACTTACACGGGACTGCAGGTTCTGGTTTCGGCGCCGCTCCAGCTGCTGCAGAAGATGGGCGTGCATGATGCGTGGAAGGCTTGTCTGACATTGATTAACCTCTATGTAATCCTGTCAATTCTCCTGTGCTCGTTGTTTCTATATCTTTTGTTCCTCGAATTGAAAATTCCTCCGTTCCCTTCTGCTTTCGGAGCGGTTTTCATCACCTTCCTGATGCCGCAACTGTTGCGTGTGGGCGGGCATCTCACGTTGAGCTATTTCTGTGTCATCCCCATGGCGTTGTACTTCATCGCACGCCTGCACAGCACTCGACACTGGAAATGGTCCGTTTTCTATGGTATCCTTCTTCTGCTCAGCACCTTGGCACATCCCTATTACGGGGCGTTTCTGGCCGACATTTCCATCATGTATCTGCTTTATCTCTTGTTTTCACATAAGAAAAAACAGTGGAAAATCTCGCAGGTGGGAATCCATTTCCTCCTTCAGTTTTTGTTGCCCGTGGTGCTGTTTTTCATTCTTGCAAGCTATGGTGATACTGCCACGGACAGAACGGCCATAGCCGATGGAATGTACCTTTACCGTGGCCGAATAGAAGGACTTCTGCTTCCGTTCCATAGACTTTTTATGATTGCCCCTCTTCGGAATTGGGGTATAAATCCACCGGAATGGGAGACCCTCAGCTATGTCGGGGTGGTGGCCCTCATCGCTTTGATAGTTTGGGTGGTGCGCATCCTGTGGGATTTGGTTCATCTTCGTGTGACACATCTTTTCCGTCCTACCGACAATCCGGTGCTTAACGTTTTTCTTTGGGCTTCCGTGTTGCTTACGATCGTGGCAACGGTGCTGCCAGTTATCACAAGAGCACATCCGGATCTCGCCAACCACCTGTCGGCCTTGGCACAGCTGAGGTCTTTGGGACGTATGTTGTGGCTTCCCTTTGTAACGCTCAATGTGCTGGCTGTTTATTGGGTGTGGCAATGGGTCTCGGGTTTCCGGAAGACAGGGTGTAAAATCGCGGTCCTCGCATTGGTGTGCGTGGCATACAGCTATGAGGTGTATGCCTACGCTCCGCTGATAGGCCATGTGCATACGTATCCGCAATGGACCGATTATGATAATGAATTGCCGGAGAATCAGTGGGTGTCGAAAATCAATTCGTCAGAGTATCAGGCCATCCTCTCGTTGCCGGTTTTCCATGTGGGTTCCGAGCATTTCAACCTGATGGTACAGCCCGAAACAATGCACGTCAACACGTATGTTTCCTTCAAAACGGGACTGCCCCTGATTTGCAGTTATAGCGCGCGCAGCCCCATCACCCAATCGTACAACAGCGTGGAACTTGCCTGGGAACCCTGGAAAGATTACTATATTTTGGCGGATCTGCCCGACGACCGCCCGTTGCTCATAGTGTCGCTTCCGGATCGAAATCGGTTGAATCCGAATGAGAAACGGATCTTGAATTATGCGGATTCTCTTTTCTCCACGGAAAATTTCATCTTGTACAGCATTCCTGTTTCCAAACTGCGCGATCTGTGTCAGGATTATCAATCGGAAAGAAAGATGAAGTATGATAATGCCTTAAAAGACAATGTGCCGTATTATTTTAAAACATGGGATGAGAATGGCTCGGGGATGTTGGCGGCAACGTGCAATAAAACGGTCATCCTGTATGATGATACCGTTGCCCATGCTTGGGGCGACAGTGTGAATATATCATTCTGGATTCCGAATTACCTGGATGATTTGATGGGACGCAATATTGTCTCCGTGAAGGCGATAGCAGCCGATAGTAGCGAAACACCCGTAGCTTGGCGTAACATTTTCTATTTTGTCACCGCCATTGACGGCAGGGCCGGATTGGTGTCCGTACCTGTGCGTTTCCCGGGAAACACGGCTCGCCTGCGGGTTGAGGTGGGCAACAAGCGTCTGCCCACGCGGCCGGTCTTTTTCGACCAGCTCCTCATCACCCCGCTGGGCCGTGATGTGGCTGTGCCGTACATCCATCAGCGGGATACTGTTAAGTTGTTGGATAACCTGCCATTGGCCATTGGCCATTAGCCATTAGCTATTGGCCGTTGGCTTATGGAAATTGGGGTTTGGTCTTTGGTCTCTGGTCTCTGGTCTTGAATCTTAGTTTCTTAACTCCTTAACTTCTTAACTATTACCCCCCATCGCCAACTAAATCACCGTAATCTTCTTGTACCGAATCCGTTTCGGGGTGACGTTGCCGAGGCGCATCTTCTTGTTCTCCTCATATTCGGTGTAGCTGCCCTCGAAGAAATAGACCTGCGAGTCGCCCTCGAAGGCGAGGATGTGCGTGCAGATGCGGTCCAGGAACCAGCGGTCGTGGGAGATGACTACCGCGCAGCCCGCGAAGTTCTCCAAACCCTCCTCTAACGCACGCAACGTGTTCACGTCGATGTCGTTAGTGGGCTCGTCCAAGAGCAGCACGTTGGCTTCGGATTTCAGTGTCAGGGCCAAGTGCAGACGGTTGCGCTCGCCGCCAGAGAGGACTCCGGCTTTCTTGTTCTGCTCCGTGCCGCTGAAGTTGAAGCGTGACAGGTAGGCCCGCGAGTTGATGAGTCGCCCGCCCATCATGATCTGCTCGTTGCCCTCAGAAACTACTTCCCAAACGCTCTTTTCGGGGTCGATGACGGTGTGCTGCTGGTCGATGTAGCCTACCTTGACGGTCTCGCCCACCTTGAAATCGCCGCTGTCGGGCTTGTCCAAACCCATAATGAGGCGGAAAAGGGTGGTTTTGCCAGCGCCGTTGGGCCCGATGACGCCCACTATGCCGTTGGGTGGCAGATTGAAGTTGAGGTCGTCGAACAGCAGCTTGTCGCCAAAGGCCTTGCGCACGTGCTGGGCCTCAATGACGACGTTACCCAAGCGCGGTCCGTTGGGGATGAAGATCTGCAAGGTCTCCTCCTTCTCCTTCACGTCCTCATTGAGGAGCTTGTCGTAGGCATTCAGACGGGCTTTCGACTTGGCGTGGCGCGCTTTCGGGGCCATACGCACCCATTCCAGCTCTCGCTCGAGGGTCTTCATACGCTTGCTCTCCTGCTTCTGCTCCATCGCCAGGCGGTTGGATTTCTGCTCCAGCCAGGAGGAGTAGTTGCCTTGCCAGGGAATGCCCTCGCCGCGGTCGAGTTCGAGGATCCAGCCGGCCACGTGGTCGAGGAAGTAGCGGTCGTGGGTTACGGCGATGACCGTGCCCTTATATTGTTGCAAATGAGCCTCTAACCACTCCACGGATTCCGCATCCAGGTGGTTGGTGGGCTCGTCTAACAGGAGGATGTCAGGTTCGGTGAGCAGCAGACGGCACAATGCCACACGACGACGCTCGCCACCGGAGAGGTGCTTCACGGACGTGTCGCCGTCGGGACAGCGCAGGGCGTCCATGGCGCGTTCCAACTTGGAGTCGAGTTCCCAGGCGTCGTATTGCTCGATGAGCTCGGTCAGCTCGCCCTGCCGTTCGATGAGCTTGTTCATCTCGTCGTCGCTCATCGGCTCGGCGAATTTCATATTCACCTCCTCGTACTCTTTCAGCACGTCCACAATCTTCTGAACGCCCTGCTGCACCACCTCCTTGACGGTCAGCGTGTCGTCAAGCTGCGGCTCTTGTGGCAGATAGCCCACGGAGTAGCCCGGTGCGAAGACCACCTCGCCCTGGTACGACTTGTCGAGGCCGGCGATGATCTTCAGCAGCGTGGATTTTCCCGCGCCGTTGAGGCCCAGTACGCCGATTTTCGCCCCGTAGAAGAAGGAGAGGTAAATGTTCTTGAGGATTTGTCTTTGCGGTGGAATCGTCTTGCTGACGTTCACCATCGAGAATATGATTTTCTTGTCGTCTGCCATTGTGATAGGGATTATGAATATGAGGGTGCAAAGTTACGAAATTCTATTAAGATATGAAGTGACAAAGCTATTTGGCTTTTTGATAGGAGTAGGGATGTGTGGGGAGTAACGGACATCGATATTTTTTTTATCGATGTGTCAGAGGTTGATGTTCACATAGTTGTGAAGAGCCTTCATCGAACAAAGATTCTTTTTTATGTTGAATGCCAATTATATTATTGAGGAAATAATACTAACAAAATTAATTAATAACTTGCTGAATGGTAATTGCTTGTATTAAAACAAACATTTTTCTTGTCGAATACTGACAATCAGGATAAAAGAATAATAAGTATTTTTGTGACATTATCATACGAAGAGTTTGTTGTTGGAGAGCGTTATTCGGTCTGTAAAAGAAAGTCCAAAATGAAAAAAATATTCGAGACCGATGATACGTTTTGCTCCGAAGGAGTGGACATTATTCATTTCAGAGATACTATCGTGTCTATAATCGTTCATTTTGATAATGATAATGTTTTTAAAAAATACATCAATGACATACAAGTGAAGTATGGGGTAAAATAACCCTCCAAAAATTGTAATCAACGCAAAGTGTCAAACACGCAAGGTTATCCATTTACAAGGATATGTACAACAACAACCTATAATTGGTTTTTTCTTGAAGCTGGGATTGAAGTAATCCAACGAGCGTGTTTGCAGGATAGGGAGTCCCTAACGTGGTTGGGCGGTCCATTGCGTCACAAAACATCATTTTCCTGATAAAATTTCCTCCTTGAACTTTAACTAGATAAATCAAAATTCTTTAATTACAATCATAGCTTTCTGATTTACAGGGAAAAGGAGAAAAACAGAAGGCTCTTGACACAATAATATTTTTATTATATATTTGTTCTTTAAATATTAATTATAAAAAAACAAATATTATGGTGAAAATGCGAGAACTTGGAGTCGCAAATTGCGATATCAAAACAACAGACGGCATCAGTATCGGTTCGCTAATCCAAGTGATTAGAGGTCAGCAAGTGATGCTTGATGCCGATTTGGCGATGTTGTATGGTGTTGAAACAAAGAGATTGAACGAGCAGGTCAAACGCAATATCAATCGTTTTCCTATTGATTTTATGTTTCAACTAACTCAAGAAGAGACAGTTTGTTCAAGGTCGCAATTTGCGACCTTGAAGACAAAGAGAGGCCAGAACATAAAATATCCTCCTTATGCCTTCACCCGCAATGGTATCGCTATGCTCAGCAGCGTTCTAAAATCCGAAACCGCTGTAGGTGTCAACATCCGCATTATGCGGGCGTTTACAATGATTCCCCAACTAGTCAATTATAACACCCAATTAGTTCAGCGCATATTCGACATAGAGAATCATCAGCAAGAGACCGATAAAAAAATAGAAGTCATTTTTGAGAAAATCGAAGATATTTCTCCAAAACTTCTTCCAGAGCAGGTGTTCCCAACTGGTTGTGTTTGGGATGCTTGGTCTTATATCTCTGACTTGGTGCGGAGCGCCCGAAAACGAATTCTCTTGATTGACAATTTTGTTGACGACCGCGTGCTTTCGATGCTCACTAAACGTGCCGACGGGGTTTCTGCAACTATCCACACCAGATATATGGAACAATTTCTCACCGACTTGAAGAAACACAACGCCCAGTATCCAGAAATAGAATTCGTCCAATTACCCCAACGAAACCATGACCGATTCCTGATTATAGATGAACAGGCTTATTTGTTAGGTGCAAGTTTGAAAGATATCGGCACTGGTCTCTGTGCTGTCACTAAAATTTCCATTGCGCCGGAAACGATTTTGAAGTTGCTTCGTCCGTAATCGCCAGCCTACTCAAGCGGTACACGGGACAAAAGCTTCGATGATTCTTTGTTTCCGAGATGTGCCATGGCGTGTCTCCACATTTCAAAGGATTCCCCGTATTCTTTCCAACGCCTCCTGCACGTTGGCGCGCGGAGTACCAATATTCATACGCATGAAGCCTTCGCCGTCAGGGCCGTAGTCCAGGCCGCTGTTGAGCCCCACTTTCGCTTCGCGGATGAGCTTGTCCACCAGCTCTTTGTGCGGAAGGCCCCATGCCCGGAAGTCGAGCCAAAGCAGGAAGGAGGCTTCGGGGCGCATCATCTTGATATCAGGCATGTTCTGTTGCAGGAATTGCTCCGCAAAGTCAATGTTCCCGACTAAATAGTCCAGCAGTTGTAAGCGCCAGGGCTCGCCGCGTGCGAAGGCGGCCTCTGCGGCCACGTAGGCGAATAACGTGCCTAAAGACAGTTCGTTGGCATCTAAAAAGCCGAAGAAGGTCTTTTTGATGTCGGGGTCCGGCACGTAGCACACGGAGGATGCTAATCCTGCCATGTTGAAGGTCTTGCTCGGCGCGATGAAGGTGATGGAGTTGTGCAGGGCCTCTTCCGAAACGGTGGAGAAGGAGGTGTGCGTGAAGCCGGGCAGCGTAAGGTCGGCATGGATCTCATCGGCGATGACGAGTACATGCTGACGGTGGCAGATGTCGGCGATCTGGCGCAGTTCGTCGGGGGTCCAGACCGTGCCGCCGGGGTTGTGCGGGTTGGAGAGGATCATTACCTTGCAGCCTTTGGCTTTCTCTTCCAAGTCGCTATAGTCGATGGCGAAACGCCCGTTGACGGTTTTGAGCGGACTGCTCATGAAAACTCGCCCGCTGCGGTGCGGCACATTGATGAAGGGCGGATAAACGGGCGTGGTAATCAGCACCTTGTCGCCGGGGTTGGTGAAGGCCTGCAGCACGAAGGCGATGCCTTGCACGATGCCGGGGATGAAGTGGATGTTTTTCCACCGGGTCTCGATATGATAATGCTCCCGCATCCAGTTGAGTACGGCCATCTTGTAGGTGTCGGGGGCGAAAGTGTAGCCGAACACTTCGTGGTCGCATCGTTTGCGTACGGCTTCCACGATGAAGTCCGGGGTCTTGAAGTCCATGTCGGCCACCCACATGGGCAGCACGTCATCGGTGCCGAACACCTCGTTCAGCATGTCGTGCTTCACGCAGCTGGTACCGCGGCGGGGGACGATTTCGTCAAAATTGTAGGTGGTCATGGGCGTTCTTTTTGCAGGTTATGCCTCTGAAGAGTTATCAACAATCTTGTTTTGCGGTTTCCGTGAGGGTTTTCTACGTTTCCGCTTGGCGGGCTGCTCCGTGGCGGGTGCCGTTTCCATCTCCTCAACACTCTCGGGGCTATCCACTGCCTCCAACGCCTTGGTTTTGGGCTTCTCCTCGCGGGATTTATTACCCTCCTTGGGCATCTCCATATGGCGCACATACACGTCACGCTGCGGGAACGGGATTTCTATATGGTTTTTGTTCAAGGTGTTATAAACAACCTCCTTGACTTTGGCTATCACCGCGGCTTTCTCTTCCACCAACACCCAGAAAACGACGAACAGGTCAACGCTACTGTCGCCGAAGTCGTTGAACACCACCGAGAATCCCTGCTTGGTGTCCACCACATACTTGCCGGCCTTGTTCTTGACGACTAGCGGTTGCAGGCTGTCCACCAGCATCTTGCGCACCCGCTCCACATTGACACCGTATGCCACGCCCACGGGCACCTTCACGAGCACATATCCGTGGTTGCGCGTCAGGTTCTTGAAGTTCTTGCTGAAGAGTGTCGCGTTCTGGAAGGCAATCACACTGCCGTCAAGCGTCACCACCTGCGTGCTCTGGTAGTTGATGCTTTCAACTTTGCCCTGCACGCCATCGCACTCGATATAGTCGCCCACCCGCAGACGTCCGGCCATCAGCGAGACACCATAGACGAAATTCTCCAACAGGTCTTTCATAGCAAAACCAAGACCGGTGGCCAAGCCGGCCATCACAATGGAGATGCCGCTGCTGGAAACCTTCAAGATCATCAACGCGGAGATGACGTAGCTACCCCACACCAGGATGCTAATGACGTTGTTGACCAGCGTGGCGTTGCCCGGCCCGTGAAGGTCGGATTTGCGGCGCTTGCGGAGCATCTGATAGAAGGCTTTGATGGCATAGTTCAAATAGCGGAACAGGAAGTACAGCTCTAAAATCAGGCAGAGCTTGTACAGGGAGACTTCAATAACGCCAGGCTTGTTCAGGAAGACGAACGTGAAGATTTTGCGGCACACGGCCGACATCTCAAAGATGCTGGTGGCCCAATAGACGCTGGCCGGCACAGACAGAACGGCCAATATCGGCAGAAGGGCCTTGAACAGGAAATCGTAGAACCAGGTCTGGGCAATGTATTCGCCCTTGACCATCTGGGGCCGGATCTTCTTGAAATATTTCTCAATCTCCGTATTATTTTGTAATTCCACACCTTTCTCACGGGCGATTTTGCGCGTCAGGCGGCGCGATTCGTACATCTTGGCCAAGTCATAGAAGCAGGTGATGCTCTGGATGGCGGCCAGCTGGATGGCCCACCAAAGCATGATTTGCACTGCCAGCAGCACGAAACCGAGCCAGGAGGCCACACAAGCCACCACCATCGCCACAAAAGACACCAACGTGTAAATCATGTCGCTGTCGGGCAGCTTCTCGATTTTGCGCTTCATCACGAGGAACTGCCAGATGGTGAAGACCAGCAGGATAGGCGGATAAATGAGGTTCACCACATTGTTGGGAATCAGGATGATACGGAACACCACCACGATGAAGGCCATGAGGATGAACGGCGTATAGGAACGGACACCGGCCCGTATCTGACGGTCGCTCAGGCGGATAAGCAGTGATACTAAGATAACCTCCATCAACCACGAGAAGAAAATCATCAGGTTGATGGCCATCAGCACAAAATTCTGATGCACGAAGAATCTCGCGATGGAGATGGAGATGGCGAAGATGGCCACGCCGCACGCGAGTGTGACAAACGGGCGTTTGTTGTTTTCCTTGAAATAGCGGCGCCACTTCTTCGGCAGCACCCAACGCATGATGGCATAGCTTAACAAACTGGCGAACAGAATGTAGAAGAGCATGAAAATCGTGATGGAGTAGATGACAGGGCCGCGCCATTCGGATTTGCGACTGAACGGCTTGTACTTGTCATCCACATCCTTCTTGGCGAGCATATAGCTCATCCGGAAGCGTTTGAGTGTCTGGAAATAGTTGCCGCTGCCGTTCACGAAGATGCTCTTCTGGATTTTCTCGTACCGCGACATGGCATAGGCGTTGAGCTGTTCCACACGCTTGGTCACACGCTCGTAATGCTCCTGGTCGCGCTCCACATTCTCCAGCATGGTCATGTAGTTGTCACGCAGGGCCGTGGCGTACTCCACACACGCCTCGCGGTCATCCAAGCCCTGCTGGTCCAAGATGAAGAGGTTCTTGGCCGCTGTGTCAAGGATCGTTTTGGGCAGCATCTGCCGGATGGAGTCGGGCAGCTTCGCCAACTCCCCGTTTGGCAGCATCCTGGGCGGCAAGGCTTGCAGGGCCTTGATAAGTGCGTCATACCGTTCAATCTCGGATTTGATACGCTCTTTCATCTTGTTGTACGGCATGTGGCGTGTTTTCATGCTACGGTACTGTTCCGTGGCTGCCTGACACGCGTAGGCCATATCAAAGGTGAAATCGGAATTCTGCGAGTAGAGCATCAGCGCTATTTGATTACTGTTCTGCATCATACGAATGAGGGCAGCATGCTGTTCCCCGTTACGCTTCTCAAAGCGGGCCATCATGGCTTGCTGTTGGTTGTAGGAGCGTTGTAGCTCCGCGCGCAACACGCCTAACGTTTGGGGAAGGTCTTTTTCTTTTAACACAGCCTGTGCCTGGAACACCGTGAGCAGGCAGAGCAGGGCGAATG
>Ga0310690_10012998_pt1 | contig 10173 bp, 3 predicted proteins | sample AusTroGonzalo_MG_2_FD_207661 | JGI IMG/M metagenome (GOLD analysis project Ga0310690, IMG submission 207661) | Bovine rumen microbial communities from tropical cattle in Woodstock, Queensland, Australia - Gonzalo_04 (v2) (version 2) | ecosystem: Host-associated > Mammals > Digestive system >...
CGATATCTTCATTCGGATGCTCAAGATCGTCGAACTCAAACGCATCATGGGCTTCGGCGACGACTACGTCCTCGTCGGGACGACCACCGAACAGAAGAAATACATCGGCAACGCCGTGGAGACCAACATGGCCAACGCCCTGTGCCGGAGCCTCGCCGTGGAAATCAACAGGACCTGTTAACAACCAACCGCACAAAGCAAATATCCAACCCCATGTCACTTTTCGACAAAGAATTCTATCCGACTCCGAAGGAGGTCATCATCAAAATGCTCGCCCCCTACGCGGAACACCTGGGCTCCGCCCGTATCCTGGAGCCGTCCGCCGGCAACGGCGCCATCCTCGACGTGCTCTCCAATGGACTCCCCTACGATTACACCGCCCGGAACGGCGAAGTCATTGAATGCACCGCGAAAGCCGGGAAGATGTACTGCATAGAGAAGGACCCCGAATTGAGGCTGATCCTCCAGCAGAAAGGGTACCGGCTACTCGCCGACGATTTCCTGGCATTCACGCCGGAGCATCACTTCGACCTGATCGCCATGAATCCACCCTTCCATGCCGGGGCCGAACACCTGCTGCACGCCTGGGAGATCCTCCGCAGCGGGGATATCGTGTGCCTGCTCAACGCGGAGACGCTCCGCAATCCCTGCACCGCCAAGCGGAAACAGCTCGCGGCCATCATCGCCGAGCATGGCAGTACCGAGGAACTCGGCCGCTGCTTCGCCGGCTCTGACCACGACACCGACGTCGAGGTGGTGATGGTCCGGCTTCACAAGGACGCCCCGCAGCAGCGGGATTTCCTGTTCGACGCAGGAGCGTTCGCCCAGGAGACGGCCCCCGATTTCGGAAGCCTCTCCGCGTCCGGCAACCAGGTCGCCGTCAATGACGCCCTTGACGCCTACCTCCGTGTCTGGGAGATGGCCAAGCGCGGCGCCGTGGAGTTCATCAAGTCGTTCCAGGCGTTCGCCTTCTTCGCCGATACCTTCCTGAGGAAGGACACCAACGTGAACGACGGCAAAGAATGCGTGAACCTCTACCTCATGATGATGCGCGACCTGACTCATGACAAGAGCGAACGCGGCGCTGAGAACGCATACGACAACTTCATCGACGCGGCCAAGGACAAAGCCTGGAACCAGATCATCTCCCAGCTTGGACTCGACAGGTACATGACCTCCGCGATGAAGGACACCATGGTACAGTTCCGGGCCTCGCAGGGTTCCTTTGAGCTGTCGAAACCGAACATCATGGCCCTCTTCCGGGTTATCATGGGCAATCTCGGCAACATCATGAACAAGTGCGTGTCCGACGTATACGATATCTTCACGCGCTTCTACGCGGACAATACCTCCTGCGAGGAAGGCTGGAAGACGAATAAGCGCTACAAAGCGAACCGCAAGATCATCCTGCCGAACGTCGCCGACGCGGGTTTTATGCCCCAGCGTTACGGATACAAGGAGAAGTTCTCGGTGAGCTCCTTCGCCTGGCAGCGCCTCGACGACATCGACAAGGCGATGTGTTGGCTCTCTGGAACGCAGTTCGAAGCCATCAAGGACAACACTATCAGCAGTGTCATCCGTGAGATCAGTGTCGGAGACCAGGACTGGCATCCGTCAGCTTTCTTCGACGTCAAGTGCTTCAAGAAAGGCACCGTCCACCTGCAGTTCCGCGATGAAGACCTGCTCAACAGGTTTAACCTCGCGGTCAACGAAGGCAAGAACGAAATCGGTGCTGGCGAGTAAGAGAAAACCGGAGCCCCTGCGGGTTCCGGTTTTTTTCGTTGATTCAAAAAAAAGAAGCCGGAGCCCTTACGGGTCCCGGCTTTTTTTTACTCTATTTCTTCTCCTCGTCTTCCTTTTTCGGATCGAAGAGCGCCAGGCAGGAGATGTCTATTTCAGCGTCACTGGTCTTGCCCTTGAAATTGAAGCCAAGGCCCAGATAGCCCTCCGTTGGATCAAAGCCGTAACTGATCTCCACGGGAGCCTCCTCTGGATCCCTGTTGAGAAAATCCAGGCCACAGTCATCCCAGTCAAGATAGAAGCGATTATTGTCCTTATCCTGCCACTTGGCTTTTGCGGAAGCATTCACGACGGACATCCTTTTATATGATACCGTAAAGTCACCGGTACCGGAGATGTCGATGTTCGTTACGATTAACCCGCCCGCTCCGACGTTGATGGTAACACCGTGCGCCATCAGTTGCAGCATGAGCCGGTCAAGGTCAAATCCCGTGAGGGTGATGTTCAACCCCTCGCCGGCAGAGGCCATGAGCGCCTTGGGCTTCCAGGAACGGAAAAGCACGTTCGGGTCCTGGTTCTTGATCACCGTGCAGTCATAGGTCATTTCATTGCCGTCTTCGTCCGTAATAACAATAGTATCCGGCAATTCATCGTAGCCGCTGGCCTTCGTGCCGGATGACCCCTTGAAGCGGAGCGTGCCGAAGCCGTCCATCACATAGACGCCGTCATTAACGGTGTACGTTCCACTTATGGCGGGATCGGTCTTGAAGATCACCCAGTAGAGACCTCCTTCCGAGAAGGAGATTTCGCTGAGGGGAGAGGGGGCAGCAGTCACCAGCACGCGGCAGGCGTGCTGCTCCTGGGGAGCACCCGGCATCGCCGGCTCCTCAACGGGAGCCGGGTCCGGATCATCGATGTCCTGGATGGTCCGCGGCAGCTTGCGGCAAGCGGCGAGCGCCAGGACGACGGCCAGAGCCGTCAGGGTGAATTTAAAGATTTTCATATCTGCGCAGATTTGAAAAGTTTAGTTTTCTCCGGGTTTGTGCTGGAAGGCGGGCTGCTTCTTCTCGGCAGCCTTCTTCTGTTCCTGCGTGACGTTCCTGAGGACGTTGCCGCCCAGGTCCACCTCGAACTTGGTGCCGTTGAGGACCACGGCAGCGACGCCGTCCTTGAAGTCCGAAGCGCGGTCCACCCAGTTGTTGAGCAGCGGCTTTCCGGAATGGTCGATATAGTTGTACTTGCCGTCCTTGTTCTGGACGACGGAACGGCCTTCGTGGAAGGAGCCCGCACCCTGGTGCCACTCCTTGCTCACCAGCTTGCCGTTGGAGAGATCGAGGTGGTTGTAGCCCTTGTCGGACTTCACCACGCAGATGTTATCCGACGGCTTCGAGATGCCGTCGAGCCATTCGCCGTTCACCTCCCGGCCGTCCGGGTAGATGAGCTTCATCTGGCCCTTGTCGTTCTTCGCGAGACCGAAGGACGACGTCATGTCGGAGAGCTCGTGGTAGGTCTGGCTGATGACGTTGAGGTTCTTGTCGGCGTAGGCCATGCCGCCGGTGACGGCGACGACGCAGACGCCGTTGCTCAGCTCACGGACGACCTTCTCGCGGGTGACGGCGTTCGCCTCCGCGACGGCCGCCTCGGCCTCCTGCTTACGCTGCTCCTTCTGATGGATCTCCGCAGCCTTACGCTCGTTCTCCTCGCGGATCGAGTTCACGATCTCCACGGCCGCCGACGTGCGGAAGCCGTTGATGTCCAGCTCGCCGGAGATGCGCTCCATTTCGGCAGCAGCGGCTTCGAGGGCCTTGGCGGAGACCTTGTGCTCGCTCAGGCGGATGACGCCGCCATCCACGGAGTAGGTGATCTGCCCCTCCTCCTGGGAGAGACGAAGCAGGCTCTTCGCGGTGACGACCTCGGCCTTGAGCTCCTCGATGCGGGCGATGCGGGCGGCCTCCTTGGCGCGGGCCTCGTAGAGCTCATCGACGAGACGCTCGGTCTCCTCGCGCTCCGCAGCGTTCTCCGCAGGGATGCCGGCAAGATCCTTGGACAGACGGGCGTGCTCCTTGGTGCGATTGTCGAGGGCCTTCTGCGCGGTCTTCTGCTCGTACATCAGCGTCGCGAGCAGGCGGAGCCGGTCGGCGGCCTCCCCTTCCCGGACCGTGGTGGCGTTCCCCTGGCGCGCGCCCTCGGCGAGGTCGCGGATGGCCACGGAGACGTTGTCTTCACGGACCTTGAGGAACCCGTTCGCGATCTTCTCGTTGCGCTCGTCACGCTCCTCGCGTGTCATCGCCGCGACGGCGAGGACTTCGGAGTGCGGACGCTCCATGAGGGCCTCACGCAGTTCATCGACAAGCCCCATAGCGTTCTGCTCGTTGAGGGCTCCGCCGGCGACCTTCACGGTCAGGGCCGGGTAGTGCTCTTCGTCGTAGTGCTCGGCGAGGTCGTCAGCGAGGCGCGTGGCGTTGAAGACCTTCACCGTGCCTTCGTCGGTGAGGACGATGCTCGCGGTAACGTCATCGCCGCGCCGCAGCTCGATGCTGTTGCGGTTGATGACCAGGTGGTCGGCGTTGTCGAAACGCATCTCCCTGTCGCCGGGGCGCAGGCCCACGGCGGCGATGAACTCCTCGCGAAGGCCGAAAGCGCGGTCCTTCATCCACTCGAACCAGCGGGCGTTGTCCTCACGCATCGTACGGTCGGGCAGGCCCATCGCGCCGTTCGGCACCTCCTCCATGCGGAGGAGCTTGTCCCTGAAGAAGAACTCCGTCCTGACGTCCGGTTCGCGGCGCAGCGGGGCGGCGCCCTTCTGCTCGCCATGCACGGGGATACGCGCACCGTCCAGGGTGATCTCGTCACCGCGCAGGCGAGAGAGGATACCCTTCTCCTCCGCCGGAGAGGCGAAGAGCGCACCCGGGTACTTCGCCAGCACCGCCGCACGGACCTTCGCCTGAGACTCCGGCACGAAGGCGATCTGAGCGGCGCCGAGCTCGAGGATACGGACGGCGGACTGGCGCACGTTCGCGGACTCCTCAACCTTCGGGGCCTTGGCCTTCACGTCCTTCTTCGGTTCCGTCTTGCGGATCTCCCAATCGGTGACGGGCTTATCGAGGTAGGCGGTCTCCTGGAGGTTGCGGGCGGTGTCCACGATCTCGCGGACGCCTTCCATATTCGCCTTGACGTCGCGGATGTCCGCGGCCTTCTGCTCCTTGGAGTTCCCGTCCTTTTTCTTCTTATTTTTCTCCGCACTTGCGTGGAGACCCTCCACGGCTACGGTCATGCCGACCACAGCGGCCTCGGAGATGCTGAAAGCGGTTTTCGAGAGATCCACGAGGATCGACGCGGGGTTCGCCTTCTCGTCGCCCCGCAGGGCGCCGTCGAGCACGCCGACCACCGAGCCGGCGACCTGGGCGATACCCTCGGCGTACTTCACCGCAGTATTCCCGATGGACTTGGACCCCGGAGCGCGGTGGCTGGCCACCAGGCCGCCCCGGCGGACCACAGCCTCCTGGGCATCCCTGCGCTCCTCATCACCGATACCCTCGCCGGAGATTGCTACGCTCTTCCCTCCCTTTTCAGTGTGTTCCTGCAGGGCTGCGGAGGTAGCACCGCGCTTGGACTGGGACATGTTCGCGATGAGGACGACATCCTCGTCGGCGAGACGGCCGCCCAGGAACCGTGCCGCAGCGATGGACTCCGTGGTGGAGAGGCGGTCGCCGGTGACCGTCACCGACGGACGGTCGAGCAGCGAGAGGTCTCCCTTGTACCAGAGCACCGCCGGACGCGTGACGCGCTCCTCGCGGGGCACTTCGTAGTTCTCCGCGTGGACGGCGACGCCGTCGGTCTCCAGGGAGTTCTCGCGATCATAAACCGTCTGCCTGTAATCCATGTCGCGGAGATTCTGCGGATAATCCGGGGAGTTCGGCGTGACGTAGCCGATGCCGTTGTCGCGCCATTCCCGCTCCATCTGGATAACCTCATCCCAGGCGGCCTTCACGCGCGCCTCGGAGACGGTACCGCTGACGGACAAGCCGTGGTTCTCGGCATAGCTCTGGATGAACTCAGAGAGCGCGGCGAGCGTGTTGATGCGGAGGTTGTCGGCCTTGACGTTCTCCGCCATGTCGCTGATTTCGGCACTGTCGAAGCCGAGCCGGTAGAGGATAGCAGCCTGACGGAACGACAAGCCTCCGGCGACTTCCATCTCGGCGGTTTCATCCCATGCGGCTCTGATGCGACCCTCATCAAGGGCGGCGACGCCGCGGACCGCGGCGACGTCCTGAACGAACTCCACGAGGCTCTCGGCCGTGTCGAGACGGATGTCGTTGACCTTGATGCCATGAGCCTTGGCGGCGTCCACCATGTCGATGATCTCGGCATTGCCGAGGCCCGCCCGGTACAGGGCGACGATCTGGCGGTCCGACAGGTCGCTGGCCTGCTCCATGCCGACGATATCATCCCATACACCCTTGATGCGCCCTTCGGTATAGGCGCCGGGGATCGAGATACCGTAACCCTCGGCGCAGTCCCGGATGAACTCCGTCATGTCGTCGGGGTTGTTGATGCGGATGCCGCTGACGTTCGCGATCTCTATCATGTCGTTAAGCGAAGTATTGTCGAAACCCAACTGATATAGCACGACAACCTGGCGACTCGAAAGGCCGCCCTCCATTTCCGCGTCACGCATCATCGACCGGCGGTCCCGCTCGTCGATCTGCTCCTGGAGGTTCCGCAGGGTGATGTCGTTGCGGTACCCCAGGTGGAAACGGTTCATGAACGCCGCCTTGTCGGCGATATCCATGCCGCGGAGGGACTCGTCGTCCACGGCCATGCACCAGCCCTTCGGGGCGATGACCGTCGCATCCAGGCCAAGGCTCTGCGCGGCGACCGTCGCCGCCTCGCCGGCACCGCTCTGGCCCGTGGACAGAAGGCGGGAGATATTCCACAGCTTGCGGTCCCCTCCCTCTTCACCGAACTGGCCCTGGTGCTCGTGCAGGTAACGGAACACCTCCGTGATGAAGTGGTTGACGTCATCCTGGACGATGCCGGAGATGTCGTCGAGCTTCATGCCGGTGTATTCCTCGTTGCTGCCGCTGTTGCGGGCGTGCCGCACGGCGTCCGAAAATTCTCCCGGCACGCGGTTCTCGACGTAGGAATTGGAGATGCGTGCGATATGGGCACCGCCCACGGCGATGCTCAGGTGGTCGAGATCGACCTGCGAATAGTTGGCGTGGAGGACTTCCCACGTCAGGTCACGCGAGATGCGGCGGGAGATCTGCTCCGCCGTGGCGGCGATGCGCTCGGGATCGTAATAATCCTCCCGGTGCGTCGGGAGATGGATACGCGTGCCCTGATGGCCGGCGATGCCGATCTGGTCCCGCACGTCGCGGTCGCTGTCACCTGCGGAGAAAATTACGGTATAGTCCGCAGCTTCGTTAATCTGGGTGAAGGCGCTGCGGAGAACCTCCTGACGGGCTGCATCATCGCGGCGCCCTGCGCTCGGAATGTAGTTCTGGCGCGGAGACGTGTCCTCGATGAACTCCACCGACGTGGAGTAGTTCCAGTTGCCGGGGATGAGACGGGCGTCAACGTCCTCGTCCGGCGCGAGCCGGATGAGGTTCGTGCCCTCGTCCAGGGACGTAACCCGGCGCTTCTCGTCGAAGTGGATACCGAGGTAGTCCCCGTTATGGATCACGAGCGGACGGACGGCGCGCTTGACCACCTCTTCGGTGGAGCGCACACGCACGCCGCGCGCGGTGGTGTCGATATGGCCGACGCGGATGTCGGTACCGCGTTCGAGTTCAAGAGCGTCGAGCAAGGCCCGGGGGCCGTACTCGGGGTTGCTGTCCGAACCGATGAGAAGGACCTTCTCCCCGCGGGCCACGGCGGCGGCGATCATCGCCAGCGAACGCTGGAAGTCGTCGCTCCCGGCGGCGCGGCGCCAGTCGGCGTCTTCCTTCTTGCGGCCCTCGGCGGGAACGCCGGAAAGAGGACGTGCCCACGTGTACCGTGCCCCCATCTGGGCGAACATCGCCTGGAGGTTGGAGCCGGTATAGGCGGGAACGAATCGGTTCGAGGTGTAGTGGCGCGTATCCACGACCATCGTCACGCCGTCAGGGATCAGGGAACGGAACTCGTCAGCGGTGCGCTGGCCCATACCCAGCGTCAGGACGTTGTAGTCACGGGTGTCGCGCTGCGTGATGCGGCTGCGGGACGGGGAGATCCGTGCGAGTTCGTCGTCGTCGAAATAGGCGCGCGTGCCGTCGATGATCTCCGACAGGGCGCGGGCCTGGTTGACGGCGGTCGAGGCGAAACGGTCCGTGAGCGTGCGGCCACGGGAGACGCGCGCAAGCTCCGCGACGAGGTCGGGGTTCTGGTCAGCCCAGATCGACCAAAGCGGCAGGTAACCGTTTTCGTAGGAGTAGTCCTGACGCTCTTCGTCGGACCTCAACTCGGAATTGTAGAGGATGCTGTCCGAGGCGGGCGGAAGCCCCTTGCCGCTACGCTTGACGACGTTCTGGTAAACGTCCTCGATGGTGCGGCCGGAGATGTCCACGTCACCCAGACGCGTCCCCTGTGCGAACGTAGCGTTCATCGCGGAGAAGCGGCTGTCGCCGGCCGAGGAGACCTCATAGCCGCCGCGGGCGACACGCGCCCACTGCGGAATCGAAGTGATCGGCTCGCGGAAAGACTGCGCCTGGCCGGACTGCTGGACGGCTCCCGCGGACGCCTGCGACCACTCGGGGTTGTTCGGCTCATAGACGAGACGCCCCATCGCCATCTCCTTGAGCTGCGCAACACTTGCGGCAGCGGTGGAATTGGCGAGCATGATCGCATCGTAGGTTTCCGGGTACTGCTCCCGGAAATTCGTCTGGGCCAGACTCCAAACACGCGTGCCGTTCTCCAGGACGGAGAAATTCCTTTCCTCGTCAGGACTCACGGCGATGCCGAGCTCGTTCATCTCTTCTTCATTGAAGACGACATTGAGCTGCTCGACTTTCTTGATGATGTTCTCTTCAGGCATGGCTGTATAATTTTTAATCGTTTGACATGGTTATTATCTGCGCATTCCGTTGGACTGCGCCTCGGCTTCGGCCAGATGGCGCTCATTACGGATGCGGATGTTTGCGTTGACATGGTTGATGACGGCGTTGACGTCGATCCCTTGACGCTTCTCGAAGACTGCGTACCCCTTCTCCACTTCCGCGACGCGGCGGCCGGCCTCCATCATCGTCTCGTAAGACGGATACATAGTCGCTCCCTTACGGAAGGAGTACACTTCGTCGATCTCGGCGAACTGTATTTTCTTGTCGGGGAGTTCCCCGGAGCCGGGTTCGTAACGAATCTTCGAGACCAGGGAAAGCGCGGCGACGCCGTCCGCGATCGTCGATTTCTTGCTCGCCTCGTCAACCGTTCCGCTCAGCTCGTTGTGGTAGCCGCGCAGGAAACCCTTCATCCTCAACTGAAGGTCGCTCTCGGAGATCTCGGCTTTGTCGCCGAGGTTGAGGTTCTCCGCGGTGAACTCGCGCGCTGCCTTGAACGTCTTGTCGTCCATGCCGGACTCCCGACACGCCTTCGCGATCTCGCGGAAATGCTCAGGATGCTGACGGCGGTAGGACGTCTGGTCGAGGTTCCATACGCGCGTGCCGTCCTCCAAGGTGCAAAAGCGGTCCTTCTCGTTCGGAGATACGGATGCGCCGAGGGCGGCAATATCTTTCTCTGAAACGAAAACGGTGGTTGCCGAGGCGTGTGCTGCGAGCTGCGCAGTCAGGCGAGCGGCATTGAAGCCGTGGAAGAGGTTTCCGTCCAGGTTCTGCGCCGGGCCGAAAGCCGGGGCTTTCATCTGCCCGACGGGATCACGCTCGAAAAGGAGACGGAGCACCTGGCGGCATTCGAAGTCGATATCCTCGCGAAGACGCTGCTTCGCAGCTTCGGGATCCTGTTTCGGACCGCCCTCCAACTGCTCGATAAAATCAACCGGCTGCTCCTCGACCTTATTCCCCATCTTCTCTTCCAACAGGCGTTCGCATTCCTTGGCTACTGCGAGAATGACGTCTCTTGACTGCTCCTCCATCAAACGGCACTCGCCGTCATCGGTGAGCACGTGTACGTTCGTGCAGTCCTTGTAGTCCATGAATGCGACACCGAGAATTTCCGGATGATCCGGGATCATCATCGGCAGCTCCCGGGACCATACGACGGGACCGGAGAAGTCCTTGGCGAATTCTCCTGAGACCAGTCTGTCAGTTTTCTCCGCGAGCGCGTATGTCTTCTGGATCGTCCTGAATTCGTTGTCGAGACCCTTGATCTCCTCGTTATGGGCGATCTGGTCCTCCTTGGTGACGACGCCGGCAAGCCAGCCGTCGAGCTGTCTCCGGACCCAGTCCTTGTTCTCCTTGGTGTGCCCGTCCGGATGAAGCTGAGCCGCATAGGACTCAACCA
>Ga0310690_10012999_pt1 | contig 10172 bp, 4 predicted proteins | sample AusTroGonzalo_MG_2_FD_207661 | JGI IMG/M metagenome (GOLD analysis project Ga0310690, IMG submission 207661) | Bovine rumen microbial communities from tropical cattle in Woodstock, Queensland, Australia - Gonzalo_04 (v2) (version 2) | ecosystem: Host-associated > Mammals > Digestive system >...
CTATCTCACGGTCGGCGACGACCCGGTGAAGATCCGGAAAAAATGGTACTCGGTCGGCGTGACGGACGGCAGCCTGACGCTGACGGTCGCGCCGATCATCCCGGAGAACACCCCCGACAACGGCTGGAACAACTACGTGTACGACAAGAAGAGAAAGGACGCACCCCTCAATCCCTACCGGTACGATCTCATGTGGAACGGGCTGTATCCCGAGATCGGAGAGGTCCTGTTCGACAGGGAAGACTCGATCGACAAGGACGGCAAGTACAATTTCGTCGGCAAGGTCGGCGGCGCAGAGGATGCCGCGGACTTCGCGATCATTGAGCTGAACGCCGGCGCGAACCTGAGCTTCGACATCGCGTCCACCGCGGGCGGGAAGTTCGTGATCTACCAGCTCGTCACGGGCAAGGACAAGAAGGGCAACAACACGTACAGCATGAAGACCATCCAGACGACCTCGCTGAAGAAGGCGAAGGGTGCCACGGAATTCACCGCGCAGTCGAAACGAAAGCTGCTGGAGGCCGGGCAATACTATGTGGCCATGGAGGGCGCGATCGCGAAGAAGGGCGACACGGAGGGCTATTACAACGTCCTGCTGACCGATCAGGACAACCGCTTCTTTGTCGACAGCGACGGCGGCTGGAACAACTGGCTGTACGACTCGAAGACGAAAACGGTGAACGATGAGATGTGGTATTTCATGGAAACGGAAATCCGCTCCGGCGTTTCGAACGTCCAGATGGACAGCGAAAGTCCCGGCCACGAGGAATCCAGCGTGGTGTGGAACAATTTCGTCGGGTTCGGCGACGACGCCGATTTCGCAATGATTTATCTGTACAGCCCCATGAGCGTGAGTTTCTCGGTCAAGGCAACGGACGCTGCGAAGTTCACGATCTGGAAGTTTACCGAAAAGGAAGACAAGAAAGGCAACATCGTCTACACGGTGAAATCGCTTCAGACGACCACGCTGAAGAAGGAAAAAGGCGCAACGCTGTACACTGCGAGCACGAAGCCCCTTATGATTGACCGTGACTGGAATGCCAGCTATTTCATCTCCGTCCAGTCGACCAACGCCGCGAAGGGCGGCAGCGCGTACTACAACGTTGAGGTCAACCAGACCGAATGCACGTACTACACGGATGCCGATTACGGGTGGAACAACTATCTGTACGACAAGAGCAGCAAATACGATCCCCTCAACTACGAAGTTTACGATTACAATATACTGACCGTCAACGCCGAAACTTCGGACGTTCAGCTGGAATTCGAAGTCGAACACGAGGAGTCCGGCGTGGTGTGGCGGAATTTCGTCGGGTTCGGCGATGCAGCCGACTTCCGGGGGATCAGCCTGACGACCAGCGCGACGCTGAATTTCAGCCTGAAAGCCACGGACGCGACAAAGTTCACTGTCTGGCAGCTGATCGAAAAGGAAGACAAGAAGGGCAATATGACCTACACGCAGAAGTCGCTGCAGGCGACCACGCTGAAGAAGGCCAAGGGCGCGGAGTTCTTCACGGCGGAAACGAAGGCGCTTACGCTCACCGCCGGTACGTACTACCTTTCCATGGAGTCCACGAACGCCTCGAAGGGCGCCAGCGCGTACTACAACGTCGAGCTCGCTTCGTTCACGCCGAACGGGACGGACGCCGACTCGCTCGCCATGGCGGATGCACTGAGCTTTGCTTCGTCCGGTTCGGATCTGCTTGCCGATGCCGCCGCCTTCGACAAGCTCGCGTCGGTCGACAACGCCTCCGGCTGGCAGACCGTCGCCAAGCTGGCGTAACTTCCGTTTCTCATAACAAACGCAAAACAAACGCCTCCGGCTCTTCACGGAACCGGGGGCGTTTTTGCGGGTTGTGTTCGCGAGCGGAAGCACGGCGCTGCGACAGGAGGCTTCGCCGCTCAGATTTTCGGGAGCTTCTGGACGAAGCGGAACTGGACTCTCTGCGGGGTGGAGGAGACTTCCTGCTGAAGGGTCGACGACACCGGGGACGGCGGACGCGGCAGACGCGCCGTTGCGCGCGCAGGCGTCCGGAGCGGCTGGGAACTTCGCGGAGACATCTTGCGCATCTTCGACTGGGCCATTTCAAGCTCGGACTGAAGCCGGGCGATCTCCCGCTGATTCGCCCGGTTCCGTTCCACCAGATCGGACACGATCGACATGCGGTTGTCGATCGGATACCGGAACATGCCGGTCGCGTTCAGGAACTCGAACACGATGTCGCTGCCCCAGTATTCGACCGCAGTGAAGATGATCTCGCGCGTGAGGTTCGGGATGGTCAGGAGCTTGTTCACGATGTCCATCTGAATGGTGTCGCGGATGGCGTCCAGGACGGAGCTGTTCGTCTCGTAGGCGTTGCGGTCGCGGAGGAACTTCTCCATCAGCGGAAGCGCCCGGCTGACCGCGCAGATGTCCCGGAACTGCTCCGCATCCGGGGTCTTCGTGGAGACGCCGCCGCCGAAATGGTAGCGGTAGCAGGGCTTCGTGAGCACGCTCCGGAACGACTTCGCGAAATAGAGGATGAAAAACGAAAGATACTGGTCCGTGTAATGGTGAAGCTGAATGTCCGGCATCGCGTCGACGGCTTCCCGGCAGATTTCCGCGCGGTAGATCTTGTTCCAGAGGTTGTGCAGGAACCTGTGGTTCACGAAGCAGTCGTACAGGATGTTCGTGCCGTTCGATTCCAGCGTACGCGACCGGAACACGCGCCGGAATGCGTCGAGCGCCTCCGCGTCCTTCTGCTCCGCCTCGAAATCGACAGTAAACTGCACGATATCGGTTTCAAGCTCCTCGATCAGCTTCACCGCAGTCTCGCACGCGCCGGGCAGCAGCCAGTCGTCGGCGTCCGCAAACATGACGTATTTGCCCCGGGCGTCCAGCAGGGCCAGCTTGCGGGCCAGGACCGTGCCCAGACGGCGCTGGAACGCCGTGGCATGGACGCGCGGCTCGCGGTCCATATATTCCTGAAGGATATCGACGGAACCGTCATCCGAACCGTCGTCGACGCAAATGACCTCCAGGTCGCGGAACGACTGGGACAGGATGGAATCCAGGCAGCGCCGGAGGTATTTCTGCTCGTTATGGACGGGTATGATAACGGAAAGTTTCGGCATGATGCGGTTTTCTTTCGGGAAACGTTGTCTTCGGTGTTGCTGAAAAAACGAATCCCCGGGGAAGACTTGCACCGGAGTCCGAGTTACCCGGCCGAACAGACGACCGTGCATAACATATAACGCCAGAAATACGCGTTTAGTGTACGAGTTAGTATCTTTTTTAAAATATTTTTCTGCTATACAATTTAGTCAATCAATAACAGTGATATAATTATTACCGTTCCTGTTGACATTCCGGTTTCGTTACTGCGTTCCGGCAGAGACGTTTTCGAGGTCAATTCGAGGTGCAACGAACAGGTGCAGCTCAGACTTTCCGAATGTTTCGGGCCATCCCCGGAGAATCAATTCATCCCCTCCGCGGAAACAGTCTGCCGGATGGAAACGGGCACCTCAGAAGAGCTGAACAGCCTCGCGGATGGGAACGATCCAAGCGCAGACGTTATGGAAATCTGCCCTCGGGATGACGCGCTTTCTGCCGCATCCATGAAGCGGCGCCAGCACGACTTCGCCGGCTTTCCGCGTGTAGACGGCAAAGAGGAATTCGTTCTTTTCGCGAAGCTTCACCAGCACAGTGTCGCCGTTGCCGGGCGCATCCGGCCAGCGGAGCAGAAGCCGGGTGCCGACGGAAAACACTCCGCGCTGGTTCCGCCCGATCTCGACGGCGAAGTAACCGGGCCGGACCGATGAAGTGAACGTGACGGAGGAGCAGGATTTTTCGCAGAGGACCTCCTCAATGGAATCGATCTGCGGGTCGAAATCGGAAAGATCGTCCAGATGAAGCAGCAGAGCCGAGGTCCTGCCGCCGGATACCGAGGAGTGTTCCCGCAGCACATAGCCGGTATTCCCGGCCGCAACAGGCCCGCAGGGATAGGAATAGGATTCGGACGGGTCAAGGTACTCCGAGATCAGCGGCAGCAGATTCTGCCACACGGTGGAATTGATCTTGCGGGTGCGCCCGTTGAGCCAGAATGAAACGGTGGTATGGGATACGCCGACGGAATGCGAGAAGCTGAGCAGGCTTCCGCTCTTCCGGACGGCAGCCTGAATCGCACTCTGAATCGATTCTGTTATGACCATGTTTGACCTCTGAAACTATTTGCAGGATTGCGATCACGGGAACGCCGGATGGGAACACTCCGAAACGCCGGGCATGAACGAACAAAAAAACACATATCACTATACACCGGAAAGAGAAACTTTCAAGCCGTCCCGCGCAACAAAACAAAAAAAGACCCGGAACCGTTGAAAGGTCCGGGTCGGGAGTTCTGAAAAGACTTGCAATCAGATCGCGGGGACGCCGCGTCCGCTCTGGTCTTCGCGGAACGGGGATCCGTCGGGTTTGATCAGGCGGCTGGTCAGGAAGATCAGGAGGTTGGTCTTCTTGGAGCCTTTGCCCTTGCCCTGGAAGAAGCGTCCGATGAGCGGCAGATCGCCGAGGATCGGGTACTGGTCTTCGATCATGGAGAGTTCGTCGCGGATCACGCCGCCGAGGACGACGGTTTCGCCGTCGTAGCTCATGACGTTCGTGTTCAGGTAACGCGCTTCGATGATCGGCATCTTCAGGGTGTTGGGATAAAGCTCGCCGTTGTCTCCCAGCGGAATGGAGTAGGAGTAGTCGGTCCAGCCGATGAATTCCTGAATGACCGGGGTCATTTCGAGGAAGATCGTGTAGTTGTCCTCTTCCACACGCGGACGGACCTGGAGCGCGATGCCTTCTTCGGTGGCGCCGCCGAACTGCGGGATGGACGGCGTGAAGACAGGAACGCTGGATCCGTTGGTGGAGACAGTTTCGATTTCAGCCTCGTCCCAGTCGGTCGGGTAGTACTTTTCCGTGACCATGCGAATGACGGCGTTCTGATTGTTCATCGTGGTCAGACGCGGCGCGGAAAGGATTTCCGTCGAGTCGGCGTTGTCCAGGGCGTGGATGCCGCCGGAGAACTGGTAGCCGTCCGCATTGTAGGTGGACCAGTTGAACACGGTATCGTTCTGGATGCCCGTCGTGGCGCCGTAGATGCCGGCACTGGTCTGCGCGTTGCGGTTGAAGTGGCTGTTCGGACCCCACGTGAGGTGGTGGCCGTAGTTCTTGGCCGCCTCGTTCTGGAGGATGCCTTCGTAATAGCCTTCGCCGGGTTCGAGGTTGCCCGGGACGTAGTAGGTGTCGCCCTTTGCAACGTTCATCGACTGCATTTCCCGGATGTTCAGCGATTCGATCGCAGGCGTCATCCATGCGTTCGCGAGCGTGCTGTTGCGGCTGTCGGAACCGTTCTGGTAGTACATGATGAACGAGTGGTCCGCGACCTGTCCCTCGTTGTCGGGAGACGCATCAAGCGGGTTGAGGCCGCTGGCCGTGACCTCGTCCCAGGTCGGGGCGATACGGGAGAACGTGTAGTCGAACGAGAGTTCCTGCAGGTCGTTCAGTTCGATTTCAACGAACTTGACCTGGATCAGGACCTGCGGGTCGGAGACGTCCATCTGGTCGATCAGGTCTTCCACCCTTTCGAGAGCTTCGGAGGTGTTGAAGACAGTCAGACGGCTGCTCATTTCGTCGTAGCGGACGGAGGAGCCGGAGGGGAACGGGATGCCGCGGTCGATCAGGTACTGCTTGACGTTGTCGTTGGTCAGGTCGCCCATGATGCTGCTGGCGAGGATTTCCTTGTCGATCGGGAACGTCTTGCGGACGAACTCGTCGAGCGGGACGTCCTTGGCGGCGATCACGACCGCGTAGTTTTCAACGCGGAAGTGGAGGTTCGCGGACTTGCAGATGTAGCGGATGGCGTCGATCAGGGAGACGTTTTCCACGACGAGCGTGACCGTGGTGTTTTCGGCGGTCTGCACAGGCTCGGCCTGTCCGTCCGGTCCGCCCGGGATGTCGTCGTAGGAATAGAAGTCGCCTTCATCGGCGGTGGTGTCTGCCTCGGTCTCCTCTTCGCTGTCGTCGAAATCGTCGTCGCCGAATTCATCGTCGCCGAATTCATCGTCGTCGTCGCCGCCCACAGGCGTGGCGGGCTTGGTGTCGTCCGTATTGAAACGGAGGACGAAGTTGACGCCGACGCGGTCCGGATCGAGGTCCTTGCTCTTGTGCTTGAGGAACTGGACGACCTGGGTGATGGACACTTCTTCGAAGTCGATGTGATCAATGACGATCTCGGCGAGCTTCTTCTGCGTGGTGCCGGCGTTGTCTTCCTTGACCTTGACTTCCTCGTTGACGACGTCGTCCGAAGTCTCGGAGCCGGTCGGGATCGGGGCGATCATTTCCCACATGGCCTCGGCGGCGCGCTCAAGCGTCACGGCGCCGCGACGACGGTCGCCAACCTCGGACTCATGGATGTAGATGCGGCGGAGATAGTCGATGGCCGTGATGTTGTAGGGGTCCAGGATGATGACCTGGTTGAACTTTTCCTGCGCCCGATTCCACTGCTTGGTGTTGTAAAGCGTCTGGCCCTGGCGGATCAGGATGGAGATGCGCTTCTCGCGGTTCACCGCTTCGGGGACGAGCTCCTCGGCGGAGGTATCCTTCTTGTACTGCGCGGAAGACTTCATGATGGTGTATTCGTCAATGGTCTTGCGCATGATTGGCTCGGAAAGCGGATACACGTTGATCGCTTCTTCGCATTTTTCGATGGCTTCGTCGTAGAGGCCGATCTGGGCGGTCTTTTCCGCCTCGTTGAAGATTTTCCGCGCCCAATAGTAGTAGGACTGGGAGATCATCTTCTTGACTTCGGCGATCTTGCGGCTGTTGTTTTCCGGGATTTCGCCGTCGACGACGTCGGATTCCAGAATCTTCAGGACATCGACGTAGAGGTCGACCGCCACATCGTAGTCTTCGTGCTCGAATGCGGCGTTGGCCTTCTTCAGGAGTTCGTCGGCGTCGCGCTGCATGGCCTGACGGGCGATCAGTTCCTCGATGGAAGCAGAGGTCTGTTCCCGGAGGAGTTCCTTTTCATCATCGGTAAGCTCGGGTTCCGGCTCGGTTTCGGCGTCGGCCACGACCTCGGCATCGACGTCTGCATCTGCGACGCCGTCGGCCACGGCATCGGCCACGACATCGTCGTCAATGCCGGCCGTCTCGACGACGGGAGTTTCTTCCTCCACGGCGAGATCGAGGTCCTCGACATCCTGCGCAAATGCAACAGGCACTGAGAACGCGAGCGCCAGGAGGATGGCGGAATAGCGGGGGAATGCGTGCATGGGAGCCTCCATGAAATATGTCATTTTTTTAATCTTATTCATTTCAGCTGCTCCTTACCGTCTGAAGTCCGGGAGACCGTTCTGCGTGTTGGTTCGGACAGGAATGCCGTCACCGCTGATGAGTCGGGTCGAAACGGAGATGATGAGGTTGTCCTTGTGGGCTTCGGAGGCGGACTCGGTGAAGAGACGTCCGATGAGCGGGATGTCCGCGAAGATAGGCCATCTGTCGCTGAGCTGGCCGTGCGTATCACGGAGGATGCCGCCGATGACCACGGTCTGTCCGTCATAGACCTTGATGGTCGTCTGGACTTCGCGGTTGGAAATTTCGGGCATCTTGAGCGTCATGGGATACTCTTCGCCGGAGGAGAACTCGCCGATCACGTAGTTGTAGCTGTAGTCGGACCAGCCGGTGAGGTCGGTGACGGACGGATTCAGCTCGAGGCGGATCGTGTAGTTGTTGGGCTGGAGCGTCGGGGTGACGGTCAGGCTGGTGCCGATGTCACGGGCCGGGCCGAACTCGGGATAGGACGGTTCGAACGAAACGCTGGAACCGCAGCTCGTGGTGATGTCGGGTTCGGTCCAGTTTTCCGGGAAGTACATCTGGCGGACCATCTGCACCTGCGCCTGACGACCGGAAACCGTCACGACTTTCGGCGTGGAGAGGATTTCCGCGCGGTCGGTGCGGTCGATCGCGTTGATCGTGAGGAAGAGGCTCCAGCTGCCGCCCGGTCCGAAGTTCGGGATCAGGTTCAGGTTGTTCACGAGCGTGTTGTCGGAGAAACCGGAGCTGATGGACGGGGAGGTGAACGTGAAGTTGAAGTGATCGCCTTCGCCGTTGGTGTGGGAAAGCGTCCAGTCGAAGCCGAGTTCCTCGAGGTCGTTCATCTTGATTTCAACCATCTTGGACTCGATCAGGATCAGCGGGTCCTGCATATCCATGTCGCGGATGGCGAATTCGAGCTGGCGGATGTTCTCGGGCGTGTTCACGACCGTAAGCTTGTTGGCGCGGGCATCGTAAGCGATGGAGGAGCCGTCCTCAAACGGAATGCCGCTTTCGACGAAGTAGGTCTTGAGCGTTTCCGGCGCAATGGAGGTGACGCGCTGACTGTCCGGATCGGAGTCGATGCTGCTGGGGCTGACGTTCGCGAAACCGGCGTCGACAGCGCCGACGACGTCTTCCTGCGTGATGCCGTCGCCAATGCCTTCGGCGCGCATATTGCCGACGATGCGCAGGACGGTAGCCTGGCGGATCGGGATGTAGCGGGTAACCATGTCGCTGACGTCGGAACCGGAACCGATCGTGATGATCTTGTCGTTTTCGTCGATGCGGAAGGACAGGCCGGTGATCTTGCAGATGTAGCGAATGACTTCGTACAGCGGAATCTGGTCGAGGTTGAGGGTGACCAGCTTGTTGGCGTACTTTTCAGCCTGCGGGATGATGATGTTGAAGCCTTCGCCCTGCGGGTCAAGGTCCTTGCTGCGCAGACGGAGAAGCGCGATGGCGGAACCGAGGTCGGACTCCTCGAACTCGATGTGGTCGATCATGAGTTCGTTGAGGCGGGTGTAGAGCTCATTGCCCGCGGCTTCGTAGATTTCGGCGCCGCCAGTGATGACGATGTTGCGGACATCGGGAATGCTCTCGACCCAGCTCCAGTCGGACTGCGCCTGTTCGCGGAGGAACTCATTGTAGGAGCGGACGTCGGCGATGGCGTAGAGCCTGCGGTAAATCTTCTCCAGCAGAGTCATGGCGCGCTCGTTGTAGGGATCCTTCACAAGGATCTGCTCCATTTTGTCGCGGGCGTCATCCCACTGGTCTTTCTGGTAGAGGAACTCGCCGGCACGATACAGGAGGTCGATTTCGCGCTGGCGTTCATAGTAGCGCGGATCAACGGCCTCAAGGCTCGTTTCGTTCCAGTAGTTCTGGCTGTCGATGTGCTCCTGCGTCGACTTGGTCATCTCGGCGACGCGGTCGGCGAACTTGCCTTCCTTCTTGGGCGTGGGGTCGTTCGCAATGGCGATCTGAAGTTCGCCGTTGTCGTAGGGGTCGCCGGGGAGAATGCCGAGGTAGTACACGACATTGGCGTGGATGAGATCATCAAGCAGCTTCTTGCCGAGGTCGAGGATCTCGTCCGTATGCCTGGCGTCGGCGATGAGGAGGAATTTGGTGAAATCCTTGTCGCACTGTTCAAGGAGCTCTTCGCCGTAGAGAATCTGGGCTTTCTTGCGTTCGGACGCGAGACGGTCCAGGAAGACGGCCTTGGCGGGGGAGGATTCGCACTTTTCGATTTCGGCCTTCGCTTCGTCGAAGAGTTTGAACGCTTCCTCGAACTGCTTTTCGCCCGTACGAGTGATGGCCTTCACGAGGAGTTCGTTGATCAGGTCTTCGTTCGCGAGCAGGTCTTCTTCCGCTTCGGACGTGATTTCAAGTTCGTCGCCCTCAAGCACAAGTTCCGGCTCCGCCTCTTCTTCGGCGTCCTCGGCAGCCTCTTCGGCGTCCTCGGCAGCCTCTTCGGCGTCCTCGGCGGCCTCTTCGGCATCCTCGGCAGCTTCTTCGGCGTCCTCGGCAGCTTCTTCGGCGTCCTCGGCAGCCTCTTCGGCATCCTCGGCAGCTTCTTCGGCGTCCTCGGCAGCCTCGTCAAGCACCTCTTCGGCGGCCTCGTCTAACTCATCAGTGTCGGAAACTGTCTCCTCGGCAGCTTCCGTCACAGCCGCATCGGCGTCCAGATCGGGGTCGGCATCCTGTGCGGAGAGCATCAGGAACGACACGCCGAACGCGATCGCAAACACGGCGACGGGCCGGAGGATCGGGCGAAGATAACAATGGGGTCTCATCTTCATTGTCTCATCCTTGGTTGTTTTATTTTGAACAA
>Ga0310690_10013002_pt1 | contig 10172 bp, 9 predicted proteins | sample AusTroGonzalo_MG_2_FD_207661 | JGI IMG/M metagenome (GOLD analysis project Ga0310690, IMG submission 207661) | Bovine rumen microbial communities from tropical cattle in Woodstock, Queensland, Australia - Gonzalo_04 (v2) (version 2) | ecosystem: Host-associated > Mammals > Digestive system >...
GTAGTGTAGACCTCGGTATAGAAGCAGCGGCTATAATTAATAACTTGGAATATGATGCCAATGGTGTTGCTAATGCATTATCTCAAAGAATGGGTACTGCATTAGTTGACAGAATAAATAAACTTAAGATAGGTAATGCAAACTTACTTAACTTTACTAATGGTTATTTTACATATGGTGATCATTATACCAATCCTGCTACAATTACTCAGAATATGGCGTTGTATTGGAATATGACCAATGGTGCTATTCATACTACGACATATGATAAAATAAGAGATGGCGATGAAACATTCCCGACAGATAATGTTATAGACATTACTAAATTCCCGATATTTGATGATATAGATTCAGATGTAATTTCAATGTTTAAATCTACTGCAGCTAATGCTGTATTTGCTTCTTATACTACATCATCTACAGGAAAAGAATATAATAAGATATATGTAAGCTCTAATGCACAATACACTGCTTCTGTGTATCTTGTATTTGATACAGCTTTCTTATCTATGGATAATTCTAATAAAGCATTCATCACACTGTCTCTCAATGATACTGCAGTTAAGACTACTGAGATTACTCTTAATAGACTTGGTACTACTGCATATTCTCCCGATGGTGGGGTACCTTATAACTTCAATAAGATTTTTGAGAATACAGACTATGATTTCGACAATGAACAAACTCAGGGTGGTAGTTGGAGAGATACATATGATGGACCCTTTAGAAAGATAGAAAAAGCAGCTAGTGAAATGGGATACTTCAGATTAGCTGTTACTGTAAATCCTGATGAGCTTAATGTGTCTAATATATCTGATATAAAGATCTCATTTGGTTTTATAGGAGATGCTGCTAAGGGTATATTCACATTACCTAAGGTTGAATACGGTGAGTTTGCTACACAGTATAATCATAGCTGGGGAGATCTCTTCTATTATTTCACTAACTGTGAATCATTCTTCGGTGTTCCTATAAACATATTGCATCCGTCTGAATTTGAAGATCAGGATAGCTTTGTGTACAATATAAACAATCATATGTTTGAAGCTGAGCCTGTTGCTATAGGTGGCGGTGGTGGTTTCGTTGTTCATGATAGAGACGATCTGAATATCGAAACTGCTGCAGATAATACAAGACGTTATGACGGAACAGGCAATAATAGAAACAATCCTAATCGTATTCCTATAGCATATAAGCCAGATGGTACTACTGTTATAAATGCTCACGATAATGTTAATGTAGATGCAGATGGATATGCATTAGCTGGATATCAAGAGCTTTATACTGCAGAGCATCTTGCACATTATTATCCTAGATATAAACAAGTATTATTCTTGAATAAACAGACTAATGAGTTATTATATTGGGATGATTTGTGCAATAAGAACAATACAGATGGCTATGCTAAAGATGGTAGTTACCGCAATGATGGTGGTTTTGTATCACTCAATAGACCGTTTGTAATCAGACAAATTAATCCTCTTGGTGATGGTCCCAAACCTGTGGATTATACTACAGATCAGTCTTATACTGAAAGCCATGTAGGCACAAATCAGTTCTGGCTGCATAAACCTGCATCAACTGGTAGCACAGATACAAGTAAAGCTGCTACGATTAAGTATTATGATCCCAAAGAAGAAATGTGGTTAACTGCTAAAGCAGATGCCGCTAATATCTATACTGTACAGCCTACTGCACCCAGTGCTGAGTGGTTAGGTAAATTCTGGATCAATAGTGTTACAGGAGCACCTTACTATTCAATAATGACAAATGAAGGTATAAAATGGTTACCGTTGATGGCTGTTTGGGGAGCTAATCCTACTACTACACCTACTACATAAAATACCATATGTATTATCTAGAGCTTACGAACCTCTAGATAATACATATTTTTGGGTGGTGATTAAATGCCTGAATATACTGACCTTGAACTTATTCGAGATCAAGAAAAATTAAACGAACATAATGCAGAGCATGCTGGTGCTGATTATGATGGAGAAGTTGCGTATAGAAATCATCCGATGACAGATACACAAGCTAAATCATTAATGAGTCGTATCAGAACTGCATTTGAATATAGAAATGGTTTAATCAGAGTAGATCAACAGCAAGGAGATATTAGATGGAAAAATGCTGATTCAGAAGCACTCACTATATCTGTTAGCAATATTGATGCTGCTAAAAAACCTGGTACTAATGAATACAATATAGAAGCTGGCGATGATACTAAAGATGGCATTGATGAATATGACACAATGCCTGAAGCATCACTGGAGTATCTGAATATAGTAATTAAGTATATTGGAGAGAATGTTTCTATTTATCAAAAAAATAAATTCTATAAATGCGTAGAAGATTCGGGATCTTATTCATGGATAGAATTCGATCCAATTGATACATCAAGTGCAAATATAATTAAAGCTATAGATGGTATTGCTATTATAAACTCTATATTGAGAATAAATGAAATAGATAATGATATAGACAATATAGCAGATGAATCTTGTAAAAGAATCATTAAAGCTATTAATAATGGCCTTTCATATACAGATAGTACCAAGCAATATTTAATAAACAATATAATTCATGTAGATGTATACCCTAATGGTACCACGGATACTGATATCGTAAATGCCAAGACTAAATATGCGAATGTAATTCTCATAAATACAGATACAGATGATTTCAATTTTAATTCTGATGATCCTACAGATAGAGCTAATCAGAAAGAATATATTATTTCTGTATTAGAGGATATTACTGACATAATTAAGTACGTAAAAACATTTACTACATTTTATGTAGAAGCATACGCAGATGGCTCAGATGCACATCAGAATATTACATCTGCATTCGACTACTATGTATTAGATTACATAGTACAAATGATAGAAGCAGAGAATGAGTTATTTGCTACATTATTAGCTAAATATGAAAAGTTCCCTATGGCTCCAGATGAGCGTAGATTAAAAAGAGATTTAGATTTAAAAACTATACAGCATAAACAGAATAATCATGCGCCATTTGTTGGATCCATGTGTAATGGATCATGCGTTGGTTTATGTTATGGATCATGTATAACTACATGTAACGGATGCGGTGGTTGCGCATCATATTGTAGCACATATTGCGGTGCATCATGCTATGACAATTGTGGCACATCAGCATGCACAAGTACATGTAATAGTACATGCAAAGATTCGTGTCAAGGATACTGTGAAAGAACATGTACTATTACATGTGGAGATACTTGCACATCTTCATGCATAACTGGATGCAAAGGACAGTGCAAGGGCGAATGTGATACATCGTGTAGTAATACATGTAGAGGACAATGTGTATCTGGTTGCATAGATGGTTGTGCTGAAACGTGCATGACTTCTTGTGGACAGTCTTGCCAATCTACTTCTGCATCTAAGAATAAGATTTCTAGTCCCAATCCTGTAAATTATAGAACAGAAACTGATTAATTTGGAGGTGATTATATGGCATCGTCTGCATCATCATTTGGTAATATTATAAAAGATTTAATGTCCACAGTAGCCGATATAGGTGCTGATACAGTTTCAGGATGTCAAGGAATGTGTAGTGCTAGTTCATCCGGTAATTATGGACCCAGTTGTTCTGGCTGTCAATCATCATGCTCCAGTGAAGCTGCATCAAGTGGTAGAAGCGGATGTACTTCTAGCGTATGTACTGGTACATGTTCTTCTATATGTACTGGAGGAAACAGCGCAACTACTTGTACGGGTAATAGTTGCAATGGTGGTTGTAACACTACATGCAGTGCTGTATGTGGAGCTGGATCAGTTGGTCACTGTCATAAAGAATGTACCGGTGGTGCTGGTCATGGCACTGGTCCAGATACATCATATTCATGTGGTGGAGGCTGTCAGGCTAACTGTGCAAATCAGTGTGCTGGAGGCTGTACTGGTTGCTCTGCAACATGTAATGGTGGTTGCTCTAGTTGTACTGCTACATGTGGCGGATGCGGCGGAAACTGTTCATCTTCATGTGGTTCGTCTGGTGGAGGTCCATCGATTCCATCGGATAATTCAAATACAAGGTGCTCAGGTGGATGCACTAGTGCATGTCAAGCAGTATGCACTAATACATGCGATAATGGAAATAGTAGTACTTGTACTGGATGTGGCAATGCGTGTAAAGGCACTGCATCTTCTTCAACTACTGTATGTAAATAAAATAAAATTAGAGTTCCTAATACACGGAACTCTAATTTTATTTTGCCCGAGGACATAATGATAAAATTTGAATTATTCTGGAGGTGACAAGTATGTCTAGTCCACACGATTTACCACCCGGATGCAATGGTAACAGTTGTACCGGTGGGTGTAGAGGATGTGCTGGATGCTCTGGTGGATGCGGTAGTGATAGCCCCGGATCAAATTGCGTAGGATGTGTAGCTAACTGTGGCAGCTCCTGTGGCGTTTCATGTGGTTCTGATTGCACTGGATATTGTGGATCTAGTTGTGGCGGCCAATGTGCCAGCTCAAGTGGAAGCCAATGCAATGGATCTGCACCGTCTGACAGTTATCCACCATCTAATGGTAAATCTAATTGTACTGCAAATAATTGCTCGACTAATTGCTCAACAGGATGTAGTACATCTTGCTCTAATACATGCGATAATTCATGTGGTGGGTGCGGTGGTTGCTCAACTACATGTGTTGGTAAATGCGGGTCAGCTTGCGATACTGCATGTCTTGAGACATGCTCAGCTACATGTAAAGAAACATGCAAGACAGGATGTCTTACATCATGTCTTTCTTCTTGTAGTTCATGCTCTAAAACATGTACAAATGCATGTGCATCATGCACTGGTGACTGTGCAAACACATGTAGTACAAAATGTGTTGGATGTGATACAGAATGCGATTCCACATGTAAATTAGTATGTAGTAAGCAATGTCAGGGCGGATGCTCTTCAGGTTGCAATGGATGCACAGATTCGTGTACTTCATGCGTAAATGATTGTAAAGGCGTATGCGGTGGCGATGCATGTGCTTCTTCATGTAGAGAGACATGTAGTACATATTGCTTTGGGTGTACAGGATGCAATAGTGCATGTGAAGATGGTTGTATGATAACATGTCTTGGTTGCACCGGAACATGTGAAGGACAATGTACATTATCAGCTACTGAAAAGACTGTTGCTATACAAAAGAATATCATAGAATCTCGATACAATAAAATTGTATATGATGAAGTTATATAAGGTGGTGGTATAATTGGCGAAACCTACACCTATTGTAGAGAATCCTACAAAGATAGAAAATAATGCGAAACCATCGGATTTTCTAAATATAATGAAAAGAATAGAATCCGAATTTGCTAGAAGAAGTGGTCTTGTTATAAATAATGGGATTGTTAGTGTAATCCAAGCACACGTTAATGGACCACTTAGATCTAACTTAACTTGGAATTCCAGTGAATTTTATCCAGATAATTTTTCTGATGCAACTATTAGCCAAGTATCTAACACTACACTTACTGCAGAGCAAGGTACTTTTATAGTAGATAAATTATTGGAAATATGTGATATAGAAGGCACTGCAAAGATACCTTCTATAAATGAAAATAATGTACAGACTTTGATATCTGTACCGTCTACTTTACCTAGTCCTAAAGTAGCTGGAGTAATATCACAATTACTCGAATCGACTAATATAAACAGAATACTCAATAGATTAACAAGTGAACCATACACATCTCCTATAAGTTCATGTAGGACAGGATGTACTGGATTATGCTTAGGATCTTGTGTTAATGGATGCGCAGATTCATGCGGAGAAGATTGCTCTGGTGGATGCGCTGTAGATTGCTCGGGATCATGTGTTGGTGCATGTACTGGTGGATGCGCAGATGCATGCGTAACAAAGTGCAGTGGTGTATGTGAAAATCAATGTACTAACACATGTAATGATGCATGTGGCCAGAACTGTACTGATGCGTGTACATCTGAATGCACTGATAATTGCCAAAATAATTGCACTAGTAGTTGTATTACATCATGTAGTACACAATGTACTAATACATGTAAGGGCAATTGTGGATCATCTACATGCACCGGTCGTTGTCTAAATTATTGCACATCGATGTGCTCAGGATGCTCAGGTTGCGGCGGTATATGTACTGCAGCATGTGGTTCTACATGCTACACATCATGCCTTGCCGATTGCTATAATTCATGCATAAATACATGTACTGCAAATTGTGGATTTACATGTACGACTACCTGTGGTGCAGGTTGCTATAACTCATGTTATACTAGTGTAAATGGTAAATAAGAGATGGTGATATAATGGCACAATGTACTGAATGTAGCACAAGTTGTGTCGATAATTGCACAAATTCTTGTACTACATCATGCTTAGGTTGTACTAATACATGCTCATCGTGCCGTGATAATTGCGCATCGTTGTGTATGTATAATTGTGGTACAGATTGTAACCAAGTATGTAAAAATGAATGCTCGTATTCGTGTAAGAATACGAGTTCTGGTTCTAATGATTTTAATAAATATCTTAATGTATAAAACACATACTGGAGGTGAATATAATGGCAAATCCTGGATGTGGTAGTTGCGACGGAACATGCGAAGGTAGCTGCAACTGGGCATGCGGAAGCACTTGCGAAAACGGTTGCGCTCCCGATGGATGCTCTGGTAACGGCGGTGGTATTGTAAATCCTGGTGGATGTACTACGGCATCATGCACGCAAGTATGTACGGAACATTGTGGTGGCAGTTGTAGTAGTACATGCAGAACAGGATGTAGTAATTCTTGTTTAGATGGATGCCGAAATGGTTGCACGAGTTGCAGAAATTATTGCATAGGAGGATGTACATCATCGTGTGGAAATACATGCACAAACGTATGTAACGGGTGTAGAGGTTGCAATGGATGCACCAGTACATGTACTGGAGAATGTAAAGGTACGTGCACATCAAGTTGCTACAGTGCATGTTCATCATTGTGCTACACCGATTGCTCATCTTTGTGCAAGGGTGATTGTAATACCAGTTGTAATGATACATGCTCGCAATTATGTAGCGATAGTTGTAGTTCTACATGTAAAAATGATTGTAGCACTGCATGTAAAGAAACATGTAAGAATGCATGTGCTAACACTTGTGTTGCTTCGTGCCAAGATGATTGCACTGGTAATTGCTCACAGACATGTACATCTGGTTGCTCACTGCAATGCGGCGTAGATTGCTCATCGTATTGTGGAGCAGCATGCACAAACTCATGTAGCACAGACTGCAAGACAGATTGTACATCAGGTTGCTTTGGATGTGAAACCACATGTGCGTCTACATGTGCATTAAGCTGTACTGGTGTATCGTCTGCTATAATCGTAGCAGTTTAATAAAAAACATCTTAATGAACGGTAATATAAATTTTTATTAGATAGGAGAAACTATCATGAGCATAATAACAAGCTATCCTGATTTTTCTATTAATATTCCCACTGATGTTTATACGGAGTTAAATAGGGCATCTCGTGAATATGATGCATGCGTAACAGACATGTATTATTACATAATGAATACCAATTCATCTACGACTGCATTATTCAAAGAGATGTTTGACGATGCAATCAAAGCACATTTCGCATATTCCTCTAAGAAGGACGTTATATCAAATAACTATGTAATACCTTCTATTAGAGAGAAATATAATGCTAAAGATGATGCAATGATCTCTAATTATTGGTCAGTTAATTTCGACGGATCTAATGAATGCAAGATAACTGGTATCACGATAGGTAAAGACAATCAGGAAGTTATCTATACTGAAGATGCTACTGAAGAATGGCTGGATAAGATTTGCACACTTAATGCAAAGATCCAGATATATAACGATCTTATATCTAAGCTCATCACTGCTATCAATAGCTCAACAAGTCCTATTATAAAAGCTTGCTATGATGAGATAAGAGAAACCAGAATACAGCTCAATATGGAAGATGATAAGAATAGGAAGGAATTCCTTGATACTGTTGTAAAGCAGCATATTGCTGATTATGATCCTGAGAAATGCACATGGAATCTCAATCCCACAGATAAGAAGCTCGTTATAACTCATACAATTGACTAATATAGAGGACGGTGTATTATATGTATAATAGAAATTATACACATACAGAATCATTTCAAGATTTAATAGGCCGTCTTTATCCACTGACAAGTCTCGCTCCCGAAGTTCGGGAGCGAATTCTTTATGATAAAGATGGAAACCCAATGAGTTACGTTGCAAGAACTGTTACTTTTCAAGTTACAGATGATTGCAACCTTTGCTGTGTACCTGCTGGTACTATGATACTCATGAGTGATGGCACTGAAAAACCTATAGAGGAAGTGAATGTAGATGATAAGATTCTTACATTCAAAGAAAAGCCATCACATTCTTATCCTGAGTTACATGAAGCTGATGTAATAGCTATTATGTCTAAACCTGTAACTACAGATATACACGATATCACAATTAAAGATACCGTTATAACTGCTACAGCTGATCATCCTTTCTTACATCTTAGTGATGTTGGTTTTATGGATTACAAGAATGCATCTAAACTCAAGAAAGGTGATACTGTATATTACTATAATGGAAGACGTATGGTTAGTGCCAAAGTAGTCTCTAATGTAAAGAGAACTGAAAATATCGTGGTACATAATCTCACGACTTCACTTAATACATATGTGGCTAATAAAGTAGCTGTACATAATTGCTCTTATTGCTATCAGATCAATAAGAAGCATCATACGATGCCTTTTGAAATAGCAAAGAAATTTGCCGATATGATACTTGAATCCAATAAAGAGAATAATGACTATATCACAGTAGAGTCATCTCCCGGTATCGTATTTGAATTTATAGGTGGAGAACCTTTCTTAGAGATCGATCTTATATCAAAGATATCTGATTATCTTGTACAGAGAATGACTGAAATGAGACATCCTTGGAGAAACAAATTCATGTTCTCTATATGCTCTAATGGTCTTCTGTATAAGAATAAGAAAGTACAGGCGTATATGGAGAAATATAAGTACAACTTATCATTCTCTATATCTATAGATGGTAATAAGAAACTCCATGACTCTTGTAGAGTATTACCTGATGGATCTGGATCTTATGATATAGCTATAGCTGGTGTAGAGCATTTTAGAGATCATTATAGAGGAAAAATGGGATCTAAAATGACTATGGCGCCTAGCAATATCACATATGTATTTGAAGCAGTAAAGAATCTCATAGAGCTTAAATACGATGAGATATATCTTAACTGTGTATACGAAAAAGGTTGGGAGCCCAAACATGCTACCGAACTCTATAATCAGTTTAAACAAGTTACTGATTATATGATAAATGAAGGATATTTTGAGAATACATATCTTTCATATTTCGATGATGGCGGTTTCCATCCTATGGGTGAGAATGAAAATCAAAACTGGTGCGGTGGTACTGGTTCTATGATAGCTGTAGACTATAAGGGTGATATCTATCCTTGTCTTAGATATATGGAATCTTCTATAGGCGATGAAATAGAGCCTCTTATCATAGGTAATGTGGAAAATGGTTTCATGTATGATAAGAAAACCAAAGATACAGTTAATGATCTCAGAAACATTACAAGAAGAACTCAGTCTACAGATGAATGCTATTATTGCCCTATAGCTCAGATGTGTAGTTGGTGCTCTGCATACAACTATCAAGAGTTTGGTACTGCAAATAAGAGGGCTACTTATATATGCATAATGCATAAAGGCAGGACTCTGTCTAATATATACTACTGGAATAAAGGATTCAAGAAATATGCACCTTGGTTTAAGTTTGCATCTTGGATTCCTAAGCAGTATGCTCTGGAAATAATATCTGAAGAAGAGTATAATATGCTTCTTAGTCTTATAAAGTTTACTGATGAAGATAAAGCTCTTACTAAGAAGATGCTCGATGAAGGCACAGTACCTCCAGAGTATATTAGTAATGCGCAGAAGGCACTTGAAACAGGTAAGCCTATATATACGAATACATTATCTCGTGTATATGTAAGTAAGTTCTTCCCCAATGGGGATCCTTATTATACATCTGAGATGATTCATGCTAAAGAACCAGAAGGATTATATACGACTGAAGAAGTTGACTATA
>Ga0310690_10013003_pt1 | contig 10172 bp, 4 predicted proteins | sample AusTroGonzalo_MG_2_FD_207661 | JGI IMG/M metagenome (GOLD analysis project Ga0310690, IMG submission 207661) | Bovine rumen microbial communities from tropical cattle in Woodstock, Queensland, Australia - Gonzalo_04 (v2) (version 2) | ecosystem: Host-associated > Mammals > Digestive system >...
CAACAGGTTGTAGTATTGGAAATAATGTTGTGTTTAGTGGTTGGTCTTGTAATCCAAATACCAATATAATGACAACAAGTGGTGTGACTTGTGATGCCCAATGGGATTGTGCGTCTGGTTATACCCTGAACAGCAACGGATGGTGTGTTCCAACATATGATGTGGCGTATTACAGTGGTAATTGTAATCCGTCTAAAAAGACATCTTATACGGATACAGCAATTTCCGTTGTCGATACGGTTCATCCGATTGCTGGTGGTTCTTATACCACATTGTATCCAAATGGGACGGGTTGGCCGACAGGGGCGAATAATATTTTAAGTGGTATAAGCGGATTAAGCTCATGTGTCACTTTTGTTGGATATAACAAGAATAATGATCAAAATGCCCAAACTGCTGTTATGTATCCTTGTTCAAATCAGGCAAATCAATGTGACAACATTACATCATTCGGTAGTTCTGATTTGAATCTTTATGCGTATTGCGATTGGGCGAACTACCATATAAGATATCATGGTTGTGATAATGAGACCCAGAATATACAAGAGACGGTGACATATGGAGATACTTTCAGTGTTCTTGGGCATTCTGCTGTTACAGGGGCTGATTTGATAGGGTATACTTTTGGTGGGTGGTCAACAACGCCGGATTCTGATATTGCTACGTATCAAGAAGGAGATCAGTATACTGTTGAGAGTTGTATGCCAAATAATAGTATCATAGATTTTTATGCTGTATGTGATCCGATATCGTATAATATAAGTTATGTTCTTAATGGTGGAACTAATGATGCGAATAATCCAAATTCGGCTTATTATGATCAGGAATTTACTGTAAATCATCCTACACGTGACACCCCATATGTGTTTACAGGTTGGGGGATATCTGGTATGGACTCTGTGATACATTATTATGGCAATTCGACCACATCAGCAAATACTATTGCTATTACAAGTACAACCGCAACTACATTTAAAAATTTGCGTTCTACATCTGGAACCGTGGTCTTTTATGCACAATGGGATTGTGACACGGGTTATCATATGGACAACGGAACATGTGTTCCAGATCAAACACCTGTGACAACATATTCTATAACTTTTACAACAACCCTTGGTACTGCCCCATCGGCAATTACTGGGATTTCGGTTGGTGATAGTGGTTCTTTGGCCGGTGAATTAAATGCAGATGGATATGTATTCCTTGGGTGGGCATGCGATTATGACCTGAACACCGGTGCAAATATTGCCACTGGTTATGTTGCGGGATATGAATATAACGCATTTGCTCCGGCACATAATGTCATATGTGCCGCACAATGGCAAAAAATATCTTGTGAATTGGGACAAGCCCAGGGGGTAAGGTATTTGGGTTTCCCGGATATGAGTTCTATTTCAAGTATTACGCATAATGGGACATCAACAGACGGTAATTCTGTATACTTTGACAGCGCCAATAATGCGATTACTTTTGCAACAAGTTGCAGCGCGACCCCGGGAGTATTGTATTTGCCAGCAACCGGGAATCTCGGTGGAACCGGTAATAATTGTTGGTGTCGTGTGACTAACTATACTATTAATGGCGTTTCTGGAACCGTTTCTGGTGCACCATGGGTGTTTGTCGGATATATTGAAGATAATGGTTGCAGTGTAAAATGTGCACAGAACTGTAGAGAAGCATTGTCCGATAGTGAAGCTGTGCGTACATCTGCATACACAATGCATGTATGTGGTTATAATGTGAGCTATGCCTTGGGTGATCATCCGTTGGCGGGTATAAATGTGCCGACTACGGACTTTGTTCTTGTTGGTGAAAATTATACGTTGGCTGCCGCGCCAGCCGCCGCGATAGGTTGGGAATTTGATAAATGGTCTTGTAATTATAAACTTGACACTGGTGCAAACACTGCAACGGATTATGCCGCGGGTGCGAGTGGTATCACATTTAACTGTTACAATGATGTGACCTGTACCGCACAATGGAAGTGTGCATCAAATTATCAATATAATTCAACCACCGGGCAGTGTGATCCAAAGAATTATACTGTTTCTTATACGTCTACATCAGATATGACACCATCAGATATGAGCTCTTTGCCGTCTCCAACAACGGTCACAAATGGTGTACAGTATACTTTACCGTCATTAAGTTCGGAACAAAAGATATTCAGTGGTTGGAGCTGTGATTATAATTTGAATAGCGGTCAACATATGCCCACGGGTTATGGCGTAGGTGTTTCGTATATATTTCATGGAACAAATAATGTGACTTGTGATGCTCTATGGTCGTCGTCAACCACACATGGCGTCACTTATGAAGTACATGCACCAGATGGTGTGACTTTAAGCGGTATCCCAAGTGATGCAACGAGTAGTGTAAGTAGTAATATCAAAACATATACTTATACGGACAATACGTTCACATGGGATAATAACACATACGAAGTGTATCAATTACCGACTGCAAATGGTTATAATTGCCCATTATGGACATGTCATAAAGATATAGCTGGTGATCCAGATGTAATACTCCAATTTAGTGCGGGTATTAATTGGTATTATATGGCCTTATCAGCTGTTGATCCTGTCGATATTATATGTGAAACGACATGTGAGGCGAATACTGTTAATTTGGAATGGATGCCTGATGGTGGAACGTTAACCAGTGGTTCGCCGTCTTCGTGTGTTTATGGCACTGAAAATGGGATACAAGGTATTCAAACACCGACCAAGCCCGGTAATACATTCCTTGGGTGGTTGCTGACAAATTGGAAATGTGATTTATCTAATTTTGTGATTGATTATAACCTGGCTGGAACAAGCGCAACTGGTTCTGGTAATACATGGTCCACAACATTTGGTTATGGTGTTTTCAACGGAACGTCGATTTGTAGTGCCCAAAATGATAGTGGTCGCAGTTGGGATAATAATTATGTTTCGTATTGGAAAAAAACAGAAGACACTCTGAATGCTGCTGGTTCGGGGTCTTATTGTTGGTGCAGATTGACATCATTTAATAAAATAGATCAATCACAATGTAATATGTCAAACAACAGTTACATTTATTTGAATAGTCAGTCATCATGTTCGTCTTCGTGCGCTGCTGCTTGTGCAAATGCTTTGAAGAGTAATACTAATTTCCGTCGTGCATCACTGCAAAATTCACAATAGTTTGTATATGTCCGGTTAATAATGATGGTCAGCGTAAAACACTGACCATATTTTTTGTTGTTGTGACATATCAATAAAATTATTTTAACAAACGCTGGTTAGTTGCTAAAACATAAATACTGTTCACAAACAAGTAATAATATTAATTACTTTTCATCGCTTGTTTTAAACTGCATATCGTAAAGCATTTTGTACGCACCACATTCAATACGCAACAAATCATCATGTGTCCCTGTTTCAACAATTTGCCCGTCGTTTACAACTATGATTTTGCTGGCATTACGAATTGTGGATAAACGATGCGCGATTACAAATACAGTTTTATCATGCATAAGGTTTTCAATGGCCTTTTGCACAACCGCTTCGGATTTATTGTCCAATGCTGACGTGGCCTCATCCAATACCAAAATTGGCGCATTTTTCAAGAAAGCACGTGCAATCGCAACGCGTTGACGTTGACCACCAGAAAGCAATACGCCACGTTCGCCGATTTGTGTATCAAGGCCATTTTTTAACGTTTTTAAAAAGTCGTCCAGATAAGCCAATTTTATCGCGCGTTTTAATTGTTCTTCGGTTGCGTTTTCATTTCCAATCATAATGTTTTCGCGTATCGTTCCGTCAAACAAGAAATTATCTTGGAATACAACCGCGATATTTTGACGCAAAGACTTTAATGTAAAGTTGCGAATATCAACACCATCAACCGTTATTGCACCACGTGTCACATCGTAAAAACGTGGCAACAAATTAACCAATGTCGTTTTTCCACCACCGGAATTTCCAACAATCGCGATAGTTTCACCCTGATTCACGGTTAAATCAATGTGTTTCAATACCGGCACATTTGGAACATAACTAAAGGAAACATCTTCAAATTTAATCTGTTTATGTGTTTTTGGCATTTCAATGGCATTCTTTCTGTCGACGATTTTTGGTTCGGCGTCCAGCATTTCAAAGCACATCTCAATCGCCCAAAAAGATGTAATCACAGAACTGTATGTACCACCAATGCTTTTCATCGGTTGATAAAGCAAAATCAAAGCAGTCAAAAATGATACAAATCCGCCAGGTGTTAATTGCCCGGTCAAGATAAGGTGTGAACCAAACCAAAGTGCCAACGCAATACCAACGGATAAAATAATATGCATTACAGGGGTTAACCAACGTGTTCGTTTGAAAACCTTCATCTGTAAATCAAAGCTGTTGTTCAATACCTTCATATACCGCTGTTCCTGGTATTTTTCCAGGTTATACGAAATAATCGTTTTGTTCCCAGAATATGTTTCGTTATATTTTGTTGCTAAAATCGACGAAACAGCCATCGATTTATGCAATATCGGCGAAACACGCTTTTTCAATGAAGCCATTGGCAAAAAAGCGAATAATAATATCGCGGTTGTCACCAATGCCAATTGCCATGAATTGATAAATAAAACGACAATAAGCGATACACCGGTAAAGAACTTTTGTATAAAAGATTTCAAATTGCTAAGCAATCCGGCGCACGCGGAATCCGCATTAGAATTGAACTTTACCAGCACCTCACCAGAATTTTTTGATGTAAAAAATTCTGTTTCAAACGTTAACATTTTTTTGAACAAGTCAGCCTTTAACGCATTGGTGATTTTTCCACCAACCCATGTGTTAAGGTAATTCAAAAGGTATGTTAATCCCCCTTGAACCGCGGTAAACCCGATAATTAATATAGGAATATACCAGCTGGCTGCAAGGTTTTGTTCAACCATAACCGCGTCGGTATATGGCTTTATCGCCCATGCAATAACCGCATCCATAGACCCCACAGGTATTGCCAGCAATAATGTCAAAAGCGCGCGAAACCATACAGGCCGCACATACGGCCACATGCGCTTGTAATTTTTGACAAACATATTTTCCAATATCTGCCGTTTCATAGCAGAAGACATTTTTTCCATTTTTTTGTTTACCTTTTCAATCTAAGCCAAGATTAGCCGATTTTTATACAAAAGTCAATAATTCTTGGAATTTCAGGAATATACATAAATACTTTGTATATACGATTTTGTTCTTGCTTTTGATAAAGTTTTCTATCAAAATACGCCGGGTTAATTAAAATAACATAAGGAGATACCATGGCAAATAAATGGGTTTATACATTTGGAAATGGTGCCGCCGAAGGACGCGCAGATATGCGCAACCTGTTGGGTGGCAAGGGTGCAAATTTGGCTGAAATGAATTTGGTTGGGTTGCCGGTTCCTGCGGGTTTTACTGTCACAACCGAAGTTTGTACATATTATTATGAAAATGGGCAACAATATCCGTCTGATTTGATGGACCAGGTGCGCGCTGGGATTGCACACATTGAATCAATTATGGGTAAAAAATTCGCAGATAACGAAAATCCATTGTTGGTGTCTGTTCGTTCTGGTGCGCGTGTTTCCATGCCTGGAATGATGGATACGGTTTTGAATTTGGGTTTGAACGACGAAACAGTAAAGGCTTTGGCGCGTGCAGCGAATAATGAAAGATTTGCTTATGATTCTTATCGTCGCTTTATCATGATGTTTTCTGATGTGGTGTTGGGTGCAGACATTGATTTGTTTGAACACACTTTGGAAAAAATGAAGGAAGACAAAGGGTACAAGGTTGATACTGAATTAACCGCCGAAGATTTAAAAGAATTGGTCGAACAATTCAAAGAAATCGGTGTCAAAATTGGTAAAGTTTTTCCACAAGATCCATGGGAACAGTTGAAATTGGGTATTGGCGCGGTGTTTGGTTCTTGGATGTCAAAAAAGGCGATTACATATCGTAAATTAAACAATATCCCGGGTGATTGGGGAACCGCTGTGAATGTCCAGGCGATGGTGTTTGGTAATTCTGGTGATGATTCCGCAACTGGTGTGTGTTTTTCACGTGACCCGGCAACTGGCGAAAACAAATTTTACGGTGAATACCTGATTAATGCCCAGGGTGAAGATGTGGTGGCTGGGATTCGTACGCCACAGCCTATGGCCAAAGACGGTTCTGGTCGTATCTCTTTGGAAGAAGCCATGCCAGAAGTTTATGCAGAATTGGTCGACGTTCGCAACAAATTGGAACAACACTATAAAGATATGCAAGATATGGAATTCACAATTGAACATAAAAAATTGTGGATGTTGCAATGCAGAAACGGTAAAAGAACTGCCGCGGCTGCTGTGCGTATGGCTGTAGAAATGGTCGAAGAAGGTTTGTTGACCAAGGAAGAGGCGATTTTGCGTGTTGGTGCAGACCAATTGAATCATTTGTTGCATCCAATGTTGGATCCAAAGGCGGAAAAGAAAGTTATTGCAACTGGATTGCCTGCTTCCCCGGGTGCTGCGGTTGGTATGGCGGTGTTTAATGCCGAAGATGCCGAAGCCTGGAAGAAAGAAGGTAAAAAGGTTATGTTGATTCGCGTTGAAACTTCCCCAGAAGATATTGCGGGTATGAACGCGGCTCAGGGTGTTATTACTGCACGTGGTGGAATGACTTCACATGCGGCGGTTGTGGCACGTGGTATGGGAACACCATGCGTGTCTGGTTCACCTGATATCAAGATTGATTATGAAACCAAGACAATGAAAACAACATCTGGCGTCGTTATCCACGAAGGGGATTGGGTTTCCATTGATGGTGCCAAGGGTCAAATTATCGAAGGTGCGGTTCCAACTGTATCTGTGGAATTGACTGGAAACTTTGGTACATTGATGCAATGGGTTGATGAAATCAAAGATTTAAAGGTAAAGGCTAATGCTGAAACACCGAAAGATGCGAAACAAGCGCGCGATTTTGGTGCCGAAGGTATCGGTTTGGCACGTACGGAACACATGTTCTTTGACCCAAGTCGTATCCAGGATATGCGCGAAATGATTTTGGCTGATGACGAAGCGGGCAGACGCGCTGCGCTGGATAAATTGTTGCCATATCAACGTGCAGACTTTGTTGAATTGTTCAAAATTATGGACGGCCTGCCGGTTACAATCCGTTTGATTGACCCACCATTACATGAATTCTTGCCACATACAGAAGCTGATATGGAAGAATTGGCAAAACACATTGGCAAAGATGTTGAATTTGTAAAGGCACGCGCCGAAGCATTAAAAGAACAAAATCCAATGTTGGGACATCGTGGTTGCCGCCTTGCGATTACATATCCGGAAATTTGTGAAATGCAAACACGCGCGATATTGTCTGCGGCTATTGAATGTAAAAAGATGGGTGTCCACGTTCATCCGGAAATTGAGGTCCCACTTGTTGGTTCCAAGAAAGAGGTTGATATCGTTAAATCTGTTATTGATGCGACTGCTTCATCATTATTCGCTGAAATTGGTGAATCAATTGAATATCATGTTGGTTCAATGATTGAATTGCCACGTGCCGCGGTTTTGGCAAATGAAATTGCGGAAAGTTGTGAATTCTTTGAATTTGGAACAAACGATTTGACACAAACAACATTGGGTATGAGCCGTGATGACACTGGCAAAATCTTGGACGAATATCGTGCACGCGGTGTTTATGTTGCGGATCCATTTGCGTCTGTGGATCAATTGGGTGTGGGATTACTTATCAAGGACGCGGTGGCCAAGGCACGTGCGACCAAGGGTGACAAAATCCACCTTGGCGTATGTGGGGAACATGGTGGCGATCCAGAATCAATACAATTCTTCCATGAGTGTGGATTTGATTCTGTTTCGTGCAGTCCGTTCCGTGTGCCTATTGCACGTCTTGCTGCGGCCCAGGCTGCGGTTAAACACCCACGCAAAAAATAATATAAAAAATTGCGTATTAAAACACCCCGGTTCCCTGGGGTGTGTTTTTATACATAATATCATTGTCCAACTGCACCGAATAGTGCCCGACGCAAATCGGAGTGTTGACCAAACATGTTTACGCAGTGATATGGACAGGCTGTTAAACAATTGGGATTGTTTTCCCAGAGAAATACCCACGAAGATGACACGGGGGATACATTGCATTCGGGACCGCCAGTGTAATTATTGTCTTCACGATATGGTGTAAAGCCTGTTACCTGACACCAACAATACATGCCACTGCTTCCCGTGTTCAGATTATTATTTACTGTTCCCATTGAACCACCATCTGTTGAATTGCAATTTCCCATACCATATACCACACCATAACTGAGTTTTTCCGCCCATTGGCCAGAACCGACTGTTAATCCATATGTTGATTCTTTTTGACCACTTATTCCGTTGAGACCAGTAAAACCAAATTTTCTGCTGGATTCTTGTATACTTATATCCAAATCCGGTATGCCACATGTATTATGAATTGTCGCGACATGCCACCCCGTGAATCTGTATCCCGGCCTTGCCGGTGGGGTTGGTGGGGTAAATGTTCCGCCAAGTGTGCATGATGATGGACCAGATATGCTGACCCCATTATCATACCAAGTTAGACCAACTGTTGCGGAATTTGCCGTTCCAATAATCAACATCGGTACAGATGTTGCCAAAAAATGTTTTTTCATTTTTTACCTCCTGTTATTTAAAACCTTTAAAACCACCGGAAATATTAGGTGGTTGGAGGTTGACTACAATCTAGATAGAAATTGTGCGCATATTCTTTATATTTTGCGACCCTCCAACCAAAAGTTGGAGTATTTTTACGTCATTCATGACACTATCTAATAGGGTAGTCACACCCCGTCGGGAAAAATCTCCCGACATACATAGTGTATCATTTTCGTTTTGTTCAAGTAAAGTGTTTTTTATCCCGCTTTGGCACCTTGTCAAATCAGATTGCGATTTTTTGGTTGAAAATGATTCGTCTTTGATAATAAAATGAAATCAGCAAAAGGAATATTAGTTATGGCTTTTATTATTAATCCAATTGACCCGGTGGCTTTTTCAGTGTTCGGTTTGCCAATACGTTGGTATGCATTGGCCTATATCGCCGGATTTATTATTGGTTATTGTCTTTTTTCTTATTTTACGCGGCGCGATGATTCAGAGATTTGTCTTTCGAAAAAACAATTGGACGATTTTTTAACCTATATCGTATTGGGGGTGATTTTGGGTGGACGATTGGGATATGTGTTGTTTTATAATCCAATGTTCTTTATCACGCATCCACTTGAAATATTTGCAATTTGGCATGGTGGTATGAGCTTTCATGGCGGATTAATCGGCGTAATAGTCGCGTCATGGTTGTTCGTGCGTAAAAATACTTTTTCTGATAAATCCGTGGCGCGAAATACATTTCGCATATTGGATATATTGGCGGTGGTTGCACCAATCGGCCTTTGCTTTGGCCGTATCGCAAACTTTATAAATATGGAAGTTATGGGGCGCATAACCGATTCGCCACTTGGTGTAATCTTTGTCGGCGGTCCCGCATACCCAAGACACCCAAGCCCGCTTTACGAAGCCACCCTCGAAGGTGTTGCGTTATTCATCATAATGCTTTTATTATATACGAAAACCAAATTACGCGGATTTCCCGGTGCAATTGGTGGACTGCTTTGTGTATTTTACGCGGGATTCAGGATATTTTGCGAACAATTCCGTCAACCTGATGCCCAAATCGGATTTTTGACTTCGTGGGGATTGACCATGGGGCAAATGCTGTCTGGTATAATGTTGGTTGCGGGCACGGCTATATTTATATTGGCAATTAAAAATACGCGAAAATAGTTGACTTTTTATGCTATAAAATATAGACTAAGCCCAGAAAGAGTTTTGGATGGTTGGCAGAGCGGTCGAATGCGACGGTCTTGAAAACCGCTGACGGGGCAACTCGTCCGGGGGTTCGAATCCCTCACCATCCGCCATAATAAAAAATGTCCCTGTGGGACGTTTTTTTATTGTGTTAAAATGGGGTGTGGGATTAGGACCCGAAACGAAGTGTTTTTTTACTAAAATATAGCTATATCTTATTAACGCACCACGATGTGTTTATGTGTGTGTGCTATATGCAAAATTTCTGATATTATCTTATTACATTCTGAATCGGGGATAGAACCGTATGCTACCCCTT
>Ga0310690_10013004_pt1 | contig 10172 bp, 8 predicted proteins | sample AusTroGonzalo_MG_2_FD_207661 | JGI IMG/M metagenome (GOLD analysis project Ga0310690, IMG submission 207661) | Bovine rumen microbial communities from tropical cattle in Woodstock, Queensland, Australia - Gonzalo_04 (v2) (version 2) | ecosystem: Host-associated > Mammals > Digestive system >...
ATTGTCGTTATATGTGTTATAGATAAAATTGTTGCTGATTTCAATCTCGGAACCAAAACTGATATTCGACGTAACATTATACCAAATCTGGGGCTCTGAAAGGATGACGAGCATGCCGTGTCCCTCTTTTCCTGGACGCCAGTTCTCACCACGCCAGAAATCGATGAATCCTGAGAAGGTGCCTTTACCGCCTGCAAAATTGATGCCCCACACTCCCGTCAGCTGGGCACTGTTATAGGCAGAAGTATAGTCGTAACTCTTGAAGAAACGCTTGTAAAGCAGCTGTACGGACCAAGTCTTCGAGAAATCGGCATTATGACCATTATAGGCCGCACCGACAAGGGCAGCTTGCTGGAAACTGCCTCCGAGATTCATACCACCATCGTACTCGATATGGGCAGCGAAGGGCGACTGATTGCCGAGGTTGAACTCGCGTGAGATTTCCGTATAGGCACCTTTGAAGAACTTACGACTGAGGTCCAAATCAACAAAATAGTACCAAGAACCCCAATTGTCGGCCTTGAACTGCTCAACGGTAACAGTGACCTTCTGGCGTCCATCCTCCTCGTCGGGATAGATGTTACGACCAAAGTCGTAGTGCAACTGGATGTTCTGTGCTGTTGCGGTAAGGGCAGCTACTGCCATCAATCCGCTAAGAATAAACTTTTTCATACATTTGTAGCTTATTTGTTCATAATTGGTTGATTACTCAATAATGTGTACATCATCTTTGCAGCATTATGGGGGGCCTTCTGGTCACCCAAACGGCGGCTCACCTCATCATAGCCTCCCAGCATGGCCTCGCGGTCAGAGCCGTCGATAATCTTTCGGAGTTCACTGCGGATATTATCAACAGAGAAGGTGTCGGCCACAAGTTCGGGCACCACTTCACGATCGGCAATGAGATTGACCAACGAGACATATTTCACCTTGATGAGATGACGACGCAAGAAACCTGTAATCCAAGGTAGAGGGAACTGATAACACACCACCTGAGGCACATGAAATAGGGCTGTTTCCAGCGTAGCTGTACCACTGGTGACTAATGCAGCATGAGCATGAGCCAGAAGCGGATAGGTCTTATTAAACACGATCTCTGCCCCACTGCCTTGCAGGAACTGGTCGTAATAGGAGAGTTCTATACCTGGAGCACCAGCCACTACGATACGGTAGTCTTGACAATAGTCGCTCACGGCCTCCAGCATAGCAGGGAGGTTGTCCTTAATCTCCTGCCGTCGAGATCCTGCCAAAAGAGCGATCACGCGCCTCCTAACTCTTGAATCTTGTCTCCCAACACCTGCCTCCTTAAATTCCCTCACTTCGTCTGCAGTAGGGTTACCGACATAATGAATGGGATAATGGTGTTTCTGTTCAAAGAACTCAACCTCGAAGGGCAGGATGGAAAAAATTTCGTCGACATCGCGCTTGATAGCTTTAATACGGTACTCCTTCCACGCCCAAATTTTCGGAGAGATATAATAGAACACCATGGGTCTATGGCCACCAGTCTTTTTCTTCTGACTGTGAACATATTTCGCAATCTTTAGATTAAAGCCAGGATAGTCGACAAGGATGACACAATCGGGCTGCCACGAAGTAATATCCTGCTTGCACATACGCAGATTTCGAATGATTACAGGCAGATGCAACAGGACAGGTACAAGGCCCATATAGGCCAGTTCCTGGTAATGACATACACGTGTACCACCGACAGCCTTCATCAGGTCGCCACCGAAGAACCTGAACTCAGCTTCAGTGTCAAATTCTTTCAGCGACCGCATTAAGCGTGAGGCATGGAGGTCGCCGGAAGCCTCGCCCACTATGAGATAATACTTCATTGAACATTAAGCATTAAGATTCCAGCCGTTTACGAGATCGATGGCGGAATAGGCGGTAAGATCAATTTGAGTAGGGGTGATGGCCACGTAGCCATGTGTCAACGCCCAATTGTCGGTGTCTTCGGCTTCTGGCTCATCATTCGTGTAGTGGCCAACCATCCACCAGTAGTCATAGCCACGGGGGTGATGACACTTTGTGACCTCACCACCCCATGTACCCTTAGCCATTCTGCAGACCTTCACGCCCTTGAAGGACTCCACCAACGGGAAGTTCACATTCAAGCACACGCCCTTGGGAAGTCCCTCCTGCAATACCCGCTGGGTAATCTCACGGATAAGAGGACGGAGGGGTTCGAAGTCGGCATCGTCACGATGGTCGCACAACGAGAAGGCCACAGAAGGGATGTATTTCATACAGCCCTCAAGAGTGACGCCCATCGTGCCACTGTAGTGAGCATTGACAGAAGCATTATCACCATGGTTTATGCCACCGATGACCATATCAGGCTTCCGTGGACACAATTCTGCCAAAGCCATTTTCACGCAATCAGTGGGAGTGCCGTTGCAAGACCACACCTCCACCTTGTCGCGACGCTCCCTGAGTTGTAGCCGCAACGGTATTGTAGCAGAGAATGCACACGAGAAGCCGCTTCGCGCACCGTCAGGGGCACAGATGATGATATCACCATAGTCGGAAACCATCTCTACCAACTGTCGAAGCCCCTTTGCCTCATAGCCGTCATCATTGGAAATAAGTAGTAAAGGTCGTTTAATTTCCATAAAATATCATTGATTTGACTGCAAAGTTACAAATAATTCCTAATTCCGCGTCCCTATTTCCCAAGATTTTTGTAACTTTGCAGTCAAATTTCTTATTTTACAACAATATTTAAGTTAGGATTATTAGGAATTAAGATGGGAAAAATCATAGCATTAGCAAACCAGAAAGGCGGTGTGGGCAAGACCACTACCACTATTAATCTGGCGGCCTCGTTAGCCACACTGGAGAAGACCGTTCTGGTTGTAGACGCAGACCCTCAGGCCAATGCCTCCAGCGGTCTGGGCGTGAACATTGCAGAAGTGGAGAGTTCCATATATGAATGTATCATCAACAAGGCAGACGTACGCGACGCCATCTATACGACAGACATCGACGGACTGGACATCATCCCCAGTCACATTGATCTGGTAGGAGCCGAAATTGAGATGCTGAATCTGGAACAAAGAGAGAAGATTCTGAAGAACGTGCTGGAACCCGTGAAAGAAGATTACGACTATATTCTTATCGACTGTTCGCCGTCGCTGGGACTAATAACTGTCAACGCCCTGACAGCTGCCGACTCTGTTATCATTCCCGTGCAGTGTGAATATTTCGCATTGGAGGGCATCAGCAAACTACTGAACACCATTAAGATCATCAAGAACAAGTTAAACCCGCAGCTGGAGATTGAAGGCTTCCTGTTGACGATGTACGACAGTCGTCTGCGTCTGGCCAACCAAATTTACGACGAAGTGAAGCGTCATTTCCAGGAACTGGTATTTAAGACCGTCATCCAGCGTAATGTGAAGCTCTCGGAAAGCCCGAGTCACGGCCTGCCCGTTATTCTCTACGACGCAGACTCCACGGGTGCGAAGAACCACCTTACTTTAGCTCGGGAAATCATCTACAAAAACAAATAACGTACTATGGCAGTTAAGAAGAAATATGACCGTAATGTTCTCGGGCGCGGGCTTGACAATATCGGTACAGGGAAGGGGCGCGGGCTTGACGCACTGATGGACACCAGTGATATCCACGTTCAAGGTTCGTCAAACCTGAATGAGATTGCCATTAGCATGATTTCACCTAATCCGAACCAGCCACGAACCGACTTTGATGAAGGGGCATTAAACGAACTGGCTGCAAGTATTCGGGAAATTGGTATCATCACACCCGTAACCCTCAGGCAAACAGATGAAAACCATTTTCAAATCATCGCCGGAGAACGTCGTTGGAGGGCTGCACAGCTTGCAGGCCTCACCACCATACCAGCCTATATCCGTACAGCAGAAGACGAGAAGGTGATGGAGATGGCTCTTGTGGAGAACATTCAGCGCGAAGACCTGAACCCTATAGAGATTGCACTGGCCTATCAACATCTGTCGGAAACAACTGGTATGACCCAGGAACGAATCTCCGGCCGTGTAGGTAAGAGCCGTACGTCAATTACCAATTATATGCGTCTGCTGAAACTGCCTGCACAGATCCAGATAGCCCTAAAAAACAAAGACATCGATATGGGGCATGCCCGTGCACTGCTGGCTATCGAAAGCCCGTCGACACAGCTTAAATTATTCAAGGAAATCCAGCGTAACGGCTATTCTGTCAGAAAGGTGGAGGAGATAGTCCAGAAGTTGAAGAACGGCGGAAACATACAGACCGCCAAAAAGGCAACATCGTCAGACTCATGTCTGTCATTGGAATACAGTATTTTGCGCGACCGTCTGTCAGACCTTTTCAAGGTCAAGGTGCAGATGACCTGTTCGGCTCAGGGCAAGGGAAAAATCAGCATCCCGTTTGCCAGTGAGGACGAGTTGGAATACGTTATGAACATCATCGACAAGATTAAGAGCTAAACGTCGGTGAAAGCATTAAGGCCACATATCGCCAAAGGGATGCTACGCCCATCGCTGGTTATCTGCCTGATGCTTTGGGGAGGAAGCCTACGGACATCTGCACAGGATCGTGTCGACGACAGTCTCTCCGTTGTGGCGGACACCACCATTCTACATAAGGAAGTGGTTGGTAAATGGTCTGCTTGGCGCCCTGATCCAAAGCGGGCTTTGTGGCTGGCACTCGTCATCCCCGGTGGGGGACAAATATACAACCGCAAATATTGGAAACTACCTATCGTGTATGGCGGATTCATTGGCTGTCTGTATGCCATGAACTGGAACAACACGATGTATAAGGACTACTCGCAGGCATATCTGGATCTGATGGATAACGATCCAGGCACACAAAGCTATAATCAGTTTCTGCATTTAGGCATGCAGATTACCCCTGCGAACGAAGACCACTATAAGGACATCTTCAAAAAGCGAAAGAATAAGTTCCGACGCTGGCGCGACCTGAGTTTCTTCGTGATGGTGGGCGTCTATGCTCTCTCGGTGATCGACGCCTATGTCGACGCTGAGCTGTCAGTGTTCGATATCTCCGACGACCTCAGCCTCAGGGTGGAACCAACGATTATCAACAATCACTCGTCGGCCAACCCCTTCGACGCGTCATCGATAGGACTCCAGTGCAGCCTGAATTTCTGAACGATATTAAAAATTAAGATTATAATTAAATAATGAAGAAAAGACTATTGATCATCCTCACAGCCACTTTCCTGATGGGGAATCTCGGCCTCAACGCACAAGTAGTGAACACAGACTCTCCGACAGAAGACGTTGAAGAAGAGATGGAGGAGGAAGAGGATGAAGACGAAGAAGAAGTGAACGCAGAGGAACTGGGTGAGGACGAGTTTGCTGTCACAGATGAGGAGGGCAACGAGGAAGTCATTGAGTTCCCCGAGGCCATGACTTACGACCTCGACAGTCTGCTCAACCTCTATATGTCGAAGACCTATCTTGGCACTCCTGGCGACTGTGAGATGAAGAACGAGAACCCCACCTACCCCAAGGAGGTTTATATTGAAAGGCTCAGTCGCATCCCCTCCATTATGGAGCTGGCCTATAACGATATTGTGCAGCGGTTTATTGACCGCTACAGTGGACGGTTGCGCTACTCTGTCAGTTATCTGTTAGGTGCAGCGAACTTCTACATACCCATCTTTGAGGAAGCTTTAGAGGCCTATCAGCTACCGCTGGAACTGAAATACCTGCCTATCATCGAATCGGCTTTGAATCCCAAAGCTGTCTCACGAGCCGGAGCCACAGGGCTCTGGCAGTTCATGCTCGGCACAGGCAAGCAATACGGACTGGAGGTAAACTCTCTCGTTGACGAGCGTCGCGATCCTGTGAAATCGTCATATGCTGCTGCCCGTTATCTGCGTGACCTCTATAAAATCTTTGGCGACTGGAACCTCGTCATTGCCGCCTACAACTGTGGACCAGAAAACATTAACAAGGCCATTCGCCGCTACCGTGCCGCCTCTGGTCGTACACAGGAAGACGAAACCATCACGGCAGCAGACAAGGACTATTGGCAGATCTATCCCTATCTGCCCGCTGAGACCAGAGGCTATGTACCAGCCTTCATAGCCGCCAACTATATCATGACCTACTATTGTGAGCACAATATCTGTCCGATGACCACGAATCTGCCAGCACAAAGTGATACCGTCATTGTTCATCGTGATGTGCATTTGGAGCAAATTGCCGGTGTTATAGGCACAGATGCATACCTGTTGCGATCACTGAATCCAGAGTATCGCCGCGACATCGTTCCTGGCAACACTAAACCCTGCGCCATACGTATGCCATTGGCTGATACCGGCAAGTTTATCGATCACGAAGATTCTATCTACAATTACCGTGCCAGTGAACTATTGACCAAACGGTTGGTAGTGAATGTAAACGACGACGCGCCCACCTTCTCCCGTAATCGCAAATCCTATAGCAGGCGAAGCGGAAGGTACAGCCGTCGAACTGTCCGTAACTCGCGCCATGGAACCAAATCATCGAGAGTGAGTAGTTCTGTCACTATCCAGCGCGGACAGACATTGTCGCAGATTGCAAAGCGAAATGGCACGACCGTTGCCAAGCTACGCCAACTGAATGGTATCAAGGGGAACAACATCCAGGCAGGCAAGAAGATAAGGGTTAAGTAAGACATAAAAGAGAAAGGGTGAACGTTATGGCAGACGAGAAGCTTATGTTACAAGAAGAGGCCGATGACAAAATCATCAACGAGGCGTTCGATAAACTTTTGAGCGACTACATTAATTCGCGCCACCGCAAGAAAGTAGACCTCATCACTAAAGCCTTCAATTTCGCACGACAGGCTCATAAGGGTGTGCGACGACTCTCCGGCGAGCCCTATATCATGCATCCCATCGCAGTAGCCCAGATTGCCTGTTCTGAGATTGGACTCGGTTCCACGAGTATCTGTTCTGCCCTGCTTCACGATGTAGTGGAAGATACCGACTATACGGTTGAGGACATTGAGAACATCTTCGGTTCGAAAATTGCCCAAATTGTCGACGGACTGACCAAGATCAGCGGTGGAATCTTCGGAGAACAGGCCTCAGCTCAGGCAGAGAACTTTAAAAAGCTGCTGTTGACGATGAGCGATGATATCCGTGTTATCCTCATCAAGATATGCGACCGTCTGCATAACATGCGGACACTCGACTCCCAGCCCGCCAACAAACAATACAAGATTGCTGGAGAGACACTCTATATCTATGCTCCGCTGGCCAATCGCCTTGGACTGAATAAGATCAAGTCGGAGTTGGAGAACCTCAGTTTCAAGTTCGAGCACCCTAACGAATATGCCAAGATTGAAAGCAAGTTGGAGTCTACCCACGCCTCTCGCCATGAGCTCTTCGATCAATTCACAGCCCCCATCAAGGCTTCATTGGAGAAGATGGGTATACAATATGAAATAAAAGAGCGTATCAAGAGCCCCTACTCCATTTGGAACAAGATGCAGAACAAGCATGTCACTTTCGAGGAGATCTACGACATACTGGCCGTGCGCATCATCTTCACGCCAAAGGTCAGAGAAGAAGAAGTGAACGAATGCTTCAACATCTACGTCGCCATCTCGAAGATCTACAAATCCCACCCAGACCGTCTGCGCGACTGGCTCTCACAGCCAAAAGCCAACGGTTATCAGGCCCTGCACGTCACACTGATGTCGAAACAGGGCCGATGGATAGAGGTTCAGATTCGTTCAGACCGTATGGACGAAGTGGCAGAACAAGGATTTGCAGCCCACTGGAAATACAAGGACGGTGTAGAAGAAGAATACACGGAAGACGAAAACGAACTGAACGACTGGCTGCGAACAATCAAGGAAATCCTCGACGACCCCCAGCCCGACGCCATGGACTTCCTCGACACCATTAAGCTGAACCTCTTCGCCAGCGAGATCTTCGTATTCACCCCAAAGGGAGAGATACGGACGCTACCCGCTGACTGTACGGCTCTCGACTTTGCCTTCTCCATCCACACCTTCCTCGGCAGCCACTGTATCGGAGCCAAGGTAAACCACAAGTTGGTTCCGCTGAGCCATAAGCTACAAAGCGGTGACCAGGTGGAAATCCTCACATCAAAATCACAACACGTCAGTCCTGCATGGATCAACTTCGTTTCCACGGCTAAGGCCAAGGCGAAGATCCAGGCCATCCTACGGCGCGACAACAGAGAAGTGCAGCGCAGGGGCGAAGAGATACTGAACGCCTTCCTTGAGAAGAACCACTATGAGCCCAGCCTCACACTTGCAGACCGTCTGGCAGAGTTCCATGCCTACAGCAAACGTAATGAGTTCTATCAGGCCATCGGCGAGAAAATAGTTATCTTAGGCGACAAAGACCTGGACGAACTGAGCGGCAAGAACAGGAATGTAGAGAGTAGTGGCTGGCGTAAATACATGCCCTTCATCGGAAAGAAGAAAGAGGAGGAACCTAAACAGGAGCTCTTCATTGTATCAGAGAAATTCAATCGCAAGAAGCCCCTCTACATCAGCGAAGAGAATATTAAGCAGTTTAAGTTTGCCAACTGCTGCCATCCAATTCCCGGTGACGATGCCTTAGGCTATATCAACAACAAGAACCAGATTGAGATCCACAAGCGCAACTGTCCTGTTGCCGCCAAGCTCAAGACCAGCTTCGGCAACCGGATTATCGATATCAAATGGGACATGCACAAGATCCTCTTCTTCGACGCCACCATCCGATTAGGCGGTATAGACAGAGTGGGTATGCTCAATGAGATAACCCAAATCATCTCCTCACAGATGAATGTTAACATCCACAAGATATCTATCACTTGCGAGGACGGTGTCTTTGACGGTACCATCGATTTGCACGTCCATGACAGGGAGGACGTTAAGAGCATCGTCAATAATCTCAAGGCCGTGGCTGACCTCAAAGAGATATCGGAGATCTTATAGCGGGCAAAGCCCAGAATGATGAATGGTAAAGAGAAGCGACTATATGAAGACAATTATAACCGAAAACATCCAAAGAATGATGATAATTTGTTTATCATTTGTTATTCATTATTCATCATTTAGCGAAGCTCAAGCAGCAGGGAAATACGACAACCCTGATACCATCGTTGTGGCAAGAGACGGCACGGGAGAGTTCCGTACCATTGATGAAGCCATTGAGGTGTGCCGTGCTTTCATGGACTACCACAAAGTCATATATATAAAAAAAGGTACGTATAAGGAAAAGCTTATCATCCCCTCATGGCTGCAGAACATTGAGCTCTGTGGCGAAGATGCAGAGACAACTATTATCACTTATGACGACCATGCGAATATCAAGATACTTTTAGGTACGACAGAACAACGCTTACAGCCCATGGGCACCTTCCGTACCTATACTCTCAAGATTGAAGGCAACAATATCACCCTGAAGAATCTGACCATCGAGAACAACTCCGCCAGACTCGGACAGGCTGTATCGCTACATACCGAAGGCGATTGTATCAAGGTGTTGAACTGCCGTATCATCGGTCATCAGGACACCATCTATACTGGTGTGGCAGGCACACGGCTCTATTTCAAGGGCTGCTATATCTGTGGTACCACCGACTTTATCTTCGGTCCCAGCACAGCATGGTTCGAAGAGTGCACCATCGAGAGCCTCATCAACAGCTACGTCACAGCAGCCTCCACGCCCCAAAACCAACCTTTCGGCTATATCTTCAATCACTGTCGCCTTATTGCAGCTGAAGGGGTAGACAAAGTCTATCTCGGCCGTCCCTGGCGTGACTATGGCTATACACTCTTCATGAATTGTGAGTTAGGGCGTCACATCCGTCTTGAAGGCTGGCATCACTGGGAGAAACAACGTGAACAGACAGCCCGCTATCTGGAATACAATAACCACGGCGAGGGTGCAGTCATCAAGGAACGGGTAGCATGGAGCCGACAACTGACGAAAAAAGAGGCAGACCAAATCACGCCTGCCTCTGTATTCAACCTCCAGAGTGAATGGAAGGACTATGACTACTGCAAGTAATCGAGCTGTTTCCTAAGTGCCTGCAGTTCTGTACGGAGTTCTATCAAAGAACTGATTACGTCAGCCTTTTTGTCTACACCCTTACGGTTGGCGTTAATCATCTTCTTGGCAGCAGAGATCTTAAATCCCCTAACCTTCACCATGTTATGGA
>Ga0310690_10013005_pt1 | contig 10171 bp, 11 predicted proteins | sample AusTroGonzalo_MG_2_FD_207661 | JGI IMG/M metagenome (GOLD analysis project Ga0310690, IMG submission 207661) | Bovine rumen microbial communities from tropical cattle in Woodstock, Queensland, Australia - Gonzalo_04 (v2) (version 2) | ecosystem: Host-associated > Mammals > Digestive system >...
AATTCTGTTCTTAATCTTTGTGTTTCCTGTTCACACAATGCGTCTAATATCTTTTGAGTGTTAGCAGTACAATTTGTCATTATCTGACAAGTGTTCTGCATTCCTTGTTGGATAGCTCTTTCAATATTAGAGTTTGTATTACAGAAACCAGTGCTGATTAAGTTTGTTTGAGCAGCAAGGTTTTGTTGCGACATCAATTGATTTTGCCACATTGTGTTATTATTCATAAGGTCAACAGTATTATCGTGATTGTTATTACTGTTTTGATTTCATAATAGCCATCACATTGCGTTGTTTCACCCTCGTCAACCAAATCAACCATTACCATTGAACATAAATAAGAATAGTAGCAAAATAATTAACCAAGTTCACATTCCTCCGAATGTAGAAGTGTTTGTATCCATAGTATTATCAGTAAAGATATAAATACTCGGTGTTGATTTTTTTACGGTAGCTACCCACCATAAGTATTTATATACTGTCAACTATTTCTGCCACTTCCTCTTTGGCTTTTCAATCTAACCAACCACTATCTTTGATTTGCTGTGCTATCTGTGGATTGTTTTTAAGTAATCAAGGAACAATTTTCTGTGCCAACTTATTCAAGCTGTCTTTATTTGAAAAATCTACTCCTTGTAAATCTTTTGCAGAAACTCCTGCTTTTAATAGTTTTTCCCTTAATCACGCCAACATTCACATTCCACTCATTACTCATCGTATATTCATTTTGTTATTCGTTATCATCTAAATCATATCAATACTTTTCGTGTAATTCTCTCAAATCGTGATGATACTTTTCTTTAAGCCATTTCTTTTCATACTTAAATTCTAATTCATCAGTCATAAGTTCACCAATAAATTTAATGATTTTTTCTCAATCATTAGGATGTTGTAAAATCATATTCGCAACATTTTTTGCGTCGATTTTATCATCGTCTGTAAAAAACATTTCTTTTTTTAGTTCCATTGCTTGTATAATTAAATTATAAAAACAATTTTGATATAAACAAAAAATGCCAATAAGTAATAACTATCAGCACTTTTTGTTATTATGGTTCAAAACTGCCAAAACTTAATCTGAATTGCTATATTTTATAACCGTATTATACATAAACTAATTCAACTTCGTAAGAATATCAATAAACTCAATATATTTACAACATTACAAATATTCCTTATTATTCTGTATTCTTTTACACATTGATATTCCATATAAATCTTACCATATTTCTTAATGTTTTCTGAATAAAGTATAAATTTCTCAAATCATTGTGGTGTTAGTCGTTTGCTATTTAACAATCTTACAAGTTTCTTTTTATTCTGACTTACCATAGCACTTGAATTTTGCTTGATTTCTTTACATTCTCTACAAAATTCTCGTTTTGATTCGTTACCACATTTTAAACACTTCATTATTCCTCGTTATATTGTAAATTCTCACAAGCAATTCCGTCTCAATCTCAATCTAAACTTCTATGTCCTAATTTGTACAATACATCTGCTTTTCGTCTTGTGTCGATATTCTCGCACGTTGTTTGGTAATTAGCGACCATAAATATATTAAACGATATACTCAATACGAGAATCGCTGTAATTATACTATTTATTATTGTTTTTAGCATTTGCATTCTTTACAAGATAAATTTCTATTATACATTTGATTAAATATCTCAACTATCTTTTTTCATCTATAAAATAATAAACTAAATACTATCATTATAATCAACTATAGAATATGAAACAGTTGCGTCTAATAAATATTGTGTATAACTTGTACTTGGAGTATAAGCTGAAATATTTATTATATCTCAAGCATTACATTTAAATTTTAAAACTCAAGAATAATCTGTATTATAATTACTATCTCAATTTATAGTGATTGTACCTTTAACTGTTCAATTAATTTTTAATTGTACGGCGACATAAACTCAACTATAAGGATATGGGTTACATCTTGTAAAAAATCTATATTCTCAAGTATGTGGTGCGGTCGCATCACTAATAAATGTAGGGTTTGTTGATAATCAAGAAATCTGATACTTACTATGAACATCCAATACATATACCATACTTCAAGCAACATAAGATTTTTTACTTCAATCAAGAAGTAATTGAGTTGTTGACATAGCAGTACCTATTTTATATCATCATCAAGGTGTAGAAGTGAGTAATCAATTTCCTGTTAAAAAATATTCAACTCAAGGAATTAATCAAGATAATGCATCGCTAATTCAATCAAAATCATAAAATACCTTATTAAATTTTGATATATTACTTTTTACAATCTTTCATTTATTACTTGGACTTTTGTTAGACATATTTCACTTATTCCAGAAAAGTCAACTATTTCATTTGTTTTCTAAAAAAGGATATTTTGATGTATCATTAGACCAAGAACTTCAATTATAGTTAGATATATAATAATCATTTAACCTTGATATATATCATAAACTAAATCTATCTCAACTTCATCAAGTAGGAGTAAAAGTTATCCAATAAGTACTTCAAATAGCTATAGTTTGAGGAGTTTCTATTGTTATATTTCTTTCTCTAAGTGTAGTATCTAATTGTGTTCACAATCACCATCTATAACCTTTTTGAGAATATGTATTATATATATATTTACCGTCTTTTGAAGCAAGTGCACATAATGCATTATTGTAATATGTAAAAGGAAAATCTCATCACCCTGCAGAAATAGACGATATATTTCAATTATCGCCTATATATGCTACATATACGGTCATTTTGTTTTGATTACTATTATGGAGCATAATCATTACATATCACTCACATAATGTAATATTACAATATGTATAATTATTACTTTGAACAATATCAGCAGAATTTAACAAAGTCCTACTTGATAAATCAAAAGCAGTACTTAATGAATAAGAATATATTGTATATTTTCTTGAACTATTATGTGCGACTATATATAATTTTAGTCAATCTTCTGACATAGCAACACTATCAAATAAAACTCAACTACCTGCTGTCATAGTTCATAATAAAGATATTGTGTTTGGGTCTGCTTCAAGCATATAATATAATCAAACTGTACTCGTTCATTGGGTGACAATTATATGTTCACTATCAACATAATTTCATTGTGTATTTCAAGTTCAAAAACTAAAATTCTGATTTTGACTTGAAGCAGATTGTCATCAACCAAAATCAAAAGGTGTTGCTAATGTTAATACATAAGCTCTAAATCAATTATTATAATAATTTGTACTAAAAAAATACATTCAATTTTTAGATAGACTTCAACATTTATTTTGTGTCATTCACAACATATAATTAGTAGAATAATCATAATTTAATTGTGTTCAAGTTACTGGTGTCGCAACAGTTTTAATATAATCATATATATCTTGTGTGGATAATGCTGTTCAGCTTGGACTTCAACTATTATCACTTTCTATATTCAATGTAAGTCAAGTTGCAGTACTTCAAGATGTTGCCTTCATAAGAAAGGAAATTTCTGATATATTTTGTCAATTAGATATTTGTTTAATTGCTATCTTTGTATTATTTCATCAAAAATCTATTGAATTTTCTACTAAATTTTTTGAAAAACAAGTGCTTGTATTTAATAATACATCTCATCTATTTAAATCTTCTCAAGCTAAAATATCATCTAAATATGATAAAGCTCATCATATTTTTGAAAATTTTACTTTTTTATTCTGATAAATATTTTCACTATCTGCTATAATAAATTCATCATCTGCGGAAATAATAGTTTTTTCTGTTAAATCGTGAATATTTACTCAACCTATTTTTCAACCAACAGTCGCTAATCTCCAATCTTCTATACTTATAATTTCTCATCAACTTGTAATAACTTTTGACACTTTTGAATTTTCATCTATCCAACCTGTTGTATTTACAACCAAATTTCAATCTTCATCAATTTCTATATAATTCGTTGCATTATTTGTAAGTGTTAAAGTTCATCATTCAAAATCATAATACGAACTTCATACCAATACTTTTCAAGGTTTTACTTCAACTCATAATCAAGTAGTAGCATAAGTCCTTAATTCATCTGTTCAATTTTCGTGCAAATCGTCTATTTCGTCGTTTGTGTTTTCAAATCATCTTTCGATATTGTCAAAATGTTCTTTTGTAATATATGCAGAAATTGTATCATCAGCAGAAAAAGCATAACTAACTTGTCATTGAGTATTTGCGTCATCACTACTTGGACAAGGCTCGTATTTTCTCGTAACAGTTAAAACATCTCAATTAATCGCTGTAATCAAAACAATTTCTCTTTTTTTTACTTTTCAATCTTCAACATTTTCAAGTGTTGCTAATTGATTTACAGAAAATCTTGCTCACTGTCAAGTATTTAACTGAATAGTAGTTGCTAAACTTGAAATTGGTGCTGATAAAGTACCAAACACATTATTCTTGATTGCGTAGTTTTCATATCTACTCATTTTTAGATATTATGAATTAAATATTTGTTTTGCTATACTTGTATAATACTCTAAACTTATTTTAACTTGTTGATAAGTATAATCAATTTTACTAATTTGCAAGTCTTTTATATCTAAATCAATATTTCTAATTCTTATCGTATCTCACGGATGTATACTTTCTATTGGATATAAAGTGCTTACCGTTAAACTTATATTTTTCTTTCAATTTTTATATTCATTCATATAACTATCTCTATATGTCTCACCAGCAGTTTGCCCATATAAATTATTATTATCAATAATTTTTTCTTTTCTACCAAATCTCGCTATACTTGTATTATCTACTGCTACATCAGTAATTCCTGTATGGCTTCATCATATAAAACTATATCTTGCTCTTACAGCATTAGCAACCTGTTCATAATCTTCTGGAATTGTCAATGCTGTTATATCTTTTTCATAGGTAAAGTTATGTGTAATTGTTTGTGGAACTCCGTGGAATTGGACTACTCAATCAGCTCAAACAAACATATAATAATTTAATCAATTCATTACAGATTTTAAAGCTTCTTCACAAGTCATACTATCAAATTCAAGGTATACATCTGTTCAATAACTATCAATACTGCTATTAGTATAACTCAATATTCAAGGATATAATGTATTAAAATAATCAATGATAGTTTTTATTATATTTGCAGGGTCATCTTCTATTTGGAATATTAATTCTCAATCTTGTTCAAAAAATACATCATTAAGTAAAGTAAATAAACTCAAAAATGTAATTTGTATATTCTCTTTATTATTTGAAAAAGTCCTACTTACTTTACTTAACCAACCACTATACAACAAATGGTCGTCAAGGCTTCTATTGTCAGATATATAGACTTTACAATATCTAATATTATCAAAATAATCTGTGTCAATTGGTAGATTGACATTTAATACTAATTGTCATTGTCAAGCGTCTATACTTTCAGAAAAAGATATATCACTTGTTATTAAACTTGCAGGAAGTACTTTAACAAAATTCATAGCTCAATCATATAATTTTACTATATGTTCTTTTTGAATTGGCTTTAATTCAAGATTATAATAATCTATATATATTGGCTCTGCTGTTTCAAAATTAGTTCAATCTCGAACAACACAAGTTATCTCTTGTCATTGGTCTGTAATCAATAATGTATAAGTTGTTGCTTCTTCTCCTGGTATTAATACTCAATTTCTATATCGTTGAAATTCTGTACCATTATCATAATGTACAGTAAGTGTTCATCATACTTCTATATTTCAATCAATATATATCATTACAAGTAATTCTTTGGATATAAAATAGCAATATCTAAATCAAATGTTCCATTAGCAACAACATTTAATCAGTTTACACCACTTGCTAAACGAGGAAATTTTCAACTAAAATCTACTGATTGCTCATTTATTAATACTTCCTTTGTAGCTGTATTTATTTCAATAATATCTGCACTATTTATTGCTTTATCTATTATTATTTGATTATCTCATATTTTTACCTTTATTTGTGTCATACTTGAAGCACTATTAACAAGGATATTAATAATAGGATTAGAGTATTCACTTCACTCATTATTAATATCTTCATTAATTTCGTCATTAACATTTACAAATGTAGCAGTACTCCAAGTCTTTTCACTCCAAAATGGCTCTAATGCTGTAAATGTTAATTTGAATTTTCCGTGGTCTATATCATAATGTTTTCTATCTATTATATCACTATTTGTAAGACTACATAATATTCTTCTATATGTTCATTTTACTTTGAAATCTAAATATCAAGTCTTTACAGATAATGCTTTTTTCAAATTATCAATCTTGTCTTCAATATCATCACTATCAGCTCATTTTACCCAACCACTCATACTGATAGTTCTTTGCTTATAAAATCTATCTAAAACTCATCATCAATCATTTTTAGGATTATCATAAGTCAATAGATTGATTTTTGGCATATTCCATACATTTATTTCTGTTATCATATAATTTGAATTTTGTAATCAAAATCAATTGAAAACTATATCATCAACACCTGCTCACGCCGTTATTTTTCTTCAACCATTGAATAACACATTATTGAAATTTGCTATATTCGTCATTTATATTTGATTACTAATAAATACCTTTTTTGTATAATTCTAATTGCCTTGTAATAGTATTTGCTATTTCTTCTGCTATTTGTTGTGTATCTTGTCAATCATTTACTACTACTCATCACATATTTACATTGATAGTAAATTCTTGTCATTTTCATAAATCTTCATTTTTAACAATACTTCAATTTTGGCTTGGTATAAACAATTCAGGTCAATGTTCTCAAACAAGATATTGTTGTCATTCATATACAGGTCAACCATTTGCTCTCGTTCAACCAGGTCATCAAGCACTTGCCCTTGCTGCTGCTAATTCTCTTGCTTTCCTTATAAGTTCATCATACATTTCTCTTTGTTTTTGATAATCAATTTCTAACTGTTCTTGATATTGTTTCTCATAATTCATCTTTTCTGTGTACATAGCAACTCGTTTTTTTATTTCTTCATTTAATGTATTTAACCACTCTTTCCTATATTCAGCCATTTGTTTTTCAATCTCTGCTCTTTTTAATTCTTCTGTATGTAAAGCAGATAATTTTTCATTTAATTCTGATTGTATTTCTTCTTTCTTTATTCTATAATCTTCTTTAATTTTTTCTATACCATTTAATGATTGATACCGTTCTTGATAAGCAATTTGTTCGTCCATTGCTTTTCTTTCACTATCATTTAATCAATCATATACAGACGCCATTTCATCACTGTACTTTTTATATTGAATAAGTGCGTCGATATCATATTTACCAATTCATCAATGAGTATAGTTTTCAAGATATTCCATAGAATATTTTTGAGCAACTTCACCAATTCAAGCATAATCTCTTTCCATTTTTTGAAGTTCTCTCCTTGCATTTACAAATTCTTCTGCTATATTACTTGTTTCGTCTTTATTTAAGTCAGAGATTGATTGTTTCAAGTTATTTATATCATTTTTAAGATTTTGTATTGTTTTATCTACACTATCAAGGTCTTTTTCTAAATCTTTAAATCAACTCTCCCATTCTTTATTTAATTTTATAATACTATCATATTGATTATCAACTTCTTTTGTAATGCTCTTATATGTTTCTTGTATCTTTTTTAATCGTTCTGTATTAGCTTTTCAACTTTTTGAGCTTCATCAACTTCCACCACCTCATCATCAACCTCATCACAATACTAAATCAGTAAAATTTTTTATTTTACCACCACCTGTTATTTTATCAACTCTATTAACATATATATCTTCTAAATCTTGGTATAATTTATCTGCTTGTTCTTTAACAGTTTCCCTTGTGTCTTTAAATGCGTCTTTTATATAATTTCAAGTTGCCTTAAAACTATTTCAAACCCTTTCAAGTCGTGAAAATTTTTCTCAATTTTCATCATACATTCTTGAATCTCAACTTTGGAATAATCATTTCCAAAATCATTTTGTCGTGACAGTTTTTCAAACACTTCATATAGTATTCATAACTAATGATAAACTATCACTTATTGCTGTTATTCATAATTGCACTCGATAAAAGAAATCACTCCAATCTCATTTCATTCAATCTAATCAAACACGAGTGTTTTCTTCCATATTGCTATAACTGTCTTTAACCCAAGACGATATAGTAGTTATTGCTGTATTAAATATACCAGAGATATTATCAATCGTATCTTTTACCAATCATCGTGCGTTATTAAGTGCTACTCAAACGGTGTCCATTAATTCGTTCAAAACAGATATGATTGTGTCTTTATTTTCTTCAACCCAACCATTAATATCATCAAATAACTTATTAATCTGTGGTAATACATTTTTTCATACTTCGGTAGCAATATTTGTAAATGTTGTTTGTAATCTTGCTATTTTATCTTGTGTAGTTTCTGCTTGTTCTCACGCTGCTTCCAATTCTCTTTTTCATTCTTCTACAACAGCATTTACTAATGCTTGTTTCTTTTCTGCTTCTGTTAATTGGTCTGCTGTTTTTCATATTTCTTGTGCATATTTTTCTTGTGCTTCTGCTTGATTAATTGTAATTCACAAATTGTCCAAAATCAATGGACTTGCTCTACCTAATCAAGTAACAATATCATTTAATGCTTCGTCCATAGTTCTATTAAATGCTTTACCTTTCAATCTTGCTATATCTATTAAGGTTGTCATATCATCAGTATTAGATATAACTCAAAAAGAATAAGCCCTATTTGCTTGTTCCATAAGTTTATAATCTGTAACTGTTCAACGACTTGCTTTTCTCATAGCCTCTAACATTTCATCACTTGCTATTCAAGCACTTTGAGATAATCTATTAAATGAATATTCTATTGGTTCCATAGCAATACCTAAATCTGCTATTTTTTTTGTTACCTTTGTAATAGCACCAATAATAACTCATTTTGAAATCAATCCTGTAATTTTAGAAAAAGCAGAATTAACAGAGCTATTGGTGTTGTTAACCTGCTTATCTAATTTGCTTATTTGTCATTCAACCTTTTCTAACTCCTTTGACAATTGATTATTAGCTTTTAATAGTAGTTCTATTGTATAATCTTGACTTGCCATTTATTTTTTTTTAGGATGTGAATTTTCTGCTTTTTGCTTTGCCCTTTGACTTTCAATATATTCGTGTTTCCTTTCTGCCATTAAAAAGTCATAATGCATATTCAATATTCTTTCTTCTTGTTTATCTAATTCGGTAGGAGTGCAATGATATATTTCTTTCATAAGGATATAGTCCCTATGTTCCTTGGTTACATTTTTTCAAGTCCTTAAAGTTTTTTCAAATTGTTCAACTATTTGTCCAAACCCAAGTTTTTTATATCTTCAATTTGTTTGAACACTTTGTCAAAATCTTTTGCAGACATATTATTAATTTCTGCTTCTGTTAAGTTTGTCATACTTTTTACTAAATAATCATTTGCGTCTGACACTCTTGAAGCATTTACATTTAATTTTGGCTTTCCATTCTCATCAACAGATTGGTCGGCTCAATCTAATAATAGTTTTATATACTCTTTATCTACTCATCTTGTGTAGACATCATTAAAGATAACTTCCTTTTCTTCTCAGTTAATTGTAATTTTTAAAGATTTCATTGTTTTTTGATTAAATTATAAATAATTCTTGTTTTTTAATCAGGGATAGTCAAGAAAAACAAGAAAAACTCAACTATCCCTATAACTTACTCTTTTTTATCTTCGTCAGGAGTTTCTTCTTCTTCCTCATCAAGAATAATAACTTCTGATAAAGAATTAGGATACATATTTAATAATTGTTCTCATTGTGTATCTCTTACAGAAAACTTTACACCTGCTTCAATAGTGACTTTTGCACCATTTACATCAATTATAAAGTCATTTTCTGTTATGTTTTTTAGTATCATCTGTATTAATTTATTGGATAAAATTAGTATCAGTTAGAATTGCTGTTGATTAGTACAACTTCAATAGAAGTACCACTTGCATTATCATATTGTCAACTAAATCATAATGTTTGCTTTGTAATTCCATTGTTGTCATCTGTCTTTGTCCATTCTGTTAATCATACTTTCATACAATCAACATAAATACTTGGATAAATTCCTGTCACCAAAGCAGGTGCATTCTTATTTTCAGCATAAAATCTAATAGCTTTCTTTTCAC
>Ga0310690_10013011_pt1 | contig 10167 bp, 1 predicted proteins | sample AusTroGonzalo_MG_2_FD_207661 | JGI IMG/M metagenome (GOLD analysis project Ga0310690, IMG submission 207661) | Bovine rumen microbial communities from tropical cattle in Woodstock, Queensland, Australia - Gonzalo_04 (v2) (version 2) | ecosystem: Host-associated > Mammals > Digestive system >...
CAACGCCGTTCGCCGCGAGCCGCCGACGGACAATCTCAAGGAGCGGAGATTTCTTGTCCTCTGTCTCTTCAATCAATTTATCAAAATTATCCTCCTTGCCGATCTCGAAGTCAACCTCGTCTTTCGTCTTGTCGTTCTTACACAGTCTCTCCATCACTTCGTGGAACACCGTGCCCGACAATGCCCCCTTCGGGACGAGTGATTCTTGCTTTTCGTCTCCACTCTCTTTGTTGTGCTTGCCATCATTCCCACTGGCGGCGCTTCCCTGCAATTCGTCATTTGTCACCTTCGTCCCTTCGACTTCGTCGGTCTTCGGCGCGGCATGGTGGTACAGCGACGAAAACGAGTCCCATTTGAACCTCCATCCCTTCATGCCAAGACGAGGCGGTTTCTCCCCTCTATCCGTAATAGGCTGAACAGCTGGCTCAAGTTCCTGCTCACCAGGATCTCGCATTCTGCCCTTAACGTCCCCATTGCATAACGCACGGATTGCTGATCCAAGATAACTATTCAATGCAGAACTTTTCTTGCCTAATCCCCCCTTGGGAACATTCCGCGACCACGGTAGATACAGCTTGAACGCAGCTCGCGTCAATGCGACATACAAAAGCCGCTTGGTTTCTGCATCGGTGGCATTGCCGGCAAAACCGTATGCGATGAACACCGCATTAAATTCAAGACCTTTTGCGGCATGCATTGTCATAATCTGAACGGCTGGCGTTTCGCTCGTCTTGTTGCGTATGCTCCCATTCTCCTCAGCCGACACATCGCGATTCCTTAATGCCCGAAGTGCATCAGCAAGTTCAGCCACCGTATTCGCCCGTCCAAAGTCTTTTAACAATTGGTCAAAGACCTGTCGGTATCCTGCCGGATTGTTCACTGCCTTCGTCTCTCTCATGACCGATTCAAACAAACGTATCCAATCATGCTTATCAGCATAGTTGCGCCAACGCTCGCACAGCCAATCAAACTGCGCGTCTCCTGTTTTCAACCTGTTGTCAAGGTCTTTCGGTTCAAATCCAAAAATAGGTGTCAGCAGCAATGCAGAAAGGTTTCCAAGGCTTCGCGGCATGGAAAGATAGTCCAGAAGCGCAAGTATGCTTTCCGCTTCCTCACCTGCAAAGAATTTCCCCTCATGATAAAATCTACATGGAATATTCTTTTTCTGAAGTGTTCGTTGAACAAGGCGGGCGACGTCATTGGCACGAACGAGCACACACATGTTATCCCATCCCATGTACCGAGTCCATTCCTTGTTGAGCCGAATCATTTCATTGGCTGCGTTCGCAGCAAACTGAGCGAGACCGTCTCTCGCCTCCAAAAGTTCAACCGCTGATTCGTCCATAGGATACTGGAAATCCTTCACCTTGGCTGGTGGATTGGCCTTGGGAAAGTCTACTTTTCGATATTCTATTGGATATCCTCCTGCCTTCATTCCGTCAAACCAGCCGCTCGAGAACATCGCATGGAAATCATCAACCATTTCCTTCGTCGAACGATACATTTCGCCGAGCGACTCAAACTGCCCATTCTTCTCAAGTAATTCAGACTTGGCGCTCATATATGTGGCAAGGTCCGCGCCGCGCCATCCATAGATGGCCTGCTTTGGATCTCCAACGACTATGAGATGCCCCTCAGTTGCAAACAGCCTCTTGAATATCCGCCACTGCGTTGCATCCGTATCTTGAAACTCGTCAACCATGGCCATACGGTAATGGTCCCGCATGCGCTTCACAAAACCTTTTTGCGCGTCGGTCGCATTTGGTCCTATCGCAGCTTCGACAAGGCGTGCAGTTCCCTTGATAAGATCGTCAAAGGTCACGCTACTTGACCGAAGTTTCAGCCGCAGAAACTCCGAATATGCCCTCTGTACCACTTCTTTAACAAGGCCATATTGAAGGTATTCCACACAACGTGGAACCGCCTCTTTGATTTTTGCATATGGCTCAAACCTTTTCATCTCACAAAAAGCACCATTGACTTTCTCGTCGCGCCATTTCCTAAGCATGAAGTCCATCTTCGGCTTAGCTATGGACTTTAGCGCTTCTAACATTTTGCTTGGGTCGTCATATTTACCCGTGATGATACTAAGGTTTTCATCTAATCCTGTGAAATAGGTCGTCTGCGCGGAACTGAGACCGCCAGCATATCTCAACACATATTGTCCAGGGCCACAGTCTTGTTCTCGCGGCAACTGAGAGATTGTAGTCATCAAAACCCGTAAAGATTGTTTCTGCTCTTCAAACTCTCGATTCCAGTCGTTAAAAGAGTCTTTTGATACTATCTCCCTTAACTGCCTTTCAACGGCAGCAGAAAGTGTCGTGGCATCTAACCTCTCCGCTTCTTCTGTTTTTTTTGTCGTTGCCCAATACGCCATCCCCAATTCGAACTTATCGGCATACTCTATTTGAAACCGTTCTGACACGAGCACATTGTGTACCGCCCTTTCGCAAAGCGCTTTGTCGGAACCACCAATATCCATTCCCATCATCATCCCGCTTTCAAAAGGATATGAGGCAAGAACCTCACGACAAAACGAGTGAATCGTGCAAATCGTCGCCTCGTCCAGATGTTTTGCCGTATCTGTACCCGCAATAACCCCGCGTATGCGCTCTTTCAGTTCTCCGGCGGCCTTCTCGGTAAATGTGACAAGAAGAATGCTCCTGATGTCATAGTTGTCTTCCCGCACAAGCTTCTCGACAATATGTTCGAGCGTATAGGTCTTGCCCGTTCCAGCAGAGGCCTCAATCACCGCATTTCGACTGTAATCAAGGTTATCCCAGATTGGCGTGTTAGCCATTTTGCGCCTCCTTTCCCTGAATAAGCTTTCCCGACATCGGCAACGTGAATACCTCTTCGTACATCTTTTTCAGCTCCGCGCCAGTCGGAGGACGTCGCCACTTATCAAGAACCTTGTCAATGGCCAACCCCGCCCCCTCCGGAACAATGACCTGATGCATCGCATCCCAGAAGTCATGCGACTTTTCACCAAGCGGAACGGCCGTTACTGAAATAAGTTTCTCGCGTAGCCCGTCATAAGTGACCGCTGGCGGAATGGTCCCAAACCATTCCTTAACTTTCTTGATGTGGTCCACGGCCATGCCGCGGGGGATATCCCATGCCCAAGTCTGTACCACATTGCCAAAAGCAATAACCTTAATCTTGAACTTCAGATTATCGGTCACATCCCGTTTGACATATCGATCCAGGATACCATAGAACGATTCCAGTACAGCCGCAGGAGGAATCAGGATTGGGACATCTTTTATTTGACTTTGATAATTACGGCACAACAACACGAAAACATCAGGATCTTCTTGCTTCTCTTCCCGCAAACGACTTCTATCCTCGTCGGTAACATTCTCATCTGCCCACTCTTGTTGTGTTGCCAGTTTCGTCAATGCAAAAGATCCTAGATACGACACTGGGACGTGAGCATGATTCTGAGATGACTCATAATCAAACTTCAGCGTTTTCAGCATCATCGACTTCTCGAGATCCCACTTGACGGTCCCGTATGGAACACCCAGCGGCGTTGACTCGTCAAGCTCGTTTGTGCGCCATTCTTCGCGGGCGATCTTAAATCGCCTGGCAAATACCGCATTATAGGGATCCTTCACGAATGCAGCCAGATCTTTGGCTGAGGGCTCCTCCATCGTCTTGCTATCTGGCGTTCTTCCCTGTATAGGATCGGGCGTTACTTCTGGCAACCCAGGGCGCTGTTCCTCAAGCGGATAATGCTCCACTTCCACTCCTACCGCGACATCGTGCACAAGAGACGATGGATATAGTTCGGCGTCGGATTGTAAATCTATGCATGGATATGACAGTACAAGTTCATTACGCGCGGACGAAACAGCAGCAAGGAACTGCACGCGAGATTTTGACGCGCGAAGCGTGTCTTGCCGCTCTTCATTCGGCAATTCGTTCCGCACATCCAATGTAGATCGATCGTTCGTTCCAGGAATCACGCCTTCTAAAAGGCCGATTACAAAGACGTACTTAAATGGCACATGGGCAAGCGACCGAAGTCCGCCAATCGTTACTCCATGCCGCAGATATCCACCCTTGGCGCACTCTACGCCGGCCACGGAACTTTCGACCACCGCCACGGGAAGTCGGAGATTCTGTTCACCTTCAATCTTAACGAGACTGTTCAACGTCCGGACAATACTGGCTCGAACGAGTGTCTCAAGCGAATTCTCTTTATCGGTGGCCAAGAACTCGTCCATCACCGCATGAAGACGCCCTGCCCAAGTCTTCGCCCACTCATTTTCATTTTCGGATGAACATCTGGCTCTTATGGCATTCAGACCGGAGAGCCGTCGATGCAGAGTTTCAACGACCTCCGAGAACTTCTCAACGTCCTCGGCTTCAAGTGCTTCAAGTTCAACGTCATCAACTTTCTCTGCAACAAGTCCGAGCCGCAAGCGTTTCAACGCCCACTCCCAGTTAAAGCGTCCTGAAACATTTCCTTCGTCGCTGTCCGCTTCGGAAAATCCTTCAAACGCCCCCATCCTCTCAGCGAGACCTCTCCATTTGCCAACATCGTCGCGAGAGAAACCTATCGCCCTCTGAAGGCAGGGATTCGACAGCGCATCGAAAAGACGTCTACGGTTAAGCCCGTATCTGGCAATGTCCATGAGCGCAAGGAAGCCATCGAGGTAGGAGCTGTAATCGCTGGCCGTCGCATCGACAAGGCCAAAGGGAATCTGCCCGCGGCCATCGAAAACGCTCTCAATCATTGTCCGATACTTGGGCATGTCTGTCACAAGTACCGCGATGTCTGAGAAATCGACACCTTCCTTCTTGATCGGCCTCCCGTCCTTATTCCCCTCCCAAACGATGTCCAGGATTCGCTCATGCACCATCTCCACTTCGCGTCGAATTCCTGGGGCACCAACAACTCGTAACGCGACCCCATCCGCCGCGGAGGTCTTTTCTTCAGGAGAGAACCAAATGACTTCATGCGTTTTCGCCGCCCACTCTATCATCTCTTGCTGGAGTGGCGTTAAAAGTGTATGCCCGAAAAGGAACAGTTTCTCGGACGGTCCCTTTGGTGGCGAGCGCCGTAAGGAATCGAACACCTTCCGCTGCGATCGCACGTCTCGCATGGCATCAACAAGTGCCTGTTCGCCCTTGAAGATATCGTTCGCATCCTTAAACTGAGCGAGAGTCGCTATGTACCCCGTCGCCTCGTAATCGTCTATCAATTGCCCGAGGGTATTTGCAAGTTGGACCGCTCTCCTAGCTTCGCGCTGCGAGACTATAGTCAATGCGCCTGGCTTATCATTATCTTCCTTAATGTACTTGCGGAATGGCGCAAACTCCGCACGACCATCCTTCATCAGGATATTTAGAATGATTATCGGATAATCGCGCCCCGAGACGACCTCGACGCCCTGCGGGGCATTCTCCTTGAGCAGACGATCCAACTCATCGTTGATGAACGGCATCTCGACACCGGCGCTCAGTTCCGGCACCTTTGCAAGCACCTTCATCTTGAGCCAGTTGCCGAGATTCGGGTTCGCCACCGCGACCTTCAGGAACTCGAACGGATCGGCATCCTCCCCGCAGCGCTCCTCAAGCAGCCGCTCCTTCAGGTACTCCGCCAGATCCTCGATCCGGCGGCCATAATAGATTTTCAGGGACATGTCGCTTCTCCTTGCATTAAAGGAACATATATATTCACGACTTCTGTTAGACCGCAATACCCTTCCAAGAATCTTCCACAATCTTCAGGTGTTTACCGAGTTCTGAGTTATTCGAAAACGGAGCTTTAATATACTGTACATCTTCACCCACTACAAGCATCAGGTCATATCGATCCCTGTTCTCTTCAGCATGTGCAAAGTCATACTCGGCGTTGGACATATAAAACACACCCTCATCAAACGACTTGACCTCTATGAGTCTTCTGATTCCATCAGTGTCAAGATAGGAAAAATCATAATGACAAGCATCGTTTCCAATCCCTTGATCACCCGTCAAAGACGTTTTATCAACTGGCTGTCGGAATCTTTGCGGATCTTTCAACATAGCGGCCCACGCTTTCTTCTGGGCACGAAGACCTGCCATGTGTTTTTGACGATCTGTTCTATATGCCACTGCGCGTTTTCCTCCAGAGGTAGCATCACCCCCATGTTTCCCTTTGGCAGAACTGATTGGTGACACGCCCTTTAAATCCGATATCTGAACAATATCCTTAATTTGCCCATCAAAAATCATCTGCTGTTGGGGGGGCACAACCACAGCCGGATCATTTTTACTACCGATGATCTTCTCTATCTCCGCCTTAATAATCTCCTCAACACCCTCCTTTTTAAAGAAGAGCTTGCTCTGAACTGTCGGGGGCAGATTATCCAACGACAAGTCTGCATTTGCCAACAGTTTTAGACATTCAGAATCAGCCGTTGGTGCCTCAGAGAATGTGCCTCCTTCTTCAACTCGCACTAAATCTATTTCAAACTCAGTTTTAACATTTTCAAAAAAGGCCCTCTCCAACGCATCTTGATCAGGTAAATGATCCTCCTTCAGCAAACTACGCAACTTGTCCTCAAACCAACCCATCCCCAACACAGAATATGACCACAGTTTTCCACAATAACATTCTTGCGACTGTTCATCCTTCTGGCTCAATTTCGCATGCAACACCTTGGCAAAATTCCCTGTGTACAATTCACGAAGTTCTTTCGCCTCAGCACGATAACAATTCAGAATCCTTTCTTGAATCATCTTACTGCATTTCTCGTAAGTCATTCCTACCCACAATATCAAATCCCTCAATTGCGTATCTTTCAGCTCCGACATTTGTCGTGACAAGTCCAAATGATCCTTGTCCTGCTTGCCCGTCAATGTCAATATGCAACTACGACGTTCGCTCTTTTCAGACAAAGACGACTTCTCCTTGTCTGTCAATGGCCTGCCCACCACACTTGTCCAAAACTGTTCCTCATCCTCGCTCAACCCGAGAGCTTCTTTCACAGCCTTAGAATCATTTTCATCACCATCATTTTTATAATACAAATCCAGCGCATCAAGTGAACTGGTGATGATGTTTCGAAACTCGCCAGCTATTTGCGCTCCAGTTAGGCTAAACAAAATACAAAATACTTCACCTAACGCAAGACAAAATCTAGGATCGTTCAAAGCCTCCTTCAACGTTAAGGCATCAGTGCAAACAATAAACCTATGTTCGTCTTTATTAACCTGGATAATTTCGCCGGAAAGCATCTCGTAGAGCCTGCCGTCAAATTTGTAGCTGCATTTTCTGACGACTTCGATCTTGATATCTTTCAGCGCACTCACGGCAGACGCTAAAAGATCATCACTTTCAATTTCACGATATCGAACCGCCAACAAGAAAAACCTCCTGTCGCGTATTCTTTGATTCAACTCCGCTGTTATCTCCGGTAAAAGCACTTTCGTATCTTTTTGCTCATCAACATCATTGCCCAATGGCTTGACGCCAAATAATTTTCGCACCGATTCAGCCCCGACACGACTTCCAATCTCTAATTTGTAATTATCATTTAGAATCTTCCGGGACAACAAATCATTGTCCCAATAACGGATATTGTCCCTAGCGACTAACTCTAATGGGCCATCCCCCTTCCGCGCATAAAGATGCGTTAATTTCCTATTAGCCAGTTCCGAACACTGTTTCTCAAGTGCAAGCCTCTCTTCTTCTTTGTCGCATTCTTTGATACGCTGCCTAAGAGCCATACGAATTCGCTGATAAAACTTCTGCACACCTCGATTTTTATTTATATCAAATCCTACCAACCTATCATACAGTTCTTCAAGTGAAAGATCGACTAGCCTACGTCTGGCACCGAGCTTTACAAGTGCGTCAATCGCTAACCCCACCGGTTGAATCTTATCGTCTAATCTATGCTTGAAGTCGTCTACTAGTTTCGAATTTTCTAGGATGACATCCGTTAACACATCTTTCACCTGCCAAGCCAAATAAGTCCATTCAACCTTTAATGGCCATGGCGCTTGCTTATTTGCTATCGTCCAATACATTACAGGATTACCCTCAACAGATCGTAGGATTCCGTCCTTTTGCTGCGCAGTTAAAAGCCTAAGGAACTGCTCAACGCTAAGGCCTCGAATCCGCTCTATATCCTCTTCGAAAATTGCCTGCACAAACTGACGTGGTGGCAAAGGGTTCGCAGATCCATCCGGCAATCCTCCATTTAACTGCTCTTTCCCATTACCTTTTTCTAACTCACGGAGAAATGATATATAGCCGTCATCACGCTTAAGTTCATGTAGCCTTATCCGCACGTCGGCACGCATGCCAATGCTGAGCAAGAAAGCATCAACATCTCGTCCTTGTGCCACCTCGCCGAACAGAGCACGCCGATCTGCTTCAGACATAAAAACACTGTCAGGAATTGCGCTGCCTGCATATATCTCTTTGGCGCTATCAAACAAAAAATCTCGCGAGAGAAAAACTTTGCCGTCAGGCGAACTGACAAACAACGGGATATCCATCCGTCGCCTATAGTCATCTTCTTCAATCTTAGCCGTTGGATCGAAATTCTTAAGCATCGCCTTAAGCATTTCCGTCACAGCATGTTGCTTTGACTCCAGTGTAGCCGACTGTTTTCTTACCTCATCGTTACACCAGTTTATGATATTACGGGTGATATCCGCAAGGTCATAAAAATGCAGATTAACCACCTTTCGTAATTCGTCATTTACAAAATCGCGAGGTCTTTTCCACTTATCTCGATTATTCTCATACTCGCACTCGCGTTTTATGCATTCCCACAACTGCGCACTTATAAAACCAATTACCATCTCCTTGGGCCTAGCGATCGACTTTGCATCATCCTCAGACGGCGACGTATATACATCATCTTTAACGCTAAAATATCCTGTTTCATCTCTTAGGATTGAAGCATAAGGGGTAACTTTCGTAGTCCGGTCACTGATCTGTATCAAGACAGCTATCAATTTCGCCAACAACTCATCCGAAAGGTTCATCTCCTTTATTGATGTATTAATAGCATCGGCCAATTTCACCTGCGGACAAAAACTATCTTCGAAATTCTTGGGCACCTCGCTCGTCGGATCTGACAACACGTATTCGGGCAAAAATTTTTGCGCATTAAAATACTGCGTAATTTGAGTTCTCGCGCCTGGCAAGAACGAATAATACCAACACTCTCCGATTTTACGGTAATCGCCGTCAACACAAGGACAAAATGTCCCCCCCATCAAAATAGCTCGCAGTTCACGGTACAATAACCTCACACACGAATTCCGTGTTTCTGACACAGGTGACAAAAGCCTATAAGGAAACCATTTGTCACGAAGGAGTTCGTTATGTTCTTTAAGAATCTCCGCAAAATTTCCCAAAGCAGCAGGAAGTAATTTTGAAAAGATATACTTGTTCGCCTCATCATCAGGCATCAACGCATCTCGCGATGCTTTCAATTTCACCGTAGCATGCACAAGGCATGGCAAATTGATTTCAACCGCCTGTTCAGCCGATTTGACAGGGAGATAATTATAAAGCACCCCATCAAGTTGTGAACGAACCTGTGGGTCAAATGGAATTGCTACTGCAAGATTGAAATTACGAGAATCGTCACTGGCAAGCTTCACTCCAGCCAATTCACATGAATCCCGATAAACTAGCCAAACTACTTTAGACGCCGATCCTCCGTTCTTTGTCTGTGTTATCGACTTCTTGTAAAGATGTTGATCATCAACTCCCACTGCCCTATGATCAAGTTCCTCCGATTCAAACTCAAAAGAATCCTTTCCCCGTGCCGACACAATTAGAATGCCCACCTTCAGCAATCTAGGCAAAAATAGCATCAGTTCAGACTTAAATGACCGTAGTTCATTCTCTATATCGGCAAATACAGCCTCCAACCCATCACCATGCTCCTTCCATCTTAACTCTATCTCCGTCACCCATTTGCTCCCAGTCTCGTCATTACCAGGTTCTGGAAACACAAGCATCGGTAAATGTCCATCATTTCGTTGAGACAGAACTGCGTCCTTCAACGCTGGGTCACCATCAATCTTCTTAGCAACAACCTCATGGGAAAATGTTAACGTAACTCCATTCGAACGAATAATAATCTCATCTGGCTTCCAATTCAATAATGAGCGGAATCCCAAGCCCTTATTTCCGATCGTCGT
>Ga0310690_10013013_pt1 | contig 10166 bp, 6 predicted proteins | sample AusTroGonzalo_MG_2_FD_207661 | JGI IMG/M metagenome (GOLD analysis project Ga0310690, IMG submission 207661) | Bovine rumen microbial communities from tropical cattle in Woodstock, Queensland, Australia - Gonzalo_04 (v2) (version 2) | ecosystem: Host-associated > Mammals > Digestive system >...
TGCGCAGAAATGCTGGTTCCGTTGTTGTTGGTAAAATAGGTGTCAATGACAAACAGTATCTTCATAAAAAACAATTTTTCGAACAAATATTAGCGCGAAATGGATTATGGTAACTTGGTCTAACGTCCTATAGTGTTGGAGGTCAAAAGGTTATATGAGCCAATAAAAGCCCTTTTCGGCTGAAAATTCATTCAGCGAAAATACAAATTTTATTGTTATGAAGATACAAGGAGTAAATCCTTATTTTTTGTTGTCTTCTATCGCCTCTTGAAGCATTGCTTCAAACTGGGAGATGGAATTGTCAATATTGTACTTAATGGCGGATTCTGAATAGATTTTCTCCATTTTCTCTTTCTCTTCCGGGTGGTCAAGCCAGTAGTCGATGGCACGTGCGAGATCTTTCGGATCTCCTGCCTCGAAAAGACTGCGCTCGTCCAGGGCGAACTGTTTGGTGGCGGACAAGCTGCTGTTGGAAATGACCGGTACCAGACCAGTGGCGAAAGCTTCGATACAAGAAATGGCTTCCGATTCCATGTCGGATGCATGGACATATAAGTCGCATTGCGACAGTAGATGTATCAATTCATCTTTCGGAAGGTAAGTGAAAATGGGCGGGGTCTTCAGTTTCTGTCCCAACTTGTAATATTGTTTGTATTTAGGCCCTCTTCCCGCAAAAATCAGTTGGATTTTATCGCCATATTTCGAATACTGCAAAGCGTTGATGAGAAGGTCCTGACGTTTTTCCCCGGCCAGTCGTCCCACCATCATAATGAGGATTTTATCCGCAAATTGAGGCTCCTTGGGATGCTTTGTCCACTTGAAATCCGACTGGATTCCATTGGAGATAGGGTGTAGTTTTGCAGTATATCCACGCGATGAAAGCTCATCCGCCATAAACTGGGATGGTGTGTGCACATGACCGTAGTGATTGTAGGTTGTATTCCTGAATAGTCTGAAAACCATATTGTTGACCCAATCCACTTTACCTGTGCCAAGGCTGGATGTGATATTTTGGGGTTGTACATGGAAAGCTGCTGTAGAGGGTTTCCCCATTTTGTCTGCCACTTTCTTTGCCTTGGCTTCCAAAACGAAGGGTAAGTAGCAGTGGATGATGTCTGCCCATTCTACCGCCTCAATAATGGTTTTCTTCTTCCATTTGGCAAATTGGAAGCCATGTTTCCGGATTAATCCTTGGAAAAAAGGAATGGTCAACTCCGGCATGCAATAGATGTTTTCCTTCTGTTCATCGCAGGCGGTCAACACTCGTACTTCATGTCCTCTTTTTCGAAGTTCATCTGCAAATCGTTGTGCAGATATGCTGGTTCCGTTATTGTGCGTAAAATAGGCGTCAATGACGAATAAAATCTTCATAGGCGAATTCTATTATTTTTACAGCCGCAAAATTAACATTTTTTATGAAACATAATTTGCTGATAATCAATTGATATAAAAAATCAGAACCTTAATTTTGGACAAATAAAGGAAAAAAAACGCGATTTGTGTAAAATCGTGGAAATGTAGAATGAAAGGAAGAGTTGTAGTTAGTGCTTCCGCATCACCAAATAAATGAAATAAGGTGCTCCGGCCAAGGCTGTGATGCTGCCCACAGGGAGTTCCGCCGGTGCGGCGATGGTGCGGGCCAAAGTGTCCGCGATGAGCAGGAAGAATGCTCCGAAAAACAGAGAATAGGTGAACAATCTACGATTGTTGCTGCCTACCATCAATCGCGCCACATGCGGCATAATCAACCCGATAAACCCGATGGAACCGCAAAACGCCACTACCACGGAAATCAGAACCGAAGAGGTGATGAGCACAATGTAGGTCGTCTTCCGCGTGTCAATGCCTAATGTCTGTGCCGTTTCTTCCCCCACTTGCATGATGTTCAGATACTTGGAGTAGTAAAAAAGAATGCTGATGCAAATGATCATGATGGGCACCAACCAGGCAATCTCAAACCAAGAGACGTGCGTGAGACTGCCCATTGTCCAGAAATAGATTTTATGCATTTCTTTCTGGTTCATCACAATCATCAGCGTAATCATCGCGGAGATGAAGAAGTTGAGGGCAATGCCGATGAGCAAGAGTGTATTGGTGTTGTGCTTGCCCTTGATGCGGGCAATGCCGAGAATCATGAAAAGGGTGAGCAGTGCGGTGATGAGGGCGGGCAGGGTGATGCCGAAAAGCACGGCGTCCCAGCCAAGGATGAAGGCAATGGCCGCGCCCAAGGATGCCCCGGAAGAGATACCGAGGATGTAGGGGTCGCAAACCGGATTGCGGAAGATGCTTTGGAACACACCGCCGCAGATGGCCAGTGCCGCACCTGCCAAAACACTCATCACAATGCGTGGGATGCGCAACTGCCACAAAGTGACATTATAATAGTCCGCAATCTCAATGTCTTGGAAAAGCCCGATTTTCTGCCCGAGACTCTGCATGACCACCTTCACCGGCACGGGGATAACCCCGATACCCGCGGCTACAATCATGGATATCAAGAGGATAATTCCCAGCACTCCTGGCCAAAACCAACGACAATGTCCTTCCTTCATGCGTCTTCGTTTTATTGGAATATGGCAACTTTACCGCATTGTTTCAGAAAATCGGTAATAGTAGTACGTGCTTTTTCTTCGGCTTTGCAACGATTCTCGGGGGTGTTATAGCGGTTCTCGATTTTATGCTCAACCCTCTGTATCAGAGGCTTGGCATCAAACTGCACGGCGTTTTCCTCTGCCTCGCTGTCTGATTTGAACCATGAGGAGAGCGTGGACTGGGTGAAATCGACATCGGGCAGACAAACCAGCACCGTATCGGTGCCTTCTACGGGTTGATATTGCACTTTGTCCAAATCCATGGTTAAACTCACCTGTTGCCGTAGAATCTGCACGCAGTCGTGCTTCTGTTTGAAAAGACCGTTGTTCTTGCCTAACACAGAACTGCCGACACCGCTGCCCCAAAAAGCGTCTTTGACATAATCTTCAGTGACGGTGGTGTATAGGTACAAAATGCCGATAGGACGGGTGGCTTCAATGACCGCAGGGGTGTCCTTCAAGGTTAGCTCTTCTGTGTCTTGCCGATGCATATATCGGCTCAGCAACGCCACTCCTGCCACGAGCAGGATGACGATGATAGCGTATATTGCGATTTTTTTTGTCATTGTTTAAGGAGGTTAAAAGGTTAGGAGGTTAATGGATAAACACAACTTGAAGGCCGATGGCGTTGAGGAGGGAGGTGAAGACGGCTTCGGTGTTGTGCGTGAGTTCGTCGGCGAGTTGCTGACGGAACCGTTCGTCTTGATCGACAACCTCTTCGAAGGCCATCTTCTTGATTTGCTGGATGGTGGTTTCACCTACTTTGTCGCGCAGGCCAGTGGAAAGGGTCACGATTTCGTTCTGATCAGTGACAGGGTTGTAGGATTTGTCGATAATTTTCGGTTTGGGCAACCGGATTTGCACGGAATCCTCGCCAATAATAGTGATATCGCTTTCCTTCAGGTCGTTAAGGTCAATGCCATAGCGGATGGTCACATCAACAGGAATCACGGCCAGCCGTTTGCCAAGTTTCCATTTGGCAGGGTTCAGAGAGGCGATTTGGGTTTCAGAGTCGTAGACCCCCATTTTACGGATGGTCACCTCTGTAGTGGCGATTTGCTGCTGAGCCTGCAGCACGCCGAGGATTTCGCTGGTTTGTGGGAGTTTTTTCCCTTCAGGCTGTTTCATCGGCCAGAAAATGGCGGCTGCCAGCACAGCAACGCTCACGGCCAGAAATATCCAGTATTTTCGGTTCATATGCATAAGTTATTGTTGTTGGATGTATTGATCAAGCTCTTTTTTGTTGCTGTCAAACTGGAAAACGCTACGTAGGAGAAAATACTTCTCTTTTTCAGTGCAGTGATGATACGCACTTTTGGCAAAGTCCAGTTTGTCTTTTTCAAAGGTAAACAGCTTGCAAATTTCAATGATTTGGTTGACGTTTAAATAATTACGACTTACGATTTGTTTAGCGGTGGATAATTTAGAGGATTCAAAGGTTTCGTTTTGGATGATGGACATTGCCGCATTGAAATCGGCATCGTTCATGCAATGGTTGCCAAATTGAGGATGAGGGTTGTGGGGTGGGCGCGGATGTTGAGGTTGTTGCCCAGGAGCATTGGGGTAGGGGTGGTTTTGTTGCATTGGAGAAAACACGACAATCGTTTCAGGACGAGGCAGATTTGAACTTATGGACAACCCATACATATTACGTTGATTGTCAATCCAGTACATATTGTTTGAATACTGAAGTTGGATGAATTGTCCTACAGTGGTGTGGATGTTGTTGTCGATTTCAATACGAATATAGTGTTGACCTTGGGGAATGTCTTGCACCATCAGGGACATCAGTGGTGCGTCATTCTGCAGTGCGTCATCAATGAAAAGCCAAAAAGCATATCGGTCTGAAGCAACGGACAGGGAGGTTTTTGGCGTGTTGGAAAATGGATGATTAGTTTGCGAGAAACCTATGGTGGTCAAAACAGCAAATACAATAAACAATCTGATTCTTAAATATTTACACATAATGTTTATATACATATCAAATTTGTGCAAAAATACATTTTTATCAGTTGTATAGATTTGAGTCACATCCATAGGTTTAATAGCCGAGGTGGTATCCACACGCTTGAGCCATTATGATTTTCGAATTTATGGAATAGTATTGTCTGTTAATGACCGTCGCCAAACTATTTTTCTTATGCCATCTCTCCTTGCATCCCCGCCAGGACCATCCGCAGCTCCCAAAACTCGTAATCCTCCCCCAAAACATCGCGGGCGGCGGTCAACGACGTATCTCCGGTTTCATGAAAATAATCTTCGATGATGTCGCATTTTTCCTTATCCACAAAGTCAACGGCATCATATTCACCTTGTTCCACAAAACGGGTGAGATGACCGTAGATGGTGGATGTCGTCAGTCCTCGCTCAGCAGCGATTTCCTCCACGGTCATACCCTTATCCAGCATCCTTTTTGTGATGAAATAAGTTTCCCCTTTCTGTCGTTTGCTCTTTTTGTCTTTGCTGTCTGCCTTTTTTTCTTTACCCGAATCGTCATGGCCATCGTTGGTTGCCTCCAACAATTTGACAACCTTTGTCTTACGATACAGGTCTGTGCTGAATTCTTTCTCACAATTCTCTAAACATCCCAACTTCACTGTGATTTCTTCTTGCAACTGAGTCAAAGTTTCCGACAGTTGCTCGTTCACGGTTTTGTTGCCGGTTTTGTATGCCAGTCCGGATAATCCATCGGACAAAACCTTCAGATGTTCCCGGAAGTAGGCGGTGCCTTTTCGCAATCGCTCTTGCAAGACAGGATTCTCCGAATAAGGTGCTGCGTTGTGAAGTTGTCGTACCTGCGATTCAAACCGCGTCTGTATCTCCACCAGCTCATTCTTCACCCCGTCGCGGAGGCGTACCACGCGTTGCAGCATTTCTCCGTCGAAGAGGGTTCGATGGTCTAACACTACTTTCGCTAAACGTCCCGTTGTGCGGTAGATTTCTTGAAAGTCAATCAGCTCCAGGATGGTGCTCAGTTCGTATTCGTTTCTCAGTGTGTTCACTTTTTCCTCTGACGGCTCTTTTTCGGGCATCTGTTCCACAAAGTAATTCACGATGCCGTCATTGACAAGTGCATGGGAACTGATTTTGGTTTTCAGGACGAGCCCTTCGAGGGAAGTGCAACGGCTGAGCGCAACATAGACCTGGCCGTGCGCGAACGACTGTTGCGCGTCCACGATCAGTTTGTCGAAGGTGAGTCCTTGGCTTTTGTGGATGGTTACGGCCCAGGCAAGGCGGAGCGGAATCTGCGTGAAGCTTCCGATTTCATCTTCTTCAATTTCTTTGGTTTCGTCATTGAGGGTGTAGTCCATGTTCTGCCACGTGACAGGTGATACGAGAATGCAATCGTTACCACATGTGACTTCAAGCTCACCTGTATCCTCGTTAAAGCCGGTCAGTCTTCCGATTTTCCCATTGTAATATGCCTTATCGGGATTCGGGTCATTTTTTACGAACATGACCTGTGCCCCGATTTTTAGTTCCAGTTCCTCCTTGGTAGGATAGAGGTGTTGTGGAAAAACACCTTTGATCTCTGCTTTGAAATATCGACTTTTGCTTTTCAGAGAGCGCAATCGAGAGTCGTTGATTGCATCGGCTTGCGCATTATGTGTGGTCAGTGTGATATATCCTTCCGTAGGTTTGAAATCAGGGATATAACGACTGTTCAGCAGTTTGATGCAGTCGGCATCCATTTGGTTGTCGCGCACCTTGTTGAGCAGCGTGATGAAGTCGGTGTCGTGTTGTCGGTAGATATGCTCCAGTTCCACGCACAGGTAATCGGTGCGTTGGAGAACGTAACTGCCGAAAAAATAGACGGTTTTGTAGTAAGGGGAGAGTATTTCCCACTCTTCCGGCTTTGCCACGGGCGCGAGTTGGTGCACGTCGCCAATCATGAGTACTTGGACTCCTCCAAATGGTTTGGAAGACCGGCGCGCACGTCGCAGAACGGCGTCCACAGCATCCAGGACATCCGCCCTTACCATGCTGATTTCATCAATGATAAGCAGGTCAAGGGTACGCATGATTTTCAATTTCGCCCCTCGGATTTTTTGGAACTGTGCTGCATGTTCTTTGTTACTGTGTTGTCCTGTGACCTGAACTCCTTCAGGAATCTGCGGTCCGAACGGCAGTTGGAAGAACGAGTGGATAGTCTGTCCTCCTGCATTGATGGCTGCCACGCCTGTTGGGGCCACCACAATCATCCGTTTGTGCGTTTTTGTCGGCAGACTTTTCAGAAAAGTGGTCTTTCCCGTGCCAGCCCTGCCTGTGAGGAAGATGTGTGCATCGGTATGCAGCACCAAGTCTTCTACAAATTGAAGTTTCTGGTTTTCAAATGTTTCCGTAGTTGACATTCTCTTTTTCATAGTTTAAATTCATTTTATTTTTGTTTTAAAGTTGTTAACGTGCAAAGATACAATTTTTTTGTTTGTTCGTTTTCTTTTGATTTCAAGTAATGACAGTAGAGACGTGGGGTGTTACGTCACTACTGAACAGACCAATAACCAGTACTTAAAGAGTATCCTATTTCTTCAGCACCTTAGAGGTCCCTAGGAATTGTTGCTGTTCGTCTTTGACAATAATCGTGTACATACCGCGCGAATATGGGGTCAAGTCGATTATGGTTTGTTTGCCTGTGGCAGTTGTTTGGTTCAACAGTCTGCCAAATACATCATAGACGTAAATTGTCCATTGGTCGCAAGGAAATAAGACTAGTACCTGAATGAAGTTTGTCGTTGGGTTGGGGAATACTTCGAAGCCAGGTGTGGCATATTCGGGGAGGCCTGCAGTAATGGTCAAGTGCAGGGTCACCACGCTGTCGCAGCCGTTGCTGTCAGAAAAGATCTGAGTGTAGTCTCCGCTGGAGGTGTAGGTGATGCCGTTCCAAGAGAAAGAACCCATATTTTCGACTGTGAACTCGGAGTGGGTCGATGATAGCATATCAACAGAGACATTGGCTATATTAGCGCATCCGTTATCGTCTGTCCCGGTGACAGAGTACAAGCCAGGGGTACTCACGTAGAGGGATTGTTCGTTGCTCAGGTCACTCCAGACATAGGAACTTCCTCCGGATGCAGCGAGAATTGTGCCAGAACCTTCACAAAACGTTGTCTCGCCTGAAATAGCGATAGTAGGCAGGGAATTCACCGTTAGGTATAGCGTGTCTATTTGTGTACAGCCACTGTCCAGGGAAATGTAGTAATAAGTACCCGAGTTAGAATAGCTCGTCCCGTTCCATATGTAGTTGTCGCAGACCTCTACGGTGGAGGAGGCCCCTGGTAGGTTGCACAAATCTCTCACTTGAAAAGTGTCTTTTGTGTATGCTTTGCAGCCGTTATCCCATACAGACCAGACGGTATATTTCTTAAGACCGTTAAATAGTGGATAGTCGGTATAATAGTTTTGGGTAGTTGCGCCTAACCACTCATCATCGCGATCTATCTGATAGTGGGTACACAATCTTGGGGAATCTTCCACTATTGCCTTCAGGGGGAAACTGAAAACAGGACTGTATTCTGTCCAGCCGCTCTGAAAAGGGGCAAGAATCTTGGTGATAGAACCTTTATTGGGGATGTAAGGGAATCCCACCTTGAGAATATCGTTTCCGGCAGTTGCACTCATATAGACGCCATACCATAATTCTTCATTGGCATTGATGACAACCGGATTGTCTAACATAATTGTGTTCCATTCATCGCAGGTTAAGGTCGAGAGGTTAACATATTGTTGCACTATCGAGGTCCCTGAATGGAACGAATTTCCATCATAACTGCCCCCTTTATACACCACGAGTTTATAGATTGTAGCGGATGGACTGGGTATAAAAGAAATGGCAGTCAGTAACTTGTTGTGGTAATCGGTCAGATCAGAAGGCTCAAAACGGTGCATCATATACATTTTCGTTTCGGTATCATTGTTGTAGGTATATGAGACATTGGTGCACCAAGTCAGCTCATATTGATCAGGAACATATAGTTCGGGGGCATTCCAATAGAGGTCAATTTGGTTGTCAGTTTGGGAGAGTGTCAGATTTTTTGGAGGATTGCAAATCTCATGGCATTGTCCTGTAAGAAGAACATTTGCCGAAACATCTCCGGATTGCAAATGGATATTGCCTGTTTCGAAGGAGGTGTTGGCGGAATCAGGCACGTAGTTGACGTACAAGGTGCCCCCAGACCAATTCAGGGATGCGCTGCTGCTGAATATGTCAGAATCTGTACTGATTAGAAAGTGGCCACTGGCTGTCGCCTGGATATTCGAGGTTAGACCATTCCCTTTCACGAGTATAGATTGGACTTTGTTGTTGAATCCATATTTGGTGTAAAAATTCAGAGTTTCAGGGGTGGTACTAATTTGGGTGACATTTGTGAAGATCTGTTGTGCGGATGCCTTGCAGCCGTTAGACCAGCTGGCCACAACCGTATAAGAGCAGGTTTCGGAAGCATTCAAGGTGTCATGCCACGACAAAGAATTGGTGTTTCCCAGGAACAGGGAGTCCCGATACACCTCATAATGGGTGAGAGCATGTCTGTCGGCCACTTTGCCTTTGATGCAGAATCCCCATGTTGTACCATAGTTATAAGAATGCCATGTGTAATCGCCAGTTTCAGAATAATCGGCAATGATATCGTTTTTCCCGGTAACACAATCATCAGTCAGAGGTATCACTAAATTCCCACCGGGTGCTTCCAAATAAAAGCCAAACCACAACTCTTGGTTGGCATCGATTTCTACGGGAGTGTCCAAAGTGATGGTATTCCAGGCATTAGGAATAAGCGAGGATAAATCAATGGTCTGCTCTAAAACCAAGTTACCTTGTTCATATATGTATCCGTTGTGTGTACCACCTCCTTTAAATACCAACGCTTTGCAGAGCGAGGTTCCTGGAAGCACATATAGATCAATGGCGGTCAGGCTTTTCCCGTGATATTTCACCAAATCCGAGTCGCAATAACGATGCACAATGCTTGTCGAATAATCTGATGCATATCCATAACTATGAGAAAAGTTGCCGGAACCCCAAGAGAGCATTTGCTGATATTGATCAGGTGATACTGTATCCCACTGAAGGGTGATGTGTTCCAGATCCTGTGAAGAGATCATTAGGTTCTCGGGAGGCGCACAGGTGGCGGTATAACTTCTTCCAACTAATGGTACTTCAAAACTGGTGCTGTCCGAAGAGAGTGAAAGCGTACCATGTTCTGTAATTTCATTAGCGGAGGGAATATAGCGCACAAACACTTGTCCGCCGAAACTGTCAATCATCACTGTGGAATAATAATGGATGGAGTCAGTGCTGATTTGAAAACTACCTGTAACAGAGGCTATCACTGGAGATGTCAGATTATTGGTTCGAACGGTGACAAGACGGCCTTCACTGAGGTTACCATATTCTGCAATATAGGAAATGGATTTTTTATTGGTGCGTATGTAAGGGATACTCGGTGATATACCAAGAATAGCATAATGATTAAAATTGTAACCATAATTATTTACAGGGCTTCCTGGTGATAAGGCTGATAGCAGATAATATCCGTCATATCTGCCACCCCATCCCCAGTTAATATGGAAAAAGTT
>Ga0310690_10013014_pt1 | contig 10165 bp, 10 predicted proteins | sample AusTroGonzalo_MG_2_FD_207661 | JGI IMG/M metagenome (GOLD analysis project Ga0310690, IMG submission 207661) | Bovine rumen microbial communities from tropical cattle in Woodstock, Queensland, Australia - Gonzalo_04 (v2) (version 2) | ecosystem: Host-associated > Mammals > Digestive system >...
CGACGAAGACACCACCAAAAAATTCGAATCCTTCGAAGCCGATATAGATCACCCCAAGAACGAAGGCGTCGATATTCCCAAAGGCGCAAAGGAAGCCATCAACCTCGACCTCGATTTCGACAGAGACGACATCAAGTTCGAAGGCGACACCCTCGTCTTCTGGCTATCGCTATTCGATAACGACTCCACCAAAACAGGGAAAGGCAACACAGCAAATAAAACAAGCAAGGCGGATTCCACAAAATCCGATAAAGACGCCAACGAGAAAGATTCAAAGTACAAGACTTACACTTTCAGAATCACGAAGCAGGAACTGATGCAGGACACGCTAAAGACCATCGTAAACGACAGGATCACGCTCAGCATCAACAAACTGCACGCTGAACAATGGTCCGAAAAAGGGCGTTCGCTCCGCATCGAAGGGATTCTGTTTGTGAAGTAAACGCTCTTAAAACCCTTAGAGAGCATTACGCGACACATTAGCGCAATTTATCGCCTTGACTTTATTTATGCATATAACTATATTTACGCATAAATAAGATTGATAAAATTGCGCGGTCGCAAAACCCGCGCCAAAAGGAACAATTATGGAATACAAAATTAAGGATATCAACCTTGCGATCGAAGGCCGCAAGGAACTCGACCTCGCCGAAACTGAAATGCCGGGCCTCATGGCTCTCCGCAAGGAATATGCAGGCAAGAAGCCGCTCGCAGGCGCCCGCATCATGGGTAGCCTCCACATGACCGTGCAGACCGCCATTCTCATCGAAACGCTCGTGGACCTCGGCGCAGACGTGCGCTGGGTGAGCTGCAACATTTTCAGTACGCAGGACAACGCCGCAGCCGCCGTCGTGGTCGGCAAGAACGGCAGCGTGAGCAATCCGCAGGGCGTGCCGGTTTTCGCCTGGAAGGGTGAATCCTTGGAAGAATACTGGGAAAACACCGCCCGCGCACTCGTATGGCCGGACGGCAAGACCGCCGACCTCATCGTCGATGACGGTGGCGACGCCACCATGCTCGTGACCTGCGGTGCAGAATTCGAAGACGCCGGCAAGGTGCCTGAATTCAACCCGGAAACCGACAGCGAAGAATGGGGCGTGTTCCTCGCCACCTGCCGCAAGATTTTCGAAAAGGACCCGAAGCAGTGGACCCGCGCCCGCGAAGCTCTTCGCGGCGTTTCCGAAGAAACCACTACCGGCGTGCATCGCTTGTACCAGATGGCTCAGGCCAAGCGCCTCAAGTTCCCGGCCATCAACGTGAACGATTCCGTGACCAAGTCCAAGTTCGACAACCTCTACGGCTGCCGCCACTCCCTCATCGACGGCATCAACCGCGCCACCGACGTGATGATGGCAGGCAAGATCGCAGTCGTGTGCGGCTACGGCGACGTGGGTAAGGGCTGCGCCCAGTCCCTCCGCGGCCAGGGCGCTCGCGTGATCATCACCGAAATCGACCCGATTTGCGCACTCCAGGCTGTGATGGAAGGCTACGAAGTCAAGACCCTCGACGAAGTCGTTAGCTACGCCGACATCTTCGTGACCACCACCGGCAACACCGGCATCATCTCTGCCGCCCAGATGGAAAAGATGAAGAACCGCGCTATCGTCGGTAACATCGGTCACTTCGACAACGAAATCGACATGGCTGGCCTCAAGAAGATTCCGGGCATCAAGCGCAACGAAATCAAGCCGCAGTACGACGAATGGATTTTCGCTGACGGTCACAGCATCCTCGTGCTCGCCGAAGGCCGCCTCCTCAACCTCGGCTGCGCTACCGGTCACCCGAGTTTCGTGATGAGTGCCTCCTTCACGAACCAGACCATCGCACAGATCGACCTCTGGCTCAACGCTCAGGGCAAGGACACCGTCGCCGGCATCAAGTACGAAAGCGGCGTCGTGTACACGCTCCCGAAGATCCTCGACGAAAAGGTCGCCCGCCTCCACCTCGAAAAGCTCGGCGTTCACCTCACCCGCCTCACGCAGGCTCAGGCCGACTACATCGGTGTGCCGGTCGAAGGCCCGTACAAGGCTGATCACTACCGTTACTAATAGTAGACCGCGCTGCGCTCTAACGAGATGCTCGCGAGATGCGTAATTCGAGATGTGCACGAGATTCGCAATGTATTATGCGAGATGCACTCGAGATGCGCGGCACTTTATACAAAACGGGGCTCCATAAGGAGCCCTATTTTTTTACCGGTTCCAGCCGGAATGTCCATCGCCGTAGACGACACCACCACCGCCATCGTCATAACCGCCAAGCGACGAAGTGCTTTTCACGCCCAACCACCCGCGCATACGCTTGATGCGTGCGGAAGATTGAGTTTGGGACGGAGCGGGCTTATCGGCCGGGGATTGTTTATTAGTTATGGGATCGGGCATATTACTTTTCCGCATTAACAATAGAAAATTTTCCAAGCTCTGCTACGAGTTCCATGGAATCTTTCCTATAAATGTTCAGCCGAATTTCAGACGGACCATTCAACATCAAAGCAATACTCATCGGAATCTGCAAATTTGACGCTCCGTCCTTCTTTATTTCAAGAGTCAATTTAGGAGTGTGAACCACGCCAATAAGCATGAACTTGCCCGTGTTTTCCTGGCGAATCTGTTCGCACAATACAAAAGACTTTACTTGCATTCTAAACCTCCATCAAAGCAGGTTGAGCAAAGGAAGACAACTCAGCTTTTTCGTTGCTTGCAGCATTATTAATCGCCATGATCCCGGCCGCTTTAAAAACGTCAGTATTCAAATAAAATGACCTTACCGATGAATCCACCGCCTTTATTTTGTCCACGGTCTTTTTAAGAATTGCAGCTCGTGCGTATGATTCGTCAAAACCCGCCTCAGCCACAAGAGTTAACTCGGGCAATATCGAAACAAACCTAGATAAAGCAATCGCCGCAGCAGATACCTGAACCCCCTGTTTCCAGCGATTAATCGTATGCGGAGCCAATCCCAATGCACGTTCCAAACGACTGTCGGAATAGCCGCACTCGTTCACCTTTTTCAGCAAGGTAGGGACACTTTCCTTTGCCCGTTCTAGGATTCTACTCTGCACAACCTTTTTCGATTCGGAATCCAGCAATATATCCGACATGCAATCCTTGCAATGACATACGGAAATTTCTTGTTGCACAGGTTCCGCCAGTGGAACAATCAGGGTCCGAAAATCCTTCTTGATTTCAATATTCTCTGAATCGCACACAGGACATTTTGTAATATTGAAATTTTAAGTCATTTTTGGGACCAACTTTGCAGTTGCCGAGTTTTCCTCGGTAGCAGAACTGTTTCCAAAATGGAACTAGTTGAAAAATCTACTATAAGCTAAATTGTGCAGTTGTTAACTGCAAATTTTTTTTCAATTCTTCCGCAGCTGTTCGGAAATTCCGAACAGCTCAAATCAAATTTAAACATTCTGTCCCAAAATACTTGTATTTTGTCCCGTAATTATTTATATTACGAAATAAGGTAGGTCTAGTCCATGAAAAAGAAGAATGTTATCAATCTGATTCGCTATTACGCCGAGAAAAACGATCCCGCTTTCCGCGAGGAGGCATACGAAATTGCCCGGGATTTTGACGCTAGCGGCGATTTTCAGCTTTCGGAATACATCATGGCCCTTATGTCCAGCGCGAACGCCTTTGTGCCGCAAATGCACGAAGACCAGATGACCTTTTTCCGCAAGGTCGCCCCTTCGCACGATTCGCTGCCGCTCCCCACGCCCATTGAAAAGGACATTATCGGAATCATCAACGCCATCCAACGGAACATGGGAATCAACAAGTTCTTGTTCCAGGGTGCCCCCGGAACGGGCAAGACCGAATCCGTGCGGCAGATTGCCCGCATTCTGGAACGCGACCTGTTCTGCGTAGATTTCGACACCATCATCGACAGCAAACTCGGCCAAACACAAAAGAACATCGCCGCATTGTTCGATAAAATCAATCACTTCACCTGCCCCGAGAACACGATTGTCTTGTTTGAAAAAATGGATATTATGGGTCAAGTGCAGCCCGCAATGTTAAAAGGTCTTGACAATCTCAACGAACAAATTACCATTATTGCCACGACGAATCATTTCAAACATTTTGACAAGGTTCTCTCCCATCGTTTTGATTTAATCGTTGATTTCAACAGATACACGCAAGAAGACCTGCATGAAATTGCAGAATCTATCCTGAACAAGTTCCTTGATGTTTTCAAAATTGCAGGCAGAAATCCGCGCCTTTTCCGAAAGATTCTCGGTTTGAACAAAAAATTGCCCTGCCCAGCCGATCTGAGAAAAATCATCAAGGCCGACATCACATTCAGCGATGCATCCATTGAATGCAACTATCTCAAGAATATTTACAAATCATTCGTCGGCAGCCCCCCCGATGACTTGCATAAATTGCAAACGCAGGGCTTTACCGTTCGCGAAATCGAAATACTCTCCAGCATTTCCAAAAGCCAAGTGTCACGAATCCTGAATAGAAACGGACAAATAAAAAACGACCCCAAGGAACACCAAAAACGCCGTTCCTTGAACGCGACCAATTTACTCTTTCACAAGCCCAAAAAGAAAATCAACCTTGCAGAAGTGTACCGCAAGGCTGAAGAAGATATCGTGTGGGGGTAGAAAAAAAGAGGTACAAAAATAGATGGTTTTCGTCTACAAATCGAGACTTGCAATCTCTTTAAAAAGTTTTATTTTGAGTTTTTACAAGATTTCACATTTTTTACATACATCACAGATTTATCAAACAACTCACAAACAGCGGAAACCTCTGTTAGTTGTTTTTTAGGATCTATCTGACCTATTATAGTGGTGAGATCATTATCCATTTTTTCCCAATATTGGTCAACTTTCTTTCCCATAACATCAAAAATTTTCAATCTAGAAGAAACGTTTCTCTTATAATCTAGAAACAACGTCTGTATCTGATCATTATATTTTTGGATATCTCCAGTAGTTGGATTTGCGGATTTTAATTTTTGCTGTTTCTCTTGAATAATCACAATTAATTCTTTTTTCGTAGATTCCGCCATTTGCATAGCATACATCACAACATTTTCAAAATAGCGTTCCAAATCAGTACTAGTCTGATTTGTTTTTACTGAGTCTCGATAATTTGAAACTGTAACTTTTATCATTATCACAGCCGCTATCGCAGAAACTGCATAGCAAATAGCGAAAATCACATTCATATACTCATTCATAAAATTTACAATAGCAACCAATAAACTTATAATTTTTCCCATCATACCTAATTACAGCAAACAATCATCTTGTTGAGCTTCACGAATCGTTTCTTCAAATGTAGATTTGAATTCATCAGGAACCTTAATAATTTGCGAAGAATCTAATCCGTTTTTTTTATGAAACTTTATTGTTTCACCCAAAAGCCCTAACAAAAAGGATGAATTTAATGCATAAACGTCATCTGGAATTGAAAAAGATATTTCGGAAGCTGAATTAAGCCTTTCAAGTGTTATCTTTTTTTTGACCTCAATGCCCCTATCACGACCAGCAAAAACTGGTGATTTTGCGGTTCGGTACAAATCAAGGTTGATATTAAGTGGTTGGTGATCCATTTTGAAGTTTCTCCATGTAATCGTTATCAATATAGAATTTAAAACTATACAATGTTCCAGGAAAATATCTTTTAATTTTCTTTACTTTATCAGGATCTGGAGGGTCCATTAAAGAATTATTGGTATTAAAAGCAATTTGACGTCTTTTATTTCCATTATCGGTTACAATTTTCATTTCGTAAACATTATCAAATTTAATAAATACATCGCCACTAATCAGCACCATAACAGGGTCTTTGTCGGCTGATTTTCCAATTTTCTGAAAAAACTGAACCAAATCAGCAAGTCCATTACCTCTTGTTGGGTCTGTACTTAATTTACTACTCACTCCTTCTTGTAACGAATATAACGTTAAAAGGACATTCTCATCCCATACTTTCGAAAAGAACTTTCTTGATGAGTGCTGTTTGATCAATCTTGTAATAGCCCCATTTAATGGAGATTTAGTTGACAACACATCCTTCATAGATTCATATATTGGAATGCCAAAATTGAATATAACCAAATGACACTCTCCAGTTTTATTCCCTGTATTTTTCAAATACGCATTAATCCACCAACTAGATGTTTTTGAATGTCCTTCGGCATTATCGAGAATCTCTGCTACTATACGACTTAAATACTGTTTCCCTTCCTTTTTCAATTCCCATTCACAAGAATTCAAACAATCATCTAGATATTCTATTAATTTTCCCGATTGAATTTCTTTTTCTGTAGAAGTCGTTGCAGTAGACTTGGTACGTCGTCCTTCTCTCAACTCAAAAAGGAGCATATCTTGAGGATTTAAATTAGATATTTTCAAATATTTAGTAACACCACTAGCACAAACAATACGCATCAAATCGTCATCCTGAGGATAATGCCCAGAAAGATTGATTTTCTTTTTTCTATCCGCATCATTTAAATCTTTTAGTAAAACCGCTGCTACAGTTTCCGCACATAAATCAATGTTCCTGCAGTTTTCTTGATTAAAAAAGATTTTTTTCACCTTGTTATTATTTGTACTGAAAACTAATTTTTCAAATACATCCATCGTTTTTTCACAATTTTCTATCATGGAAAAATTTTGTGGGATTTCTAATCGCAAAATATTCTTTTTATCCTCTTTAGGATTCCGCTTTAATTCCGTTAATTTTTCTCTATAAAAAGAGCAAAAAGCACCATTTTTTTATTTGTTGGTACAAAAACACAAACTCTACGACTACTTGCTGAATTTCGAAATCCTCTTATCTTCGCAAGTTTTACTAATTGTTCTTTTTTTTCAAAATTAAATTTTTTCAAAATAAATCCCTTTAATGTCAAAAACGAACAAAAATTAGATTACTACTTGGCCGTTCATGAGGAGCGGGAGGAGTTTGTCGCGGAGGGCGGTGTGTTTTTGACAAGAAAACTCGTCACTACAGACTCGAAACAAACAATTTTCTAATTGTTTTTTCATCTTTCATTCCTCTCTATGCGACAGTTACTTGTCCATTCATCAATAATGGCAAAAGCTTATTGCGAAAAAGCGATAATTTTTCAATCTCTAATGAAATTTTTTCATATTGAAAAATCAAATTATTAATCACGCTATACAAAATTGCAGGAGCACCATCAAAAACGCAAATATTTTCAACATCTCCCTTGGTTATAAATTTTACAATTGAGCCATTCGATCCTGACTTAAAAGAATCTATTCTCTCTAATGCGGCGATATAAAGCATCGCATAATACTTATCTGGAGGAATTAAAACATATGTTCGCTGATACGCATTAAATTTCCCAGAATAGTGTTTTACATTAAAGTCTCCGTTTCCTGCAATTAGTACAGCATGTCCTTCGAAAGCAGCTTTATCACAAAGAGATGGTTCGCTAGAACAGGTAAAAAATTTGAATTTGCCATTCCCGGATGCGAAATTCGCGTCTTCTTTTCCTGTTAAAATACGACATATTTCAGAACACTTCTTTACTTCCCAACCGGCGGGGATTTCGCGTTTGAGGGTGGGGTTGTAGGTCATGGGGCCGCCGGTGGTTTTGTAGGGGTGGCCGTTTTTGTCGGGAAAGTCGTATTGGACGAACCAGTAGTCGTATAGGCGTTTTGCCATTGCTTCGAGTTTCTGGTTCATCTTTTTGTTCAGGGCGATTTTTCTATCAATAAAAGAAAAAAGATTCCCGATTTTTTCTTGTTCTTTAATTGTCGGCAGTAAAATTGGAATTGAATTTACGGTATCGTTAGAAAGCGTGTATCGTTGACCGCTTCCGCTTGCATTATTTTCAAAATACTTTTGAATATAAGACGAATGCATAAAGGCATTCAAATATTTACCATTTAATTTTCGTTCATCTGGTGTAATTAAAGCATTATGATATCCAAGAACAACATCATCAAAATCATCTGCTATATAAGTCGGAATGCCAATATCATCACGAGTTTCGCTATCTTTCGTAAACGCCACTTGACCTTTCTTTATGGAAAGAGCTTCTATTTCCTTATCACTCGCAGTTGCTTCCATAAACGAATCTCGCATATCTTGTGTAATCGCCCAATTATGGTAAACGTCAACAAAATTGCAAAGTCGAACACTTTTCTGTCCAGGTTTACTCTTTTTGTCAACACCGCTAATTTCTACTCGGGCGACATCACTCAATTTTACTTTTGTCAATTCCATATTCATTTTCATCAAGCCTTCACCTAGATTGCTTCGTCACTGTCGTTCCTCGCAATGACAAACCTCTAGCACTAATCCCTCCCATGAAGAATTCTTTCCGAACGTATACTTCTATATTCTTGTTCTATACGATCCTTCATTGATCCCTCAATGGGGAAACGAGAGGAATGAACTCTTCTTTCGGCTTCACGCCAATCCAACTCCTCTTGGCGTTTTTCGCGCCCACGTTTTTCTTCTGCTAATTTCTCTTTTTCTTCTCTTCTTTTTTCTGCTTTTTCCTCATATTCCAATTGCATTTTAGCAATATCTTTAGAAACTCTAATAGCCCTTATTGACACAATAAGAGACGCTAAACTAATGACAATTGCGATTATTTCCATAATAGTCCTTTACTAGATTCTTCGACTCCACTTTGTTGCGCTCAGGATGGCACATGCTCTGTGGATCCTATCGCTGCGCTCCAGGATGACATCGTTTTAATTGAATTTCAGGTTGCTCAGTTGTTTCTGTATTTCCTTTTCGAGTTTGTGGCTTTCGGCGAACATGGCGGCGAGTTCTTCGGTGTCGGCTTTCATCTGGGCGTTGAATTCGTCGGCGGTAATATCGACGTAGTCTATCTTGATGTCGAAATACTGGCCGGCGCTCAGGCTGTAGCCTTTTTCCTTGACTTCGCTGTAGGTCACGACCACGCTGAAATCTTCGACGGCTTTGGCCTTGCGGAAGGTGGTCACGATTTTCTCGATTTCGTCGTCTTCGAGGCGGACTTTCTTGAGGCCGTTCGCGTCCTTGTATTCCTTGCCGAGTTTGCTTGCGTCAACGAGGGTGACTTTGTCGTTGTCGGTCTTTTTGCGGGTCTTGTCAAAAAAGAGCACGCTCACGTTGGTGCCGGTGTTCGCGAATACGTTGCTCGGCATGCTCACCACGCCATAGACGATGTGTTCGTCAACGATGCGTTCGAGGATTTTGTGCTCGATGCCGGATTTCGCGGTGATGAACCCGGTGGGGATGACGATGGCGCCCTTGCCGCCCGCCTTGATGCTGTTCACTACATGCTGGATAAAGCAGGTGTAGATGGCCATGCTCTCCTTTTTCTTGTTCGGGACTTTCGGGACGCCTGCCCAAAAACGGACATTCCATTTCTTCTCGATGTCGTCGCGGGTGTCGCTGAAGTCCATCTTGAAGGGCGGATTGCTCACCACGTAATCGAACTGTTTGAGGCTCTTGCCGTCGTCGCTCTTGTGGTAGGGTTCCAGGAGGGTGTCGCCCTGCACGGCGTGATCGAGGCTCGAAACGAGTCCGTTCAACAGCAGGTTCAGCTTGAGCATCTTGTTACTGCGCTGCGAGATGTCTTGTGCAAAGATGGTGCAGCGGTCTTCGCCAATCTGGTGGCTGAGCGCCATGAGCAAGGTGCCGGTGCCCGCGCTGGGGTCGTAGCATTCTACGTTGTGCAGGTCGGCGTTGTCGCCCACCAACAAGCGGGCCATGATTTTCGCGATGGCCTTGGGGGTGTAATATTCGGCGTACTTGCCGCCGCCTGCGGTGTTGTAGTCCTTGAGCAGGTATTCAAAGATGTCCGAGAAAAAGTCGTAGTGTTCGGCGAAGGCGTCTTCGAAGCTGAAGTTCACCAGCTTATCGACAAGGGCGCGGGCAAAGTTTGCACGCTGGGCGTCGTCGGTCACGAAGATGGTGAGCTTTTCGAAGATGGGAATTTTCGTTTCTTGCGCGGTCTTGGTGTAGAATACGTCCAGGTTGTCCTTCGCGATGGCGACCATGGTCTCGTCAAAGATGACGTCGAAATCGCCCTTGGCCTGCTTGTTCCAGAGGTTTGCAATCAGGTAGTCGGGCTTGAACACCGGGACTTCGGGCGGCAAGAAGAGGCTCACCTTTTCGCGGTCGGCCTTGGAGAGTTTCGCGTATTCCTCTTCCCACTTGTCGGATTT
>Ga0310690_10013015_pt1 | contig 10165 bp, 7 predicted proteins | sample AusTroGonzalo_MG_2_FD_207661 | JGI IMG/M metagenome (GOLD analysis project Ga0310690, IMG submission 207661) | Bovine rumen microbial communities from tropical cattle in Woodstock, Queensland, Australia - Gonzalo_04 (v2) (version 2) | ecosystem: Host-associated > Mammals > Digestive system >...
GACCTTGCAATAGGAAATAGTCACGTGCTTGTTTGGCACGCAACAAGATGTCATCGTAGGCGGGATGATAAGAGCGGGAAAGTTGTTGTGAAGTATCCTGACGAGGCGCAAGAGCACCCATCAGCAAGTTGCGCTTCTGGGCAGATGCTCCACAGAAAGCCATCAGACTGCGAAGGGCTGCCGTCGTGGTAGCATCTGAAGTGGCAGGCTCGATAGCATAGCTCTCTTTGCGAAGAATATCAGGAGTTTCCTGTCTGTTGTCATTAGGCCACACCGCAATCTCCTCATCGTCGATGCGTTCTATCATACCTTTATTAAGTATATGATGACAGAGGTCTGGGTCGCCATCCTTACGATAGTAATACACCATATCCCCTCGGCGCAGCTCTTCGTCGGTGTCTTGCGTCAGCCGCTGGGCAAACTGTTCTTTGAAGATAAACGTCACCATGCGCTCCAGATAGTCTTGCTCTGTTGCAGACAGGTTGTGCAAGGGACTCAATGTGCGCTCTATCACCGGGCGTACATAGCGATGGAAGAAGTCTGCCTTCTCTGGTCGCTGCAACAGTATATCGGGCTGTAGCTGCGACAACACAGAGGCGAACCCTTTGCGGGCAATCTTCATTTCCAGCGCCACGATGAGATTGCGCAGATGGATAGCCTCACGAAACAAGGCATCGTTATTGGCGACATCCAGCAACCCTTCACAGGCAGGATATTTCGAGTAGAGCAGTCGGATATCCACGCTGTCAGCATCCAACTGGAAGTTATAGCGCAGCACTCCATAATAGAGCAACACCTGTACGAAGTGAGCTTCCCTATACCCTACCCACTTCTTGCCCGACTTCTGCTCCACCAGCAGACGCATATCGCTGGTCATCAGGTCGACACGGCCTCGCAGGCCTAACGCCCTACAGACAAACGAGGGCTCCAGCAATGCCTTGTCGCGGTCATATTCGGTAAACAACTCATCCACAGCATCGCGGATGTTGTTTACTTGGCGTAGCGCATCAGTCTTGAATTTTACAGGATTAAAGTCCTCGCAGGTACAGAACTGCAACGCTTGTTCGCTGAACGAAGTGCGTAGCATGTCGCCAAAATCAGCCTCCTGGTCATGGATAATCTGGTCCAGCGCCGTACCAGCAAAGTTTCCTAACAGGATGGGAGAAGTGTTTGACGTAGGCTTCAGGCGATTGATGAGATACGCCAGCGGATGATGCCCATAGTCTTGGAAACAGGCTGCAATGGTGGAGATGTCTACCAGCACGTCGGGCTCCACCACCTGAAGTCCATCGTCCAGCACGCTTACCTTTAGCCCCTCAAACAATTCGTTCTCTTCCATGCTACAAAGGTAATCCTTTTTTAGCAAATAATGTCATTCCTTTCATTTTTATTTACTCATGACTTCCTATTTCGCTGATATTACAATAATTTCAAAATAGACCTAACAACCTAACATAAGCACCCGTAAATATCTGTTTTTAAGCATATTACGAAATATACAACTACTGGTAGACCTAACCATAGACCTAACGTGATACCTAACCTCAGACCTAACATGACAAAAGAAAAATCCGTCAACTTTAATCTAATCGAAATCCGAACGACGTTAGGGATCATGTTAGGGATCATATTAGGTCTGACGTTAGGTCTAGGAAATAAAGCGCCTTTGCAAACGCTTGTATATCAGAACCTTGCAATCCACACGTTAGGTTGTTAGGTCTTTTTTGAAATGTCCTCAAAATCAGGATACGGTATCGTAATACAACTGATACAATCACGAGACAGCTGTTCCCAGCGCTGGCTTAGCTTATCCCAGTCACGGCTTAGCTGTACCCAGAGCTGTATTTGTTTATCTCGTGACTGGCTTAGCTGTATTTCTGAGACAGAAGCCATACATAATCAAGAATTTGTCTTATTCTGCAAAAATCTCTGCAAGCTTCGCCTTCAAGTCCTTGTCGCGCAGTCCTGTGGATACAATCTTTCCGTTGGGGTCTATGATAACTGTTTCTGGAATGGCACGAACACCATAGGTGTCAGATGCAATAGATTTCCAGCCTTTCAGGTCGGAGAGATGGGCCCAAGGCAGATTAAAGCGCTTTATTGCTGAAACCCACGCATCGCGCTTAGAGTCTAACGAGATACCGATAATCTGCAAGCCACGAGGACCGTAGGTTTCGTGGAACGTCTTCATCATAGGCATAGAACCGATACAAGGACCACACCACGATGCCCAGAAGTCAAGCAAGACATAATGACCTTTCCCAACGTATTCGGAAAGGCGATGCATCGTACCTGTGGTATCTGGTAGTTCAAGGTCGTAATAGTCTTTTCCAGGCAAGCGCTTCTGCATAGCCCAATAGAACTTCCAAACAACCTCCATGTCTGGGTGATGGACAAAAGCATGTTCTTCCTTCAGACACTCTTTGAGTTGGTCGGGAGTAATCATGGGATACTGACCATTCAGAGCTAAGTTATAGACAGGAATTACGTTGTCGAAATTCTCTACTATGCTCTTCCATTCGGCCTTATTCAGTTCCACCTCCAATGAGTCATAGATGCTGCGGTCTGCATCCTTCTCATGCAGTTCCATCTCGTACTCTAATTGGTCTTCAACAAGCATATAACGGTTAAAGCGTTTGTTAAGTGCTGAGCCTTCTACGATAGTGTTTGTACGAAAATCTACCACAACACGAGCAGGTTGCTTGTCAACAATAATAGTAGTTAATCCATTCTTTGCATCTTCCAATTGTAGGAACTTGTATTGCGGCTGACGAGTGACGATGTGGAAACGCCCATTGTGTGCAGGATACATTTCATGTCTTATATATGGTCTTGGCCTTAAACAAACAGAGTCTGAGCCCTCACTCACAATGCCTTCAATCACAAAGTCAACAGAATCTGTAACAAATGGTTTAAAAACTTGTTCTTGTGCCCAGCCCGTCATTACAACGAAGGCCAGAAAAATTGTTGTAATGGTTTTCTTCATATTTGGTTTATCTAAGTTGTAGTACCTTTATTTATATATACGCTCAAATTGGGTAAAAGATTGCACCAATGGTTGTTAATTATTGCTAAACGTACAGCAGATCGCATTGCCACAAATCGCATCTTTAGTTCGAAGGCAAAGATAAAAATAATTCTTGAATAATCAAGCATTGTAGCAGAAAAAGTTGTATCTTTAGCATATCAAAAACAGCTAAGCCTACGCGGGCTTAGCTGTTCTATCATAAGATAATCCATATAGGTTGCGTCCATCATTATATTTTTTCTTGATCTGTTTCATTACTGTCTACAAGTTGCCAATGACGCGAAAGCCACTCTATATGCTTGGTCGTGATGTGTTCAGCTCCATTCATCTTCATAACGTTTTGTTTGGTCATATCGCAAGGCCAGCCGTTGAAGAAGAGGAAGTATGCTTCAAGAAGCGTTGATTGGGCATCCTCCAATTGGTTTTTCAAATCTACTTCCTGCATGGTTTTCACTGCTTCGTCGCTTAGTAACCCAGACAGCTGACCTTTTACAAGGGTCACAACATCTTCTGCAGGAATTGTCTGAGTTGTTTTGGCCGCGATGTAATAATCACCTTCTATTTGATCTTCATCGTCATAAGAACCATATGATACGACTAAATTAGTAACTGATGGATAACCACTATCGTCTTTTGTCTCATGACGACCTATTGTAAAGGCCTTACCATGAATGCCAAACAACAGTTGAAGCTCTTCATAGGCATTCCATAGGCTTTGTTCTGTGGAATACTGCAGATTCAGCGACGTCTCAAAACGATTACGGGGCATCACAGAATCCAACATCGGATTATTTGCATAGAGACTGTCACAGAGAATCTGGATGCCGTCTTGCATTGTCTTCTTGATGTCTCGCCAGTTCTCGATATGCTGTAGGTTGCCCAGTTCATCAATAGTAAATATTACGTGCTGTCTGCTACTCAATTCAGCCAGCTTTTCAAATGCCGCCTTGCTCACAACGTCAACTTCATCACCCTCCATCTCATAGTTGCCGAGGCTTGAATACTCCAGTTTATAGCCATTACTGGTAGAATCGCGTACGATGAGTCGGAAATCCTCTTTGATATAATGTCTCAGCGTTGTATCATTGCCCTGAATCTTTTGCTTCACGCTTTCCATACGGTAGTCCATCGTGTCGTTTTTACAGAAATAGGATATGACATTAATCGTTGAATCCTCCTGTACCTGAGCCAGATTCTGGTTTTGTGCATAGCTCATTGTAAAGCTAACAAAGGACAAAAGTAAGCTTAAAAATACTTGTTTGCTGTGGTCTTTCATTTCTGATATTATTGATAATTGATTACAAAATTCTTGCAAAGGTATGCATTATTTCTGAATTGACAAGCATTGTAGCAGAAAAGTTGTATCGATGCTAACTAAAAAGGGAGTGAACGAAATGTTCACTCCCTACAATTATTTCTTGCGCGTCCAGGTTTGTGTCTCGTAGAACACTCCGATGTAACCACGCACTTTCAACTTGTCGCCATCGAGCCAGATAGAGCATTTGTAGTTCTTTCCATTCTTGGGGTTATAGATTTTACCACCCTCCCATTTCTCACTCTTCTTGGTGAGGCCAGAGAGAATGTTTACACCCATCAGTTTTCGATTCTGGAGCTTGGCATCGGAGTTGTGCGTGTCCTTAGTATCTGGACCTTTTTCCAACCACACAATTTTTCCGTTCAGTTTGTCACCAGCCTGATAAATCTCTACCTGAGCATCGCCAGCCTCGGTATACCACTTGCCTAAAACTCCTTGTGAATAGCCTGCCATAGCAATGAGGGCGAAGGCCATGCTTAATAATACTTTCTTCATCATTTCTTTATAAAGTAATCTTGCTATACTTGAATGCTACTCTACCTTAGAAGTCATCTGGTTGCGCAAGCCCTTGTAGCCTGTCAGGTAAGCCTTGGCAGAACCGAAAGAGAGAAACATATCCAGACGGACGGGCAGGTGGTTCTTGTCGTCGGTGATATAGAAGCGAATGAGTTCGTGGTTCTTGCCATCCTCACGCTCTATGAACGAGAAGACCAGACAGCGGAACTTGGTGTCGCTGTTCTTCATCTTCACATTGGTGATGCCATTGTACTTCAGCCATGAGTTGGCTATGTCTGATGCGTCGGCAATAGGAAGGGGAATCTTGTCGCCCACCTTCAACTTTGTGGCGTCAAAGTTGCGGGCACGCAGGTAGACACTCATCATGTCGTAGATGCAGTCCTTATACTCCAGTTCCTTCCAATAGTGCTCGCCACGACTATTAATCTCATGTGTCTTCAGGTGGCAGTTGCCCTTGGGATAAGTATACCAGAGCTCGTCAACATAATAGCGCTTGCCTTCACGGGCACCCTTACGATAGTAGAGTGGCTCCAGATCCAGTGTTGTGTAGCTGAGCAACGTGTCACGCATGACGAACATGTTGTCCAGCTTACTGTTACCACGTGTAATCAGGCTGCAACGGAAGGCATCCTGGCCATTGAATGTCGACTTCACGGTCGACATGGAGGCAGTACCCACCTTCATCCATACGAACTTCCAGTTGAAGTAGAGGTCGTAGCCTACAAACTCACCCGACTTAAAGGCGTTATTCTCAATACCACATTGGGCAAACGATGACATGAATGTCATGGCGAAAACCCATAATACGATGAATCGTTTCATATCTATGATCTATTTATTTCAATTATCTTTTCTTTACATACTCTATTCCCATCTGGGCAGCACGTTCAGCATTGCGGTTTCTTCTCTGCTGTCTTTTATTGGATTTCTTCTTGACGAGTGCCGACGGTTTCTGTTGGTTGAGCGCCTTCTCAGTCAAGTTCCACGACAGCGTAATATCAAACTTCGCCTTGGTTTCTATCTCACGGGAATAGTAATAGACGGCTTCCGCCTGCAGGTCTTCATCATAGTTGCCGGTATCCCACACACCATTACCATTACGGTCCACAAAGGCTCGTGCGTAATAGGTGCCTGGCTTGACATAATAGAAAGAAGCTGTATGATCAGTCTCCATCTTACTCGTGGCTACCACCTTGTCACCCTTGTCAAGCAGTTGCACGATGACAGCTGCACTGTCAGCATATCCGCTGATGTCAAAGAATAGTGTGGCATAATCGTCGAGCGTCTTTACCTTGATGCCTTGCTTGAAGGGTTTGCATGCCTTGCCATAGATGTCAATAAAGGCAGCACTGTCAACCTCAAAACTATACTCCCCTCCTAGTCGCCAGTCAGCAATCACCTCATAGCTACGCAAGAGACTGTCATACTGTTGGAACTCATAGCTGGCATTATACCACAGCGTGTCAATCTTCGTATAGAGATGGATGGCAGCAGTATCCACCACAGCTGGTGGTGTGGACAGTTCAATCAGGATGGAACGGTTAGGATCCATCGCTTGCGGAACATTAAACTTAACGTCTAAAGGCTTGACAGGATAGATGCTGTCGTAAGGCTCTTCGCGCTTTCGTTTCTTTTCCTGTTGTTTAAACCACGTCTCGTATTCCTTTTGTTGAGCTTTCAGACGCTTGGCATAAGGCGTCTTTGCCAAAGCCTCGATAGTATCAGTCTTAGACACCAGCTGTCCCAGTGAATCAGTCGTCAGATAACTCATCTCAAACGACAGCGTATCCTGATTGACCAGCAACGTGTCACGTAGCCAATAGGTGATAGAGTCTTTCTTCGCACTGCTCTCTATGATAAAAGCCTCATCGCTGTTGAAGTTCAAGCCATGGATGACAGGCAATTGCTCATTACCATAACTGAAATATACCTGTATGCGGTCAGCATCCTTACGCTCTGTTTTCAGCAAATAACGGTCTGTCAATGTCTCCTGGAAGGCTGTCAGCACGATATCATCGGGATAATAGTGCATATAGTGTATCTGCGCAATGCTGTCGATATGCAAAGAGTCACGCCAGATGGTATCTTGACGCATATCGGGCTTGACAGTAGGCTTGTAGGTGTCATGCGTAAAGGCAATCATCTCGCTCTTCTGCGTGAACTTATAGTTACCGTCAAGATCTTGCAAGGCATAGATGCGGTATTCACCATCAGCAACACCTTTGATGACGAAATGTCCGTTGGCATCAGTACGGGCTACACGCAGCAGGGGCTTGGTGCGGAAGGCTGAGTCTGCCAAGTCATTATACAAGCCGACGAGTATGCCTGACACAGGATCCAGGTTCTCAGCACTGAGTACGGTACCCGACACCTCAAGGGTGTCTGTCTGTTCGCCAGTAGAGAAGGTAAACGTGTAGTTACCCATCGCATTGTCCTCGTTGTTGTCGCTGATAGCGTCGCTGAAGTCGATAGTATAGGTCATATCAGGTTTCAGCGTGTCTTTCAACTCTACCACAATCTTCTTTCCTTTAGCGGCAATCTCAGGCATCTCCAACTGAGGTGGTGAGACTATGACATTCTGCGTAGGATCTGCCAGCTTGATATATTCATCGAAATAGATGGTCACCTTTTTCGACTTCACCCCCGTAGCTTTGTCTGCAGGTGTGCTGCCAAGAATGCGGGGAGGGTCGTCGTCATACCATCCACCATCGGGTGAACCCATGCGGGCACAACTCATAATGAAGAATGAAGAATGAAGAATGAAGAATGTTGCACACAGTGGCAACAACCTCATTCCATGATTATTTATTCTTCTTAACCACTTTCTCAAGGTGGCGTTGCATTCTTCATTCTTCATTCTTCATTCTTCATTAATTGCAACAAGACGTCGATATGCTCGCGTGAATTGCTCAGACGAGGTACCTTGTGCTGTCCACCCAACTTACCCTTCATTTTCAGCCAATCATTAAACAGGTTGGGACGGGCCTGGATGATTTCCAAGTGTTGCAGGGTGATGTCTTTATAGCGCTTGGCCTCATAGTCGCTATTGATTTCCTGCAGCTTCTTGTCCAGCAGGTCAGCAAACAGTGCCAAGTCGTTCGGCGACTTGGAGAACTCAATGAGCCACTGATGACGACACTTGGCATTCTGGTCCATAAACACTGGAGCTGCGGTATACTCACTAACCTCAGCGCCAGTCTGTTCACAAGCATAAGCCAGTCCTTTCTCAGCATTATCCACAATCAATTCTTCACCAAAGGCATTGATAAAGTGCTTGGTGCGACCAGAGATAATGAACTTATAAGGGTTGGTAGATGTGAACTGTACTGTATCGCCTATCTCATAGCGCCATAATCCACAGCTGGTAGAGATGATCATAGCATAATTCTTGCCCGTCTCTACACCCCACAAAGGAACAATGTCACCTCCGTCCATGGGGCGGAACTCATAGAACACGCCATAGTCTAACATTAGCATCATAGCCTTGTCAACAGGATCGTCCTGCAGTCCGAAGAAGCCCTCACTGGCATTATATGTCTCCATATAGTGCATATTTGGCGAGGTAATGAGTTGTTCGTATTGCTTGCGATAGGGCGTGAAGGCCACACCACCATGGAAGAACACCTCAATGTTGGGCCACACCTCTTCGAGATGCGTCTTACCCGTCATCTCCATCATGCAGTTCAGCACGGAGAGCATCCATGAGGGTACACCACTGATATTGGTGACGTTCTTGTTCATGGCCTCGCGGGCTATGCGCTCACGCTTCATTTCAAAGTCAGAAAGTAATGCCGTCTCCTTCTTGGGAACACGCACCAGATTCACCAGCGGATTGATGTTCTCTATCAGAATAGCGCTGAGGTCACCCACCAGCGAACCTGCTACATTGTAGTTCGGTGCATGACTGCCACCCAGTATCAGTCCCTTGCCATCGAACATCCGCGACTTGGGATTGTTCCTCAAGTAGAGAGCTACCGAGTCGCGCCCACCAGCATAGTGAATCTTCTGCAAACCCTCGTCACTGACAGGGATAAACTTCGACTTGTCGTTTGTGGTGCCTGAAGACTTGGCATACCACCTGACACGTCCTGGCCACAGCACATCGCGCTCTCCATGACGCATGCGGTCGATATCACCTTTCAGCTCCTCGTAGGTGTTGACAGACACCATCTTGACGAACTGCTCATAGTCCTTAATATTGTCAAAGGCATGATTCCTGCCGTATTCTGTATCCTTTGCGGTATGAATCAGATGATTCAGCACTGCACGCTGCAGCGCCTCTCCCCCATTCAGATGCTTCTCCAAAGCTTTCTGACGGGGCTTAAACACATTTCCTATTATCTGAGTCAGACTCATGGTCGTACAAATATTTGCCTGCAAAGGTAATACTTTTTTCTGAAACCACACATTTTCTCCTTACCTTTTAATAATTATAAGCAAAAAGCAGGTTGAGCCTGTGTTACTCATCCTTCCACCACGAATCTTTTAGCTTGCATATAGCCTGACTGATACAATTCATCGTCTTACAAAAAGAAACGGTGATATTTTCTTCCTGCGTCATAAACTGAAAAGACCAAGGAGTCAACAGCAGCAGATTGCCTGATGCACAGTCATCCATTCTGTCGGCAGAAGGATGGTAGATATCAGGAAAGCCGTTATCCTCTATCCTGATAACAGCATAGCCACACAGCAATGCCTGGTCAAGGATTTCCTGTTCACCCCTTGCTATACGAGCGGAAACAAGCACAGCACCAGAAGCCGCCTCAGCCAGACATCGGGCTTTCTGTTTTTCAAATAATCTAGCATCCTTACGATGACAGACTACAGGGAGCAAGCGCCTGTTCAGTAAGCTCAGGTTTCCATAGCTATCACATGCCACATGTCCGTTGTTTTTCAGCAATCGCATCTCTATTGCTGCAAAAATGTCATCATTTAACTGTTGAGGGCATTCACGTTGCAGATATCCTTTCAGCGCTGGTATGCTCACTGCTGTATCTACAGTATTACGCTGCGGAAAGAGCCATTCGCGATTAGCCATCCTCATCAGACGGTTACGAGGGTTCGCACGGATATACGCCCGTTGCGTAGTCAGTTGTTCTTCATCTACAGGCATCACGTCACAATAGCCTGCATCGAACAGCGGAGGCAGCGCTCCACCCGATGCTGCATGCTTGACGACCGAATCGCCAAGCGCACTATCGTTTTTTAGTGTGCCTGTGTTATTGCTTGCTGCTCGTGCGCTATTATTGTTTGGTACTCCTGCGTTGTTGCTGCTTGGTACGCTTGGTGCTCCTGCGTTGTTGCTT
>Ga0310690_10013016_pt1 | contig 10165 bp, 9 predicted proteins | sample AusTroGonzalo_MG_2_FD_207661 | JGI IMG/M metagenome (GOLD analysis project Ga0310690, IMG submission 207661) | Bovine rumen microbial communities from tropical cattle in Woodstock, Queensland, Australia - Gonzalo_04 (v2) (version 2) | ecosystem: Host-associated > Mammals > Digestive system >...
ACTCTAAAGACAAGCTCCGGCTTCCCCGCGGAGCGGAGGGGCGGGTCGTCTTCCGCGGGGATAACGGCGGTCGTTTTTCCATAGCCGCGAGAATAGTCGGTCCTGACAACCAGGCCCGTTTGGTCACGCTGAAAAAATTCAGCGTACTTCGCCCCGACACCTGGTACGAGGGGAAATTCGTCTTCGATGAGACGCTTGCCGACAACGAATCGGTCGTCATGGTGATCGTCTTCGAGGGCGGGACCGCGGCGATTGCGGACGTGCGTATTTGCGCGGCGGAAAACGGAAAATGAGACGGGATGGATTTTTTACAGATTGTGTTTGGTTTTGATCGGCGAGTCGAGAGATAACATTTGCGTTGTGATATTATGATGAAAATAATCAATGTGGTTCCCTATATAGGCGACAAGGCAAACGGTCCATCGTACAGTGTCCCGCGTTTATGTGCGGCGTTGGCGGATGGCGGCGCTTCCGTGGAAATGCACACGCTGGCTCCGACCGGGCTGTTGCAAGCCCCTTTCGAGATCCGTGCTTATCCGCGCCACCGATTCCCGCATCCCGATTTGGGCCGCAGTCCGGAAATGTTGGCCGGTCTGAAGCAAGCCTGCCGGGAAGCGGATTGTATAGTGAATCACAGTTTGTGGATGTATCCCAACATATATCCCGAACAGGCGCGGCGCGGTACGAATTGCAAATACGTGGTGATGCCGCGGGGGACGCTTTCCGCATGGAGTCTGGCCCGGTCGCGCCTGCCCAAGTGGGTATCCTGGAATCTGTTGGGGCAGCGCCGGGCGCTGTTGGATTGCGATATGCTGGTCGCCACGGCGATGATCGAGTATCGGGAGATCCGGGCATTTGGTTTGCGTCAGCCGGTGGCGGTCATCCCGAACGGGATCGATATTCCGGAATCGACGGTCGGTAAAGATCCGGTGCGGACGATGGTGTTCCTGTCCCGCATCCACGCCAAGAAAGGTGTGGATATGCTGTTGCGCTGTTGGCGTTTGTTGCAGGATGATTTCCCGGATTGGCAGTTGAAAATAGTCGGACCTCTCAATGACTACGCCGAAGAGATGCGGTGTTTGGCGAAAAAACTGGGGTGCGCGCGTTATGAATTTCCCGGCGAATTGAGAGGAGAGGCCAAGTCGGCCTGTCTGGCCGGCGCGGATTGTTTCGTGCTGCCGACGTTTTCCGAGAACTTCGGGATGGCTGTCGCGGAGGCGCTCAGTTGCGGTACTCCGGCCATCTGCTGCACCGGGGCGCCGTGGGAGGGGCTGGTCACGCATGATTGCGGCTGGTGGATCGAGCGCACGGACGAGGCGCTGGCGGGGGCGCTCCGCGATGCGCTGTCGAGTCCGCGGGAAAGACTGGTGCAAATGGGGCAAAACGGCCGCTCGTGGATGCGAAGCGATTTTTCGTGGGGCTCCGTCGGCGACAGATACATTCGGGCGCTTGAGTGGCTCTGCCGCGGCGGAAACAAGCCGGATTTCGTGTATACGGATTGATCGAAATCGAAAGAGTTTTCTTTTCTTATAATGAATATTCTGGTAAACGCCAACTGTTCCAAGGGAGGGGCCATCCCGTGGTGCGCGATGATGACCGCATTGTTGGGCGAACATCCGCGGCACCGTTTTGTCGTCTGCGTATCCCCGCAGGTGCGGCAGGCTTTGGGAACAAATTTCGTTCCTTCCTCCAACGTCGAGGTGATGGACTATCCGCACCGGGTGAAGGCGAGTTTGGTGTTTCTTCGCGCCCCGGTACTGGACAGACTGGTCGAAGAACGCGGTATCGACATGGTCTTCACCGTATTCGGTCCCTCCTACTGGCGTCCGAAAGTGCCGCACGTCTGCGGTTTCGCCAAGTCCCAGTATATCTATGAAAATTCCCCGTATTTCCGGCATATGAATCCGTTCGAGCGCCTGGAAATGGCATTCAAGCGGCGGGTGCACATGGCGTCGTTTAGACGCGATGTCGACGCCTACATTACCGAAAACGAACCGATCTCCGCCGCGTTGCGCAAGCTGATCCCGGGCAAGCCGGTATATACGGTTTCCAACAGCTGCAATCCGGTGTTCGACCGGAAGGCCGAGTGGATAGAGCACCGGCTGCCACCGTTTGACGGCGTGACTTTGCTCACGGTCTCGGCGGATTATCCGCACAAGAATCTCGGGATCATACCGCGTGCGGCGGAGTATCTGAAAAGCCGGTATCCCAATTTCAACTTCCGTTTCGTCGTAACGCTGGAACCGCGGCATTTCGGTTTTACGGCGACGAATACTCCGGATTGGCTGCTGCCCGTGGGGGAGGTGGATATCCGGGAATGTCCGTCCTTGTACGAGCAGTGCGACTTCATGTTTCTGCCGACGCTGCTGGAGTGCTTCTCCGCCAGTTACGCCGAGGCGATGAAGATGCGGCGGCCGATCCTGACTTCGGATCTTTCGTTCGCCAGGGGGCTCTGCGGCGATGCGGCGGAGTATTTCGACCCGCTGTCTCCGGAGGATGTCGGCGAGGCCGTATACCGGCTGGCGAACGATCCGGCGCGGCGGCGCGCGCTTGCCGAAGCGGGCGCGGTCCGCGGGGAGGATTTCCCCGATGCCTGGGCGCGGACCGAAAGTTATGTGCGTATCTTGGAGAAAGAGTACGGCAGAACTCAGAAAAACACTTGAGGAATGTGGTATTTCGGATCACATCCGCTATGATGTCGATGGTATCAATACGACGATTTGCCAAATCATAATACGGAACATGAAAGCATGAGTGACAAACTGGATATTGCGGTTGTTGTGCTCACCTACAACGAGGAAATCCACATCCGCCGTTGTCTGGAAAATATCCGGCAATTCAGCGACCGGATCTTCGTCGTCGACAGTTTTTCGACCGACCGCACGGTGGAGATCGCGAAAGAAATGGGGGCCGTGGTCGCCCAGAACAAGTGGGAGAACAATCACGCCAAGCAGTTCAACTGGGGGCTGGATCATCTGCCGTTCGACTCGAAGTGGATATTGCGGCTGGATGCCGACGAGTACCTTTATCCCGAGACGATCGCCGAGATTCGGGAACTTATCCCCACGCTGCCCGACGACGTGACTTCCCTCTCCATGCCGCGGGCGCTCGTCTGGATGGGCAATACGATCAGATTCGGCACCGGCAAGGTGATCCTCACCCGCTTCTTCCGGAGGGGGTTCGGCCGCAGCGAAGAGAAGTTGATGGACGAACATATAGTCACCAGTTCGGGGCGTAATCTGCAATTGAAAGGCGCCTTCGTCGACGACAATCTGAACGATCTTTCCTGGTGGGCCCACAAGCATGTCAACTACGCCGTACGCGAAGCGGTCGATCTTCTGAACATCGAGTACGGTTTTCTGGAGCAGGGTTCCGAAACGTCGAATTTGAACCGGCAGGCTGCGTGTAAGCGAAACCGTAAATGCCGTTATGCGCGGCTGCCGCTTTTCTGGCGCAGTTTCGCCTATTTTCTGTACCGCTATTTTCTGCGCGGCGGTTTTCTTGAAGGCAAGAGGGGTTTTTTGTGGCATTTCCTCCAAGGGTGGTGGTATCGGACGCTGGTGGACGCCAAGGTATTCGAGATCAAGCGGGCCTGCGGCGGCGATCCCGGGCGGATCGCGGCATATGTAGAGGAAAAATATCACATTTCCCTACGTTGAACTTGAGGCATTGTTATAGTATATTAAGTATATGAAATAAAGGGGGATGGTATGTTCGAGGGGAAAACTTTGTTGATCACCGGCGGGACCGGCAGCTTCGGCAACGCCGTATTGCGGCATTTTCTGAACAGCGACGTCGGGGAGATCCGGATCTTTTCGCGCGACGAAAAGAAACAGGACGACATGCGGCACGAACTGCAGAACCCCAAGGTCAAGTTCTATATCGGAGATATCCGCGACCGTCAGGCGGTAGACGGGGTGATGACCGGGGTGGATTACGTCTTTTCGGCCGCCGCGCTCAAGCAGGTGCCGAGCTGCGAGTTCTTTCCGCTCGAGGCGGTGAAGACCAATGTTCTCGGCACCAACAACGTACTCGAATCCGCCATCGCCCACGGCGTCAAAAACGTCGTGGTGCTCTCGACCGACAAGGCGGCTTATCCCATCAACGCGATGGGCATTTCCAAGGCGATGATGGAAAAGGTCGCCATCGCCAAGGGGCGCGCGCTGGGGCTCGGCGCTGCGACGACGATCTGCTGCACCCGCTACGGCAACGTGATGGGCTCGCGCGGTTCGGTGATCCCGCTGTGGATCGAGCAGATCAAAAGCGGCAAACCGATCACCGTCACCAATCCGGAAATGACCCGTTTCATGATGACGTTGGACGACGCGGTCGATCTCGTCATCTACGCCTGGCGGCACGGCGACAACGGCGACCTTTTCGTGCAGAAGGCCCCCGCCGCCACGCTGACCACGCTGGCGCAGGCGCTCAAGGAGCTGTACGACTCCGACACCGAGGTCAAGATCATCGGCACCCGCCACGGCGAGAAGCTCTACGAGACGCTCGTCACCCGCGAGGAGATGGCCAAGTCCGAGGATATGGGCGACTACTTCCGCATCCCGTGCGACACCCGCGACCTCAACTATGACAAGTACTTCATCGACGGCTCCGAGAAGATCAACAGTGTCGACACCTACAACTCGCACAACACGACGCGGTTGGACGTGGCGGGTATGAAGGCGCTGCTCAAAAAGTTGAAGATCGTCCGCGAAGATCTGGGGTTGGGAAATGGCGGATGTTAAGGTCATCGACGGGGAAATATTCCGCGACGAACGCGGACAGATCTCCAGTTTGAACGCGTTCCGTTTTCCCGGCGTTGAGCGTTTTTATCTGATCCACCACCCCGATGTGACGGTGATACGCGGCTGGCACGCGCACAAGCACGAGAAGAAGTGGTTCTATTGCGTCAAAGGGCGGTTCACGTTGGGATTGGTCGAGATCGACGATTGGGAAAACCCGTCCAAAGGATTGAAACCGCAGATATTCCGTCTGAGCGAAGAAAAAAGCGAGATCGTCTGCGTCCCCGAGGGATACGCCAACTGCATCAGGGCCGAAGTGCCGGATTCGGTGCTGCTGGTCTTCTCCGGGAAGACTCTGCCGGAAGCCTATGCCGACAGTTACCGGTTCGATAAGGATTACTGGTTCGATTGGAGTTCGGTCAAATGATCAGAGTGGGCATAACCGGACAGCCGGGATTCGTCGGCACGCATCTTTACAATCTGCTGGGAACCATGCCGCAGGAGTTCGAGCGCATCCCCTGCGAGGACAGTTTCTTTTCCGACGAAGCCGCATTGCGGGCTTTCGTGCGTCGGTGCGACGTCATCGTCCATTTGGCGGCGATGAACCGACATCCCGATCCGCAGGTGATCTACGACACCAACGTGAAGCTGGTGAAACAGCTGGTCGCGGCGTTGGAGGCGGAGCGGGCAACTCCGCATGTGCTCTTTTCGAGTTCCATCCAGGAAGAGCGCGGCAATCCTTACGGCGACAGCAAAAAGGAGGGGCGGCGGCTCTTGCACGAGTGGGCGCAGCGGAGCGGCGGCAAGTTCACCGGATGCGTGATCCCCAATGTGTTCGGTCCGTTCGGACGCCCCAATTACAATTCGGTCGTCGCCACGTTCTGCCATAAACTCACGCACGGCGAAGTCCCGGAGATCATGGTCGACGGCAAGATCAAATTGATCTACGTCGGCGATCTGTGCCGGGAATTCATCGACCGCATCCGCTCCGGCGCCGGTACGGATCCGTATCCCGTGCCGTGGGGAGCCGAAGCCTCGGTATCCGGATTGCTGGCGACCTTGCAGCGCTTCAAGGCGGAGTACTTCGAGAAAGGGATCATTCCGGAACTGCACGACCGCTTCGAGGTCCAGCTCTTCAACACGTTCTGCGCCTATATCGACCACGCGAATTTCTTCCCGTTCATGCTGAAGAAGAACAGCGACGCCAGAGGGACTTTTGTTGAAACGGTCAAACTTGATCGCATCGGCGGGCAGGTGTCGTTTTCGACCACGGTCCCCGGCGTGACCCGCGGCAATCACTACCATACCCGCAAGATCGAGCGCTTCGCGGTCATCAAGGGCAAAGCGCGTATCGAACTTCGTCGCGTCGGCACGGCGGATAAGCTGAGCTTCGAACTGGATGGCGACTCGCCGTCTTTCGTGGACATGCCGGTCTGGCATACGCACAACATCACCAACATCGGGCAGGAAGACTTGTACACGATCTTTTGGATCAACGAGTTTTACGATCCGGGCGATCCCGACACTTTCTTCGAGGAGGTTTGATAATGAGTCGCTCTAAACTGAAAGTCTTCACCATCGTCGGCACCCGACCGGAGATCATCCGGCTGGCCGCGGTGATAAAGCTTCTGGAGCAGCATGTCGATCACAAGATGATCCACACCGGTCAGAATTACGACTACGAGCTGAATCAGGTCTTCTTCGACGATCTGGGGCTGCGCAAGCCGGATTACTATCTCGGCGTCGACACCTCCACGCTGGGGCATGTATTGGGCGAGACGCTGATCCGCGTCGAAGAGATCTTCACTGCGGAAAAGCCGGATGCGGTGCTGATCCTCGGCGACACCAATGCCGCCATAGCCGGCATCATGGCCAAGCGGATGAAGATTCCGATCTACCACATGGAGGCGGGGAACCGCTCGTTCGACTTCAATGTGCCGGAGGAGATCAACCGCCGGATCATCGACCATATCGCGGATTTCAACCTCGTGTATACGGAAAATTCGCGGCGCCATCTGCTGGCGGAAGGACTGCCGCACCGCCAGGTATATGTGACGGGCAGCCCGATGTACGAAGTGCTGAACCAGTATCGGGATAAAATTGCCGCGTCGAAGATCCTCGATACGCTGAAACTCGAAAAGAACCGCTATTTCATCGTCAGCTGCCACCGCGAGGAAAATGTCGATTATCCGGGCAATCTGAAGAAGATAATCACGTTCCTGAACCTGATCGCCGAGAAGTACGATCTGCCGGTTATCGTTTCGACCCACCCCCGGACCCGCAAGCGGATCGAAGCGCTCGGGGAGATCAAGATCGATCCGCGCATCCAGTGGTTGAAACCGTTCGGTTTCTTCGATTACAACGCCTTGCAGCTGAATGCCAAATGCGCCATCTCCGACTCCGGGACGATCAGCGAGGAATCGAGCATGATGAACTTCCCGGCGATCACGATCCGGCAGGCGTTGGAGCGCCCCGAAGCGATGGATGCCGGTACGATCATCCTCACCGGACTCGATCCGGAAACCGTGCTGGATTCGATCGAAGTCGTGCTGGCGGAATTTGCCGCCAACGGCGGCAGATACGACCGGATATGTCCGGAATATCAGATCGCCAATACCAGCTGGCGGGTGCTGAAACTTATTCTCGGCACGGCGAAGCTGGCCAATCGCTGGCAGGGGATCGAATTGAAGAAGTAGTTCGTGCGCGATGAAGATATTGATCCTCACAGAGCGGTTTTTTCCGGAAGAGTTCCTCGTCAACGACATCGCGGCCGAGTGGCAGCGTCAGGGGCATTCCGTCGAGGTGCTGACACAGGCGCCGAGTTATCCGCACGACCGCATTTTCGACGGCTACCGGAATAAATTGTTCCAGACTACGTGCGAATACTGCGGCATACCGGTCCACCGGGTACGGACGGTCCTCGGTTACAACCGCGGCGGGATGAAGCGCAAGATACTGAACTACATCAGCTTCGCTTTTCTCACCTCGTGGTGGGCGCTGTTCATCGGCTGGAAGTACGACCGGGTGTTCACCTACCACACCGGGCCGCTGTCGATGGCGAGCGCGGCGCTCGTTCTGCGCTTCATCTGGTGGCGCAAGTGCATGATTTGGACGCAGGACATCTGGCCGGAGACCGTCTACAACTACGGCGTGAAGCAGACACGCACGATGCGGATTTTTCTCGACAGCGTGGTGCGGATCATTTATTGGGCCTTTCCGCGCATTACTGTATCCTGCCCGGGGTTTATCGATAGCTTGAAGAAATACACCTCCAAGGAAATAGCGCTGCTGCTGCAGTGGACGCCCGATCCGGTCCCGCTGCCGCCGCGCCGCCCGGAGGGCAAGCTGATATTCACTTTCGCCGGCAACATCGGCTCGGTGCAGAATCTGGACAAAGTTATCGAAGCGTTTTCCCGCATCCCCGCCGACCGGGCGACGCTGCGGATCGTCGGCGACGGAGTGTACTTGGATCGGATGACGAAACTGGTCGGGGAACTCAAAGTTTCGAATATCGAATTCACCGGTCGGCGGCCGCGGGCGGAAATGCCGGAGTTTTTCGGCAAATCGGATGTTTTGATCATTTCGCTCAAACCGGAATTCGATTTGACGATCCCGGCAAAGTTTCAGGCGTACATCGCCTCCGGAAGAGCGATCTTCGGCGCCGTAAAAGGCGACACGGCGGAATTGATCCGCAAATACGACATCGGTTTGACCGCCGATCCCGGCGATGTGGAGGATCTGGCCAAGAGCTTCAAAGCGTTTTGCGACACGCCGCCGGATACTTTCCTGCGCTGGCAGAAAAATGCGCTGGCGTTGTCGGAGAACGAGTTCTGCCGCGAAAAGATCTTGAAGCGCATGACCGACATGTTGATCGGTTGATCGAACAGCAGGATATGAAAAAGGCGTCTGCCGTATTTGCGGCGGGCGCCTTTTTTGGTATAGGGCAGGGGAGAGATCAGGCGATGGGCAACTGTTTAAGCAGGCCCCGCGCCATGAATTGGAAGCCGAAGTCGTTGGGGTGCAGTCCGTCGCTTACGCACGACTCCAGGTGCGGCAGCAATTCCCAGCCGTTGACGATTTTGACGTTTCCGTGTTTTTCCGCGGCGGCGCGGATGATCGCGTGCCCCTCCCAAAAGGTACCGACGCTTGTCACTCGCATCCAGTCGTGCCGCCAGAGCGGCAGTATCGCGCATACCGGGATCCCCGGATAATTTTTCGCCAGTTCGCCGAAGAAGCGCGCCGATTTCTCCTCCAGAAATTCGCTGGTTTCGTGCGACCAGTCGTTGGTGCCGTAACCGACGGTTATGAGGTCGAATGGCCCCGCGTCGGGCAGCGCGGCGAGCTCGGGGTTGAAGCGGTCGCCGCCAATCGCCTTGTTGACGACCTCGGCGTCGAGCGCGTCCGCGACGATATTGGTGTAGGCGAGCGACGGGTAGCGCGCGTCGTACCCCTGGGTGATCGAGTCGCCGTAACAGATGATCCGGCGCTTCTTGGCGACGGGTTCGACCTTCGTCGCGCCGGTGAAGTCGAGGGATTCGAGCATCACCTTGGAAAGTCCGGGCAGATAGACGGCGACGCGGTTGGTCCCCTCGGGGAGTTCGACCTCGAAGCCGAAATCCGGCTCGTCCGTTACCGAGTAGGTGCCGACGTGTTTCACGAGCGCGCCGTTGACATAGACGTCAAAGAAGCAGAACGCCCGCGACGATGCCGCAGCGATGCTCCCGCACATCGCGAATTTCGCCGCGTCGGTCGCAAATTCCAGCCGTATGCCGGAGTCGGCAAAAGTCTTGAGCCAGAAGCCGTGGTTGGATTCGTAGACTTTCCGCTGGGCTTCGGTGAAGCGGTGGAACACGGCGGCTCCGTTCTCTTCGACGACGAGCAGCGCGCCGCACGTTATCTTTCGGACAAGTTCGATATCCGCCTGCATTTTTTGATCCTTTCTTCGAGTTGACGACCGTATAATATACCGCGCGGAGCGTGCCGCGGCAATGTCGACGGGCAAAAAAAGTGCCGCCCGTCCCCGGGCGGCACATGTATGATCGTCAAATCACTCTTTCGGCAGCGGTATTTTCTGCGTCGAGGGCTTGTACGGCTTGGCTGAAACGTTGCTGAGCCACGCTCCTTTGCCGTAAGGCGCGATGATCTGCGCCGGTTTCCAGTTGTCCTTGCCGTCGAGCGAAGCTTCGGTCGCCTTGCCGGAAAGTACGATCGGTTTACCGTCGCCGCGGACGATCGCGTAGAGCAGTCCGCACGGCGGCGCTTCGGCGTCTGCGGCCTGGATGCGGATGGTGTTTTTGCCGGGTTTCAGGTATTTGGCCACGTCGAGGGTGTGGGCGTCCTGCCAGCCCATCTGCTCCATGACGAGTTCGCCGTTGATCCAGCAGCGGAACATGTCGTCGCAGGCGACGGAGAGCTCCGCCTTTTCGGGT
>Ga0310690_10013017_pt1 | contig 10165 bp, 9 predicted proteins | sample AusTroGonzalo_MG_2_FD_207661 | JGI IMG/M metagenome (GOLD analysis project Ga0310690, IMG submission 207661) | Bovine rumen microbial communities from tropical cattle in Woodstock, Queensland, Australia - Gonzalo_04 (v2) (version 2) | ecosystem: Host-associated > Mammals > Digestive system >...
GAACAATCTCTGTGCAGCCTGCGGTGCGGGCGGGAATGGCCAGCATCAGAACTGTCGAGAACAGGGGTGCCGTGCCGCCGGGGATGTAGAGGCCTACCTTGGTGATGGGTACTGCCTTCTGCCAGCAGGTAACACCCGGAGTGGTCTCAACCTTGCTCAGTGAGGGCAGCTGGGAGGCGTGGAACTTGCGGATGTTCACGGCGGCGCGGTCTATGGCATCGCGCAGCTGAGCGGGCACAAGTGCGGCAGCCTCGTCAAGTTCTGCCTGGCTTACGGCAAGTGAATCAAGCTGCACCTTGTCAAACTGGAGCTCGTACTCCTTGAGCGCCTTGTCACCGCCTTTGCGTACGGTGTCAAGCACAGCCTGGACACGCTCGTAGAGACCCTCCACGCTCAGCGCGGGACGGCTCAACAGCTGCTTCCAATCAGACTTGGACGGATATTTTACAATGTTCATTTTCTTTCGTTTTTGGAAAAATAGTACAATTGGGGTCTGACCCCAATTGTATCATAATATCATTTTCTCAATGGGGAGAACCAAAATACCCTCAGCACCGGCGGCCTTGAGCTTGCCAATGATTTCCCAGAAACGTTTCTCGTCAAGTACGGTGTGAACTGAACTCCAGCCCTTGGTTGCAAGGGGCATTACAGTGGGGCTCTTGATGCCGGGGAGTTCGGCCAAAACCTCGCTCATGCGGTCATCGGGGACGTTCATCATGATGTATTTCTTGCCTTGTGCGGCCTTGACAGCATCAAAGCGGAACAGAAGCTCATCAAGAATGGCTTTCTTCTCAGCATCCATGTTGGGGTTGCCGATAAGCAGTGCCTCGGACTGCATCACTACCTCAACCTCACGCAGGTTGTTGCTGACCAGTGTCGAGCCTGAACTAACGATGTCGAATATGGCATCGGCCAGACCTATACCGGGAGCAATCTCTACGGAGCCGGTGATGACGTGGGTCTCGGCCTTGATTCCTTTCTCCTTAAGGAAACTGTTCAGGATTCCGGGGTAGGAGGTGGCAATCTTCTTGCCGTTGAACCACTCAAGGCCTTTATAGTCAATGGCTTTGGGAATGGCAAGTGAGAGGCGGCAGCGGCTGAATCCCAGACGCTTGATGATGTCGGCCTTCTCGGCGCGCTCCACGAACTCGTTCTCACCTACGATACCAACATCGGCCACACCGCCGGCTACCGACTGGGGGATGTCGTCGTCACGCAGGAACAGGACCTCGACCGGGAAGTTTCCGGCCTGGACCAGAAGGGTGCGTTTTGATACTCCAAGGCTTATGCCTGACTCCTGGAGCAACTCCATTGTCTCGTCGTATAAACGACCTTTTGACTGTACTGCAATTCTAAGCATTCTATTTAGTTTTAATTATCATTCAACAAAAAGAGGCTCACCGTACATCGGCAAGCCTCTTGTATAAATATACGCCATTCACAGCCTACCGATCAGGATCTGCAGGTATGGTGATGGTGATATGATGCAATTCTCTTCATTTCGACTGCAAAAATACTCTCTTTGTTTTGTATATGCAAGTTTTGACTCCCTTATTTTGAGAGGGCAGCGAAGAGTTTGTCTAAGGCGAGGTCCGGATTGCCGGCGGATTCATCCAAGAGCTGGACGAATTTGGAGCCGATGATGGCTCCGGCGGCGTTGTCCTGAGCGGCCTGCAGGGTCTGGGCGTTGCTGATTCCGAACCCTATCATGCGGGGGTTGCGCAGGTTGAGGGCGTTGATGCGGCGGAAATACTCCTGCTTGGCGTCGTCAAAGCTCTTCTGTGCACCGGTGATGGCCGCGCTGCTTACCATGTAGATGAAGCCGTCGGTGTTATCGTCGATAAAGCGGATGCGCTCGTCGTCGGTCTCGGGGGTGATGAGCATGATGACGCGCAGGTCATACTTGTCGGCCACGGGCTTGACGGTCTCAAGATAGTCATTGAACGGCAGGTCGGGGATGATCATTCCGCTCACTCCGCTCTCAGAGCATGACTTGCAGAATTCCTCTATACCGTAGTGCAGGATGGGGTTGAGGTAACCCATCAGGATGAGGGGAATCTCGACTTTGTCCTTGACTGCAGAAAGCTGGTCGAACAGCTTGCGCAGGCTCATGCCGTTACGCAGGGCTTTTGTGGCGGCGGTCTGGATTACCGGACCGTCGGCAAGCGGGTCGCTGAACGGGATTCCAACTTCGACGAAATCGATGCCGCGGCGCTGCATTGCCAGAATCACATCGGCAGTACTATCAAGCGTGGGCGCTCCTGCGCAGAAGTAGAGACTCAGGAGTTTGAGGTCGCCACGATCGGCGAATACCTTATTTATCTTGTTCATAGTTTTCAAATTGAGAGTTGTGATAAAAATGTATGTAATGCGTCAGGGTCCTTAACGGCCGGGCTTGTCTCAAATCGGCTGTTGAGGTCGATGCCGGCCATCATTGGGTGGTTGAATGCGTTGATGCGCTCGGCATCCTCGGGGCCGATGCCACCGCTCAGTATGAACGGAACCGTTCCGCGGTAAGAGTTCAGGATACTCCAGTCAAACTGCACCCCGTTTCCGCCCACAAGCTTGGCCTTGGTATCAAACAGAAAGTATTCAACCATACCAAAATAGGCCTTTGCCTTATCCAGATCCTTGTCCGACGCAATGCTGAGCGCCTTTACGACAGTGATTCCGGGGCAGAGTGCACGTATGCGTCCTATGTAACGCGGATCCTCATTACCGTGCAGTTGAACGATGTCCAACCCGAACTGCTTGACCCTAAGGCTTACCGTAAGAGGATCCTCATCAACAAATACGCCTACGCGCTTGACATCCTGAGGCATATATGAGGGCAGGGCCTCCACGTTACGGGGTGACTTGGCATAGAATATGAATCCCATCCAATCTACTCCCAAAGATTCGACGGCGCGGATATTATCCGCATCACGCATACCGCATACCTTGATTATCATGACTTGATGCTCTTGATGAAACCGGCTAATGACAGACCGGGATCAGGGGTTTTCATAAAGTTCTCGCCTATCAGGAATCCGCGGAATCCGGCCTGACGCAGGGCCGATACGGTATCGGGGTCGGAGATTCCGCTCTCGCTTACCTTGACGGCATCGGCGGGCAGCTTTGAGGCAAGGCGGAACGAGTTCTCGACATCTGTCACGAACGATCCCAGATTGCGGTTGTTTATGCCGCACATGTCAGGGCCCAAATCGGCATACTCCAATTCGGGCTCTGAGTGCATTTCAAGCAGGACTTCAAGTCCAAGAGAGTGGGCGCGATCAATCAACTCGCTGCAGCGCTGCTTGGTAAGGCAGGCGGCAATGAGCAGTACGGCCGATGCGCCGCACAATGCGGCCTGATAGAGCTGGATCTCATCAATCACAAAGTTCTTGTAGAGGATGGGCAGCGTCACTCCGCTGCGGCGGGCCTGACGGATGAAATCGTCGCAGCCTCCAAAGTAATGCTCGTCGGTGAGGATGCTCAGGGCGGCGGCACCGTTCTGCTGATAGCTCAGAGGAATGATGTCCGCACGGCCATCCTGCTTGATCCAGCCTTTGGAGGGCGAACGGCGCTTGAATTCGGCTATGATGCCGGATTGTGAGGCAAGCAGCGCCTGTTTCATAGAGGGCTTGGCGGCCTTAAGAAACGCATTCTCACGCTGCTTGTTCTCCACAATCTCCTGCAGGATATCCTTCATGGCATATTATGAGTTGAGTTCGACAAACTTCTTGAAGGTACGCAGGGCCGAACCTGAGTCAAGGCTCTCGCGTGCAATCTCGATGCACTCTTCGATGGTCTTGGTACCCTTCTCAAGAACCTGGATGCCGAATGCGGCATTGGCCAGCACGATGTTCTTCTGTGCGGGCAGGGCACGGTTCTCAAGCACTGCATCGAATATCTGGGCGGCCTCCTCCTCGGTGGCGCCGCCTACCAGCTCATCGGGCTTTGCGATGTTGAATCCCAGATCGGACGGGCTGAACACGCGCTCGTATGAGTTCGTGGTAACCTTGAAATCGCCGGTGAGCGAAATCTCGTCATAACCGTCGATGGAGTTGACTATGCCGTAGTCGATGCCGATCTTCTGATAAACCTGATGGTAGAGACGCATCTGGTCCAGATTGGCAACACCCAGAAGCTGGCACTTGGGCTGGCTGGGATTGACGATGGGTCCAAGCAGATTGAATATGGTGGGGAACTGGAGGGCTTTGCGGATGGGGCCTACAAACTTCATGGCGCTGGCAAAGAGCTGGGCATGCAGATATACTATGCCGGCCTCGTCAAGGCTGCGGTTAAGACGGTCTATGTCGCTTGTAAACTTGATGCCATGGTGCTGTATCACGTTGCTGGCGCCGCTTACTGATGTGGCTGCGTAGTTGCCGTGCTTGGCAACCTTGTAACCTGCACCGGCTATCACGAAGCAGGCGGTGGTGGATATGTTGAAGGTGTTCTTGCGGTCGCCTCCGGTGCCTACCACGTCAATGTAACGGTCGGCGTTGAGGATGGCGGGTACTCCGGTCTCAAGTATGCCGTCGCGGAATCCAAGCAGCTCATCGACTGTGACGCCGCGCATCTGCAGTGCGGTGAGCAGAGCTGTAATCTGCTCGGTGGGGTATTCACTGTGGGTTATGCCGATAAGGATGGTCTTCATCTCCTCACGGGTCAGATACTCGTGATTCAGTAGTTTTTGCAGAATCTCTTTCATATGATTATAATTTTAAAAAGTTATCGATTATGGTGCGTCCCTGAGGTGTAAGTACGCTCTCGGGGTGGAACTGTATGCCGTGAATGGGGTAATCGCGGTGACGCAGTGCCATGATCTGGCCTTCGTCGCTGAGGGCTGTTATTTCCAAGCATGAAGGCAGGCCCTCGCGTGATACCACCCATGAGTGGTAACGTCCTACGGTTATCTCCTGCGGCAGTCCCTTGAAAATGGGATCGGTCGTTGATATGCGGCAGGGAGTGGCCACGCCGTGAAATACATCGGACAGATTGGTCAGCTGTGCTCCGAATGCCTCTCCGATGGCCTGATGTCCCAAGCAGACGCCAAGCATGGGCTTGCGCGATGCGTATGTGAGTATCACGTCAAGCAGCAGGCCTGCCTCAGACGGTATTCCGGGGCCGGGGCTGAGTATTATCTTGTCAAATTTCTCAAGTTCGGGCAGGGCAAAGCGGTCATTGCGCAGTACGGTGACATCGGCACCCAATTCCTTTACCAGATGACTCAGGTTGTATGTGAACGAGTCGTAGTTGTCTATGATTACGGTTTTCATCTTTCTTACATGTTTTGGGCCATGAATATGGCACGGCGCAGGGCACCGAGCTTGTTGTTTACCTCCTGGAGCTCATACTCGGGATCGCTCTTGGCAACGATTCCGCCGCCGGCCTGGAACCAGAGCTCACCGCCGCGGGCTACGAATGTGCGGATGGTGATGGCCTGATTGAGCGATCCGTCAAGTCCGATGATGCCGATGCAGCCGCCGTAGGCACCGCGGTTGTGCGGCTCATACTCGGATATGAGCTGCATGGCGCGAACCTTGGGCGCACCGCTCAGAGTACCGGCGGGGAAGGTGTCGATGAACGCACGGACGGGGTCAGCGTTGTCATCAAGCTGGCCGGAGACTCTTGATACAAGGTGTATCACGTGTGAGTAGTACTGAAGCTCCTTGTAGAAATCCACCTTTACGCCGTGGCAGTTGCGGCTCAGGTCGTTGCGGGCCAGATCGACCAGCATCACGTGCTCGGCGTTCTCCTTGGCATCGTTACGCAGGAACTCGGCTCCCTGACGGTCGGCCTCGGCATCGCCTGTGCGGCGGGTGGTTCCGGCAATGGGATCGATATAGGCGCGGCCGTTCTCGATGCGGCAGTGGGTCTCGGGTGATGAGCCGAATATGCGGAACCCGCCAAAGTCAAAGTAGAACAGGTAGGGACTGGGGTTGATGCTGCGCAGGGCGCGGTAGAGCTTGAAATCATCACCCTCATAACGCTGTACGAAACGGCGTGACAGCACAATCTGGAAGACATCGCCGCGTTTGCAGTGCTGTATGCCGCGGCTGATATTGGCCTTGTGCTCATCGTCGGTCAGGGTTGATGTGGTTTCGCCTACCGGACGGAATCCGTAGGCAGGCACGTTGGCCTTGTTCATGGCAAGCGATACGGCGTCCAGATCGGCCTCGTTGCCTACTGTGACCATGGTGAGGCGGTTGTTGTGATGATCGAACGCGATTACCACCTTATACATTATATAGAGCATATCCGGGGCATCGTTACGCTCCTGTGTCTCGTCCTTGACGGCAATGTTCTCAAAGTAACGGACTGCGTTGAACGATGTGTAACCGAACAGGCCCATCACCGATGCGTTATCACCCTCCACATGGATGCGGTCAATCAAGGTGTGGATAGCATCGGCCACATCAAAACCGGGTTCTATGTCATGTTTGACGCTTGTGCCGTCGGGGAAACTGATGGTGGCAATGCCGTGTCCTACAGCTACTGATGCGATAGGATTGATTCCGATGAATGAACGGGAGTTGTTCTGCTCGTGATAGTCAGAACTCTCCATGAGTGCGCTCTGGGGGTAGAGGTCACGCAGGCGCATATATACTCCTACCGGAGTGTAGAGGTCAGCCAGAATGGTGCGGCTTGTGGTTGTAAGGTTAAAAGTTTCCATATTCTCCTGCCATTTTCTTGTTCTTGAGATAAGTCTCGACATCCTTGTCGCCGCGGCCGCTTACGGTGAGCACCACCACATCGTCGGGGTGGAACTGCATCTTTGAGAGTGCGGCAATGGCGTGGGCCGATTCGATCGCGGGGATGATGCCCTCCATGCGTGTCAGCTCGTAGCCGGCGCGGATGGCCTCGTTGTCGTTGATGCTGAGCACCTTTGTGCGGCCCTGCTTGTACATGTTGCAGTGCATGGGGCCTACACCGGGATAATCCAGACCGGCGCTGATGGTGAAGGCCTCCTGTATCTGTCCGTCATCATTCTGCATCACCAGCATCTTGGCTCCGTGCAGGATGCCGGTGGTGCCGCGGTGGAAAGTGGCTGCGGTGCGGTCGGTTTCGTAACCGTCACCTCCGGCCTCGGCCAGTACTATACGCACGCGCTCATCGTCAACATAATGATAGATTGAACCTGCGGCATTGCTTCCGCCGCCGATGCATGCTACGAGATAATCGGGATAGTCACGGCCGATTTTCTCATTGAGCTGCTCTTTTATCTCCTCGGATATGATGCTCTGCATGCGGGCAACCAGGTCAGGGTAGGGATGCGGACCCATGGTGGAACCTACTATGTAGAAGGTGTCCGACGGGTGACAGCACCAGTCGCGGATGGCCTCCGAGCAGGCATCGGACAGGGTCATGTTTCCGGTACGTACGGGATGGACTGTGGCGCCCAGCATTTTCATACGCTCCACGTTGGTGTGCTGACGCTCCACATCGGTGGCACCCATGAATATCTCGCACTGCATGTTCATCAGGGCGCATACGGTTGCAGTGGCTACACCATGCTGGCCGGCACCGGTCTCGGCGATGATACGTGTCTTGCCCATGCGTTTGGCAAGCAGGATCTGACCTACGGTGTTGTTGATCTTGTGGGCTCCGGTGTGGTTCAGGTCCTCGCGTTTCAGGTATAGGCGGCATCCGTACTTTTGGCTCATGCGCTCAGCATAATAAAGAGGTGAGGGACGTCCTACATAATCGCGCAGCAGCTGATGGTACTCCTGTTTGAATGACTCTGACTCGATGATGGGCAGGTAGCTCTCCTGCAGGTTACGGACGGTGGCGTAGAGTATCTCGGGGATGTAAGCACCTCCAAACTCTCCGTAATAACCATTCTCATCAACATGATAACTCTGTTTCATATATTCGTTGTTTTTGTTTTGCGTTTTGACATAAAAAAGAGACCCGCCGTAAGAACGACAGGTCTCTGTTTTATTTCTATGCTTTCTTTTGGGTATACACAGCTGCCTTCTCACGATTTTGTTAATCCCGAGTAGTGCCACCACCAAAAGTTAGCTGTCATAATCATATCTAAAAGTCGAAATTATTTGTCTTTCGGGATGCAAAGTTAGCGGTTTCATTTCAATATGCAAACAAATGGGCAGTTTTTTTTGGCGTTAAGTTACTTTTATAATAAGGTGAAAATGAGCAGGTTGGCCGGAAACTTTTGGAAGATTAATAATAATGCAGTAACTTTGCAGCCCGATGGCAGAAACAAGATACAACGGGCCGGAGATGAATGCAAGGAAACTGTTAGTCCTGCTTCTTACGGCGGCTCTCATCCTCGTTCTTTTTCTCAGCCGGACCCGATGCGGCAGCAGTCCCGTCGAGGTGGCAGAGGAGGAGGAAGTAGTTGCAGTTCCAACCCCGGAACAATATCTTTACATTTCACCTTATGACTCACTTTTCCGTCTCTATGCTGACAGCGTATGTGACTGGAAGATGCTGGCTGCCATAGCATATGTCGAGTCAAAGTTCAATGCATCGGCACGTTCACATCGTGGAGCACAGGGCCTGATGCAGATCATGCCTGCCACTTACCACCATATGCTGGCCAAGATGGGAGTGCCTGATACAATGGCCCAGAGTGTTGAGCTTGACGTGAGGGTGGCAGTGCGTTACATGGATGAGCTGAGCAAACTGTTCAACTTTATAAATGACAGAGAACGTATAAATTATATACTTGGAAGTTACAACGGAGGGTCAAACCACATCTTTGATGCCATGCGCGTGGCACGCAAGAAAGGGTTGAACCGCTACAACTGGAACAGCCTTTCGCCGGTTCTGGCGTCCTTATCGGACCCCGAGGTATATAATGACAGTGTGTGTCAGTTCGGTCAGTTTGACGCGACCGAGACACTCAACTACGTGAAACAGGTAAACCGCAAATACAATGAATACAAGAGCCGGGAGCTGATGTTCCAGGCCTTTGAAAAACTGGCAGACAACAACAAGTAATGAGATACATAATCACGATTGACCAGCGCACATCATCATCAAAGGCGCTGTTGTTTGATGAAAAGCTTAATCTGATAGACCATAAGATAATCCCTCACAAGGTCAACCACCCCAAAGAAGACTGGGTGGAGGCCGATGCCGAGGAGATTTATGCCAATACGGTTGCTGCAATAAAGCAGCTTGACCTGCCCAAGGAGGCCGATGCTACGTTCTCCATTTCTATGGTCAACCAGCGTGAGACGGTGGTCCTCTGGGACAAGAAGACCGGCAAACCCGTATATCCGGCAGTCATGTGGCAGTGCCGTCGCGGCGCAGCCTTCTGCCAGGAGCTTATTGACAAAGGTTATGAGGCAACAATCAAGGAGCGTACGGGTCTGATTCCCGATACTTACTTCTCAGGCAGTGGCGTAAAATGGATTCTTGACAACATACAGAGCGTAAAGGAGCGTGCCGAGAGGGGTGATATCCTGATGGGCACCATCGACACCTGGCTTATATGGAAACTTACCGGCGGTAAGGTGCACGCAACCGATTATTCAAATGCGTCACGCACCCTGTTGTTCAACATAAACACGCTGGAGTGGGATCCCGATATCCTCAGGGTATTCACCATTCCCGCATCAATGATGCCTGAAACAAAGCCGTCGGACAGCGTGTTCGGCGAGACCGATATCGAGGGCCTGCTGCCCAGACCTGTCCAGATTGCAGGTGTCTTGGGTAACTCACACGGCGCTTTGGTAGGACAGCTCTGCTTTGAGCCGGGTGAAGGCAAGACCACCTACGGTACGGGCTCATCGGTCATGTTCAACGTGGGTGAGAAACCTGTGCCTGCTCCCAACGGAATGGTCTGCTCGGTGGGTTACTCCATGTTTGACCATAACTATTATGTGGTCGAGGGACATGTGCATTCATCCGGAGCCGTGTTGGACTGGATTACAGACAACCTGCGCCTGGTCGATTCAAATGAGGATACCCAGACTCTGGCACAGAGCGTGCCCAACAACGGCGGCGTCTATTTTGTTCCGGCTTTCAGCGGACTTGGCTCACCCTGGTGGGTGCCTGATGCCAAGGCTATGATATACGGTCTCACCATGCAGACCACCAAGGCTCATGTGGTCAGGGCCGCTCTTGAGTCAATCGCCTATCAGGTGGCCGATGTGGTTGAACTGGCCATGCGCGGTCTTACCACTCCGTTGCGTGAGCTCTCCATTGA
>Ga0310690_10013018_pt1 | contig 10164 bp, 9 predicted proteins | sample AusTroGonzalo_MG_2_FD_207661 | JGI IMG/M metagenome (GOLD analysis project Ga0310690, IMG submission 207661) | Bovine rumen microbial communities from tropical cattle in Woodstock, Queensland, Australia - Gonzalo_04 (v2) (version 2) | ecosystem: Host-associated > Mammals > Digestive system >...
CAAAAGTCTGAATACCAATGGGATAATTCATATCTTCATCGCTGTTTCCATTGGCAAAGTTAATAGGTTTTTTCATTGCGGACAAATGTTTGATGGTTTATTTCGCCCGCAAAGATAAAACAATATTCTTATATTTTCTATTATTTCAATTAATTCTTGTCAACAATAATATTGCTGATATTAATTAATTGAAAACAACTTTTTCATTCTATCAACTCCTTTTTGATTGTTTTTTGACCATCTTGAAAAGCAAAGCATATCAAAACTAGCCCTTTATAATCTTTTAAATCAAGGGTGTAACTATTTGAGCAACAGATTCTGTCAAGCAACATTCTACCCGTGTTATCATAGATGGTGATGTTTTCCATGGGTTTTTCTGAAACGATTTTTATGATTCCCCTTGTTGGGTTGGGATAAAGCATGATATCAACGGAAGAAGATTCCTGAAGCCCGGTGGTTACGGTAGCTTCGGAGATGAGAATGTTAGAATACGGCTCAAAACCATTGTCTATTCTTGTCCTTGAGGTAAAAACAGCCGTTAGTTCGGTACCATAACACACTGTATCGTTTCCGATGATAACTGAATAGGGGTAACTCAGGATTTGATTATCAATGTAATAAAAGTGACTCCCACTATAATAAGCCATTTCCATTCCTGGCACGGGGGTGATTCCGACATTGGGCATAGGCGCATCCTGCAAGATGCCAGATAGGGTTTTCTCTGCATGGTTTTGTAACTCAGCTATTTCAAAACAACGGAACGTTCCGCCAAACATGTCATAGTGCAAGGCCTCAACGCCAGACGCAGAAACAGGATCGTTTTCGCCATAAAGATCGGAGTTGATATAATCCGATAGCAATGAATCCTTAATTGTAAGATAATAATGATTTGATCCGTCAAAAATGGACAAATAAACGGGATCTTCGTTCAAAGTCGTTAAACACAAGCTATTATCGCCAGTAGTTGTCAACCATCACAAAATAGGTCTCGCCTTCAGAGATAAGGGCAAAGCGGCTGTCGCACACGTTCTGTTCAAAGTAGGGCGCGGCAACGCGGCTCACCACGCCGGTGATGGTGTCCTGGGCGAAACCCCGAACAAGCACCGTCAGCAGAAATGTTAGAATAGTGATACGCTTTTTCATGGCTTAACTAGTTTGAAGTAATCATGGCCTTGAATTTGTTCGTGAATTTCCTTCGTTTTGTTGTCATTTTCCCTAACGTTTTTTTATACCCTGCAAAACTACTCATTTTTCACCTTAACTCATACTCTCAATTCTGGGGTACATTATACTACATCGATCACGAATATTTCAACATCGACTACGACGTGGTCTGGGAAGTCCTTAACAACGACTTTCCTGAGCTATCCCAGCAGATCAACAAATACGGTCATGTGGACATTTTGAGTGGTGATTTAACTCAATCAAAATAGTCTGTATGCCAAGCCCACGTCGATTCCATAATAGAAATGAAAGTTGGGGTACCCGAATTCAAGCAGATAATACCAGTTGTCGGGTTGGTATTGGAACTGATTATACTCTTGATGGGTTTTTAGATTTACATTTGGAATGATGTTAATAATGAGTCTGTTTCCTATAGGAACGGAGACCTTCCACCCTAAAGTGGCTGTGATCCCCGTACCACTGCACTCGATGTCTCTGGTCGTGACATTGCTTCCATCGTAGGATTGTGCAACTTCATGACAATAAACGATTTTTCCAAGTGAGATGCCCAATCTCAAAAACCCATCCACGTTATCCAACGACATCAGTTTCCAACCTCCATTGGCAAAAAAGATCAAATAATCGGCAGTGTAGCTCAATTTGTAAGGATATCCTTGCAAGTCTCCGTACGATTTGGATGGTTTATCATTCATGTATCGCAACCCGAGGTCATACTCCACTTTCCCAATGCTGTTGGTGAAACAAACGGATGTGGAGTAGCATCGAGGTGTGGCTGTGGGGTACATGGCAAACAACGAGCCATATACACCTATGGAGCCGACATTTTGTGCCAATAGATGTTGTCCTGGAAGAATAAAAATCAGACAGAACAGAAATAGTTTTCTTTTCATTGGATGATTATTTTTTCTGTAAAGGTAATGTTTTTTTGTTTGTTATATACTTGAAGAGCATAGATTCCTTTGGGATAATCAGACAAATTAACAAACACCTGCTGTGCGCTAAAGTGTTCAGAATAATGTACTAATCTTCCGTAAATATCATAGATTTTCACAATACAGTCCATGTCATTTTCAAACAAAAGTGTAAAACTGCCTTTATTGGGATTTGGGGACACGTTGAACTGGCCATTTTGAACCCGCTCTGTAGAACAATAATACTTTTGACCCTTTTCATCATAAGAAGACTCAACGGTCTTTATGTGAGGATTAATACGATCACTATCTCTTTCAAATAGATTGGTGTCTGATTTGATGTGGAGATATGATCCGGAATCAGCATGAAACCCAGGAGCAATGGACACTCTGTCTTCAGCCGCTATGCATAAAAACTGTCCTTCGGGAATGTAGTAATCACAATTAATTGTAACATTTGAACCAACTATAGTATTATATTTTTTATTGATTAATGGGTACTGCGACTGATTCGCAACAACCACATCGTCTATCGAATTTCGTTGATAATAACGAATCCATTGTACTTCAAGTTGGCTTGGAAATAATGTTGTATCATCAGGAGATTCATCTAAAAAAACGCCATTGTTTTCGCTTTTGTTTTGTATGTTAAAGCTCAAAATTATACTCATAGGATATGTCGAATGCAATGTGTTATATATGTATTGTTGATATGGCTGAATATAACAACCTACTTCTTGACCAAGCACTGAATAAACGCAATATTGTTCTCGTACTGGAACTCCATCAACAAACCAAACTATCTTATTTCTTTCCCATCGAACAGCAAAAATATGAAAATCAGAGGAATAATCAACTCCTATTGATGATGTTGAACAATCCTCATGGTTTGTACCAAAAAAATGATGAAGGTTCATATGTTGATTCCTTGATAATAAAGAAGGGTTGAAGTTTCCATAACCATCTCTTTCATTCCAAAATTCAAAAACATCTATTTCGAAGGAGGAATCCGACCCTGTTTCAGCCTGTCCCGTAAACATCCAAAAAGCTGGCCAAAAGCCCTTGCCTTTAGGCATTTTTATTTTTGCTTCTATTATTCCTTCAGAAAAAACTGGTTTTGTCCACAATTGAGCGGACGTATAATGGTAATCTCTGAGATTCACACAACCATCTTCAAGAATCATATCATCAGGTTTCCAACTACACGCTCTTGCGGTAATATCTTCCCTTTTCGCAACAAGTCGCAACGATCCTTCAGAAACGATAGCGTTACTTAGCGTATTGTACTCTTGATTCAAGCTTGTACTATTGTAGAGAGCTCCAGCATAAGGAGGCTCCTTCCATAGGGACATGTTCAATTCATCACCACTAAAATCTTCCTGATACACAAGGGTCCAATAACCGTCATTGCAAATATTGAAGCCTTCTGCAAAAGCAGTCAAATCATACCCACAACCCAACCCCCACGAAAGGATTTCCATCGAAACACTATCATAGGCTATTATCTCATGCCCGTTTTCCTGCGATAATACGCAGGTATTAATTCCTATTAAGAGAATGAATACGATTGTATTTGTTTTTTTTAACATAATATCTTCTTATTAGCCTTTTGTCTATCGCTCTAATTCCTTTATACGTTTTTCCATTTCAATCAAATGCAACGTCATTTCCTCAATTTTTTGAAGTAAAAGTGCATTCATTTCACCTAATCCAATGCCGTTTTCCTCGACTTCATTTGATGACGGAACGTCTGGAAGATGCCCATGTTGTTTTACAAAATGCTCCACTTCAGCAAGTGACATCAATTTGTAATCTTTCTCGAAAACAAAATCTGACCACCCTGTTATTTCAACTAATACTTCTTTCGAACGTACAACACCATTTACTTCTAAAGCATTGCTAGGATCGTCAGAACCGTTACCAATTCTAACATTACCGTTAGTTCCCACAAATAGGCCGGCGGTCGAAGCACTGCTTCCTACTATCTTCTTTCCATTCAAATTGATATTCTGTGTAGCCATATGATTACCCATGTTATCAGCGAATGTAGAGACCTCTGCTGATGACACTTGTCCTCCGCTTCCAACAGTGAGTACTTTTTGCGTTGGACTTTCCAAACTAACAATCTTCAGGTTGTTTGAAACGGTCAGATTGTTTGAAACGGTCGTTCCATTTACCTCCAATGCGTTTGTAGGAATTGTTGTTCCAGTTCCAATCCTTACCATGCCTCCAGTTGACACAAAAATGCCTCCCGTTCCAGAAGTGCCGTTCACAATCTTCTTCCCATTCAGGTTGATGTTTTGTTTGGCCGTATGATTGCCAAGATTGTCGTTAAAAGTGGAGTATTCTACAGAAGACAATTGTCCGTTAGTGCCAACAGTCAGCACCTTGGACGAAGAACCTGCAAGACCGCTCAGGGTGACATTTCCAGTCGCCTTAAATGCACCGTTCACGGCCACCTGGCCAGTCGGGTAGAACTGCATGTTGGGCGCATTGAATTTCATCACATTGTCTGAGCCGACCGTGATATTGTTGCTACTATTTCGAAACTGGATGATTGACTTATTCGAACCCGTAGAAGCCAAAAGGATATCGGCATTTTCTACCCCGTCACCCGCAATGTGCAACTTGGCCGAAGGTGATGCTACATTGCCGATGGCAATCTTACCAGTTCTAGTTGCATTTGCTGCAGCCGTAATAGTCAATGTTGGTTGCTGGCTATTTACCCCCATCATGATTCCTGCTGCCGAATTGGTCAATGGTAATGTCGAGGAAAAACCAGTACCAAGTACAAAAGAATTGTTTGCCACGGCTTTTACAAAATTTCCAAACGCCCCCGAATAGGCTCCTAAAGCCTTTGCTTCACGCCCTAAAGCCGTTGAAGTATGGCCCGACGCTTCTGAGGCATAACCACTAGCGAACGAATTATAGCCTGTTGCAATTGTGGAGTTCCCGATATTTGATGAGATTTTTGTTCCCGACGAACTGCCTCCACTTACATGGATACCATTTTCTCCACCAGCCTGAGCATTGGAAGCAGGCAAAAAAATGATAGCCATAAACAGAATTAAGATAGTTTTGATAATATTTATTCTTTTCATAATCATCCGCATTGAATGTTTATTTGTTGTATTTATTGCAATTGAGTGTTAAAAAGTCATTCTTTCACAAATTTGCCGTAAATAAAACCCGTTTGCGAATTGCATACTGTATAATAGTATAAGCCTGGACTTAACGAAGTCGTGCATATCTTGAAAGGGTTACCCTCCACATGAACGACGCGATCCATGCAAACCCGCCCATAGGCATCACAAATTCGGAATCGATATTGCTGACCATCAAGCAAACCTGTAATATCAATGTTCAACCAATCTTTGGCAGGGTTGGGGTAGGCCATAGCCTTTATCGTTTCTTGTGGCAATTCCTCTACACTGCTGGGAATAGGATTGAAATCCTCACGGCTCATTTTAATGAGTTTCCCTTGGCTTGTGTTATTGGCTACCAAGGCAAAGGACGTGACAATGATGCATCCTCTGTCATTTTGAGGCAAAGTGAAGTGGGTCGGATGATTGGTGTATTCTTCATCAAGAAACACCTTGTTGCCAAGCACTTCCATGTCTTTGTTTAACAGGCAAACGCTTGGAAAATAAGGACCAAACAAGTTTTCAGAAGACTGATAAGAACAATAGATGGTCGAGTCATTGACAAAGGTCGCACAATTGCATTTCCCAGATGCGACTCGGAACGGAAGCTGGGGTTCGGCACGAATAGTATCCGTCCATCTTACGCCGCCACTCAATTTCACATCAAGCAGCCCTATGTTGCGCGATTGATCGTTCTTCGCGTTTAATGTCCCGAAAACCAGCAGGTCGTCATCCGAAAGCCAGCAACATGAACTGTATTGTGTGAAAAGCAACTTTTGGTCATTATGCATCCAAATATTGCTAATGTAGTTGAAATCGTAATCATAGCAAATAAGGGATGGGTTACCGTGCCTTCCATCTCCAATTAAAATCAGTCCGCTATCCCGTGGATTTTTTAATATCTGATGGCACTCGAATTGATCTATATAGTACTCGGGCTCTGGCCTTTCTGGCATGACATAGCGGCAATGCAGGGTGTCGGCATTTTCATCAAACCTATATAAAAACGGACGAGTTCGGTAACCTCCGTATGGTGATGTGTATCTGGCACTCCCACACATAACGACCGTGCCATCTTCTTCAAGCAGAAGCCGTCCTCCTGCAAGTAATAAAGCGTTTTCTGGTTTTTCGTAACGTTTATCCTCCATGATTTCCAAATTGGAATCAAGAACCAGAACTTCAACGGCTTCTTCTGAGATGAGACCTGCCACAAAGTAGTTGCCGTTGGACAGTTGCACAATATGGGTCAACATCAACCCTTCAAAGCCTTCGTATTCACGCTCGGAATGTCTCCCGTCCGATTCAACACGCATCACAATCGGGTGATAATCAGGATAGGCGGGACCGCATCCACCCACTAAAACACCATTCCCTTCCGAATCAAGAATACCATGGCTAAATTGAACGAATCTCTCACCGGTGGCATAGTCAAATTCCCATTGTTGGGCTTGAAGGGAGACCTGTAGTGTCATTAGAAAAGCAAATGAAAAGATGATTTTTTTCATGGTTGTTGGAGATTAAAGATTCTCGAAACCAATTACATCATTGTTTACATAGCCCAAGCGTCCGTATTGGACACTTGTAACATGTTTGTGAAATCCAGGATATTCGTTCTCGTGATTCTCACAAATAACCACAGCGGAAGCAACATAATATCTTCCAAACGTATATAATGCGGTAAGGCTGAACTCGTTTTCTCCTGGAAGTATTCGATAAATATTATTGATTTCTCCAGTATAATAGTCGTTAAGATACATCCAACCGATACAGGTATCGTCCAAATCCTCGGTATAGTATATTCCCAGGTATTCAGGTCCAGAGAATGTATAAATTGTGTCGTGCAGAAATACCATGCGGCATCCTTCAGGTACAGTTGGAAGCTCGCCGCTAATTTTCAGGAACAGCTGTTCCGTAAGTTTCTCTGCAGCATTTCCTGGGATGCTAGGATCATCACACTTCCCTTGATAATGACCACCGCACAGCCAGTCATCTCCTTCTGAAAAAGGTCCATCAATATGGGGTTGTGGAGTAGGTGGGGTTGTCCCTCTTTCGCCACAACTGCCGTTGAAATCCAAACGCACTTCATTCTCCCTTAGCATTTCAAAGGTCACCATAAGACACCTGTAACCTTTATTAGCGAACAAACTAGCATGATAGGCCCCCCGCGCTTCAGTCACAGCCTGCTCATAAGCCGCCACCACATCGTCAACAAGCACTTCGCCATCAACCGTGAGCGGAACATTGATGCTAAATTGATGGCTTTCCGTAGCAGTATAGTAGGCCGTCGGCTCAGTGTAGGTCACATTAAAGAGGTCGACCACATTGTCCATGGCCTCCTCAAGCGTCATGGTTTCCCCACTCTTCATACCCGGATTCGCTTTCCTTTCATCGACTTTCTTCTTGAAGTCAAGGATGCGACTCACTTCGGCATCGTTTTGTGGGTCATTAACTTCAATTTGTCCTTTTTCATTCGAAACCGTTTCGTTTTCCTTTTTGCAGGAGGTCATCATCACTCCAACAAAGATGGCAATCATAGCCACGCTAAATAATACTTTTTTCATAGTAATAAATTTAATTAAAGTAATAAATTTAATTAAAGTGATATATCTATTTAATCAATTACCGTAAATTCACCAGCATACACATCCCCATTGGAGAGTGTAATAGTGACAACGTAATTCCCAGTGTTGGGGATGTAAACCTGCAAGCCATTGGGCGTTGGCACCGAAAGACATTGCACAGAGGCCCCGGCAGCGGTGGAAACCTCCACAGAGACTTGACCAAGGTTTTCACTGAACGCCACAACAAGTACATGGCCATTAATGAATGGTGTAATGGCATTGCTTTTGTCAGAACTACTTGCACCTATGCTTTCTGTTAATTCAATGGAAACTTGATGACCGTCTTTCTCATTTTGTGCTTTGGTCACGTTACCGGCATGGCATAATGTTCCGAAAAGAACTAAGCAGAGCATCAGAATTGTTTGTTTTAATTTAAACATTGCATTTGTGTTTTTTAATGTTAATACTGCTGATGATTTTAGCTTATGCTTTCACTAGCAAAAGTATTCTGATGCAAAATTGGTTGTGCTTTAATTTGCTGGAAAAAAGTTGGAATTCATCCACATGGGGAAAGTACAAACTGATAATCAGTATGTTAAAGACAAAAAATGCAAACAAAATGCAATCACTTTTTCCCTATGAAATCAACGATTAGCTTAATTGAATAACCAGACAAGACAGCTAACAGTTATTCAATCACTTCCCAATGTCCGCTATATCCGCTCCCAACATAGCGAATATGCCTCATCATGCTGATATGCCGCTTGATGGTGCGCACACCTTTATGGCTCTTTTCGGCGAGTTCCTCTGTGGTGATTTTTGGATTGTCTTTAATTTGCCTTTCAATCCATGCATCAAGGTCATCATCTATGACCCCATTCGTTTGAGTGCCACCTTGAGTGCCACAAAGCCCTTCTGCGACCCCCATGATATATGATGCTATGTCTTCTTTCACCCCAAGTTTCTCCTGAAGGCTCTCGTTTTGCTTCTTGATGGCGGAATAAGACAGGTTTTTTAGTGCCGCTATCTCACTTTCGTTCAATCCCAACAAATGCAGATGGCACAACGATAGCAACCCTTGTTTCAAACCTGGGCATTGGCTTAACAACTCATGGTCAAAACCCTCGTAATGCTTCTCCACCGCCTCTCCGAGCTGTTTAAAGTCCTTGTCTTTGAGGGCAATGCCAAGTTCGTGCGCCACGTCGCGAGTAGTGATTTGTTTGCTTCTCGCCTCGTTGAGAATATGTTGGCAAATCGGCTCCTTCAGGAAAGCCTCGCGCCGTCGCTTTGCCGCTTTCTGCTGTAGGTTCAATGATTGATCCAATGCATATACCCGAACCTCTCTTTCCTTTAACTTCCGTCTTAAAGTCTCCTGCTCCTTCTCGTATGCCAACCGCTCTGCTTCCAATTCCTTCACATGCCGCTTTTTGGTCTTCTCTATTTCCTTTTCCGACAGGTCTTTTTGCGTCCTTAGCTCCTCCTCATGTCGCTCGCTAGCCTCGGCCATCCACTGTTGGTGCTTCCTTTCCGCCTCCTCCAACCGTTGTTCGGTTTCCGCTTTCAGTTGTCTCAGTTCTTCTTCGTATCTCTTCTTTGTTTTCTCATGCTCCAGTTCAGTCTCATCAAGTATCCTGTCCGCTTCCTCTTGTTGAATCTTCAGTTGCTTCTTGTTTCTCAGCATCAACGCACAGATGACAACCAACACTACTACCACAGCTATAGGCACAATGATGTTCCGAACTCTCCTCACAGCTTTTTGTCGTTCTGTTTCGGCCTGTTTTTCTTGCTCTTGGATCATATGTGTCTTATACATGTCTTCGAGCCTTGATACTAAAGCCTTGTTCTCTCCAACCAATTTCTTTCGGCTTGTCATATAATGCACAAGGGAGTCCGATTGCTCCTTGTCACCTAGCTTATCATAAACGATGTATAAATAATTTGCTGCCTGGTCTTGTAATCCAGCCTCGCGATTCTCAAACACGGGTTCCAAATAATACAGTGCGGAGTCATAATTACTTTCATAAAAATAAACACCACCAATGGCCAAATAACGATGTAATCGCTCTTTATCAGTTTCTGCCTGTAAAAGGACACATCTTATTTTATCCAATGAAACTTCGGCCGCAACCCCTGTTTTATAGTCAAATAGAGCCTTGCTTGTAACAATATCCCTATAAACCATATTGTCAGTTTCCGTCATGTTTTCTAAGGCTTCGCTATAATACGAAATGGCTTTCTCTATCTCATTCTTCTTGTCATATTGTTTGCCTATTCGGTATAAAATATTGGAAACGCCAATGGGCGAGGTGGGTTCTATTTTGCAATAGACAAGTGCGTTCTCATAACAAGTGATGGAGGATTCCA
>Ga0310690_10013019_pt1 | contig 10164 bp, 4 predicted proteins | sample AusTroGonzalo_MG_2_FD_207661 | JGI IMG/M metagenome (GOLD analysis project Ga0310690, IMG submission 207661) | Bovine rumen microbial communities from tropical cattle in Woodstock, Queensland, Australia - Gonzalo_04 (v2) (version 2) | ecosystem: Host-associated > Mammals > Digestive system >...
CCCGAGTTTGCCACTTCATTTTTTGAAAAGTGCGGTTTGAGCCAATGTTCACGTGGGTCGCGTGAAAAAACCGCCATAATTTGTAGCACTCACATTCTAAAAGACCTTGACCGACGACTTGAGCGCCGCTATGCCTCCTTTCGTGTAGATCCGCTTCCCGACGTCCACGCCGAGAGCCGACAGGATGCGCCGGATGTCCTCGCCCGACGAGTTCACCATCTGGCACAGGTCGCCCGGTTGCCGCAGAACCTGCCATTCGCGCAGCGCCGCCGACAGCCGCTCGCCCGACATGCCGTAGGACCACATGAGGTCGACTCCCGCGTCTGGCTTCGGCTCCGCCATCGCGATCCTGCGCTGCACGAGCCGCATCATCGTGAGCGCCATGAAGCAGACCAGGAGGTGCGCGTGGATGTGCTCCGGGGTGTTTACGAACACTGGCCGCGCCTCCAGCGTTCCCTTCATCTCGCGGAACTGGTCCTCGACCTGCGTGAGCCCGTGGTACTTGTCGATGATCTCCTGGTCGGGCATGTCCAGCTCCGAAGTGGCGATCATGTAGTAGCCCATGAGCTCGTTGAACGCGTTGAGCTTCCCGTCGTCTATCATCGCCACGAGCTTCCTTCCGTCGACGACCTCGTTCGTCTTCTTGTTGAGGTACTCGTCCTTGAGGAACTTCTTCAGGTTCTTCGACTGCGCCGCCGAGACCCTGAAGCCGGCGGGGTTGGCGCGGAGCCTTTCTACGAAGTCGAGGAACGACCTGTGCTCGTGCATCTCGCGCTTGTAGAACGCCTCGCTCCAGTAGACGACCTCCTTCTCCTTGAACTTGCGCCTTTCGCGCGTCTCACTGCCGTCCTTTCCCTCCTTGACGAGCGTGACCTCGCGCTGGACGATGCGCGACTTGCGCCGGAACCTGTCGCTGACGACCGCGTACCCCTCGGGCGAGACCGCCCACTTCCGCGTCGCCGCCGTGCTCTTCCTGAGGCTCTTCGAGACGATGTAGCCGTTCCCCGCGTCCGTCACGTGGCACATGTTCGAGCCGGAGTACATGCCCCTGTCCGCGACGAGCACGAACCTTCCGAGGCCGAAGCCGTCCACCGTCCGCTCCATGGCGGGCTTGAGCGTGTGGTGGTCGAGGGTGTTGCCGGGGAACATCTCGAACGACACGGGGATGCCGTTGTCGTCCATGAACAGCCCTATCTGGACGATGGGCTGCTTCCTGTTCTCCTTGCTCACGCCGAACTTCCGCAGCCCTTTCTCGACCACGTTCCCCGCCCCGTCGAGGACGTCTTCGTCCGCCTCCGCGATCTCGAAGTAGAAGTTCGTCACGTCGTAGAACACCAGCGACGGGTTGCGCCCGATCCCGCGCTTGATGCACGTGTTCATCCGCCTGAATATCTTCTCCGCGTTCTCGTCGATGACGGTGAGCGCGTCGTACACGCTGCCGCGGTTCTGGCTGGAGACCAGGGGTTCGTGGTAGTCCTTGTTCTGCCCGGCAGTCGCCCGCTTGGACGCGGGCTCGAGGATCCTCCCGTAGACGAGGAGCCGGACGAGCCCCTGGAGGTCGTACCGGATCTTCGAGGCGTGCTTGACGCTCGCGAAGAGCTGGTCGAGCCCGAGCGCGGAGAACACGGGGTCGAGGACGCACGCCGCGAGCCGCTTCGTCTCGCCATTGCAGCTCTCGTCGCCAGCGCGGAACCTTATGCTCCACTCCTCCCTCGGAGCGTCCCCGACGTACGGCTTCAGCGAGTCGATCAGCGGCCTCCCCTCGCGGAACGACTGGCGGAGCCGGTCGAGGTAGCCCGGCTTGCCGTCGTCGTGCCGCGACAGCGGGCCAAGCCCGAGCACGAGCCTCTTGCCCGAAATCGGCTTGCCGTTGCCCGACAGCATTCTTCTGGACTCGACGAGGCGCAGATATGGCCTCTGGCGGACGGTGAACTGTTCGATGTGCATGGACTCTCCTTATTAGCAAGGTTGCAATCACAAATGAGTTATAGCATATCGACGGCGGCTCCGCAAGGGGGAATGTTGATTTTATTGAAGATTCTCTACGCGGTCAGGTCTGGCACCCACCATCAAAGTGGCAAAGTCGGGTTATAGCACAACCGATTTGAATCGGCGCTCTGATATTGCGCATGACATGCTATGAAACTGCGCGCTAGACGGATGGCTACAGGTTTGGTACACTTGGCACGTGCAACGGGAAATCCGCAAGACGTTTTGCATCGGCGTAGCCGACTCGCGAATGATCAAGGCCGGACGAGACAGAATCTCCAGCGTCATGCGCTATGCCGCGGCGCACGACAACTGGGAGGTCCGAATCCTCTCGGCAGGCCGCCACCACGGCTTCACCGCCAACGAAACGCAGGACTACGACAACCTTGACGCGCTGTTGGGTGAATCAAACATGGTTAGCAGAATTGTTTCGACGCTTTCTCTCAGGATTCCAAGCGTGTGCATCGACTCGAACATAACTGTTCTCAAGAAAACGAAGGTCTATGCCTGCGTTCATATTGACGACACGGCCATCGGCGCGGCGGCCGCAGACATCTTTCTCAAGGGCGGACTACGCCATCTAGCGTATGTCGGTGTGTGTGACCCCTACGAGCAGCCGTACCAGCATGATCGGCTGGAAGCCTTCCGGCACGCCGCCCGCGCGGCCGGGATTCCATGCGATGTCTTCATCCCCCTCGTGGATACCGACGAGAAGGACGATCTTTCCGAACTTGCCGAATGGCTGGCGCAGCTTCCCCGTCCCTGCGGCATCATGGCCTATTCTGACAACCGGGCGCATACCGTACTGGACGCCTGCCGTCTCGCGCGCCTGCGCGTGCCGGAGCAGATTCAGCTCGTCGGCGTGGACAACGAGATCGAGATTTGCGAGAACATGCAACCGACGCTCACAAGCATCCTGCCGGATTTCGAGGGAGGTGGCTATCTTGCCGCCCAATTGCTTGACGACATTCTCATGCACCGAATCCGTTCACATCGGCCTATCTGCCGCTCATATGGTATCAAGTCAATCGTTGTTCGTGCCTCCACGCAGGACCTAAAAGGTGGTGGACGGATCGTGTCGCAGGCCTGCGAGTTCATCCGACTCCATGCACAGGATCAGATCACCGTCAAGGATGTCGCCGTCCACCTCAATCTTTCGCGGCGGACGCTGGAGAAACGCTTCCGCGAGGTCCTCGGGAATGGTGTCGCGGAAGTCCTGCGCCGCGAACGGCTCAACCGCGTCGCTCGCCTGCTACGTGAAACCGACCGTCCGATCTCGGATATCGCCTACGATTCTGGCTTCGCCTCGCCGACACATCTCATGGCCGCCTTCAAGCGGTTCGCCGGCATGACAATGTGTGAATGGCGTTCGCATGGACGCCATACGCGATGAATCACTTTACCAGCTGACGAATGCGGGCATGGATGCCTGGATCATTGGATCGTTCCTTTTATTTGGGGAGCGTAGTCTCAGTTGAGAAATTCATCTTCTCGGCCGAGCAGTCGACCATCTGGCGCGTCTTCGAGTCGAATGAGAGGCCGATGAGCCAGACGGGGCGCGCGTCGGCGCGGAACGGTTCGGCGTAGCCCTTTTCCCGAATCTGCACGAAGGCCTTGTCCACTGGCTCGTCGACCTTCAGCTCGAATATGCAGACTTCCGCCGGATGCTTCGCCACCACGTCGGCACGGCCGTTCGCCTGCACGTTCTCCATCGTGAAGTCGAAGCCGCAGCTGGCGAGAAGGAACGACAGGCAGCGCCCGTAGGAGTTCTCGTGGACTCGCCCCTCGGTCGAACCGTAGGCCATGGCGGCGTAGAGCGACTTGAGGCCGTCGAAGAAGTCGTCCCACACCTCGTTGAGAAGTTTCTGTCCGAGAGACGCTGCCCACTGCATGTCCGTCCGCGCCGCAACTCCCGTCATGAGCATGCAAAGGTCGCGGCGCACCTCTTCGTCCGGAACGCCAAGCGTGTAGGATTCGGTTATCGGATTGTAGTCCCTTATGGTCAGGTAGCCGGACTGGTACAGAATCGCCACTGGCTTGAGATTGCGAAGCTCGGCAACGTCGAACTCGGCTGCGGCAACGCCCCTCATCCGCTCGACGTCGACGCGCAGGACGTCTTCGCGCTTCAGGTAGTTCATCAGCATCGACGGGCGTCCGGTCGTCGCCCACGTGGCCTTGAAGGACCGTTCGCGGAACGCAAGAGTATAGGCAACAGATATCGGGTTGTACACGGTCGTGTCGACATCAGGAGAGAAGCGGAAACCATTGTACCAACGCTTCATCTCTGCGCGATAGTCCTCGTATGACTTGCCCATCTTAGCCGCATGCGCGTGAAGGTGTTCCTCGAAGTTCGCGGAAAGCTCATCCTCTGTGTACCCGAACATCGTAGCGAATTCTTCCATCTGGGAAATGTCCACGATGTTGTTCAAGGCAGAAAAGACCGACAACTTCGTAAACTTGCTGACGCCGGTCATGAAGAGGAACCTGATATCGCCGGTGCGGTTCTTCATCTGGGAATAGAACGCCGAGAGTCTGTCGCGCACGACTTCCGCCTTGTCGAGGTCGTCGAGGCTGTGTCCGACCGGCGCATCGTATTCGTCGATGAGGATCGCCACGCCCTTGCCGCCGTTCGCGGCTGAGAGCGTCTCGATGGCCTTGCCGAAGTTCTCTTCTGGCGGACACGAAACGTCATACTTGAATCCTGCACCCTCGAGCCTATTGCGCACATGGTTGGCCAAAGAACTCTTGAATTCCTCGATGCTCGTCACGGTGAGGTCGTTGAACTCGAAATGGATGACTGGATATTTTTCCCAATCCCAATCCGCCTTGTCTATGGCAAGCCCCTCGAACAGCTCGCGCCGCCCTTGGAAGAGCGCCTTGAACGCAGAGACCGTGAGCGACTTTCCGAACCGACGCGGTCGCGAGAGGAAATAGAGATTCGTGCCAACAGTCGAGACAAGACGATGCATGAACATCGTCTTGTCAACATAGACACATCCCTCCTTTCGGACGCGCGGAAAGTCATGCGTATCTGTCGCCAAAGGTCTCATCGTGTTGCCATTCTATCATTTTCCGCTCGCAGACGCAATAAGCGCTGCTATCTCGACGGCGAACTTCTTGCGGAGCGCGGCGATTTCCTTCGCGGTCATCACCGTGCCCTCCGTGCCTTCGCCGAGGATGCGCGCACCGGGGAGCGGGATGGTCGAGACAATGTACGTGTACTTCTTCAGCTCCTCCATGTTTGGAGGCAGCTCAAAGATGTCGTAGAGGAGGCCGTTGTCCACGCTCCAGGCACGCACATATGCTTCTAGGATGCGGTCGGCGGGGTTGCGCCAGGCGGCCCATGCCGGGCCCTGCGAGCAGCAGATCGCCCGTGTGGAGTAGGGGCGTATGACGGCGAGCTTTGCAACGGGCGAGACGCCCGTTGTCCCAGTGGTGCCGACCGCAACGGGCGAGACGCCCGTTGTCCCAGTGGGGAGGGTCGTGCTTGTCGTTACCGCTTGGGCATGAATTTCCGCGAACATCTCCTTCGCGTAGGCCCAGCTTTCGGGCGAGCCTTTGGGGAAGGTCATTTCCGTATCCGTCTTGCCGGGTTTCATGTCGAAGCCGAGCCACATGATCGCGTCGGGCGCGAAGGGCGCGTGCTGCTCCCACATGCGCTTCATGTCGGCGGGCGTGATGTTGCCGAGTCCGTTTGGCGCGTAGGAGTGCGCCTGCATCCACGGCATGAGCGGCTTGCGGTAGCGACGGGCGAGTCCGCTCAGGTAGCCCATGTCGAAGGGAATCGTTTGGCTGTTGTAGCGCCCGCTCACGGGATAAGGATCGAGGTGGATGAAGTCGAGTTCGCGGGCGAGCAGTTCCTGTCCGGAGCCGTCATGGTCGTTTCCCTCGCTCCAGGCGTCGCCGCGTGTTGTGTTGCGGAACACCTTGAGCGTGGGCGCCACGGAACGGACGCCTTCCACGAACGCGCGCGTGAGCTCCGCGCACGCCTTGTGGTAGGAAAATAGGGCTATGCCGTATGCCTCCGCGCCGTAGATTTCGGGATAACCCCAGGTGCGTGGTTGGATGAGCGGGCGCAATAAATTGCGCCCCTCCCGTTTCGGTCGCGCAGGAGCGCGACCCTCCCGATTTGGCCGAGCAAAAGCGCGACCCTCCCGGGTGAACGCGGCGCGGCCGCTTGGAGAGAAGCCCCAGAGGGGGAAGCTGGCGGCGGAGCAATCGACCCAGCCGGTGAGGTTGAAGCACTCGTCGCCGAAGCGGATGGCGATGATCTCGTCCTTCGGGAACGTGCCGCCGTTCGCAAGAACCCACCGATTGGCCCGCCACGCACCGCTTTCGCGCGCCGCCCGCCGCGTGTGCTCGGAGAACACGGAGAACTGTCCGCGCCGACGCTTCTTCCAGTTGTCGCTTTCCGTGTCGCTCGTCCAGTAGACTGCGATGCCCACCTTGTCGAGCAGCAGTCCCTTGCAGCCGGAAAGATCGAACACGAGGCGCACGAGGCGGCGATTCTCGATCTCGGGACCGGACATCTTGTCCGTCACCGTGTCCTTCTCTGGCTTGCGGCCGTCATCAACTGGCAGGGCTTTGCACGGGATGATGCGCACGTGCGGCTCGCCGTCGAAAGGTTTCTCGGGCACGATAATCTCCGCCTCGCCGGTTGGGACGAACGCGCCGAAGTAGTGTCCCGACCGTACCGTGCGCATCTTGCCGTCAGGCCCCTTCTTCTTCGATGAGTACCCCTGGCGCGCCGAGTAGACGGGAGGTTCGATCACGATGTCGTAAGGCTTCGACTCGAAGGAGAAGAGCGTGCGGTCGATGGCCTTCCCCCGGTATGCGCCGCCCGTGAAGACAGCACGTTCGATGGTCTTGCCGTCCACCGCGCCCGGAGGAACGTTTTCCGACGGTTCCGACCCGCTCGACGTGAAGCCCTTCACCTTGTACTTGCGCAGGGCGGCAAGCGCGTAGGCGCAGTGGTTTGTCGTCCACGAAGGCACCTCCACCACATCCACGCCCTGCTCGGCGCACATGCGGATAGTCTCCGCGAACGGATCGCACCACTGCGCGCTCATCCAAACCTTCGGCAACGGTTCTGCGCAAGAAACCATGCCGCCAAAGGCCGACAACACCGCCAACAGGCGTAGAGACGTGCAAGAAATGACATGAAATGATTCAGTCCTCATGCGACTAGTATAGCATACTTCCCACGAACCACCCATCTCGGCGGTGGAGGGCGATGCGGTCGCAACAAGTTGCGACCCTCCCGTGCTAGGCCGGCTAGCGGAAGATGAGCATCGTGCCGGAAAGGTCGGCGAAGTTCGTCAGGAACGCGGCGCCCGCGCCGTCGAAACGGAACGCGAACACGTGCTCGCCGGCCGCCAGGTGCTTCTTGAGGACACCAGGCGAGACCGGCTCCTCCTCGCCGCCGTTGACCGCAAGCCACAGGGTGCCTTCGCCCTCCTGCGCGACCGTCCACTCGCAACTGCTGGTGCCGCCGGCGGAGATCCATGTCGCCTCGAGCGTCTGCGCGTCGGAGAGCTGCACGCCTGAGGCCGTGTGCATCACGTTTGACGAGGCGGCGGACACGTCGAGCCGCCGGCTCCCGCCGAGGTCGGCCTTGTACTGCGGCCGCCAGTCATGTTCCACCGCGCCGATGTCGACCGTGCCGTTGTACACGCGCTGCGTGCCGTAGAAGTCCGTCTCCTCCGGATCGCCGGAGAGCGAGAAGTTCGCGCCCGCGTCGATGTTCGCCGAACCGGCCACGGGACGGTAGTTCTCGTCCACCTCCACCTCCGCCACCACGAGGCCCGGACGCGCGGCCGTCGACGTCTTCAAGTAGGCGGCGCTCGGCACCACGCAGTTGGTGCAGCCGTCCACGGGGATGTTTGGCGTGCCGCCGAGGAAGAGGATGTTCACCAACTGGGACTTGCCGTCGTCGCGAGCACGTAAGGTGCCTGTTCCCTCCTGCCCATTTCCGCCCGCCATGTGGTTGTTCTTGCCTATCGTGCAATTCACGACGAGATACGGCTGGTCGATGGAGGTCGCGCCGCGCACCTCGTCGACGATGCAGTTGCGCATCGCCGCCGCGTCGTAGGTGGCGCCGCCGGCCCCCTGCTGAGCCATCGTGCCCTGGAACCGGCAGCGCTCGTACACGCCACGGTATCCGCCGCCACCTTGCGTCGCGCCGCAGTTCTTGATGAGGCAGTCGCGCACGAAGACGGACGGAATCGCCGCAGACGACAATTCCTTCGAGAAGACGCCGCCGCCAAACCTGTTTTCAGCGCCCGTGGCAACCGGACAATTGTTGGAGAACGTGCCGCCGTCGAGAAGCGTGAACCCGCGCAACTCGGTGTTCGGCGCCATCGTCACGCACCGCATGAGGCTGTTTGACGAATCCAGCCCGCCAAGGAACCCGAACACATTTCCCGTGCCCGTGTAGTGAAGTCCCTTGATGGTGGTGACCGCCGCGCCGTCCGTGGAGACGAGCCTGACGCCCTCCGGGATGTATACGCGAGAGCGCAGATAGACCGTCTCGTCCGACTTCATGAACCCGTCCTCGTACGTCCCCGGCAACGCGTGTACCACGTCGCCCGCGTCGGCGTATTCAAACGCGGCCTCGAGCGTCTTCTTCGCCGCCTCGGGCGTGCGCCCGTGGTGCGCGGCGTCATCTACGCCGTTGACGGCATCCGCGTACCAGTTGGTGCTCACGAGCGCGCGGATGTCCAACGCGCCGCCGGCGAGAAACACGTCGGCGGGCATGAACGTGGCGGAGAGTCCGTCCACCGCCACGCCGCCGATCTCAATCCCGTACACCTCGCGCGCGCCGCCGGAGAGCGTGACGGTCACGGGCTCGTCGAACGCGACCGTTCCGTCCTCGACGCCCGTGAACGAGAACGAGGAACCCTTGGGCGCGACGGGGACGGCGACACGCGCCGGCCGCTGGTACGCGCCTGACGTCGGCTTGCCGTCCACGAAGAGTGGCTCGTCGCCCGCCAGATCATGCGTCACGAGCGCGTAATACGTCTCGTAGGCCGTTGCGTTGCCCAGCTCGCCGAGGCCGTCCCAGGCCGTACCGCCGCCGAAGGCGGGAGAGTTCGCGAGGAGACGCCAGTCGCCATGCTCCGTGTCGTCGACGAAGAGCGGATCCTTCTTCACGTAGTGGATGCCGTTCGTGTTGATGTTGGAATTGTAGGTAAAGTCGTTGAGCACGCAGCCGAGGATGCGCTTCTGGCTGGCATTTGCGCTGTTGTGACGGGCGTGGTTGACGATGGTGTTGAACACGTAGCCGTGGGCCGAAAGCAACACCATGTTCCTGTTCGTGTAGTTTCGCACGGTGCAATGCGTGACGTATGTGAGGTTATCAAAGAAGCAGATGTTGTCGGCCGGTACGTCGTGCCGCCCCACAAGGCATGCGCCCATGCGTACATCCGCGAAGAAGGTTTCTGCTGGGGCTATCACCCTGTTGTCGAGGAACCTGCATCGGTAGGCCGAGCCTTTGTACATGCACGCGACTCGCGGCGAGCAGTTGTTGGTGACGATGCAGTTCACCAGGGCCGTGCGCGTGCCTCCGCCGTAGAACGCGGCGCCGCGGGTGGCGACGTTCCCCGTCGAGGTGTCTGAAGAAGAGACGTGGCCGTCGGTCAGCGTAAAGCCATCGAATACGGCAGGGACGTTTCCGACGTAGATGCATCGCACGGCCGTCGGACCGCATCCGCTGTCCGGGTCCGAGCTGTCGGCCGCACCCTTGATGACGGTATTCTCGGGGCCGTCCGTCGCGACGAACCGATATGCGCCGGTCGTGATCTGCACGCGGTTCGAGGTGGCGCCTTGTCCTCCACATTCGCCTTGGTCGTACACGCCGCTCGCCACATGCACGTAGGATGTGGACGACCCAGTGGCGTCAATCGCCTGCTGGATTGTCTGGAAGGGAGCGGCTTCCGTTCCCGTGCCGCCTGCGGCCGCGGAGCGATCCACCCAGAACTCCTTCTTCGCCTTGACGGCGAATAGCTGGTTGACGTTGACAGGATGCGGGACGAGCAGCGCCGAGTCGCCCTTTGTGGCAGGTTTGATGTTGACATGTCCCACATTGGTGTCGGTGATGTACGTGCTGTACTGGTAGTAGACGAGCTTCTCGCCCGAGCCAAGGTGCGGCGTGAGCCTGTAGACGACGGGCCAGAC
>Ga0310690_10013020_pt1 | contig 10164 bp, 6 predicted proteins | sample AusTroGonzalo_MG_2_FD_207661 | JGI IMG/M metagenome (GOLD analysis project Ga0310690, IMG submission 207661) | Bovine rumen microbial communities from tropical cattle in Woodstock, Queensland, Australia - Gonzalo_04 (v2) (version 2) | ecosystem: Host-associated > Mammals > Digestive system >...
CCAATACGACTGGCTGTACGACCTGTACATGAACTATTTGTGCGTGGCGCACAACTACATCTACTATCGTCATTTCTATATCTTGAACAAGGAGAACATACCGCCCAAAGGGCAGCCCACCATCGTCATCGCCAATCACCAGAACGGCCTTATGGACGCGCTGGCCATCCTCCACACGATGTTCCAGGACCGCCGGCAGCCCGTCTTCATCGCGCGCGGCGACATCTTCAAGAAGGACAGCGTGGCCCGCATCCTGCGTTTCCTGAAAATCATGCCCACCTTCCGCTCCCGCGACGGCAACCGCGACGACATCCGCAGCAACCTGGCCCTCTACAACCGGGCCGCCAAGGTGCTGAAAGCCGGTGGCACCATCGTCATCTTCCCGGAGGCCACCCACCAGCACGGCCATTACATGAACACCTTCAAGAAAGGGTTCTGCCGCATCGCTTTCTCGGCGGAAGAGATCAACGATTTCAAACTCGGCGTGCAAGTCCTGCCCCTCAATATCCACTACTCCAACTATTTCAACTTCCGTAGCGACCTGATGGTCACCGTAGGGGAGCCCTTCACCTTCGACGAGTTTTTCGAGCTGTACAAGGAGTCCCCCAACGAGGCCTACCTTGCCCTCAACGATAAGGCGCGTGCCCGCGTCAAAGAACTCACCCCCGACATCGACATTCCGGAGTATCTCAACGAAATTGAGGCCCTGACGCAGATGATGAGCCGGCCCTACCTGAAAAAGAAAGGTCTGCGACCGAACTTCCTCCCCAACCAGAAGGATGCGGCCATGACCATCATCGCCAATCTGAAACAGTTCCAAGCGGAGGAGCCGGACGCGTTCACCCGACTGATGGACGACACCCGCCAATACTCCACCTTACTCAAAGAGAATGGGTTAACCCACTGGGTCATCAACCGAAATCCCTCTATCATACGCCTGATTGGCCGCATTTCAGGGATGGTCATCCTGTTCCCGCTCTTCCTGTTCGGCCTGATCAACAACTTCGTTCCGCGCCGCCTGACCAAGATGTTCACCGACAAGGCCAAGGACCCCATGCTTACCTCCTCGTTCCAATATGTGACGGGGACAGTTTTCGTGTTTCCCATCTGTTACATCATCATCTTCGCCCTCGTCTGGATCATATCGCACAAGTTCTGGGTGGCCGCCGTCTATATCCTGCTCACCTTCGCCACAGCCTTCCTAGTGCACTATTACCGGATTTGGTGGCACAAATTAGGCACCTTCTTCCGCGCCATGCATCTGCGCAAAACGGAAGTCTATCAAAAAATCTGTCAGCTCAACCGACAGATTGTCGGCACGATGGAAAGCATTTTGCACTGACAAGTGGCTGGAAATTGACTTAGCACACAAAAAAAGAGGGGACCCGACGGTCCCCTCTCCTATTGTCAGAAAACGTTTTTATTTCTGTTTCAAGATGTCGCGGATTTCGGTCAGCAACACTTCCTCCTTGGTCGGTTCGGGAGCAGGTGCGGGAGCCTCTTCCTCTTGTTTCTTGACCACCAAGAAGATACACAATGCCACAATGAGGAAATCAATGGTCACTTGGATGAAGTTACCATAGTTCCAGGTCACAGGATCCAGCGTTTTCTCAACGACTTGGGGGATTCCATCCGGACCCGTCACTGTTTCCATCACCGTACGGGTGGGGAATTTAAGGCTCAACTTGGTAAAATCGGTACCACCGAGAAGCCAACCGATGGGAGGCATCAGGATGTCGTTCACCAAAGAGGAGACGATCTTACCGAAAGCGCCGCCGATGATGACACCAATCGCCATATCCATGACATTTCCCTTCATGGCGAAGTCTTTGAACTCTTGTAAAAACTTTTTCATAATAATGCGATTTAGGTTAATACTATTTTTTCCACCGCAAAAGTACAAAAAAAAGCATATCTTTGCACAACTTTTTTAAGACATAATCTATGAAGCTGACAAGCAACACGGAAACCATCGCCGCCAGTGCGATGAAGACGTATGATTTCCTCTGCCATCTGATCCAGACCACGCAGGCGCCTCCCATCCCCGACATCACCGACTGGCACGCCGATGAGCAGGGGTGTTCCTTCACCATCAAGAACATGATTACCTGCAACATGCGTCTGACCGATGCGGTTCCCTACCAATATGTCATCTATCATTTAGACACCGACAAGAGTGTCTCGGCCAACGTGCGCTTCCAGATTGAGAGCATGGGCTCGGAGAGTTCCTTACAGGTGGAGGCAGAGGCCGAAATGCCCTTCTGGATCCAGGCCATGCTCAAAGGTCCGATGGAGCAGATGATGGGCAGCGTCATGGGCAAACTGAAAGAGGTAATAGAAAGGAGTTAGCATGGAATACCATATCCGAACGGAAAAATTAGTCAAGAAATACAAGAACAGGACGGTTGTGAACGAGGTCTCCATCGAGTTCACGCAAGGGGAAATTGTGGGGCTGCTCGGTCCGAACGGTGCCGGCAAGACCACCTCCTTCTACATGATCGTAGGACTTATCAAGCCCTATTCGGGCAAAATCTTCCTGAACGATCAGGAAATCACCGACCTGCCCATGTACCGCCGCGCGCAGTTGGGCCTCGCCTACCTGCCGCAGGAGGCCTCCGTGTTCCGCCAGCTGACCGTGGAGGACAACATCAAGGCCATCCTAGAGTTCAGCGGCAAGAGCAAAGAGGAGCAGCGGGACAAGTTGGAGAGCCTCATCTCCGAGTTCAACATACAGAAGGTGCGGAAGAACAAGGGCAACAACCTCTCCGGCGGCGAGCGTCGTCGTGTGGAAATCGCCCGCTGCTTAGCCTCCGACCCCAAGTTCATCCTTTTGGACGAGCCCTTCGCCGGCGTGGATCCCATTGCCGTGGAGGACATCCAGAACATCGTCGCCAAGCTGAAGGACAAGAACATCGGCATTGTCATCACCGACCACAACGTCCACGAAACATTGTCCATCACCGACCGTGCCTACCTGCTGTACGAGGGACGTGTGCTCAAATCGGGCACTGCGGAGGAGCTGGCCAGCGACCCGATGGTCAAGAAAGTCTATTTGGGTTCCAACTTCGAGTTGAGGAAGTAACCATCCCCAAGCGGTTATCCTTGCAGTGTTAAAAAACAGATAGAGCGGCCGTGTGCGAAGGGCAACATTCGGTTCGTTCCGTCAGGCATTGCATATCTGCAAGAACAGTACCGTCATCACCGCCCCAGACAAAAAGTAACAGGTAACCATTCCTCATTCCCAATTATTTTGTGTATCTTTGCCGCTGTTTTCATGAGTAGCAACCAAATTTTATCGTTTATCGGAAAAATAAAACGTTAATTTAACATTTTAACAATAAAGCATTACTATTATTTCGTGTCAGCCGAAACCACTGCAAATCGTTTCAAGGATAAGACTCTGAAATAATAAGATGGGGTAACTGTATAGGATATTCAACACCTCGATAATAGATGCTCACCAATAGTGAGTTTCTTAGAGGTGTATGAGTGAGGTCCTTGCAGTGGTACCTTGGCGGCACGATGAGGAACTCACTTTTCTTGTCCTGCCACGGATTGATAGTTATGCGAAAAAACTATCAATCAATGGCAGGAAATGTGGATTTACATGCTGCAAATAAAGCAAAAAAAGATGAGTTTTACACTCGTTTGGATGACATTGCACAAGAATTAAGGTATTACAAAAAGTGCTTTGATGGTAAAATTGTTTTTTGTAATTGTGACGACCCTTACGAGAGCAATTTCTTCAAGTACTTTGCACTCAATTTCAATACACTGGGTCTTAGGAAACTTATTGTCACGTGCTATAACGGCTCACCTGTATCAGGCAACGAACTGTTACTTGACTTTGGTGATTCTGTTGAAGATCCAAAGAAAATTGCTTATAAAGTTGAGATTAACGAAGTGAGGGATTATAACGGTGATGGTGCGATAAATCTTGTTGATGTACAATATTTAATGCAGACCGAGAAAAATGTCATCTCAATCCTTAAGGGCAATGGTGATTTTCGCTCGCAAGAATGTATTGAACTGCTCGAAGAGGCGGATATTGTTGTAACAAACCCTCCATTTTCTTTATTTCGCGAATATGTCACCCAATTAGATGAATACAATAAGGATTTTATTATAATGGGCAACACAAACACATTGGTTTGCAAAGAGATGTTTAGAATGTTTAAATTGGATAGAATAAGAACCGGTTATACTCATTTTAATACGGGAATGTATTTCTATGTACCCGATAGTTTTGAAAAGTATCACCACCTGGAAGGCGACAAGAAAGTAGCCCGTGTTTCAACGTCTTGTTGGTACACTAATTTGCCTGTTGAAAAACACAAAGATTTTTTAGTTTTGTATAAGCACTATACTCCGGAAGAATATCCGAAATACGACAATTACAATGCGATAAATGTAAATACATATACAGATATTCCTGTTGATTATGATGGGAACATAGGAGTTCCTATTACATTTTTGGACAAATATAATCCAAACCAATTTGAGATTATTTGGCAAGCATCAGGAAATACACGAGCTAATGCCCCAAAAGAAATCCTCAAAGAACTTGGATATGTTGCCCATCCAGAAGATAGAGGAGGTTGTGCTGTCTTAAAAGGGAAACGTTGTTATACAAGAGTAATCATACGCAACAAAAAACCACAAAAGCTATGACCATAGATTTGCAAGAAATCACAGTGCGCGAGCTGTGCACAGGCTACAACGACCTCAGCGTCCAGGAGGAGGGAATCACCGGCTACGGTGGGCGGCTCGACATCCGCCCCAAATACCAACGCGAGTTCGTCTATGACGAGAAAAAGCGCAACGCCGTCATGGAAACCGTCTGGCAGGGCTTCCCGCTGAATGTAATGTACTGGGTGAAAGTAGTAGCCGACGCCTCCGAGCGTCGGGATGACAACAAAACAACGCTTGGAAACGTTGCCTCCTACGAGCTCCTCGACGGCCAGCAGCGCACGATTTCCATCTGCTCGTTCATCGCTGGCGAATACTTGATGGTGTTCGACGGCAACCTGCTCGGATTCAACAACATGACCATTGAACAGCAGAACCGGATTCTGGACTACAAGCTGCAGGTGTATGTGTGCGAGGGCACGGACGAGGAGAAACTCAAATGGTTCCGAACCATCAACATCGCGGGCGAAAAGCTGACAAACCAGGAGATCCGAAACGCCATCTACTCCGGCAGCTGGGTGACGCAGGCCAAACGGCGCTTCTCGAAGACGGGCTGCGTGGCCTACAAGATTGCCTCCGACTTCATGTCGGGTTCACCCATCCGACAGGACTATTTCGAGACCGCGCTTGAATGGATTGGTGACGCGCAGAGGCTGACGGTGGAGCAATATATGGCGAGACACCAGCATGACACAGATGCCGACGAGCTTTGGCAGTATTTCCAGGACGTGGTGCATTGGGTGGACAAACTCTTCGGGCGCAAATACAGGAAAGAGATGAAGGGCGTGGAATGGGGTCTGCTATTCAACCGGCACAAGGACACCACCCTCACCGCAACCGCCATCATGCAGCAGATGGCTAAGCTGATGCAGGACTCCGACGTGCAGAGGAAAAGTGGCATCTTCGCCTACATCCTCGACGGTGATGAGCATCACCTCGGCATCCGCGCTTTCGACGACAACACCAAGCGCGAGGTTTATGAGCAGCAGGGTGGCATTTGCAAGGTCTGCGGCAAGCACTTCGAGATTAGCCAGATGGAGGCCGACCACATCACCCCATGGTGCGACGGTGGAAGGACCGTTGCCGAGAATTGCCAGATGCTTTGCAAGGAATGCAACCGACGGAAGAGCGGGAAGTGATTCTTTTTTTACTGTGCCATCCCTTTCGCGGCGAGCACACCTTTTCTCCGTGTCACGTGCCTGCCGCACCGCGATTTTGTGTACGTTGGCATTTGCTCTACTACCTGGCTTCCGTCCCTGTCGGGACGAGGGTTGTACGGTGACCTCATTGCTACCCATCAGGGCAGACCGCCGGTCAGTCCTGATTCGTCTGCGAGACGTAAAACCCTATTCCTCACTGGAATCCCCAATCATCCATATTTCAATAAATAGAAAAATCGCCAACATCCAACTCCCAACACCCAACTGCCAACCTTTCCCCACACAACAAAAAAAGGATGACATCACGTCATCCTTTTTTGTTTGTTCTTTCGTCGGAACTTATCTGTAAATCAGCAAGCTGCGCGACTTGTCGATGGTGAAGTTACCCCATTCGCTCTGGATGAAGCCATCGCCAATCACAAAGGCGGCGGGCAGGTTCTTCTTCACGGTCACCTTCACGTTTTCGGCGTAGTCATCACCCACACGAAGTTCTTGGAGGTAAAGCACCACACCGTCAATAATGCTACCGTCCTCCTGCTTGATGGCGGCGGCTTTATCCTCGAAATCATCCAGATTGATGATGGACTCCTTCAGGAAGCGGGTGGCATCCGCATAGTTCATGAATATTTCTTCGCTCTTGTTGCCAATCACGAACTCCATCGACTTGCTGTTGGCGAAGCAGGCGCCCTTCACATCGTCGCCAACGACGGTCACGGGCACGGTACGCTCCTGCACCAGGGCAATGCCGCCACCACCACGACGCACGCTGTCAATGTTGTCACTGCTGGGCACATAGTCATCACGCAGGATGATGAACTCCGTACGACGGTTGAGCTGGTGGGCAGCCTCCTTCTCGTTCTTCGTGGGGAAGGATTCGCAGTAGGCCTCCGTCAGCACCGTACCCTTGGCAAAGAAATACTTCTTCCCGTTATAGGTGGAGTACATGTCCTTTTCCAACTTTCTGGGAACACGCTCACCATAACCCTTGGCCACAATACGGTCGGCGGCGATGCCCATCTCATTCACGAGGAAATCGACGCAGGATTGGGCACGGTTCTGGGACAGGATGTCGTTCTTCTCCTCCGTGTCACGCGAGTCGGTGTGCGAACGCAACTCAATCACAATCGTCGGGTTCTTTACCATAATATTATATAGGTACATCAACGAGTCTTTGTACTGAGGTTTGAGGTCCCACTTGGCCAGATCATACAGAATCTCCGGCAGCAGGATCGGCTCCTTCGGAATCGGCTCCAACGAGAAGTCCTGTTTGAGGTCGGTGTTCTCCGTCAAACCGACAGTCGTCTGTTGGGCGGTGTTGCCGTTCTCCCAATAACCGGTCTTCTTCACCTTCAAATTATACGTGGTGGATCCGAGAATCTTCGTTTTGTCGAAATGATAGTAACCCTTCACATCCGTGGTGGTCTTGTAGCTGGTTCCGTCCGAACCCTCGATCTCCACTTCCACACCGTCCATGTACTGGCCGTTGTTCTTGTCACGCACATAACCGGAAATGGTATAGACCAGCGGGCGGAGGAGGAAATAGTAGATATCGTCGCCACCACGTCCGCCGGCACGGTTGGAGGAGAAATAACCCTTGGACAAATAGGGGGATTTGGACTTGGGGTCAATCGCCTCATTCTCATCGAAGATGATACCCAGGTCGTCGCCACAGGAGTTGATGGGCACCATCAGGTTCTCGGCCTTCTGCCATTTGCCACCCTTGTTGTAGGAGACGAACAGGTCAAGACCGCCCATGCCGGGCCAGCCGTCCGATGAGAAATAGAGTTCCTGGTCGTTGCGCAGGCTCGGGAACACCTCCTGTCCGGCCGTGTTCACATTGGGGCCGAGATTGGTGATATTGGAGAACTTGGCCGATTTCTTGGCGCGTGTGGCCATCCAGATGTCATAGCCACCCTGTCCACCCGGGCGGTTGGAGGCAAAATAGATCGTCAGCTCGTCGCCGGAGATGAAGGGATGCACATAATTGTAGGAGGAGTCTCCCAGATATACCAGTTCAGCCTCGCCCCAGGCTTTGCCCTTCTTCATCGACTTGTAGATATAGCAGCCTTGCACTTTCTTCTTGTCTTGCGGACATTTGGTGAAATAATAGACCGTTCCCTTGCGGTTGGAGGAGGCCTCGCCTTCGTTCACGCCCGTATTCAGCGTTTCACCCTCGTCCAAGGTCGTCACCGGAGACCACTCACCCGGCCAATCGGTGTTCTTGCTTTTCGGCTTGTTGGTGATGTAGATGTCGGAGAAGTTGACACCCGTCCACTGGTCGGTGCCTTTGCCCTTGGAACCTTCACGGTTGGAGGTGAAGATGATGGAGTTACGCTTCTCATCATTGCCCCAGCGCGGTGCCCATTCATCCTCGCGGGTATTGAACTTCTTAAGGTTCTCCACTTCATAACGGGTGGGGTTCTCCGTCCACATCTTGGCGTTTTTGCAGCCCTCGATGCGGGCGTCCGCACGCGAATCCTCGGGAGCACGTTTCTTGAAATTATTGTAATACTTCAAGGCTTGGTCATATTCCCCACGAAGATTATAGATGCTGCCAAGATGGAAGAGGATAATGGGATTGTCTTTCTGGTAATTCTTCTTTTCCAAACGGAGATACTGCTGCTCAGCCTTCTTCAAATCGCCCATGATACGATAACACTCGGCTATCTGGAAAGTGGCGCGCTGGATCTCCACGCGGTTGCCCTGCAGCTTCTTTATACCTTTTTTATACTGTTCCAAGGATTTTTCATACTGGCAGTCCCGGAACAGATTGTCGGCATCACGCAACACAGGACCCTGTGCTGACACGGTGCAAGTAACTGTTATTAAAATAGATAAAAGAAACAGCGACAGTTTGTATAGTTTCATCTTTAATGATTTTTTACCTTATAATAATTGGGCCGCTAAAATAATAAAAATTCGGGATAGTTTTTACACCATCCCGAATTATTTTTTCATAAAAAATCGCCGTATAACGACCTGTTGTTATGCAACAGTGGTTTTGGCACGTTTCACCTTGTCGCCAGACAATCTGAAGAGGTCGAAGGCGAACGGGTTGGAAACGAGGATACCGGAGTAGGTACCGATGAGGATACCCACGAACATGGCGAACACGAAACCGCGGATCACCTCACCACCAAACAGGAAGATCACGAGCAGCGTCACCAACGTGGTGCCGGCGGTGTTGATGTTACGGCCGAGCGTCTGGTTGATGGCGTTGTTGAAGTTCTCGTAATTGGTACGCTTCGGATAGAGGGCCAGGTTCTCACGAACACGGTCGAAAATCACCACGTTGTTGTTGATGGAGTAACCAATCACCGTCAGGATGGCGGCGATGAAGTTCTGGTCGATTTCCATGGAGAACGGCATCACCTTGTAGAGGAGGGAGAACATACCCACCGTCAGGAAGGTGTCGTGGAACAGGGCGCACACACCCGCCAAACCGAACTGCCAGTTGCGGAAACGCAAGGCGATGTAGATGAATATCAACACCAAAGAAACCAAGACGGCCCAAACAGCCTTCATCAACAGTTCCTTGGCGATGGTGGGCTGGATCTTCTGGGAAGACTGGATACCACGCACATCGTTGGTCAGGTGGGTGAAGTCATATTCGGTAAGATCCTGCTTGGCGTAGAAACCCTTCAAACAGTTGTAGAGTTTCTTCTCGCACAGCTGGTCATCAGCCGGATTGTTGCTTTCGATTCTGAAGTTGGTGATGATACGGATCTGGTCGTTGGCACCGAAGGTCTTGACTTCCGGGTTGCCGCCGAACTCATTGATCACAGCCGCACGCACATCCTTGGTGGTGACATCCTTGTCAAAACGCACCACATAGCAACGGCCACCGGTGAAGTCGATACCGGGTTGCAGTTTCAAGGTGCAGAATGAAATCGCGGAAATAGCGATTAAAGCCAGGGAGATGGTGTAGAATATTTTTCTCTTGCTGAGGAAATCGATGCTGGTGTTGGTGAAAGCATTCAACGTGACGCTGTTGCCAACCTCAAGAGTTTTGCCTTTCTTCAGTCTGGCCTCGATGACGAGACGGGACAGCAAGATGGCGGTGAACAGGGAGGAAAGGATACCGATGATCAACGTGGTGGCGAAGCCCTGGATAGGACCGGAACCGAAGATGTAGAGCACGATAGCGGTGATGAGGGTGGTAACGTTACCGTCGATGATAGCGGAATAAGAGTGTTTGAAGCCCTCATCCACAGCGACGCGGATACCCTTGCCGGCGCGCACTTCCTCACGCACACGCTCGTAGATGATCACGTTGGCGTCAACGGCCATACCCAAAGTCAGGACGATACCGGCG
>Ga0310690_10013023_pt1 | contig 10161 bp, 14 predicted proteins | sample AusTroGonzalo_MG_2_FD_207661 | JGI IMG/M metagenome (GOLD analysis project Ga0310690, IMG submission 207661) | Bovine rumen microbial communities from tropical cattle in Woodstock, Queensland, Australia - Gonzalo_04 (v2) (version 2) | ecosystem: Host-associated > Mammals > Digestive system >...
ACCGCCCCAATCATCCCCCCACGCCCGCATACCATCCAATGTCAAAATCGACAACCACCGCAGAAAATCCCACGCATACCTCCACAAAGAAATCGCCTTCCTTATCACATAGGGATATCGCTTCATATAACTCACATCCCTATTATGACCAAAATTCCCCGTCTCCAACACAAACGCCAGAATCCTCCCAGCCTTCCATTTAATAAGGGCCGATGCAGAATAAAAAGCCATAACCCCAACCGGCATCCCCAGCCACTCCACCGTCAAGGCCGATAACCCCTTCCACCTCCTCCAGCCAAACTTTTCAAACAGGCCGATGCCAAAGCATCCACCCCTTTAGCGTCATGCCCAACCTGATCAGACCTGCAATCTCATGCCTCGTCATGCCTGACCTGTTCGGGCATCAAACCTCATAGCGCCCTGTTACCCTCATCGGTGGCTTTGACCCGCGATCTCATACCCCACAGCCGATTTCCTCAAGAAACAATAGCGGAGGCCCGGTAGCCTCCAAACAATCAATAATCAATTCAAGTTATGGGCCGATAAGCTTCCCACAGAGTTTCGACATCGTTCATCTTGAACCATAATACTACATTAACTCTATTTCTTTCTCCTCAAACCAGCCTTTTCTTATAGCTACTGCCTTTACCTTCTCCGGATCATTAGTATACATAACGACGGCTAAAGAGTTTTTTGCTCGTGTACAGGTAACATAAAACAATCGTTGGGTTCTCTCGATGGAAGTTTCTTTCCCATCAGCCCTATTTCTCAAATCAGTTTCCGTCAAATCCTTAACTCCGAACAATTTATCGTAGCTGAACATAAACCCCCTTGCTTCCGAATCGTCAATTATAACCATCACTCGCTCAAACTCTAACCCTTTCACCCCTTGGTGAGTATCGAATCTGGATTTGTGGTTTACATAATTACCATATCCCCGAACCGTTTCAATAGACAAATCCATGACTTCTACCCATGCCTTCAAAACATCATCAGTCGAATCATCCAATTCGGTTAATTGTAGTTTACTTGCAGCAGCAACAACTTCAGGGACTGTCAGTAATTGAGAATTTGATATAGCCTCGACAGTCTCTCTAATAGAGTGATTATTGTTAACTAACTCTGCCACTTTTTCAGCCTCTTCTCTACAACGTAAATATTGATCGTAGGTGCTCTCTGTATTCTTTTTGTCTAATAATGGAGAATATGCCTTCAGAATAGTTAATGCCACATTACCATCCCCCTTCATAGAATCAGCTATTGGAAGTACTTCTTTTGTAAAAAACTCCACTTCGGGGACTGTACCCTGTAAAAAGGTCATCTGATACTTATTTACCTTTGATAAGGGCGCAAAAAACTGGTCGAATCCTAGGCGTCTCGCAGCCATCATGTGCTCCAGAGTTAGTACTTTTATGTCAGCGTCCTCTCCATACCACTTTCCGTCTTGGGCATAGTCGCCCATAATCTTCATTACCGTCAGCTCCACTTTATCTTTATTGATGCCTTCTCGTTGTTGCACCACGAATAATCGAATAGCGCCTTCCACCGCATCCTCTCGTGGAGTTTGTTCTGCATGAATATCAATATCCTTACCTATTGTATTAGCTAGTTCTATAATACGTTTGGCACATCGGTAGTTCATTTTCTTAACAGGCTGCTCCCACTCCGGTGGTATAATACTCACCATATTCTCTTTGCCATCCGTATAAATTCTTTGCTTCTGATCACCAAGCAGACCTAATGTAAAAATATCTGAAAAGTTTTCCTGAATCTTAAAGAATGCATCAACGAGTTCTTTTTTTGTGTCTTGGCTTTCATCTATCAGCAAAATTGGATAGCGCTGCGCAATAAGACGTTGTAACATAGTGCTTTCCATAATCATTTGAGCTGATATCTTTATAACTTCAGCATGTTGCAGTGCATTATACTCAGGATTGCTGCCATTAGGGTTATAAACAAACTTATCAATCTCCGTAGCTTTATCCCGTCGCGCTATTAACCCTTCCAACTTCTCAACATTTGATAAATATGTCTTCGTAGTCTTATTCTTCGCGGTATCAAGTTTCTCCTGGATTTCCTGTATGTCCTCTTCTATATACTTGCAATACAGTTTCTTTATATCTCCTTGATAATACTTGATAACATCCCACACAAAACTATGAATGGTTGAGATATGGAACACTGGGCTATAGTCCAGCCTATTTATAATTTCGTCCGTTGCTGCATTCGTAAAGGTTATTACTGCAACTTGCTTACCTTGCAACAGCATTTCCTGTCCAATACTATCGCGTATCTTTTTCAGCAACAAAACTAACGAATATGTCTTACCAGAGCCAGCACCGGCGAAAAGGAAGAAACTCTTGCGGGGCGATGACAAAATGCATCGTTCAAGAGTCTCATCTACCTGTTTATCAATATTATTCTCCATCCTCCGTTCCGTTAGAATCAAGATATTTTTTCATCCAAAGCAGTCCTTCTTGAATATATATGGGGGCTTCAAGGCTGTCAAATTTGTCAGAGTACAGCAAGCTATTGGCAAAGTCTGCCTTCTGGAAACCAGATTTTTTCTCCAATTTCTTAAAGATTTCCGCCTGTAATTCACTTGCAGATTTGCTGTTTTTACATAAGTTGGCTATTGTAGTTATTGGTCCCATCTTTCCGAGTTTCTCTTGCTGGAATAGAGAAAGGTTTTTCATAACGAGAGCATCCTCAAATGTATATGGGAATATCTTTTCTACCTCCTCTTTCTCTTTACCCCATTTGACGTCCTCAGCTGTCTGATACGCAATTCTCACGTTTCCATTTATCTTATCCTTGCCTCTAAGATCCAATAAATCATCTATCAGTTCTTTGCCTTCTATCCAGGTTTTGATTGTTTGATTGCCAGTTTTATAGCCTTTCCCTTTTGTGGTCATTACTGCAGCACCTTCTGAATCTGCCGCATCAATATCAGACACAATCAGAGTAGCTATACCAATTTTCTCAATTAGACTACGGAACCGATGGGCATGTCTGCCATTGACTTCAATCACAGAAGTGTAATAGGAATCTAATCCCGCTTTTTTTACAAAACTAGGAACAAGAATCTTTTCCGCTGGTCCTTCTACTAATATCACAGCATCTGCAAAAAAGATATCACAATGGGTTAGCCGTATATATCTTGTAACAAATCGCTTCGTATCCTCTTCTTCCCCGAAGGTATTTGAAAGATTTACGACTACAGAAATAGGGATTTTGGTGTCTGCATCTATCACTCGTTTAAAATAGCGCATACAGTTCATGTCCAACTCATTAACCACATGACTTGAATGAGTACTGAGGACCAACTGCGTACTAAGCCAGGTATTGTCCTTTATAATCTTATTGTTACACAAAGCCTCGAAAGCTTTCTTTACAAACACCTGTTGGGCTTGAGCATGGAGATGAGCTTCTGGCTCCTCCACAAAAACAAGATGTATAGGCTGAATTCCTTCACTAATCACTTTCACCCATTGCTCTCTATAATCCATCAATTTGAGGTAAATAGAGATGAGATTTCTGTATCCGAGGCCATTATATTTTTCTGGTAATGCCAAGTCAGGCATTCCCTGAATTGCAAACTGTACAGCAGATTCATGTTTAATGGCTTCTTCTATCTGTATCTTGCTCTTGATGGTTATATCTGGATTCTGAAAACCAGGATAATTGATATTCCCTAGCTCTTTTACCGGTGTTTCAAATGCCTTCTGCAACTTCACATCGTAAGTTTCATTAGCCTTAGCAACACCACTTATCAGCTCCAATCCGTCTGGCGTCAGTTCTTCTTCCTCCTGATTACTGCTTGAATAATATTTCTGAAACTGTTTAGATAGAGTGTCTATTTCGCTATCCGATTGTCCCTGCGGGTCTGAAAAATCCCTAGAGGCCAAGATTGTATCCACCCGTATTAATTCTACTAGTGGATTACCTGACAAACACTCATCTGGCGTATTTTGCGTTATACTCTCATCGGCAGGTTCTTGTACAGAATCAATGATATAATACTTTACATCAAAATAATCACGTAGGTTTGCTCCTTTCCCTAAGAAATCGCACAAATTTCTAGGGTACAATTCTGGTGATGAAGCCTTTTTCCATTCTTCAGTTGCTTGAAGCGCGTTAACTTTTTCTTTAGCCTGTTTATAATCAGAATATAATGCCTTGACATCTTTGGGCTCATATTGACATCTAACTCCTACTATCTTCCCGTCCCAAGTGCTTAGCGAAGGTATTAGGTGGTTTACTCTGTATTGTTCCCCATCTGCCACATTTATCCAAATATCCATAGCAGGAACAATGTCATCCCACTGGTGAGGAGATAACAATGCATCGTCAACTGGTTCTTTCTCTAACCATTTATCGCCTAGCGAATTAATCAATGCCCAATTGGTGATTGTAAACTCCTTAAGCGTAAACTTTTCATTATTATTCAAGAACCAAACAATCGCGCTAATAGCAGAAGTCTTTCCGCTGTTATTCGCTCCTACAAACACCGTTTCCTTATCACCGAATTCTATATGACAGTTCTTTAGCTTTCGGAAATTTCGTAATTGTATTGACTTAATCTTCATAGACTGTTATTTATCAATCCTTATTTTCTGACCTTTTACCAGTTCCTTCATACGCATTCAACCCTTTTAAAACCACCACTCGACCTCCGGTCCCTTGCCCCGCTATTCTATCGCGACTATTCCTTTGCTTTTCAGTCCCCCAAAAAATCCTATTTTGAACCCTCCTGTGCACTCTCCTCTGCATTTAACTTGATAGGTATCTCAAAATACTTATCATTTTTCAGGAAAGACACAGATGTACCCATCCTAACAAATTCACCAACAACAACCTCAATCTCCTTCATCTTGGTTATTTCGGTAGCAAAGTTCTTTAAATAATCAAGGTTTACTCCTGTATCATCAATGATTGTCAGTATTTCCTTACCCAACTCTGTGAAAGAATATATCGGCAAATCATATTCTCTCTTTTTTACCTTGATTAAAAAGCCAACATTATTCTTAAAAAGGAATGCGTACCCCTCTCCAGTTTCAAATTTATACTGCTTTACAACGAAACTTGAAGAATCCAGCAATCGTAATTCCATGAGAAAACTCAAGTCACCATAACTAATTTCTTCCGAATCATACTTGAATATAACAGCATCTCCTTTATTGTCGTACATCACGTATTGGCATATTCGTCTTATTCGTTCAGCGTCCTTTTTAGAAAGCTTTTTCATAAAGTCAATTGCTCGCAACGAATAAAAGCCTGGATGTTTTATCTCCCCGGCAAGCAGCCTTGCCCAATAATTTTTCAAATCCTCATGATATGCCTTTCCTGCTCCGTCCAGGCAGTCATCTATCCATCCTTGATCTGTTTCTTCATAATGTTGATCCGTGGGTTCTGGTTCAGATAGCAATATTTTGTCTGCACGCTCCACTACCTCCTCTATATTCTTTTGCTTATTGAGTTCCTCTGCAATAAGTCTTCTACCGGCTCTTTTACGAAGCTCCTCATCTATTACAACAAGGTTGCTGGCTTTTTCATTTCCTGTCTCCCCTACCGTTGCAGATGCTTCCAATAAGTTATTAGGTGCTATATTTAAGCCAAAAGCCCTTGATAGTACCTCTTTCAGCGAATTACTCCTAATTTCCATAGCCACAAACCTTATAATTTCTTCCTGTTTCTCAATATGAAACGAACAATTAAGAACAATGCAAGCACTTCCAAACCACCCACAATAGCAACTGCGCATTTGTAGTCAATGTCGGCAAATATTTTCACCAAAGCGGGGGCATATAGCGGCAAAAACGAGAAGAAGGCTCCCAATAGGCCATTAAACTGTAATCGTTCAATAACCGACATCTCATCCTCTTCACTGAAAAAACAAACAAAAGTATTCAGTGCCCATAATGGCATTGTGATACTTATAGACAGAAATAGTAATTTTACAGTTTCAACCTGCATAAACAGTTGCTCGTTGAACAAGAAAACGAGTAGCAATCCTGGTACAATTGTAACAAGCACCAGCATCACCACAAATCCCCATGTTATAGGATGCACGTCTTTAATATCGCTTATTTCCATCACTTTTATGCTTTAACATTATCTCTTTTCTCCGTCCCAGTTCCCTGTGGTTCTCCGCAGGGTCTTTCTTTTCGTCTCTTCCCCCGCGATTCTATCGCGGTTCCATCTCTCCTGTTACTGTGCGGCTATGTTCTGCTTAGCCGTTATCTTCTCGTCCAGTTTGCCGTGATACTATCGCGGCCTTTATTTCTCAGCCACCGTTCCCTGTGATTTTCCGCAGAGTTCTTCGTTTCCGTTTGCTCACATGTCGAGGCACGCCTTTTTAACCCCTATATCTCTCTATATATGGCTATCGGATCAATTATATACTCATTACCCAATCTACCATTAAAAGTATCTTCCAAGTTGCTGATAATACTTGTAAAATTAAGACTGGCTTGTTTCATAGACCCTTCAGGGTCATCCGAATCAATCAGCGCTTTCTCTCCGCCACACTGAGTCAACAGCCCTACAATAGTAAATTCGACCTCTGTCCTTCGTGAGTATTTAGCTATCAGACTATTTTCATTTTCTTTCAGGTATTCCCTGTTTAGTATAGATGCAAAAACAATATTACCCAATCGGTAAGGAATATGCACCGCAAACATATCCTTATAGCCGAAATCATAAAGCTTTACCAAATTCTCAGCGAACTTCTCATTAACATTGAGCCCTTGTTCTTGAAGATATTTCTTAAAAATGCCATCTATTGCATTCTTTTTCTGAGCCACTTTGGCCTTTTGGTTTCTATCATTAGTTTGTTTTATCGCCTCATCTATCTTTGTTAGAGCCTCTCCCATTGGTCCATAGCACTGGATATAACCAAGGGCAGACCCAATCTCATTAAATCTTCCAAAGGTTTCCTTCAAAGCTTTATAGTCATTGAAATAAGCCTTGCCGCTTACCTTTACGAATTGCTTGCCTGTCATATCACCCATATCCGCATTGTCCTCAATAGTGCTCAAAAGGCCACGTTCCGTTAATTCCTTCTCAAATAAACTGTATGCATAGTCGTGGAAATATCTCTTCTCCGATGAGCCATTTTCATGCTGAAAAAGCTCGCGCATAATATTACCGCTGAAGGTATGCATTTTTTGTTGATCATCCTCAGTAGCTGTTACTTTACTATCCTTCAAGATATATTCCGTCAGCCCCTCAAACAACTGTGACGATATGGAATACATCTTATCATTATCAAGATAGATGAACGACTTTATCTTATTTTCCATGTTCAAACTCCTTTCTTATTTCGTTTCGCCTTTCCATAAATTTATCAATGCTTCTCTTACGTATATCGTGCATTGTTCTGGCTCCAAGATAAACGCCGTAGAAGCAAAAGGCAATTACGCCTACGACAAACAGAATATCTATTGTACTCATACCTCTATAGTATTTATTTTGTTTATTACTCTAAAGCTAAGAAAAAACGATGCTATTGCCAGCGAGATTGAAGCTATAAGCATGGCTGTCGGATTAAACTCAGTCTGCCCTCCATGGGGAACATATAAAAAGCCCAAGATAATACACAGTACCACAATAGCACCAATGGACCAAGCTGATAGTTTTTCCTTTTCATCTTCGCTTATCGTGGTTTTACGTCCTTTTAATCTCAGACTGTTCAATTCATTCATATTTGAAAGGTTAAGAGTTAACCCAAAGAATACGAAATCAACAGCATTGACCAAAACCGCCCAATCCTTATGAGTCATCAGGATAAATACGATTATCCTTACAATTATTGGGAGTGCGGCAACTCCTACTGTATAATATAGCCACCTACTCTTCTTCATGTTCGCTTTTTATTTATGTCTATTACAAACATCTTTAGTCCCCGTCCACTCCCCTGCGGTTCTCCGCAGGGCTCTTCTTTCATCTCTTGCTTTGTATGTTATACAAATGTTCTTCGTCCCGTTCCCATCACTTAAGTGCTCGGTTTTCCGCCCCCACCTTGGCCAAAACAAATAAGAGCAAAACTCCCAAACTCCTTTCACCAAAGCCATGATCTTTCCGCTCCTCATTTCACTATCATCACTTAGTAAGAATATCTTCCTCCCCCAACGGCTCATACGCCCCGGCCTTCGATTCAAAAAGTACCGACCCACTCTCCAGGCACACCAGCGAATACCACCTGTCTTTCTCTACCACAAGCATGCGGTTTTCGCCATTCGCGTCAAGCAGAACACGCTCTGTCTCGTTGACATTCTCGTCATAGAATATCCAACGGATCTTTCCGCGAATAACGACAACTGTCTCCGAGCTCGCGTGGTGCCGATGGATGGGTACCACAGTCCCTGGCTCCACCGCATTCAGCATCCGATGACATTTATCCTCCAGCGACTGGTGGAAGCCCTATGCCGAGATCACACCCAATAAGGCCGATTACAAAGTCAGTATATCTTCCTCCCCCGTGGGTTCATACGGCCCGTCTTTGACTTCTATTATGACGGTGCCGGATTCCAGGGCGCGGACGGTGTGCCATTGGCCGATGGGGATGTTCAGGGCGACTACCGAGCCGCTGGGCGAGAGTTCGATGGCCTCGGTGCAACGGCGCTCCAACTCGTCATAGAACTCCTCCACCAGCCGACCCCGCAGGCAAACCACCGTCTCGGAAGAAAGCCGATGCCGATGGATGGGCAGCGGAGAGCCCGGCTCGATGGCGTTCAGCATTCGCTGGGAGCCGTCCGAAGCGGAGTTGCGGAGATCGTAGTTCATCCTCAACCGAGGAGATGCCTTAGCCTGCGCGGTCAAGTCATCCAGTATTGCTTGTGTAATCTTCATAATCAATACGCTCTCAACACAACTTCAAACGCCTCCGCATAGTTCACGCCCCACTGACTCCCCCGAACAGCAGCAAGTCCAGCGATATACTCCGCGCTCCGAGGATGCGGATAAGGACGCCTCACACCACGATACATGCCCAGGGCCTTTACCTTCGCCTGCACACCGTCGGGACCCACTTCCACAAAGCAATTGGGATTAAACGTCTGCATGGCATTGTTAATCTTCCACTCCGTGCAACTGGGCACCTCCATATACCAGAACTCTTTCACGCGCTTCACCTCCGGCCTACGCTGGAACAGACGTATCGCCTCCTGGCACGCCATCGACGTCTGCAGGTGGTCGTTGTTAGTATCAGCAGGATGATGCGTGATGATGATGTCCGGCTCACTCTCCTTGATGGTACTTTCGATGAACTGCACCAGCTGCAGATGCGGCACTGTGTTCATCTCGATGTTCGGGAACGTCCCTTCATACTCCTTGTTCACTCCGATTTATTTCAGTGCCGCATGCGTATCATCATCCAGCTCCTTGTCATCCGGACGGAACGCACGCGCCTTGGCCTCCGTGCACATAATACACACATCCACCTGGTCACCGTTGTGAGCCCATTTCCATATCGATGCCCTTGCACCCAGCACCTCATCATCCGGGTGCGCCACTACGATTAAGTATTTCTTATTGTTGTCTTGATCATTACTTGTTTAACCTTTATTCATTAACCTTGAACAAAAAGTTCCCTCCGCTTCTGGCACATTGTGACTTTGCCCCACAGAACTTCGGGAACTGCAAGCACACCAAACAAAATCTCTTCAATTGTATTGTTACCATCAGAATGGTCCAAAACTAAACGAACCACACGCATTGCCATAACCTTCATCACGTTGAGCTTCGAAAGCATTTACCTGTTGTTAAAATACCGAGTGTCAGAGAACTAAGTTGCAAAGAGATTCATGCCCGCAACATCATCGTCAGCGATACCATGAACCGGCGCCGACGCGAGTTGAGCGAATTACCCTGAAAGACCATTAAATCGTATTCCGGCCCGTGAAAAGAGTTTCTTCGAAAGGTGAGCCACTTTTTTTATTACTTGAAACTTGAAGCTCTTGAACCATAAGTTCAGTGTACTTCCTTTTTTTATTCTTCCACATACCCGTCATAGAACACCAAATTCCCTGACTCTCGTAACTTTGCCAACGTCTTTTCATCTACTTCTGTTGGCATAAATGAATATTTAGGGGATTCAGGATTGCTGTGCGGCAACGTAATCTTTTCACCATTCCAATACTCATTAGGTGCAGCAAGTAT